>C688J18823_10003370_pt1 | contig 10107 bp, 5 predicted proteins | sample HopSoiMetagenom1_FD_18823 | JGI IMG/M metagenome (IMG submission 18823) | reverse complement strand
CCCCGCCGAGATCACGACATCCGTAGCGAAGGTCAACACGGATGAAGGAAACTCGGCCGCTGCGGGCTATGGTGTCGTTAGGGGAGTTTGGCGTTCTGCCGCACGACATGGCGCCGGCTTGCTCGAAATTCTGACTTTCCCCTTCCCGGTGTGGCATGACGGCTATTATCCGTTGCTGCCGAGCGATATTCCCTACATACATGCCGGCTACTCAGAGTTCCCACCGGAATTGGGTAACGAGTCGAAGTACCCTTACGTCCGCGACTATTAACTGCCCGCTGCAGCCGGTTCGCTGAGCGAAACCGGCCGGCATTTCGAGGCCAAGGTCCGGGCGTTGCTGGATCGGCAACTACCGCTTGGGTCGGTTGACGTTGCCACCCCATCCGCGTAGAGGTTTATTTCGATTCGCTCCGGCGGTCGCGCGATGCACCTGCGACGGTTTCCCACGCTTCCGGCCATTGCTGCCGTAGCGGCCATTTATCTCCTGGTCGGGAAGCTCGGCCTGCATCTCGCATTTCTGCAGGCGAACGCTTCACCGGTGTGGCCGGCAGCCGCAATTTCGCTGGCTAGTCTGTTGGTATTTGGCTTCAGAATTTGGCCCGGAATTTTTATCGGGGCATTTCTGGTCAATGCGACCACGGCCGGAAGTATTGTTACGTCGTTGGGCATTGCCGCCGGTAATACCCTGGAGGGACTTGGGGGAGCTTGGCTCGTCATCCATTTCGCCGGTGGCACCGCTGCGTTCGAACGCTACCAGAATGTATTCCGCTTCGCCCTTGCCATCTTAGTTGCTGCCATAATCAGCCCATCCGTTGGGGTGACCAGCCTGGCCCTCGCTGGATTTGTGCATTGGGAAAGCTATCCGCAGGTGTGGCTGACCTGGTGGTTAGGCGATTTCAGCGGAGCGATCATTTTCGCCCCTGTTCTCATCCTGTGGCTGGTGAATCCACCGCACGAACTCAACCCCGCCCGCGACCGCGAAGTCGCAATGCTACTGGCGGTGCTCGCGTTGCTCAGCCTCGTGGTGTTCGGAGGGTGGGTGTCGTTGAGCCGGCTCAATTATCCGGTGGCGTTTATCCTCGGGCCAATCATCGTCTGGAGTGCATTCCGCTTGTCGCAACGGGAAGCCGCCTCCGGAATATTTCTGCTCGCGCTGATTGCAATGTGGGGAACGCTCCACCACTACGGCCCATTTGCCCGGCCAGATCCAAACGAATCGTTGCTGATCCTCGAATGTTTCAACGTCCTTACCACCATTACCGCGCTGGCCCTGGCCGCAGGAATGGCGGAACAGCGGCGATCCGAAAATGCCATTGAACAGCAAAAGCTCGAAGTCGAGGCGGCTAATCGAACCAAGGACAACTTTCTGGCAATGCTTTCGCACGAGCTACGCACCCCGCTCACACCAGTCATTGCCGCACTGGACGGCCTCGAATCCGCCCCCACGCAGTCGGAAGAAACCCGCTCTGCCCTAACGATGATCCGGAGAAATGTGGAACTGGAGAGTCAACTAATAGACGATCTGCTCGATCTTACCCGAATAGCGCGCGACAAATTACAACTACATTTCGCCCCGATCGACGCGCACGAAGCGATCTCCAATGTCATTGACATTTGCCGGAGCGAGGCCATTGCCGGAAAATTGCGGGTTCATTCCAACCTGCGAGCCGGAGCGCATTTCGTGAGCGCTGACGCGGCGAAGTTTCAGCAGATCATTTGGAACCTTCTAAAGAACGCGATCAAATTCACCAGGGAGGGCGGCGAAATTGCCGTGTCCACGACAAATTCATCACCGCAAAGCCTGGAAATTAGCGTCCTCGATACCGGTATCGGGATGGAACCTGATGTGATGCAGCGAATGTTCGACCCGTTTGAGCAAGGCGATCGATCCTTTCAAACCCGCTTCGGTGGACTGGGCCTCGGCCTCGCGATTTCTAAATCACTCACTCAAGCACACAGTGGGACTCTGGTCGCCCGGAGCGAAGGGCGCGACAAGGGATCCACCTTCGTGCTCACGATGAATACGGTTTCACCTCCCGAACAAGGGCCTCCGGCACCGACGAATGTGTCGGAAGCTCGATCGCTGCGGATACTATTGGTGGATGACCATCACGATACTTGCACCGCTCTGGAGCGCTTATTAGTGCGGCGGGGTCATTTGGTAGCCTCCGCGCAAAATGTGCGCTCGGCCATGGAAGCGGCGGCCCGGAATCAATTCGACCTGTTGATCAGCGATATCGCCTTGCCCGACGGTAACGGCACCGAACTGATCGCGTGCCTGCGTGCGATGAAACCGATTCGGGGCATCGCCATCAGCGGATTCGGGATGAAGGTCGACATTGAGCGGAGTCTCGAAGCCGGTTTCTCAGCGCATTTGGTCAAACCGATCAAGGTCGAGAAACTGGAAGCAGCGATCGATCGCGTCATGAACGACGCGGTCTAAAGCTCCAACTTCCAAGCTGCCAAATCCCAAAGAAGCACCAACCTCCAAATTCCAAGTTGGAGATAGCCCACCATCGGTGACGCTATTGGAACTTGGTTATTGGAGCTTCTTTGGTGCTTGGGTATTGATGCTTGGAGCTTCCGGCGTCTCATGCGCACCGTAGAACTAAAGATTGAGGATATCGCCTTCGGCGGAAAAGGTGTCGGCCGCGACAACGGTAAGGCGGTTTTCATTCCGTTCACGATCGACGACGAAACGGTCACTGCTGACATCGTTAGGGAGAAAAAGCAGTTCGCCGAGGCTGAACTCGTTGATATCCGGCAAGCGTCCGAACACCGGACGGCGCCGGTCTGTCCCTACTTCGGAAGGTGCGGCGGGTGCGCCTACCAGCATATCAATTACGAGCATCAGCTCCAGATAAAATGGCGACAGGCCCGCGATGTTCTTCGGCGCATCGGGAAAATCCCGGAACCTCCGATTCGGCCGATCGTTGCCTCGCCCAACGATTACGCATATCGGAATCGAATCACCGTGCACGTCCAGGACGGCGTGATTGGCTTTTTCCGGCGCGAATCAAACCGGCTGATTGATATCGAGCGCTGCCCGATCTCGATGAAAGAAGTTAACGAAAGACTGCGGGAACTGCGTGCGGCAAACCCGAAAGATGGACATTACGCCTTACGCGCAGGGAACGGGCCGCGGATATTCGCCCAGACAAACGATGCCGTCGCTGAAGCGCTCCGGCAGCAGCTGATCAGTATGATTTCGCCCGGCCAGGATCTCCTGATCGACACCTACTGCGGCTCGGGCTTTTTCGCCAAAGCACTCATCGACAAATTCCAACGAATCATTGGAATCGACTGGGACAAATTCGCGATAGCAGAAGCACGGAAGAACGCGACGGACAAAGAGATGTATATAGCCGGGGACGTTGAGGAAGAACTGACAAAGTTGCTGCAGCTGGAGTTACCACGGAACGGCGGCTTCCAGAGTGGAATCGACGGCTCGCCGATGTTTACAACACCATTGGCCAGCGGCCAACGCCACGAACGTAACACGTCGCTGACCGTGCTGATTGATCCACCTGCTGATGGTCTAAGCGCTGGCGTGCTCGATACGATTGCCGAATTACGACCACAAACACTGATCTATGTGTCCTGCAATCCCGCTACTCTCGCCCGCGATTTAAATCGTCTTGCTGGATTATTCTCCATCCAATCGGTAACTCCGTTCGACATGTTTCCGCAGACCGCCGAAATCGAAGTGCTGACGCACTTAACGCTATCCACCAACTAACGCTGCCCTCGGTTGCGACATTCGTGCCGCAACCAACAGGAGCTTCCTGGCACCACCTCCGCTTAATCCGGACAATAGGTCAAAAGCGCCACGAGACGCTGACGGTGAGCAGGTAATCGGCGAACGCGGCATTGCCTCCGATATCCGCTCGAAGCTGGTTCGAAACTTTAACATCCGTCAGATTTTTGTTCGCGTGGCGGTGCACCGCCACGGGGCCCGTTAGGGCAAAAGAAAACGGGCCTCTGGTAATCGCGATTCCAGGCTCAATCGAAAAAGCATACCCGGCGTTTCGCCAGCCTCGGCTATCCCCGATCAAATCTTCGACTGGCACGCCTTCCAATCTTCCGCCCAGGTTGAACAGCAGGCCGAACTTCGGCCAGATCACGTACCCCAGGCCAGCTCGCGCCAGGTACTGATCCGGAACGGAATTAAAAATGTACCCGAATTCGCCGAGCGTGAAATCCGGCTCGTTACCGGTCGGCTGTTGCACGTGATTGATATCGCGGGGATTGCTCAGGTAAACTCCCTGGGCATACGCATAAAGGTTTGTGTAAACCTTCTGAAAGGCGGCCAACTGCCCCACAATGCCCCATCCGCCATCACCCGGTTGGATGGCGGGATCGACCGGTCGCTCTACGATTCCAGTTGGTTGATGGAACAGGTCCTTAGCGTCGTCCTGACCCGTGGGCATTTTCACGCCGAGCCCAAGCGAGATGTTGCCGTCGTGATGCCGTTCCGGATCGAACAGCCATGAATTGACGGTCAACCGAAGATCACCAATCCCGCTCGCTCGGGTGGTAAACCGGTGGACGAAATCATGCTCATAATAACTGGTTCGATCCCCTACCTGCGCCGGCATCTCGAGCGTCATGCTTACGCGCGGAGTAACTTGATACGTTAGGGCTAGATCAAAGCCGTGAACATGCGTGTTGGCATATAGCGACGGATCTGTCGGATAGGGCAGTTCCTCATCGCCGTGAAATTCGCGGAACGAATGGAGCCAGCGGTAGGCGAATCCGGCGGCAAACTCCTTCGGCCGCAAATAGGGCGATTCTTCTTCCGGCCCGGCGCAAGCGTTGACGGCACCCAAACTGGGCGCCAATAGGCGCGCCGGCACTCACCCCTGACTCAACAAGTGGCGCGGAGTAACGAGCGTGAGCAAAGCGAGCCCGAGATAAGCGATCGAACGAGTTCGTGCGATGTGGTCAATGCGCATACTTCTTCACCTCCGATCCTGCGAAGAAAGTCTGTGCGATACCGCACGTGTGTGTCAAGCATCACCTAACAAGCCTGCGATATCGATCTTGACGTTAACGGGTGATGTATGCCCGGAAGTTGAAGCGGCTGCCGCAAGGATTAGCGAAGTCCCATCCGATGCTCAAGCTCAGCGAACCGCGGATCGGACCGAATCGGATCGAACTTCGGTTCGCGCTGCAACCAGCCGATCAATCCGGATCGATCTTGAAACGATCCAGGCGAACGCCTGGTCGTTATCGCCAAGAGCTATGTAGATGTAGGCGATCAATATCGGGCAACGTATACCTCTGTTCGTTTGCGCAGATCATCAATTACTTTTTCCGCAGCGGGGCGGTTCCCAGTGAGAGCCTCAATCGTTCCGATCCATCAAATACCGATCCGGCGAATGAGATCCGCTAACCGTGGGTCCTGCCGCAACGGATCGAATTTTGGCTCGATTTTCATCCACGGTATGTTGCCGGCACGCTCCTGAAATCCTCGCTCGAGCCAGGCAAAAGCCTGATCCTTCTCGCCCAGAACNATGTAAACATAGGCAATGAGAGTGGGATCGACGTATTCCCGGCCGATTCGTTGTTTCATTTGCTCGATGATCTTCTCCGCCTCAGCACGGTGGCCGAGTCCTGCTTCGCACGAGCCGACCTCAGCGAGGACCCAAACTGACGTTTCGCCGCTGCGTTTGAGCTTGTTTAGTTCTTGCAAAGCCTCCTGATACATTCCTTTTTGCTCATGCGCCTGGGCCACCCAAAGGATGGCGAAGTCGAAAGTTGGATCCAATTCGAGCGCCTTGCGGCATTGGGCGATGGCTTCATCAAATCGGTGCGCCAGATAATACGCATTCGCGAGCTCGGTTTGGACGATGAGACTCGTCGGATCCACCTCCACGCCGCGCTTGAATTCGGCGATGGCCTCGTCAAACCGTGATTCCAATTCGAGACGATGACCGTTGAAGTGATAAACCTGAACGTTATGGGGAGCGAGCTCCTTCGCGCGCAGCAACTCTTTCGCTGCGCCCGGCACATCCCAGTCATAAAAAAGCTGTACAATTCCCAGGGATAGATGGGCTTCGGACAGAGTCTCGTCCAACTGGAGCGCTTTTACGGCGTAGGTGCGCGCATTCGCAAATGCTTCCTTCGGAGTGAGGAAGGAAATCTCCCCTAACAAGCTGTAGGCGTCCGCCATGCCGGAATAGGCCAGGCCGTAATTTGGATCCTTTTCCGCAGCCTGTTTAAAGAAGTCGATGCTCTTGCGCCATCCGTCTTCGGTGTACTTGTTCCACTGGAACCGACCTTTGAGATAAAGCTGGTAAGCTTCGGGATCGTCAGTGTGACGCCTGGTCAAACGTTGTTGTTCTTCCTCGCTTAATTTCAACGCGAGCGCCGTAGCGACCTTCTGGGCAATCGTGTCCTGGACCGCAAAGACATCGGTAAATTTTTCGTCGAATGTTTCGGCCCATACCGATGAGCCATCCGAAACTTTGATGAGCCGCGCCGTGACCCGAATCCGGTCGCCTGATTTTTGGAGATTTCCTTCCAACACGGTGTTGACGTGCAGCTCGCGACCCATTGTTACCGGGTCCCGATCCTCATATTTCCGAACCTGAGAAAGCGACGGAATAACAATCTCGCGGCTCGTGCTCAATTTGTTGATGAGAGTATCGGCCATACCGGTTTCAAGCACTTCATCGCGGTTGCTGGCGACTAGAGGTCTAAAAGGCGCGATCGCGACACTCTTTCCGGGAAAAATCGTGGCCAGCTGCGGTCGGTTGGGCATTGTGCTGCGGCCATGCAGAAAAAACCAGACACCCAGCGCCGCCATTGCAGTCAACACAGCTGCTGCGATAACCGGTTTACCAAATCGAGCGACTGCTGAACGCGTCGTTTTGCTGTTTAGCTTCTCGGGTTGCGCCGGGTTGCCAGCATCGTCGCTGTAGAGATTGACTATCTCCAGCACCAGGCCGTGTTTGGCCTCGCATCCGCCGAGGTCGTGGAGTTGGGGCCGCCATTTACTGTAGTGGGCCAGGTCTTCCGCTACCCGTTTTGAAACCAGAATGTGACCGGCGTCGCCACAATCCATGACTCGTTGCGCCATGTTGATGCCGGCACCGGCGACATTGGACCGGTCGTTAACGTCGCTGACGCGATTGACCGGCCCACTGTGCACGCCCATGCGCAATTCAATCTCGGGGTGCGCCTTTAATCGCTTGGCGATTTGAACTGCACACTCGACCGGGTCCTGCGGATGAGTGAAGAACACGAGTATCATTCCGTCCCCAGTCGGAATGCGGAGGAGTTTTCCGATGGCGTCGACGCGTTGAAACTGTTCAGTGCGACGGACGACGTCGTTCAGTTTTTGCAGGTAATCGCTCTGCTGATCGATCATCAGCTTCGAATAACCGACGATGTCGGTGCATAGGACGTGCGCGATGTCGAATTCCGACTCCCCTTCGCCCGGCGCTGTCATGTTGTGGCGAGAATAACTGGGCAAACATCGCAACTCAATGCATTCGGGTCGAGCGCAAAGCGAGGCGTAGCAGGGAGGCACTGCGGACCGGACCGAACCGAACCTAACACCCCGCAGCGCGGGGACCTCAACGAAAAAAGTGACGTTGATCTGCAAACCATAGAACTCCGCTGCCGCCGGAGTTCAGGCGTAAACCAGCAGATCGATCTCTTCGGGCAGCGACGCCGATACCTCGCGAATCACGTTACCGCGAAGCAGGTTGATCAGGGCATTCCGCTGTGGTGCTCCGACAATCACCCGGGACGCACCGACCGTCGCCGCTACGTCCACGATAGTTTCGGCGGCGGAAGGACTAACCGCATAACAGAACATCGGCGACACGTCTCCGGCCTGCCTCCGGACGGCATCGAAGATCGCGGTGGCTTCCGGATCATTAGCCCACTTCCTTTGGGCGTCCTGCTCGGTCATGAACGGTTGCTCGTGCACGAACAGCAGATAGAGGCGGTGTCCCGTATCGCGCGCTTCTTTCACCGCGAAATCCAGAGTGCGTCCGGTACCGCGGATCGCGCACAGAATGGTTTCCGCGCTCGTTGAATGGTCCGCTGAAAGCGACGCACCATTTCCAGTGACGTCTGCTGCGAGCGCTGCGCCCTCATCCGCGCCGCTCTTCTTCATTCGACGTTCATGTACCAGGCCCCGGAGAATCAAACCGACCGCCAAGATGGTTACCGCGAAATACCGGGCGTTAGGTTTGTCGATTAAAAGCGATATCTCAATCGCGGCCATAATCAGGAACGTGCCGAACATCAAGGTCCGTTCCCCTCGGCGGATGGAAAGATTCCAGTCAGTGGCGGTCGCACCAAGATTCGTAGCGATCGCGCCCACCACGCCAACAGCATAAAGGTCGGCCAAACCCGCCATGTCTTTAATGAATGTGACTAACGCTATCGGAACGATTGTGGCCAGCCACATGCCGAAACCAGGGACACCCCATTGGTTGAGACGTTGAAATATTGCCGGTATCTCCCGATCTCGCGCCATGAGGAATTGAATCATGATGAGGTCGACGATTGCAGTGTTGACTGCCGACAGGAGCAAGAGCGCAAACACAATGCTGACGATGACGCCGAAAACGTGGCCAAGTGCAGGACCGAAAACTCCGCCGACAAACATTTCTCCCATGTAGCGCAGCATGTAATCGCGTACGCCCTCAGCACCTGGCGCGTTTACATCAGCATTCACGATCTGTAGCCCGGTCAGCGCGTGCATCCCGAGACCGAGAAGTAATGTGAAAATGCAAACTTCAACCATGACCCACCACAATGCCGGAGTGGACGTTCGGCGAACCGACGGCCGCGCATCGGTGCTGCCGGGGTCGAGCTTCATCACGCCGGTAGCATTGGCTATTGCCTCCACTCCGGATAAGGCCAGGACGATACCAACGAATCCAGTCCAATTCTGGCCTAACGATCCGTGCAGTGACTGCAGGTTCGCAACAGCATCATGAATGTGCGGAATGGTGAAGAGTCCCAGCACAAGAACCACGATCGCAGTGGGGACTGAAATCAGGAACGCCAGGCCGCCCGTGTGTTTCGGGCCTAACAGATTGAGCACCCCAATCAGCAGAATTGCGGCAGCACCAAACTTTTCCGGATGAGGAACGCCCAGGTACTGGAACGCGGAAAGCGCGCTAATGGCGGCCGTCACCAGATAATCCGCGATCAATAGAAAGGCTCCCACGATCGAGATCACCTCGCTGCGGTGGCGGACGCTGGCGTAAACTCCACCTCCGTCCGGGTACAGCCGGCAAATGATCATGTAGTTGAAGCCGACCAGCGCAGTGAGCACGCACATCGCGGCGATCAGCCAGAACGAGGCGTAACCGGCGACAGCGAAAGCCAGACCGATTACATAGGCTTTGCTGGTCCCCCAATCGCCATAGAGAATCGCCGCCGCACGTTTCCAATCGACGTTCCGCGGCCGCTTGACGTTGGTCGTAATCACCGGTCGTTGACGCTCCTATGCGCCTAACCGTCGCAGCGTGCGATCAATGGTTATCGGTCAGATTCCTATCGGCGCTCCCCGCCGGAACGCGGATTTTCCATGAACCAGGTCCAGAAAGGAGGCGCCGTTTGATCACGAGCAGCGGGCACCGACCCTTCCGATTGGCTGCTCGCCGGCAATAAAGAGAGCGGTTGTTCGACTAACCGCTCACCGTCAGTCCGGGGTATGAATACAATTACGATTGCGTCCATGTCCAAAGGTCACTTCGGACACGGTGGGACCGTTAATTAAAATGAGTCTGATTAACGCTAAAAGATCGTTAACGTCGAACTCGCTGTCACTTACCGCTGACTCGTCACTCGGCCGCTAAGCGATAACCGATCCCTACCTCGGTTTTGATCAAACTCGGTGCGTTTCGATTAGCCTCGAGCTTCTTTCGCAAATGCGTCACGTAAACTCGAAGATATTGGGCCTGGCTCTCTGCCTTCTCTCCCCAAACGGTTCGAAGCAACTGCCGATGGGTGACCACTTTCCCGGCGTTCTGCACTAGCACACGCAGCAGCGAGTATTCCGTGGGGGTTAGCTTGATTTCAACGCCGCCGAGCCTGACCTGCCGAGCCGCGAAATCAACGCAAAGCGCACCGGAA
>C688J18823_10003369_pt1 | contig 10109 bp, 6 predicted proteins | sample HopSoiMetagenom1_FD_18823 | JGI IMG/M metagenome (IMG submission 18823) | reverse complement strand
CACGGCCAGGCGGACAACAACCCCGGCACCGATCCCATCCAGAGCGAGCGCTTCTTCAACGCCCTCAAAGGCAACGGCGCCACCGCCAAGCTGGTCTACCTGCCGCTGGAAGCCCACGGCTACCGCGGCCGGGAGTCGGTGCTCGACGCGCTGGCGGAGAGCTATGACTGGTTGGACAAATACGTGAAGAACCGGCCGGCGGAGGGGGGCTCGAAGGCGGCGGCGCCTCACGCTCCTGAATGACCGTCATCCAAGAGATGAACCGGACCAGCTCGCCGAGTGTCCTTTCGGGCGTATCCGCACCGATCGTACTCGCACCAAGCGTTTTGTCCTCCCCGGTGGGCGCGATGACCGAGCTCCGAGGGCACCCTCGTTGGTAGATGGCTTTCCCACACTCAAGGAAGGAACGTTGCCCTGCTCAAGATCAAGCTCGCCAGGTTCGCTCTTTCAGCCTTGGCTTGATTTGCCCATTATGCTATGCTATAAAAGCAATATTGGTTTGGTAAGAAACGACCAGGAGAGGGGGAGGGGTCCATGATCAGGAAGGGATGGGTCTTATCCGGAAGCCAAGCACTGAGAGTCGCGTGGGGAGCGTTCTGCGCCGGCGTCCTCCTGTCCTCGGGAGCAACCGCAGAATTCTGGCGTTCGCCCTTGCAGGACAGAGTTTACGTGCAGATTGAGAAGCGCCTTCGCCAGCCGGTCCTCGACGCAGAGCAGACCGCCGGTCTTCCTGCGTCCGAAGTTTTTCTGCCCCTGCCGAGCGCGGTAACGGGCCTTCTAGGCACTGATACCCAGGACTACGACAGCTTCGTGGGAGCATACCCGCCCCCGGGTCAACTGCAGGCCCTCCTGGAGCAGCTCCAAGCCGAAGGTCTCGTTTACATGATAGGACCAGATCGTACGGTTCAGCTCCCTCACCACCACTTCGATAGCACCGACCGATCCTCTCGAGTCGACACAGGCTTCGGGCCGCAACATCCAGCGGTTCCGATCCCCGGTCTCTTCATGGTTCAGTTCGCCTATCCCATCAAGGACGTTTGGCTTGTCGACCTGAGCCGCTGCGGCATTCAACAGATCTCCTCCCTCCAGGGACGTGCCCTCTTGGTGAAGGCCCGGAACAGAGAGGCCCTCTTCTCCTGCGGGCCGTCCCAGTACTTCTCCTGGGTGGATACCTATCTCTCGACGGACCGCCTCTCCCCCGACTTCCTCATGGCGGAGCACCCGCTCGGCTTCTCCTTCCAATATCCCGCCGGCACGGATCTGAAGCAAAAGATCGCCGAGCTCCCCAAGACCGTCACGGTCGACCAGATCATCCAGTCCGATGCGGACGGTGCGGCCTTCTTGCGGCTCAAAGCGTCCGTCGCAGATCTGCAGGCCTTGGTCGACCATGATCCGGACCTCCTGAGCGTGACTCGTCGCGGCCAAGCGGTCGTGAGCGACGAGCGCCAGGGCCAGATCGTCGCGGGTGCCTACAATCCGGACGGCTCGGTAACGAGCCCTGGCTATAAGACCTGGCTTCTCAACCGGGGGCTCCTCTCGGCCTCGAATCAGCAGACAGTCGCTGTCCTGGATCTCGGCTATGACGACGGGAATCCACCCACTCCCGGAGTCGTCGATCACCACCCGGACCTTGAAAATCCAGAACGGCTCGCCGCGCTGAATCGGGAACCTTCGAGCCTGTCAAATGCAGGGGATGACATTGGTCACGGTACGATGGTCTCCGGAATCATCGTAGGAGAGGGGACTGCGGGCTTAGGCACAGGAGGTAAGGACCCTCAGGGCTTCCTGTATGGCTCGGGGATCGCTCCGAGTGCAAGGCTTGTATTCACAAAAATGCTCGGCAACGGCCTTATCGATACCGCGAGCCTCTCCAAAACGTTGAACAGCTCCCGTAACAATGCGGACGGATCAGACCTCGCGATGATCGTAAACTTCAGCTCCAACAATTCGATCATAACTGGCACCCCTCCCAATATTACATACTTTCCGAAGCCAGACTATGACGATCTGGCCAGCTTTTGGGATTCTCGTGTGATTGATGCGAACGACCTGCTAGCAGGGCTCCAACCCATGACGGTTGTCATCTCGGCGGGCAATTTCGCTTACGATTATGCAACGGGAACGATCCGAAGCGATTCGGTTTCTTCAGGAGCAACTGCCAAAAATGTCGTATCTGTTGGAGCCACTACCAGCTATAGGCCGGTTTCAGAACTTGGGGAACCTCCCATCGATTGCCAGCCCAACTCCAACGGCGGGCGTCCGCCGAATCAGGACGCACTCCATGTCTCCCGACTAGGGTTGTTCAGTGGCAGAGGCAAAACCTTCGGCGCCTTCCCCAGCGCTAGTCTTGTCACCAACACACGCGTCAAACCCGATCTTGTCGCTCCAGGAGTGCGGGTTTTCTCAACCGTGCCCTACAACTACTCCCCGTACGACATCCAACCACCGGGATCTATTGTCGGTTGTCAGAAGTATTTTCCGCTGCCGAACGTGAATTACTACACGTTTGGTACAGGGACCAGCTTTGCAGCCCCCGTCGTCACCGGCGTCGCCGCCCTCGGCCGCAAATGGTTTTTGGATCGGGGCACGAATCCTTCCCCTAGCTTGCTGAAGGCCGCGCTCATCGCTACCGCCGACGATATCGGCGGCGTCCTGTCGAACGATCACCGCCCAAGCCCCGGCTCGGGGTGGGGACGGGGCAACCTCAACCGCCTGACGGACGGCGCGTCTCGTTTCTACGTTACAGACAACCTCGGTATCGCTGTAAATACGGGCCAACAACGGTCATGGACACGCGCGGTTGGCAACCCGGCATCAGATACGTACATCGTCCTGGTGTGGTCCGATCCACCCTCCGTCACAGGCAATTCTCAGGTTCCACTGGTGAACGATCTCATGATTTCGGTGCAACGCAGCACGGGAGGGGTGCTCTGGCGAGGAAACAATTTCAATGAGATTATCACCGGCTCTGACGATGGGTATTCCTATCCATATGCATTCGGGCCTCCTGTGAATGATACGATCAACAACGTGGAAGCAGTCTTCATCCCCGCGAACACCTTCACGGCTGGCCAGCAAATCGTCGTCAGCGTGACTGGTGTCAACGTGCCCCAGGGACCTCAGAAGTTCGCCGTATATGCCTACAATCTTCAGTAGAGGATATACAGAAAGGATGTCATGAGTAAACTTCAGGCAATTCTAATCGCCATCCTGGTACCCGCGCTCGGAGGCAGATCGATTCCAGCACAGGAGTTGACTGTTCCGCTCACGAGCCCACAGGTCGACTGTAATGAAGGCCAACTGAATCGACTGCTGATTCGCAATACTACTGCTGGAGCCTCCCTTGAGGAAGGCGCGGCGCCAGCATTGACGACACTCGTTTCCTACAGCAACTCTTCGGGCTTCTATGAAGGATTGGCTCTGACGAACGAAGGCGTGCGCTGCAATCCGGGGTTGCCACCGCCAGGACAGCCAGAACATTACCTGTCATTCAATATCAATCCGAGCATCCGCACTCTCTTACTCAATCCCCAACGCCCTGAGCTCGGTCAGGTGGAGTTGGGCCGTGAGGAGACAAACTCGAATCTGGTAAGCCCCAGTGCCAGTACCCGGATCGTCCTCACGATCAATCCCACGCTCGCGGGCTCCGCGAATTCGGGCCTGCTGACCATCAACAATTTCGTGGTGCCTGCTGTCGGATTCACTTACAACGGCTTTCTTGCCAACAGTACAAAACCCGGCAGGGGACTCAGCCAAGATGGCCTTCTTACGCCATGTCATACAGCATTTACTGCTCAGGATCGTAGGATCTTCGCGATTCTTCAGCGAATGGTACGCGTCGTGGCCGTGCAAGGAATCTGTCTGCTTGACGCCAAGATCGCTGTTTTCCGGGGGGAGGATTCGCATACGTACCGAATCGACGCTTATATTCAGGACCTCAACGGAGCTTCGTTGGGTAAGGCCGCGGCTGTGCTTCAGATCGACTGGACGAGCGCGGGGGTGCTTACCTCAGGGACTTTGTCCATGCTGCCAGCCTGTTCGGGAAGCTCGCAGTCGGGGTGCAGCACGGTGGCCGTGCGGACGAGTATGGGCCTGATTGTGCCAGTGCTGGGCGGCTCGGAGAGGCTGCACGGTGGCAGCCAAGGAATCAGCTTCGATCCCGTCACCGGTCCCAGCACCCCCGTCTCTATCGATTTTGGAGCTCTCCTGCACGACACAACTTGGAACGGCTGAGCCCTGGGTGGGGGTGCGCCTGCGGAACAGGGCGGCCACACAGGGCCGCCCCTACGAATTCTTTTTCACCCGCAAAACCGGCGTGATCATCCCCCGCACGAATTCCACCTCATCCCCATTCACCGTGTGCCCCATCGCGGGATAGATCCGCTCGGTGACCTCGGCCCCCATCCGCCGCAGCACCTCCGCGGTCTCGTCCACCCGCTCGCGGGGGATGTGGGGATCGCGGTCGCTGCAGCCCAGGAAGACCGGCGTTCCCGCCAACGAGCCCGGATAGTCCCGCGGCGTGTCCGGCGGACCGATCAGCCCTCCGGAGAGACCGAAGACGCCGCCGTAGCGCCTGGGGTTGCGGGCGGCGAATTCCAGCGAGAGGCAGGCCCCCTGGGAAAAGCCCAGGAGGAAGGTGCGCTCCGGCGGAATCCCCGCCGCCTCCAATCCGGACAGCACCTCGCCGATGCGGGCCAGCCCCGAGGAGAGGCCCGGCTCGTTCCTCTCCATGGGCGCCAGGAAGCTGTAGGGATACCAGGTGTACCCCGCCGCCTGGGGCGCCACATAGGCGAGGTCCGGCGCCGCGAATTCGTGCCGCAGCTCCAGGATGCTCTCCGCCGTGGCCCCTCGCCCGTGCACCATCACCATGGCCGCGGCGGCCTCCTCCACCGGGCGTCCGGCCCGCGCCAAGGGTTGATCCTGATGCGGACCGGTCACGCCGCACCTCCGGCGGTCTCATGCACCTCGATGGGCGGCAGCACCGCCTCGATGCGCGCGCGGCTCTCCTCCAGCCACGGCGGCAGCTTCAGCGCCGTGCCCAGGCTCTCGACCGGCTCGTCGCGGGTGAAGCCCGGCGGATCGGTCGCGATCTCGAACAGCACCCCCCCGGGCTCGCGGAAGTAGATCGACCGGAAGTACTGCCGGTCGAGCACCGGCGTCACGTAGAGATCGGCCTCGGCGACCACCTCGCGCCAGGCGAGCTGGTCCGCCTCGTCGGCGGCCCGGAAGGCCACGTGGTGCACCGTGCCGGCCGAGATGTGGCCGCGCGCCGCCGAGGGGGAGGCCAGCACGTCCACCCGCGAGGAGCCGGCCGCGAAGCGCACCCGGTCCCCCTGCTCCCCCACCCTCTGGAATCCCATCGTGCCCGCGAGCACCTCCTCAGTCACATCCAGATTCCACTCGGTGAGCGTCACCCCGTCGAAGCCGCGCACGGCGTGCTCCGCCGGCACCGGCCCTTTCTCCCAACCCGGACGCTCGTCACCGGCGCGGGCGATCAGCTCCAGCCGCAGGCCGTCCGTATCGAGCACGGTCAGCACCTCCTCCTCGAAGCGCGCCTTGGGACCGTCGAACGGAATTCCCAGACGCTCGAGCCGCTCCGTCCAGAAGCCGAGCGAGCCTGGAGGCACCGCGAACGCGGTCACGGTCGCCTGCCCGGCCCCCTGCACGCCCCGGCGCGCCATCGGCCAGGGGAAGAAGGTCATGATGGTCCCCGGATGCCCCACCTCGTCGCCATAGTAGAGGTGGTAGGTGCCGGGATCGTCGAAGTTCACCGTCTTCTTCACCAGCCGCAGCCCCAGGACGCCCGTATAGAAATCGACGTTCGCCTGCGGATCTCCGGCCATGGCGGTGACGTGATGGATGCCTGCGATCGGTTTGCGCATGATGTCCGATGTCCTTTCGCTGTCTTTCCGGTGTTCGTTGGAACAACTATTCGGTCAAAAAAATTTGGCCGAGGTGGCCCCCTACGGGGCCTCCCTGGCCTCCTCGAGCAGCTCGATGAGGGTCCCCAGCTTTGCCGGACCGAGGCTCCCGAGCAGCCGGCGGAGGGTGTGGTCCACGGGCTCGTCCAGCCCGGCCAGGAGAGCGCTCCCCTCCTGCGTGATGCGCGCCCGCACCACCCGCCGGTCCTCGGCGTCGCGGAGCCGCGTGACGAGCCCCCGCTGCTCCAGCCGGTCGAGGAGGCGCGTCACGTCCGGACCCGGGCTGACCAGCCGCTCGCCGATCTCTCCACAAGTAAGACCACCGCAGGTGAGGGCGTCCGGCCCCGCTCCGCGGAGGATGCGCAGGGTGTTGTACTGGGCCGGCGAGAGGTCGTGCCCCTTGAGCTCGCGCCCGAGCGCCTGCATGAGCAGGCTGGCCGTGCGCTGGAGGCCGAGGAAGGCCTCCTCTTCCAGACCGGCGAAGGGTTTCTCTTGATGGATCTCCTGGCTGAGGGTGCGGTTGCTGCTCATCGTCTGTTGCAACAACCTTCGTTGGGGTGGATATTCCAACGCTCCCTCCTCTCGCAGGGCCAGGACGTCTGCCCTGTAGGTCCCCCCAGGGGGGCTATCGGTTCGCCGGAGCCCCCCTCCCAGGACGTCCACATAGGGCCGCCCCTATTCGTGCAGGGCCCAGAGCTCCGTGCCGGTCGCCGCGTCCCAGCCGGCGAAGAAGAGGCGCGGACCGGCCTTCACGATCTCCCCCACGCGGTATTCGTCCTGCTTGGTGATCCGCTGGGTCCCCGCCGCCGTGCCGTCCGACTGCCAGAGCTCGCGGTGGCCATTGACGGCGACCAGTCGGTCCCCCAGGCGGAGGAGACTCGTTGCGCCTCCGGGCTCGCCGTCGGACCGCACCGGCCGGGTGCCCGCGGTGCCGTCGCTGGTGTAGAAAGCCCCCTCGGCGGAGGCGTAGTAGAGCCGCCCCGCGAAGGCGATCCAGGGTCCATCCTGGAGGCCCTGATCGGAGATTTTCTGGGTCCCCACGGCGGTGCCGTCGCTCACCCAGAGCGCGGGCGAGGAATCGGTGAGATAGAGCCGCGCGCCGTCCGACAGCAAGGAGCGGAACGCGGAGCCCGGCAGGTTGACGAGCTTCCGGGTGCCGGCGGCGGTGCCGTCCGTGCTCCACAGCTCGCTGCCGTTGATCAGGAACCAGAGCCGGCCGGCGTGGACCGTGAGGCTCTCGATCGCCTTGCGCGCGGCGATGCGCTCGGTCCCCGCGGCCGTGCCGTCCGTGGCCCACAGCTCCGTGCGCCCCGCGCCGTTCAGCCCGGTAAACCAGAGCCGGCCGCCGAAGGTCATCCGGGGGTGGAGGTCCTGGAGCCCGGGTCCGACCGCGACCGTCCCCTGGGCCGTGCCGTCGCTCTTCCACAGCCTCCCCAGGGCCGTGAACCAGGCCTTCCCCGCGAGCACCGTGAAGTCGTCCGGAGAGGAGCCTCCCCGCCCGGGGTTGAGGTCGGCCAGCAGCCGCGTGCCTTGCGGGGTGCCGTCGGTGACCCAGGGCTCGGTGCCGGACGGAGGGAACCAGGCGGAGAAGAAGACGCGGTTGCCCAGCCGGATCACGGGCGCCGAGAGCGGGCCCTGGCAGCGCACGCCGGCCGGCGTGAGCCGGAGGGTCCCGGCCTCGGTGCCGTCGCTCGTCCATAACGCCTCCCGGGCTTGAGTGGGCACGAAGAACACCCGGCTGGCAGTGCCCGTCCAGGCGGCCGTCCGGCCGCCCAGGCCCCCCTTCACGGCCGTGGTGCCCGCCTCGGTGCCGTCGCTTCGCCACAGCGCATAGCCCTGCTCGCCGTGGGCGAAGAACAGCGCGTTCTCCCCCAGGGCCATCAGACCGTGGGGAGAGGAGCCGCCGAGGTCCTCGTTCTCGACGTCGACGAGGAGGTGCGTGCCCGCCGGCGTGGCGTCCGAACGCCAGAGCTCGACGTCGCCGAAGTCGTCGTCGCCCGAGAACAACAGCGCTCCGCCCGCGACCGTGCCGTCGAGGCTGAGGCCCTCGTCCCGGAAGTCGCGCAGCATCACGGTCCCCTCCGCGGTCCCGTCGGTGGCCCAGAGCGAGGTCTCGATTCCAAATTCCGCATCCGAGATGGCCAGGAAGACGTGATCGCCGGCAGGGTCCGCGATCCACCGCCAGTTGTCGGCGCCGTACCCGCAGCAGAGATCCTTGACTGCATGGGTCCCCGCGGCCGTGCCGTCCGTGATCCAGATCCCGCCGCCGGCCCGGTAATAGAGCCGTCCCCGGTGCTGAAGAAAAGTGTCCGGATCGGACGAGCACCGGCCGGGACAGGCGTCCAGCAGCAGGCGGGTCCCCTTCGGTGTGCCGTCCGACGACCACAGCTCCCTGCCGTGCTCCGGGTCGGAGGCGGCGAAGAGCAGGCGGTTGCCCAGCGATGCCATCGGCGCCGGCCGCCAGGAGTCGAAAGCGAGAGCGCCGGGATCGGCAAACCAGGTGAGCCTCTGGGTGCCCTGGGCCGTGCCGTCGGTCGCGTAGAGCTCATCCCTCCGGGCCTGGGTCGTGGCGGAAAAGAAGAGGCGCTTCCCGGCGACCTTGAAGGCGTTGAAGGTGGTCGAGCCGGCCCCCGGGGTCAGGTCGGTGAGGCGGCGGGTGCCCAAGGAGGTCCCGTCGCTCGCCCACAGCTCGGAGCCCTGCGAGTCGGTGCCGGCGAACACCAGAGATGAGCCCACCACCTGGAGCGAGGCCGCCTGCACGTCGAAGACCTTGACGGTGCCCGCGGCCGTGCCGTCGCTCCGCCAGAGCGCGGAGCCGGCCGCGAAGTAGAGCCGGCCCTGGAAGCTCGTCAGCTCCCGGAGATCGGAAGCGCCCGGCACCGCCGCGATGTCCGCGACCTCGTAGGTGCCGCCGGGAGTGCCGTCGCTGCGCCAGAGCTTCGTGGCATGGACGTCCGGGCTGTCGGCCGGGAGGGGGAAGTAGAAGACGCGCTGCTGGGGCACCCAGGCTCCGGAGCTCCCCCACCAGGGCTTGACCTCGGTCAGGGTGAAGGTCCCCGGCAAGGTGCCGTCGGTGACCCCGAGATACCAGTGATCGTCCGCCAGGAAGCCGAAGAAGCACCGGTCTCCGGCGGTCACCAGGCTCTGCACGTACTCGGCCGCTATCAGACGGTAGGTGCCGGACGCCGTGCCATCGCTGCGCCAGAGCCCCTGGCGGTCGGCATCCACGGACCAGCCCGCAACCTGGAAGAGGGCGAGGCGGCCGAGGGTGGCGAAGCCCGTCGGATTGGAGCTGGCCGGGCTCGGGTAGGGGTCGATGTCCTTCACCAGATAGGGCGTGAAGCTCGCGGGAGCCGCCGCGCCGAGGAGCGCGAGGGAGAGGACGGAGAGGAGCAGCAGGCGGAGAGCGCGCATGGGGAAACCACCTCCATGGAAACACCTTTACGGCAGATACCGAAGGCCGGCAAACCCCCTGGAGGCGGGAGCGAGGCCCTGGCCGGGCGGGAGAGGCCTACCCGCGCAGAGGGGACGAGGATCAAAAACCTCCTTTGGCGGGAGATTCCGGGGAGCCGCTCGACCCAGGAGCGGAATTTGCGGCATATTCCGCCCGGCAGCCCGACCGCCGGGAGGAATTTGCGGTACATTCCGGCCGGCTGTTCCTACATTGAGCGGAATTTGCGGTAGGTTCCGCCCGGCTGTTCCCTTACCGGACGGAACATGCGGTATGTTCCGACCAACTGCTCCAACATTCAGCGGAATATGCGGTAGATTCCGGCCAGCTATTCAAACAATGGGCGGAACAGGCGGTAGATTCCGGTCATTATGCCGCCTGCCGGGTGGAACATACCGCAAATTCCGGCCGGCGGTCCGGCCTCTGGGCAGAGCAGGCGGTATGCTCCGGCCGTCCCTCCCTGCGCCGGGCGGAACGTGTGGCCTGCTCCGGCCGGCGGACGAAGGCGAAAGGTCTTCATGCCACCCCCAGGATCCATCCTTCGAGCCGCGCCCGATCTTTCTCCTCCTCCGAGAGCGGCGGCGTGAAGTAGGGACGCAAAAGGCCGAGCTGATCCCGCTCCTGGAGCCAGGCGCAGACGGCGTAGGCGTCCTGCTCCTGCTGCGCCAAGCCCTCCTTGCGGTAGCGGTGGCGCAGCCGGGCGGGCCGCACCTCGGCCACCACCGATCTCCCCTTCT
>C688J18823_10003368_pt1 | contig 10110 bp, 10 predicted proteins | sample HopSoiMetagenom1_FD_18823 | JGI IMG/M metagenome (IMG submission 18823) | reverse complement strand
GGCGGTCGAGCTCGTCAGACCCCCGGCCCCGTCGAGACCCCGGCCCGTCGAGACCCGAACCCGTTATCGTCCATGTGGACGATAACGGCGCGATCCGCCCCGGGAATCCTGCGGATTTCGTCCATATGGACGACAACGGTGGGGGTGCGGTCGGCGGTGTGATCTCGACAAGCTCGATCACCCGGGGGCTCGATCACCCGGGGGCGCTCGTGATCTCGACAAGCTCGATCACCCGGGGACGCTCGATCACCCGAGGCGGGCGGCTACCTGGGCAGCGGCGGAAACCACTTCCGGGCCGAACTCGGCGGCGTCGAAGTCGCCGAGGGAGACGATGCCGACCGACGCCTCGAGCCCCTCGACCCCTAGCACCGGGGCAGCAACGCCGTGCGCACCGGCCTGGATCTCCCCCACGGTCTCCACGTACGTCGTCCCGCCAGGCGATCGACCCAGCAGGATGGCCTTGCCGGCGGCACCGAGCTCGAGCGGGTGACGAGCCCCCACCCGGTAGGCGACGTGATAGTCGGTCCAGCTCGGCTCGACCACCGCGATCGCCAGCGCCTCGCCTCCGTCGGCAACGGTCAGGTGAGCGGTGCTGCCGAGCCGCTCCGCGAGCGCCCGCAGCACCGGGTTGGCGAGCTCGCGGAGCACGGGCTGCAGTCCGCGGGCGAGCGCCAGCACGCCCAGCCCGACGTGCAGCCGACCGGTCCCGTCGCGACGCGCCAGGCCGTGCTGCTCCAACGTGGTGACCAGTCGGTACACGACGGTCCGGTTCACGCCGATCTCTGCGGCGAGCGCGGTGATGCTCAGGCCGTGTGGCGCGGCCGCCAGGGTGCGGAGGACACGGAGGCCGCGGTCCAGCGTCTGTGACGTCTCCGCGGCCATGGGCCGAGGATACTCAGCGCGACGGAACCTAGACCGACCTGCGGGCCGCCCAGTCGCGGAGCCGGTCGATCCGGTCCTGCAGCTCGTCGGCAGAGGCCACCGCCGCCGCAGGACCGCCGCACTCCCGCCGTAGCGCGGAGTGGGTGACGCCGTGCGGCTGGCCGGTGCGATGGTTCCATGCGGCGACCAGGCCGTTCAGCTCCCTGCGCAGCGTCGCCAGGTGCTCGTGGGCGGACACCCCGCGAACCACGTCGATCGGCGTGGTGGCGGTGCGCCGCTGCTTGCGGGCTCGTTCGCGCTGCCGGGAGTGCAACAGATCGCGGACCTGGTCCGGTTCGAGCAGTCCCGGGATCCCGAGGAAGTCCATCTCCTCCTCGGAGCCGACGTGCACCTCACCCGCGTGGCCGAACTCGCCACCGTCGTACAGCACCCGATCGAAGCGCGCCTCCGACCCGAGCGCCTCGAAAGGCAGCAATGCCTCCTCCGCACTCGCCGACTCGGACGCCTGCGCCTGGGCCAACAGGTCTTCCTCGGCAGCGAAGATGCCCGCCTCGTCGCCGATCTTGCGGCCCAGGACGTGGTCGCGTTCAATCTCCATCTCCGTAGCGAACCCCAGCAGGTTCGGCACAGAAGGCAGGAACACCGACGCGGTCTCACCGCGCTTGCGGGCCCGCACGAAGCGCCCCACCGCCTGAGCGAAGAACAACGGCGTGGCCGTGGTCGTGGCGTAGACGCCGACCGCGAGCCGGGGGATGTCGACGCCCTCAGACACCATGCGTACGGCGACCAGCCACCGCTGGTCACTGTGCGAGAACGCCGCTATGCGCTTCGACGCCCCCTTCTCGTCGGAGAGCACGACCGTCGGTTTTCCACCAGTGACATCGGCGAGCAGCCGGGCGTACGCGCGAGCCGCGTCCTGGTCGCTGGCGATCACCATGCCGCCGGCATCTGGCACGTGCCGGCGTACCTTGGTCAGCCGCTTGTCCGCGGCGGCGAGCACCGCGGGCATCCACGAGCCCGACGGGTCGAGCGCGGTCCTCAGCGCCTGCGCGGTCAGGTCCTTGGTGAGCGGCTCCCCGAGCCGTGCGGACACCTCGTCGCCAGCGCGGGTGCGCCACTGCATGTCGCCGCTGTAGGCCATGAACAGCACCGGACGGACCACGTTGTCGGCCAGCGCGTGGGCATACCCGTAGGTGTAGTCGGCGAGGCTACGAGGTACGCCGTCAGTGTCGGGAGCGTAGGACACGAACGGGATCGGGTTGACGTCGGAGCGGAACGGCGTACCAGTCAGCGCGAGCCGGCGCTGCGCCGGGTCGAACGCCTCGCGAACCGCTTCGCCCCAGGACAGCGCGTCCCCGGCATGGTGCACCTCGTCGAGGATCACCAGGGTCTTGAACCGTTCCGTGCGGATGCGGTGAGCGAGCGGGTTCACCGCGACACCGGCGTAGGTCACCGCCACACCAACATAGTCACGGCTGGTTCTGCCCGCCTTGCCGGAGTACGACGGGTCGATCGGGATCCCGGCGCGGGTGGCGGCCTCGGCCCACTGGGTCTTCAGGTGCTCGGTCGGGGCGACAACTGTCACCCGGTCCACCACCCGGCGGGCCAGCAGCTCCGCGGCGACGGTCAGCGCGAAGGCGGTCTTGCCGGCACCCGGGGTCGCCACCGTGAGGAAGTCCTTCGGGTTGGCGGAGAAGTACTGCTCGAGTGCGGCGGACTGCCAGGCGCGAAGCTTGGTGGCGGTCCCCCAGGCCGCCCGTGCGGGGTACGCCGGCGGCAGCTCGTTCGGAGGCGCGGGGACAGCGGCCGAGTCGGAGGGGGTCACGTTCCTCGAGAAGGGTGGCAGGCGGGTTGGGCAGGTCCGTTCCTACCTCGTGGTCACTCGTCGTCCTTCTTCAGGTTCTCCCAGGCGTCCTTGCACTCGGGGCAGACGGGGTACTTCTCCGGGTCCCGGCTCGGCACCCATACCTTGCCGCACAGCGCGACCACCGGAGTGCCCATCACCATGGCCTCAGTGAGCTTGTCCTTCTCCACGTAGTGCGAGAAGCGCTCGTGATCGCCGTCGTCTGTCGGGGCCGTGCGCCGGTCCTCGATGGTCTGGGAGCCGGGGCTCATCTGCGTGCTCACGGTTATCGAGTCTAGACCGCCGACGCGAATGATGCCTTAGTTGAAGGTGGGGTCCGCGGGGCGAGTGGATACCCAGGCCAGCTCGCCGGGCTGTCGGCGCAGCACCCGCATCCACAGGCCCTGCGGATCGCTGCCGAACAGGTCGCCCGGATCCGACTCCAGGACGTACCAGGAGCCCGACCCGACCTCCGCGGCCAGCTGCTCCTCTCCCCAGCCTGCGTACCCGGCGAACACCCGCAGGCCGCGCAGGGCGGGACCGATGACCTCCGTCGGCGCGTCGAGGTCGATGATGCCAACGTCGTCGTAGAGCCGGCGGAAACCCACTGGCTCCTCCTGGAGGTCCGGAGGCAGCACGCCGACGGCCAGCGCCGAGTCGGTGCTCACGGGTCCGCCTTGGAACAGGACGCCGGGCGTGCCAGCGACCTCACCCCACTCGGGGAGCACCTCCGCCACCCGCACCGTCGAGGGCCGGTTGAGTACCACGCCGAGCGCGCCGTTCTCGTCGACGTCGAGAAGCAGCACGACCGAGCGCTCGAAGTTGGGGTCCAGCAGGAGGGGCGTCGCAACCAGCAGCCGGCCGGCCGCCAGCGAGGTCTGCACGTCCTCAGACATCGACCGTGGCGACCTTGCTGCTGGCCTCAGCGGCCGATCGGACGGCGGCGGCCACCGCGGTGTGCACCTCGGCGTGGAACACGCTGGGGATGATGTAGTTCGCGTTCAGCTCCTCCTCGCTGACGGTGCCCGCGATCGCCTCCGCGGCTGCCACCAGCAGCGTGTCGGCGATCTGGTTCGCAGCGGCGTCGAGCAGGCCCCGAAACACGCCAGGGAACGCGAGCACGTTGTTGATCTGGTTCGGGTAGTCCGAACGCCCGGTGGCCACGACCGCTGCGTGCTCACGCGCCTGTCCCGGGTCGACTTCCGGGGTGGGGTTGGCAAGCGCGAAGACGATGGAGTCCGGCGCCATCCGCGCTACGTCGGTCGCGTCGATCACGTTGGGGGCCGACACGCCGATGAACACGTCGGCCCCGTCCATCGCCTCGCGCAGAGTGCCGGTCTGGCCCGACTTGTTGGTCGCCTCCGCGACCCAGTGCAGCGACTCGTGCAGGTTCGGCCGGTCGCGGTGCACGACGCCCTCGACGTCCGCGACCACAACGTCGCGAACTCCGCTCTCGAGCAGCAGCCGCAGGATCGCCGTACCCGCCGCCCCCGCACCGGACATCACCACGCGAACCGACGACGCCTTCTTGCCGACGACCCGCAACGCGTTGGTGAAGGCGGCGAGTACGACGATCGCGGTGCCGTGCTGGTCGTCGTGGAAGACCGGGATGTCGAGCGTCTCACGGAGTCGCCGCTCGATTTCGAAGCAGCGCGGCGCGGAGATGTCCTCGAGGTTGATGCCGGCGAACCCCGGGGACACCGCACGTACGATCTCCACGATTGCGTCGGGGTCCTGGGTGTCGAGGCACAACGGCCAGGCGTCGATGCCTGCGAACCGCTTGAACAGCGCGGACTTGCCCTCCATCACCGGCAGCGCTGCTGCAGGGCCGATGTTGCCGAGCCCGAGAACCGCGGAGCCGTCGGTGACCACCGCCACCGAGTTGCGCTTCACGGTCAGCCTTCGGGCGTCCTCGGGGTTGGCAACGATCGCCTCGCAGACGCGTGCCACGCCCGGCGTGTAGACCATCGAGAGGTCGTCCCGGTTGCGGATCGGGTGCTTGGTCTCCATCTGGATGGTGCCGCCGAGGTGCATCAGGAAGGTCCGGTCGGAGACCTTGTGGACCGCCACGCCGTCGATGTTGCGCAGCGCCTCGACGATCCGGTCCGCGTGCGCGGTGTCCGACGCGGCGCAGGTCACGTCGATGCGCAGAAGGTCGTGCCCGGACGCGGTCACGTCGAGCGCGGTGACGATGCCACCGGCGGCTTCAACGCAGTTGGTCAGGTGGCTGATGGCGGTACCGCCGGCCGGCAGCTCGAGTCGCACGGTGATGGAGTACGAGATGCTCGGCTGCCCGGATGTGCGAGGTTGCGTCTCCATTGTCCTATCGTGTCACGCCCTGTTGGATCGAGTGAGCATCCGGTGGCGCATCAGATCGGGTCTCGATTTGACCTTGGCGTCGGCGTCCGCGTGTTTATGCTCGGCACATGACCGGGAACCGCGACGAGAGCGTGGCGGACGAGAGGTTGCGCGGGCTGCCCGCGACGTCTCGTCGCCAGGAGTACTCGGCCTCGACGCGTCGCGCCCTCGTGGAGGTCGCCACCGAATTGTTCACCAGGCGGGGCTACGCCCGCACCAGCCTCGACGAGATCGTCGCCGGCGCCCGAGTCACCAAGGGCGCGCTGTACCACCACTTCAGCGGCAAGCAGGCGCTGTTCGAGTCGGTGTTCGAGAGCGTCGAGGAGCGAGCGGCCCGGGACATCCAGCGCGCGGTGCGCGGCCATCGCGACCCGTGGGACAAGGCGCTCGGTGGACTGCGGGCTTTCCTCGCGGTTCTCCAGGAGCCCGGGTACCGACGGATCGTGGTCGCCGACGGTCCGGGGGTGCTCGGTGACGAGCGGTACCGGGAGCATGAGCAGCGCACGACCTTCGGGATCGTCCGGGAGATCGTGTCGTCGGTGCTCATCAGCTATGACCTCGAACCGAGCATGGTGGAGACCTTCAGCCGGGTCTTCTTCGGGGCGATGTCCGCGGCCGGCACCGCAGTCTGCTCCGCCAAGGACACCCGGCGGGCCAGCCTGGAGGCCGAAGCGGCGATCGCCTACATCCTCGCGGGCCTTCGTCAGATGGCGGAGTCCGGCGTGCCCCTGCCGAAGCCTGACCGGCTGGGAGCGGACTTCGACTTTATCGACGACCTTGACGAGGTCGACCAGGCCTGAGGCGTCGCGCCCACCGGAGCGGCGCGGGTGGCCTAGCCGCCGATCCTCACGTTGCCACCCTTGACCGGCACCAGCTCGATCCAGGTGTGTCCCGCGGGAACCGATAGCTCCCCCGCCTTGGTGCGGAGAGAGATCGCCGAGTCCAGGGACTTCTTCCACGTTCCGCGCACCACCCGCCCGCCGCTGAACAGCAAGGCCTCTCCCGTGCCGGTGAACTTGGTCTCAGGCACGGCGTTCCCGGCCGGATCCTTGTAGCCNGCATCACCCACGCGGACCCTCAGCACCAGGACGTTGTCGGGGCGGAACCGGTCGCCTGCCGCCGCGAAGCTGTTCCGGTTCTCATATCTGCCACCGCGGTAGACCCAGCTCGTGGTGTGAACCCCGGAGAACACCGCCGAGAACCGCTTCGCCTGCTGACCGGTGGGCGTGTCGTCGGCCTTCCCGAAGGGCAGGTAGCTCCCCACGGTGTCCTTCGCCTTGAGGGTCTTGGCGAGCTTCTTCAGCGCCATGAACAGGTTGTACGGCGCCTGGCGACTGTTGTCTCGCCGGAAGCCCGTCGCCGGCTCGGCGTACACCTTGATGCCGGCCTTCCGGATCCGTCGCACAGTCGGCGGCGCGCCACCGGCCGCGACCATGACCGCCTTCGCCGGCTTGACGATGCCGATGTCCGTGGCTCGAATGGAGCGGACCGGCCCGACCAGGGGCGCAGTGTGCTGGTAGAANAACACTGCCAGTCGGGTGGACCCGCCCTCGACGAGCTCCTCCGTGACCAGGTCCGCCTTGCTGAGCCCGATCTGCGGCTGGCTGCTCTCGGTGTTGTCGATCTTGACGACCATCACCGGGTGCCGAGGCGTGGCTCCGTGGGCCGGCAGTCCGGTCAGCGGCCACGTTCCCGCCAGCGTCAGCCCCTTCTCGGTGGACTGCCCGCCCGGGCTATCACCGGAGGAGGGGTCTGACGAGCCGCTGCAGCCGCTGAGGGCCAGCGCGAGGGTGAGCAAGAGCGCGGTGCCTGCGCGCTGACGNCCGAACATGCGCACCAGTGTGGCTCAGGAGGCGGCCGTTCGGTGACCACCGCCTCCTGCGCCTCACGGCGTGTCGCGGGGCGTGCTCAGCTGTGACCGCGCATCGTGCCCGCGAACCAGCTCGAGGTCCAGATGCGCTCCCGGTGCACACGCTCGCCGCTGTGCGGGGCGTGCACGATGGTGCGGCGCCCGTTGAGCACTCCGGCGTACACGCCGACGTGGTAGACGTTCCGCGCACGTGCCGAGCCGCTGTAGAAGAACACCAGGTCCCCCCTGCGAAGGCTGGCCTTGCTGATTCGGGTCGCGTTGGCGGCCTGGCCGCTCGAGGTCCGGGGGACGTACCGGAACCCGGCCCTGCGGAAGCTGTAGTAGACGAGCCCGGAGCAGTCGAACCGGCTTGGACCGGCGGCTCCGTAGCGGTACCAGTCACCGCGCTGGTTCAGCACGACGTTGTACGCCGTGCCGACTCGGCTGGTGCTGGCGGAGGCTGAGGAGGGGACGAAGGTGGAGGACAGAAGGACCGCCACGAGGATCGCCGCGAAGGTGGCGAAGGTACGGACATGCGTGGTCACAGGCATGACGAGGTTCCCTTTCCACGCCTGTGAGGTGAGCTGTCGGGTTAGAGCTGAAAGGTGCTCCGCCCGTGCTAGGCACGGGCTTCACCCCGAGCGTCCGAGGACCCGCCGCCATGAAGGCGATGGGTCCGGGAAGCGGTGGGAACTTGGGTCCCCCACTCCTACCCGTGTGTATGGTCGAGGACAGGGCATCGGCTCCGGTGGGTAGGACTCGGCGTATCCGGAGCGACTATGCAGTTGTGGTCGCTTGCTCCTCGAGTCGGAGCAGAGCCTCGATGAGGATAGGGCATGAATGCCCGTATGTCAGATTTTCGCGCCGCCGTCGACGTACAACGTCTGGCCAGTGATGAACGAGGCCTCGTCGCTGCACAGGAAGGCGGCGGCCGCGGCGATGTCCTCGGGGTAGCCCACCCGCCGCACCGGCGTCCGTTCGGCGGCGGCCTTGCGGTACTCCTCCGGCTCGACGCCGACGCGGCGCGCGGTGGCATCGGTCATGTCGCTGACGATGAAGCCGGGAGCGATCGCGTTCACGTTGATACCGAACGGGCCGAGCTCCAGCGCCAGCGTGCGCGTGAAGCCCTGCAGCCCCATCTTCGCGGCCGAGTAGTTCGCCTGGCCCCGGTTGCCGAGCGCGGAGACGCTGGACAGGTTCACGACCTTCCCGAACTTCGCCGCGACCATGTGCTTCTGGACCGCTCGACTCATCAGGAACGAGCCGCGCAGGTGCACGTTCATCACGGCGTCCCAGTCGTCCTCGGTCATCTTGAACAGCAGGTTGTCGCGGGTGACGCCGGCGTTGTTCACCAGGACGTCGACCTTCCCGAGCTCGTCGACGACCCGGGACACCGCCGCGTCCACCGAGGACGATTCCGAGACGTCGCACGCGACGCCGATGGCCTTCTCGGCTCCGAGGCCGGCGGCGGTGTCGTCGGCGGCGTTCTGGTCGAGGTCGAGCACGGCCACGGATGCGCCCTCGTCGGCGAAGCGGCGTGCCGTCGCGGCCCCGATCCCCCGTGCACTTCCGGTGACCAAGGCGACCCGGCCGGCGTAACGACTCATCGAACACAACCTCCTGGATTGGCTTCACAACGTCACAGCGCTCCACGTGCGGCGCCCACTCTAGGGCGCGGTTCCGCGCAGTGGATGCGGGCGGGCGGTGCTTGCGGTCAGTAGGCTTTCGCGCATGCGAAGAGGCGAGTTCCGGTTCGCTGTCGGGCTCTCGTTCGCCCTGGCGGCCGCAGCGGTGGCCGTGGCTACGACGTACCACCTGCCGCTGCGCGACCCCGACGGGGTCGTCGTACCGACGTACGTCCGGCTGCCGATCATCCTCTTCGCGGCGTTCCTGACCGACGTCATGCCGCGCGCGGCCTGGCGGGCTCGGTCGGTTCCGCGGTTCCCGGCGACGCTTTTCGCGGTGGTCCGGCAGAGGTGGACATGGCAACACACTCGGTTCGCCCTCGTCGGCCTCGCGGCGTGGTACCTCACCTACGCGGCGTTCCGGAACCTCAAGAGCTTCGTGCCGTTCGTGAACCGCTCTCTGTGGGACGAGCCCCTCGAGGCATTCGACCGGTTCCTGTTCCTCGGCCATGACCCGGCCTCGACGCTGCAGGCGGTGTTCGGCGTCGGATGGGCGGCGCACTTCTTCTCGTTCGTGTACGTCGCCTGGATCGTGTTCGTCCCGGTGTCCCTGGTCGTCGCCCTGGTGTGGTCGCGGGACCGGATCGGCGGCGAGTGGTACGTGACCGCGGTCGCGGTGGACTGGGTGCTCGGCGTCTCGACGTACTTCCTGGTTCCGACGCTGGGCCCGGTGTACACCGCGCCGCAGGACTTTGCCGCGCTGCCCCAGACGTACGTCTCGACACTTCAGGAGTCGATGATCGCGGACCGGTTCACGGTCCTGCATGACCCCTTCGCCACGCACGCGGTGCAGACGATCGCGGCGTTCGCGTCGCTGCACGTCGGCATCATGGTGACGGTGTGCCTGATGGTCGAGCTGCTCGGCATGCGGCGCTGGATCCGAGTGTCGATGTGGCTCTTCCTGGCCGTCACCGTGATTGCCACGGTCTATCTCGGCTGGCACTACTTCACCGACACGCTGGCCGGGGCGGTGCTCGGTGCCGCCGGTGTGTGGATCGCCGCCCTCGGCACCGGGAACCACGACCGAGGGCGACTGCGGCGGATGCCCGGTCGGGTGGCCAGGCCCGCAGTCGATGATCGGGCGGTGGTCCGACAGGGCTGACCCTGTCGCGGCTCAGTGCAACACGTTCCGCAGCCGCTCGGCGTACTCACGTCGCTCGTCAGAGTCGGCGTACTTCGTCCGAGGCCAGAAGAAGCCGCGCAGTCCGTCGCCCTTCGTCCGGGGAACCACATGCAGGTGCAGGTGCGCCACGCTCTGGCTCACGGTGTTGTTCATGGCCACGAACGAACCCTGGGCGCCCAGACCCTCGAGCATCGCGGTGGCCAACCGTTGACCGGCCTCCAGAAACGGGTCGCGTAGCTCCGCGGGCAGATCCGGCAGCGTCACCACGTGCCGGCGGGGCACGAGCAGCACGTGGCCCTTGAACACCGGGCGGTGGTCGAGGAAACCCACCACGTGCTCGTTCTCGAGCGCGATGTCCGCCTCCACGCTG
>C688J18823_10003365_pt1 | contig 10111 bp, 4 predicted proteins | sample HopSoiMetagenom1_FD_18823 | JGI IMG/M metagenome (IMG submission 18823) | reverse complement strand
GATGAAATATGGATTTCTGATCGACACCTACGACACCGAGCGGATCAAGGTGCTCAGTGTGTGGAGCGAATTCAGCGATCGCGACCTGCACGTCCGTCCCAGTTCGGCCGACCCGCGCGGGCGCAGCGTCCTCGAGCACATGGTCCACCAGTGCGTCAGCGAAGACACCTGGTTCCGCCGGATGCTGGGTATCGACGTAGCCGCGCCGCCGCTTCCCGCGGACGAGACACGGCTGGCGTTCGTCGCGAGATATGCGGAGGACAGCGGGCGTCGCGTGCAGCGATTGCGGGAGACGACCGACGAGTGGTGGGAGAGCGGGACGGCATTCTTTGACGTGCAACGGTCGAGGGCCTGGGTGATGACGCGGCGCCTGACCCACACGTCGCATCATCGTGGGCAGCAGATGGCGATGCTGCGCATGCTCGGGCGTGAGCTGCACAGCAACTACGGTCCGACCGCGGACACCGGTGGGCTGATGCAGAACGGCGCGCCGACGATCTACGCGTATCCATCGGTCGACGCGCTGCTCGACGGCGAGCGCCGCGGCGGGGCGAAGTCAGCCCTGCCGAAGCGATCAGAAGCCGGTGGGCACGCGGTGACCGAGCGGCCCGAGCACTGACACGCCGACTGCGCTACCTGCCATGGTCGGATGCGAGCGCATCCCAGTTCTCGAATCCCTCGGCGCGCGCGATCAGCCAGCGTGCATCGTCCAATGCGAGCGCGGTGTCCGTGGTCATCGCGCTTCGGTGATTGCCCAGGCGGCCCAGTACGGCGTTGCGTACGCGCGAGACGACAACCTCGTGCGACGGACGATCCCAGGCGATCGCCCGCTGCGCGCGGAAGTACTCGATGATGCGCAGGAGCGCGGCCTGATCGCCGGGACCAAATGCGTCCACGAGATCCTGTGCGAGCGCCTCGTAGCGTGCGAACTGGCGTGGCGGAAGTGTGCCGGTGCGTTCGGCCTCTTCCAGCAGGCGCACGATGGCCTGATGCCCGCGCCGTCGCGCCCACGCGATCGGTGTGGCCCACGGCGGATCGTCGGGCCGGGACGGCGGTGCACCGCGGCGCAGCAGGAACTCGACCATCCGGGCCTGCCCCGCACGCGCGGCCCACGCGAGCGGAGTCGAGCGGTACTCCTCGTCCCGCGCGTGCAGATCCGCGCCGTGATCGAGAAAGAGCGCGGCGTGCTCGATCTGGCCGTCACCGGCGAACTGATGCAGCGGCGTGATCCGCAGCCAGTTCGGCCGGTTCGGATCCATCCCGTGTTCAAAGAGCAGCTGCGCGATTTCGCGCGGCGTCGTGACCGTCACCTTCTTCGCGAGGTCTGGTTGGTAGCGAAGCAGCAGGCGGACGAAGGGCTCGTGACGCGCCGCGTTGGTCAACGCTGCCGGATCGTCGGCGAGGGCAGGATTGGCAGCGAGCAGCGGCTCGGCGGTCGCGACGTCGCCGTAGTAGGCGAGTACCGCGAGCGTGCGGCGGATCCCGGTCGCCACGATCCGTTCATACGTGAGCGTGCCCGCGAGCGTGATCGGGAGCTCCCATTCGGCGCCGTACGAGGCCAGCAGTTCGAGCATCCGAAGGTTGTCAGCGCGGATGGCGATCCACACCGCGTCCGCGGAGCTCTCGACGGGCGGGTTGGGGTACGCGCCGTGCTCGAGCAGGAGCTTCGCAATGTCGTAGTGTCCGCGTGACACCGCCGAGTAGAGCGCGTGCCCACGGGGCGCGTTTCCTTCTTCGGGCAGGTTGGGATCGGCTCCTCGATCGAGGAGGAAGCTCACGATCTCCTTATGCCCGCCAAGCGCCGCGTTCTTAATCGGCGCGCCGGCGCCGGCGTACCCCGCGTTGTACTCATCGACGCGGTTGACGAGGGAAGGATCTTCGTCCAGGAGCGCACGCACGCGCGCAACATCCCCCTTGAACGCGGCCATCCCAATTGGCACATGCGCGCCGCGCGCGACGAGATGCCGGTAGATCTCGTCGGGCGTGGTCGTCACCTCGTCGGGCACGTCGCGCCAGCCGCGATAGTGGTAATCGCCGTTGGTCAGCAGGATCGGCCGCGCGCCGTCCGAGCGCCGCGCATCGATGTCAGCCCCACGCGCGAGCACTTCGTCGATCATCGGGATCTGCCGCGTCATCACCGCCCAGTGGATCGGCTGGTTCGATCGAGCATCGCCTGCGTGCACGAGGTTCGGTGTCGCGTCGAGAAGACGGCGTACCTGCGGGAGATCGCGCGTGCGAATGGCCGCCGCCACCGGCTCGCCGGCGGAGGACGCGCCGTGCAGCACAGCGAGCTTGCCTTCCAGGAGCCGCGTCATTTCCACGTACTCGCGATCGCGCGACATCTCGAGGATCTCGCCGAGCACCAGCGGCTCGGCGCCGTGATCAAGGAGGAACTCGGCGATCGCGAGCTGATTTTCGCGGACGGCAAACGACAGCGGCGTTCGGTATTCGTAGTTCGCGCGTGCCAGCGACGGATCCTTTTGCACGAGCGCCTTGACCGTCTCGAGATCGCCGCTGATGCAGGCGCAGAACATCGCCCACACGTCCGTGCCGATACCCGGTGACCACTCCCATGGCTTGTGCTGCTTGAGTGCGTCTGGCTGGATCAAGCGCGCGACTTTGTCGGCAAATGCCGAGTCCTTCGACGGCCGCGCTCCCTTCAGTCCACGTTCGAGGTCATCCATGTGTCGTCTCAACTGCTGGCGCGCCGCATACAGGCGTGTCTTGACCGTGTTGCTCGTCACGCCGAGAAACGCCGCGATCTCCGCGTGCGAGCAGTCTCCCATGTAGAAGAGCAGCACGCACTGCTGCTGCGCGGCCGACAGCGTGCCGATTGCCGCCCGCAGCGCCGCGCGCGTCTCGCGCCCTTCGTACTCGTCATGCGGCGATGGAGTGGACGCCGCGACCTCGAGCGCGGATTCGAGGCCCGAGATCACGACCCGCTTCCGCCGCGTCAGCCGATCGCACTGTTTGAAGACGATCGTGCGGAACCAACTGCTGAAGGCGCCAGGTTCCCGCAGCGCGCGCAGTTCCCGGTACGTATCGACGAACGCCTCCTGCGCCGCGTCCTGTGCCAGGTGATAGTCGCCAAGGATAGCGGTTGCATACGCGACGGCGCGGTCCTGGTGCAGGCGGACGAGTTCGGCGAAGGCCTGCTCGTCGCCGGCCTGTGCGCTCGACACCAGTTCAGACACCGCATCGCGATCGATCACGTCGTCATACGGTATAGACCCGGTCCGCGCCTGGAAAGTGTGGCGAGCCAGGGTTCGGTATTGGAGGAGATTACTCGGAGGCTTTCTTCACCCAGGCGGCCAGCAGCGCCCGCGCGCCGGCGCTGCGCTGCTCCGTCGACAGGACTTCGAGCTGCATCACGCGCGGACCCACAGGCACGAAGACACCCTCGACCAGGTACGAAACGCCGAGCCAGGAAGTGGCGACCGTGTACGACCCGTCGCCCAGCGCGCCGCGACGCGATGAACATGCGGACGCGGCGGTGCCGGGCGCGACATCCCCGGCGGGCCAGGCTGCCGCGCGCAGAACGAGGCCGGCGTCGTTCGGCGGCGACACCGCCACGACCGTGCCCGGACGCGGCACGCCGGTGCACGACAGGGGCTGTCCACCCTGCGGCACCCATCCTTGTGGAACCAGCAGACCGCTTTCGGCTGCGCTGCCCGGCGACGCCGACCAGGCGATCCGCTCGGCGGCCACGTCACTGGCCGCAAACCGTCGTCCTTGCAGGCTGCTCAGCGATTCGTGCAGCACGCTTTCATTGAATGCGATCCANTCGGCGGGAGCGACGTAACGCGCGACGAGTTTCTCGGCCTCGAGGTCGAGGACGGCGTACTCCATGCGCGTTTCGCGGCCGGGTTGTGCGCCGGCGTTGATGGCGCTCCCGAGCAGCAGCGTGTCCACGGCCGACGTCGCGCCGCGATCTTCCCGCGCGCGCAGCGCCAGCGACTCGAACGTCCGGCTTCCGGTCAGGGTCTCCTCGATTTGACGCGCACTCCACGTCGACAAAACCCGGTCGATGCGGAGCGCGATCGGCGCACTGCGCGCGTCACTCTCGATATGCGAGGGAAAGGGCGAGGTGTCGGTCAGCCCCTCGGGCAGCCGCATCGCCATGCCCTTGGCCTCGAACGTCTGCACGGCGCCAAGGCGAAGCCGGCGCACGGGCAACGACTGGTCGAGGCTGCGCGATTCGAGGAAGTCCTTCGCGGCGTTGATCGCGATGGCGAACCCGATGCCCGTGGCATTCTCGAGCCTCGACTGAAGCACGCCGACGGCGAACCCGTCTCGATCGAGGATCGGCCCGCCGCTGTTTCCGGGATTGACGCTGTTGGTGATCTGAAGGAAGCGCCGCTCGCCGGCCTCGGTGTCACGGAATGCCGAGATCGTGCCCGTGCTGATACTGACGTTCGGCACGATGTCGCGCACCGTGCCGAGTTTTCCAACTTCGACGTCGCGTCCGAATGGGAAGCCGAGGGCATCGACCGACAGCCCCGTCGTGATCGCATCGGAGTCGCCCAGGGCGATGTACGGGAACGGCGGCCCGCTGACGTAGAGGACCGCGAGATCGACGGCCGGATCCGCGGCCGTGACAGAGGCGGGCAGGCAGGCCGACGTCATCGCATGCGCCCTCACCGTTTCGGGCCTGAAGCACACCTCGATCGTGGCGACATTCAGCGTGTAGGTCGCGCGCTCGAGTCCCTTGCTGATCCGGACCGTGTCCGTCTTCTTGACGACGTGATCGTTGGTGAGGACGTAGCCGTCGGGCGAGATGAAGAACCCGCTGCCGCTGCCCACTTCCACGCCGTCCACGTCAGCGACTTGCTTGCCGTTCGCATCCTCGTATTCGACATGCACGCTGCCCACCAGCCGGATGAACACCGTGGCATCTTCGGGCGATCTCGCGCGCTCCGCGACAGCAATGGTGGGGGCGAGTGTGAGGAGAGCGGCGAGTGCAGTCGTTGTCGCCAGCCGCACGTGCAGGGGCCCACCCATTTTGGAAGGCGGCAGTGTAGCAGCGATCGATAAGCCGCGCCTAGCGAATCAGCCGGCCGATTCCCACGTAGGTGCGCCAGCGGCCATCGAACCCGGCGCTGCCGCCGAGGAGCACTGGTCCGATCAGCGTGTCGACGATGAGGCCGGTGCTCACGTGGGTGCGCCACGAAAGATCGCTCCACGTATTGAAGGCGTCGCCGTTTTCCAGCCACACGCCGACGTGCACCGGACCGCCGAGGAAATCCGGCATCCGCCCGATTTCCCGCACCACGCCGGCCGTGGCGATCCAGTAATGATCGCCGCGCACTTCGCCCACGCCGTAGGCGCTCAGGTGGAGGGGTGTGCCGAGCAGAAATTGATCGAACGGCAGCGGATGATGCGAGAAAGACGTCCCCGCGCCGCCGAGAAGGAACAGTTTGTTTTTCCCGCCGAGCGGCTTGAACACGTTGGCTTCGCCGAACAACTGCGGAAGCTCCACGCTCGAGCGCTCGACATCGACGCTGGTCGCAGTGATGTCGGGGCCGTCGAGGGTGTAAGAGAAGGACGCCTCGGCGGCGACTCCGTGCGTGGCCTGAATCACGCGGTCCTGCGTGTTCATTCGCCAGGTGAGGTGCGTCGTCGTTTCCTTGCCGGACGCCGCCGGCAGGCCCGGATCGCCGACGATCACCTTCGCGTTGACGCGTCCGATGAACGCGCCGGCCCGAACATCGCTGTCGCGCCCGAGATTCACGCCGACGTCCAGCCCGCCGCCGGACAAGGTCTGCCCGTAACGTGCGACGACGCTGTCTTCGCGAATGAGATTGTAGGTACGGTTCGACACGCCCACTGCAGGCACCACGAAGGCGTGTTTCCATACCGGGTAGTACAGCGCGGCCCCCAGCGACGGGTCCGATCCCACCGACGCGTCGAGACGTAACTCGGAGCCCGATCCGAGCACGTCGAACCGCAGGTAGCGGGCCCCAAGGCTCAATTGAAACTGGTCGGATGTCGTGTTCTCGAGGTTGACGCCAAGCATCAGGAAGGGCGGGCCGTTCTGCTTTTCCAGCGCGCGAATCGTGAGGCCGGTCTCTCCGGCCGCGTTGGTCGTCAGGTGCCACTGGATGGTTTCGTAGCGATCGAGGCCTGACAGCTCCTGCAGCTCGTGCTCGAGTGCCGGCACCGCGAGCGGCTGCCCGACGTGCGCGTTGAACACCCTCGACATGCGGCGTTCGTCGCCGGACCGCACACCGTCGAACAGGACGAACGCGGGCGGCCCCAGGGTCATTTTGCGTGCGGCCGCCCGGTGCGCGACCCACGCCTGCCACTCGCCCTCGGGTAGCGCGTAAGGCAGCAGCTTGTCCTTCATCGCGTCGGCCGCCTTGTAGCCCTCTTCGATCAACTCGTCGCTGCGCCGCCACGCGAGCGAGCCATAGCTGACGACGGGAATATCGAGCACGAGATCCGCCGCCGCCATGCCGCGTTTCGTGTTCGCGCGCATCATCGCGTCCAGCGTCGCGCCCATCAACCCGAAGATCGAGTACTTGACGTCCTCCTGGTCGCCGAGGTCGCCGACGTTGACCGCGATCACCACCTGGCCGCCCATCGCGCGGACCACGTCAGCCGGGATGTTGTTCATCGCGCCGCCGTCGACCAGCACCTTGCCGTCCACCTCGATCGGCGGGAACACGCCAGGCAGCGACATCGTGGCGCGCATCGCGGTCGCGAGCGAGCCGCGGTCGAGAATGACCGGCGTCGCTGTCTTGAGATCGACCGCGACCATCCGGAACGGCGTGGGCAGCGCGTCGAACGTGGCCGCCGCATAGTAGGGCGCGGTGATCCGCGTGATCAGGAGTTCGACCTGCTGGCCGTCGTTCAGCGCCGACGGGCCTGCGATGCCCTTCTTCAAGCCGAACTCCAGGTGCGACGGATACGCGATCGCATCGGTCTTGCGCCGGATGTTCTTGAAGGCGAACTCGGAGAAGCCGAACATCTCGTCCCAGTTGATCTCGCGCAGCATCGCCTGGATTTCAGCGGCGTCCATGCCGGTGGCGAACGAGCCGCCGATGAGACCGCCCATGCTCGTGCCCGCAGCGACGTCGATCGGGATGTGGTGCTCTTCGAACCAGCGGATGACGCCGACATGGGCGATGCCGCGCGCGCTGCCGCCGCCGAAGGCGACGCCCACTTTCGGCCGGTCCTGCGCCGTGGCGGCGATGGCGGTGAACGCGATCAGCAGCGGGACGATGGCGAGACGACGCGGCGCGAGGGCTGGAATGATGGGGACCGCCACAGCAGGAAGCGTGCCTTGGCCGGCCACGCGCGACGCAGGTGGAAATCCCGGGGGCGGGAGGGGCGCCCCTCCGGCTAACCGGAGGTACTCCGGCCGTATGGGTCCGTCACACGTGCCGCAGGGCCCTCACAGTTCGTCGGACGTGCCGCAGGTCCGTCACAGTTCGACGTAGTCCGCCTCGATCGCATCGTCCATGCGTGCGCCCAGGAGTTCCATCAGGGGCGCCAGGACGGCGGCCTTGTCCTGGGCATCGCGGCGCGACCACGTGCGCGATTTCACTTCGACGAAGTAGCCCTCGGTCGCCGGCTTCAAGAGGCGATCGAGGTGGACGTAGAACTGGACGCCGCGGTAGGTGATGAGCCACCGGCGGCGATTCTTTTCGATGTCGCGTTCGCGCGCCGGCTTGAAGTATTCGCGGTAGAAGCGCGGCGAGTGCGTGGCGGGTGCGAAGAACCGCGACCGAAACAGCAGGATCGATCCGAACGCGCCTTCGCGCGAGGGAGTGGTCAGCGTCAACCGCGCGCGGGCGTTGACGACCTGGTCGGAGGGATCGAGCAGCTCATCTTCGCGATAGCGCAGCCGGCCCTGCGCGGGGTCGTCGAAAAAGAAGTAGGTGTCGTACTGGTGGTAGTGCACCTGGCGAATGATCGAGATGTCCTCGCTTTCCAGGCCGCGCAGCAGCGCCTCTTCGGACCGGAGACGCGCCTTGACCTGGATCTCGAAGCTCTCCTGTTCCGTGGCGCCCCCGATCGCGATCAGCTTCTGCAGCACGCTCTCTTCGCGCCGCGTGAGGAAGGCATCGATCCGCCGCGCCACGTCACGCGCCGCGGCATGCAGGTCCGCTTCGTCGAGCGTGAGCAGCCGCCGATCGCGCATCAGCCAGCGGCCGTTGCACATCACATCGACGACATCGGTGGACTTCGCGGCGTAGACGAGTTGCGAGTAAATCGCGTTCGGGTCCCGCTCGAAGCGCGGCATCGTGTGCGAGCCATCGAGGTTCACGACGATGAGGTCCGCGCGCTTACCAGGTTCGAGCGATCCGGTCACGTCGCCGAGGTGTAACGCACGCGCGCCGATCCGTGTCGCCATTGCCAGCGCCGTCCGCGCCGGAATCGCCGTGGGATCGCCGCTGATTCCCTTGGCGACGAGCGCCGCCAGCCGCGTCTCTTCGAACATGTCCAGGTCGTTGTTCGACGCGGGTCCATCGGTGCCGATGCCGACGTTGACGCCGAACTCGAGCATCTTCGCCACGGGTGCGACGCCGGATCCGAGCTTCAGGTTGCTCGTCGGGTTGTGGGCCACGCCGGCGCGCGTGTCGCTCAACGTTCGGATCTCTCCCTCGTCCACGTGCACGCAGTGCGCCGCGAGGACCCGCGCGTCGAACAGCCGTTGCTTCCTCGCCCACGGGATCACCGGCATGCCGAAGTCCTTGCGCGAACGTTCGATCTCGAGCGCGGTCTCGGCGAGGTGTGTGTGCAGCGGCACGTCGAACTCGCACGCCAGCTCCGCGCAGGCGCGAAAGATTTCCGCGGTGCACGTGTACGGCGCATGCGGCGCGACGGCCGGGACGATGAGCGGATGCCCTTTCCATTGCTGGATGAAGGCGCGCGCCGAGGCGAGCGCATCTTCGTAGCTCGCGGCGTCGGGCGCGGGAAACTTCAGCACCGTCTGTCCGCACAGCGCGCGCAGTCCCGCCGACGCGGTCGCTTCGGCCACGCTCTGCTCGAAGTAATACATGTCGGCAAAGCAGGTCGTGCCCGATCGGATCATCTCCGCGCAAGCGAGCCTGGTGCCGAGGGCAACGAAATCCGGACGCACGAACTCGCGTTCGACCGGCATCATGTAGCCCATCAACCAGACGTCCAGGCGCAGGTCGTCCGCGACGCCGCGCAGCAGCGTCATGGGGGCATGCGTGTGTGCGTTGATCAGCCCCGGCATGACGATGCGTCCGCGGCAATCGATGGTCTCGGCCGCCTCGAAGTCGCCGGCAACGTCGCCGACCGCGACAATCGCATCGCCACTGATCGCGATCGCCCCCGAGGCGTAGATCGTGAAGCGCTCGTCCATCGTGACGACCAGCGCGCCGGTCAGAAGCAGGTCGCACCGCTGCGGCATCACGTTTGACACTACTTACTTTGCAGTATAAAGTCATTGGCAGGAGCGGCCCCCGCTGAGCAATGAGTAAATGGATTCGGACCGGGTTGGCGATTGTCGGCATGGGCATCGCCGTGATCTTCACGATCGTCGGCGGTATCTACGTCTTCATGACCACCACGGCGGCGCCGTTACACCCCGATCCGCAGGCGGTCCCATCCGTGACGCGCGCGGCNCCATCGGCGCAGTGGACCGGCGCGGTGGANCAGGCGCGGCAGGCCGTCCGCGCGAGTCTCCTGGAGCAGAACCTGCCGGGCGTNTCGGTCGCCGTTGGTGTCGGNAAGGATCTCGTGTGGGCCGAAGGCTTCGGCTACGCGGATCTCGAGAAGCACGCCTCGGTCACGCCAGAGACGCGCTTCAGGGTCGGTGATGCGTCCATCGCGCTCACCTCCGCGGCGGTCGGCATGCTGCTCGAGAAAAACAAGCTGAACCTCGACGTCGACATCCAGCGATACGTACCGTCCTTCCCCGAGAAGCAGTGGCCGGTGACGCTTCGTCAGCTGATGGGGCATCTCGCCGGCATCCGCAACGATGAGGGTGACGAAGAGCCGCTGGAGGTGCAATGCGACCACACCGTGGACGGCCTGCAGCGGTTTGCGAGCGCGCCGCTGCGCTTCGAGCCGGGCACGAAGTATCGGTATTCGAGCTACGGCTGGATTCTCGTGAGCGCGGCGGTTGAAGGAGCCG
>C688J18823_10003364_pt1 | contig 10112 bp, 8 predicted proteins | sample HopSoiMetagenom1_FD_18823 | JGI IMG/M metagenome (IMG submission 18823) | reverse complement strand
TCGCGGCCGGGCCTAGCACCGCCGCTCCGGCCGTATTGTGGCCGGGGCGGGACTTGCCGTAGCAGCCGGATCTAGATCGGACGTCTGAGCGCGCGGCGGAGCGAAGCTTCGCGGCTGTCTCGTGCCGTGTCCAGATCGAGGCTCTGAGCGGCCGCCTCCTGGAGGGACCGAAGCGCGAGGGAGACCACGGGGTGCCCGGCGCTGCCGCGACGGATGCCAGTCAGAAGGTGCCGGGAAGGCGTCGGGTCGCCCCTGAGCGGGACCCGGACCACGGGATAGCCGTCCGGGAGATGGGCGAGGCGGGGGATCAGCGCGATGCCGAGCCGGGCACCGACCAGCGCTGCTCCGGTCTCCCACTCGGACGCGAAGTGTGCGGGCATCGGCGTGAACCCGGCCGCGGCGCAGGCGGTGTGGAGCAGCTGGTGGTAGGGGCGTCCGGGACGGTCCATGATCCAGGGCTCGTCAACGAGGTCGCGAAGGGCAACGTTCGGCTCCCGCCCGAGGCGATGGTCCTTCGGCACCAGTAGGTCCAACGGGTCCTCGAGGAGGTGCCGCTGCTCGTACCGCGCGTCGGCGCTGGGCGGCACCTCCGGGGTGGCGACGACAACGGCGACGTCTGCCTCGTCGGCCAACAGCAGATCGAAGCACTCGCCCGGGTCCGCCTCGATGATGCGGATCCGACACCCGGGGCGCCGCTCGCGCACGTCGGCGGCCACCACGGGTAGCAGGGCGGCGGCGGCGGTCGAGAAGCCGCACAGCCGCAGCTCTCCGCCCTGATCGTCGCCGGTCGCCACGACCTCCGCGCGCACCTGCTCCCACCGGGCGAACAGGTCGTCGGTGTGGGAGAGCAGGGTCCGGGCTGCGGGCGTGAGGCGGATGCGCCGACCGTCTTGCACGACCAACTCGACCCCGAGCTCCTTGGCCAGCGTTCTGAGCTGCTGGGACACGGCCGAGGGCGTGTAGTGCAGGGCGGCCGCGGCGCTGGTCACCGTCCCGCATGCGGCCACCATCCGGAGGACGTGCAGCCGTCTGTCGATCATGCAGAGATTCTGCACGAACGGCCGCACAATCCGCGCCTGGTCGCGCGCTGCTCCCCACGCGCAGACTGAGCCGGTGCGCACCTTCGACCCGCTGCTCGAGCCGTTCCGCCTGAAAGGACTCACGCTGCGCAACCGCGTCGTCAGCACGTCCCACGAGCCGGCGTACGCCGAGGACGGGATGCCGAAGGACCGTTACCGCCTCTACCACCGGGAGAAGGCGCGGGGCGGGGTCGGCCTCACCATGATCGGCGGCTCGGCTGTGGTCGCCCCAGACAGCCCACCGTCGTTCGGCAACCTCCTGCTCTACAAGGACGAGGTGGTCCCCTGGCTGCGCCGCCTGACCGACGACGTGCACGAGGCGGGCGCGGCCGTCATGTGCCAGGTGACCCACCTTGGTCGTCGCACGAGCAGCTACTCCGACGACTGGCTGCCGCTGGTCTACCCGTCGCCGTTGCGCGAGCCGGCACACCGCAGCTTCCCCAAAGCGGCCGAGCCGTGGGACCTCGATCGCATCGAGGCCGACTACGCGGCGGCGGCCCAGCGGTGCGCCGCAGCGGGTCTCGACGGCATCGAGATCCAGTCGTACGGCCACCTCTTCGACGCGTTCGTCTCGCCCGCGACGAACCACCGCACCGACGAGTTCGGGGGTACGGCTGAGGCGCGACTCGCCTTCCCGCGTCGGATCGTGCGGTCGGTCCGCGCGGCGGTGGGTCCCGACTTCGTCGTCGGCATCCGGATGTCGATGGACGAGGACGACCCTGGGGGCCTGGGCCGGGCGGAGGCCCTCGACGCGCTGCGTCGTTTCACTGAGGACGGCATCGACTTCCTGAGCGTCATTCGAGGCACCATCGACAGCGACGCCCACCTCGCCAAGGTCATCCCGTCGATGGGCACTCCGTCGGCGCCACACCTGGCCTTCGCGGGCGAGATCCGCCGGGCCGTCGACATCCCCGTGATGCACGCGTCGCGCATCTCCGACGTCGCCACCGCGCGGCACGCCGTCCGGGATGGGCTGGTCGACCTGGTTGGCATGACGCGCGCACAAATCGCCGACCCGCATCTCGTCGCCAAGCTGGCAGCCGGCGACGAAGACCGGATCCGTCCGTGCGTCGGGGCCAACTACTGCCTGGATGCGATCTACCAGTCGGGCGACGCCAAGTGCATCCACAACCCGGCGACGGGCCGAGAGCAGACGCTGCTGCACGTCACCGAGCCGGCCCCGGCACGCAAGCGGGCCGTCGTCGTGGGAGCGGGACCGGCCGGCCTGGAGGCTGCTCGGGTCTTGGGTGAACGCGGGCACGACGTGGTCGTGCTGGAGGCCGCTGACCTGCCGGGCGGACAGGTGCGGCTGGCGTCCGCGGCTGCTCGCCGGCGTGACCTCCTCGGCATCGTCGACTGGCGGGTGACCGAGGCCAAGGTCGCGGGTGTCGAGTTCCGCTACGGCGTGCTCGCCGACGCCGACCTGGTCCTGGCCGAGCGCCCGGGCGTCGTCGTGGTGGCGACCGGCGGCTTGCCGAACCACGCGTTTCTGGGCCTGGGTGCGGACCTCGTCGCCGACACCTGGGACGTGATGGGTGGGGACATCCGTCCCCGTGGGCAGGTCCTGGTCTATGACGACAACGGCGCCGAGCAGGCCCTGGACGCCGCCGAGCTGCTCGCCGTGCGCGGTGCGACGGTCGAGGTCGTTACCCCCGAGCGGATGGTCGGACCGCTCGTCGGGAGCATGAACGCCCCCGCCTACCTGCGGGCCTTCGCCGAGCACGGCGTGCAGGTGACGCTCGCCCACCGGCTCGTCGCAGTCCGCCGGGCCGATGGCGGCGGCTACGTCGCCACCCTGGGCAGCGAGTACGCCGAGCGGACGGTCGAGCGACACGTCGACCAGGTGGTCGTGGAGCACGGCACGCTGCCCAACGACGACCTCTACCTGGACCTAGTGCCGTACGCGAGCAACGAGGGCGCGGTCGACCATCAGGCGCTGCTCGCGGTCCGACCGCAGACGATCCGCAGCAACGAGGACGGCACCTTCCAGCTGTTCCGGGTGGGTGACGCCGTGGCCAGCCGCAATATCCACGCCGCGATCTACGACTCCCTTCGGCTCTGCCTCCCCCTCTGAACGCGACGACCTCCGCACACCCCGACGAAGAAGGGTCATGACCACGACCACCGAACCCGCGCTCGCGACCGCCGACATCTCCGCGCTGCTAGACCGGCGGGTCCCAGGCCGCCCTCTAGAGGGCCAGTTCTACTCCGACCCCGCCGTGTTTGACCTGGACGTCCACGCGGTGTGGGCGCGCACCTGGCTGTTCGTCGCGGTCGAGGCGGAAGTCCGCGAGGCCGGCGACTACGTGACGGTGGACGTCGGGCCTTACTCCGTCATCGTCGTGCGCGACGACGACGAGATCGTGAACGCCTTCCTGAACGTGTGCCGCCACCGCGGCGCGCGGATCCTAGACGAGCGTGCGGGGTCGGTCGGCAACATCGTGTGCGGCTACCACCAGTGGACCTACTCGCCCGACGGGTCGCTGCTGCACGCCGGCGACCAGCCGCCCACCTTCGACAAGGGCTGCTTCGGCCTGAAGACGGTGCAGGTCCGGGTCGCCGCCGGTCTGGTGTTCGTGTCCCTGGCCCAGGACCCACCAGACGACTTCGATGACGTGCTGGCCAGGGTGACGCCCTACCTCCTCCCCCACGCCCTCGACCGCACCAAGGTCGCGGCCCAGGTCGACCTCGTCGAGGCCGCGAACTGGAAGCTCGTCATGGAGAACAACCGTGAGTGCTACCACTGCGAAGGCGGCCACCCCGAGCTGATCCGGACCTTCTTCCCGACCTACGGCTACGCCCAGGACCAGATCCCAGGACGCCTGCAGGCCGCGCACGCCCGGTTCGTCGCTGCGGAGGACTCGCTGCTCGCAGCGTGCGCGGTGCGGGGGCTGCCGCACACCGCGATCGAAGAGCTCGAGGGTCGGGTCTCGGGCTTCCGGGTTCAGCGGGAGGCCCTCGACGGCAAAGGTGAGTCCTACACGCTCGACGGCTCCGCGGCCTCGCGCAGGCTGCTCGGCGACCTGGACACCCCGCGCCTCGGCCGCCTCTCGCTGCACACCCAGCCGAACGCGTGGTGCCACTTCCTGGCCGACCACGTCGTGACCTTCTCCGTGCTACCCCTCTCCGTCGACCGCACCTTGGTGCGGACCACCTGGTTGGTGCACGAGGACGCCGTCGAGGGGACCGATTACGACCTCGACACACTCACCCACGTGTGGAAGGCCACCAACGAGCAGGACGCCGCGCTCTGTGCCCTGGCCCAGCGAGGCGTCTCCACGCCGGGCTACGAGCCGGGACCGTACTCCGCCAGCGAGTACCAAGTGGACGCTTTCGTGACCTGGTACGTCCAGCAGATGAAGGAGCACTTGCGGTGACCCACGCACTCGCTAGTCCCCCTGTCGGGGTGGACGACGTCGACGGCGCCCTCGTCTGCACGGCGGTGAACTTCGTGACCCACGACGTCGCCGACTTCGTGCTCGAGGCGGAGGAGCCGGCTCGGTTCTCGTTCGAGCCCGGCCAGCACCTCACGGTCACAGTTCCCGTCGCCGGGCAGCGACTCTCGCGCTGTTACTCGTTGTCCTCACCGCCCACCCGGCCGGACAACCTGACCATTACGGTCAAGCGCGTTCCGGGCGGACCGGTCTCGAACTGGTTGCACGACCACCTGCGACCGGGCGATCTCCTCGAGGTCTCCGGTCCCGTTGGGGTCTTCACCCCGGTCGCGCACCCGTGCGCCAAGCAGTTGTACCTCACCGCCGGCAGCGGGATAACCCCACTGATGTCGGCGGCGCGCATGCTCGTCGACGAGGGCCGGCCCGCCGACGTCGTGTTCGTCCACCACGCCCGCACCCCAGAGGACATCGTGTTCCGTGACGAGCTGGACCGGATGAACGAGCGGCACCCGGGTATCCGCGTGATCGTCGTCTGCGAGGACGACGCACCGGCCCGGTCGTGGGCCGGCCATCGCGGACGCATCAACCCCGTCCTGCTCGCCCGCGTGGCACCGGACGCCGCGGACCGCGAGGTCTTCCTCTGCGGTCCTCCCCCCTATATGGAGGCAGCTCGCGCCTGCCTCGCGCTGGCGGGGGTCGACCCCGTCCGCATCCACGAGGAGAGCTACGTCTTCGGCGGCGCGAGCACCCCGGCAACCGTGCTGGCCGGGGTGGAGGCGACGTACTCCGTCGAGCTCCGGCGCAGCGGGCGCGTGGTGCACTGCCCCGCGGGGACCACCGTCCTCGAGGCGGCGTCGAGGGCGGGGCTTCCGCTGCCGTCGTCGTGCCGGGAAGGTGTCTGTGGGACTTGCAAGACCACGCTGATCGCCGGCGCGGTCGACATGAACCATGCCGGCGGTATCCGTCAGCGTGAGATCGACCGCGGCCAGGTCCTGCTGTGCTGCTCCACCCCGACCGAGGACCTGGTGCTCGACGCGTGATGCGGCAGGAGCGGCCCAATCGCGCGATCACCGACCATGCGCTCGCGCGCACCCAAGCGGAGCTGCGACGCCACGACCTGCCGGCGGCGCTCCTGTTCGACGCTTACAACATCCGCTACGTGACCGGCACCTCGGTGATGCCGGTCTGGTCGCTGCACGCGATGGACCGGTTCGCGCTGGTGCCCGCCGAGGGCCGCCCACTGCTGTGGGAGTACGCCTCCGTCCAGCCGGACGCGAGCACCAACCTCGGCCACGACGTCCGCCGGGCCCGCAGCTGGTCGGTCTTCGACAGTGGCGAGCGCAGCCGTGATCGCGCCGCGGACTTCGCGGCCGAGGTGATGGTCGTGCTCAGAGACAGAGGGGTGGATGGGAACCGCGTCCTACTCTCCTCCGGCCCAGGACCAACCCGTGGTTCCAGGACGCGACGGGCCGCCGCATCGAGCCGGGCGACCTCGCTGTTTCGACACCGACCTGATCGGCCCGGCGGGCTACCTCGCTGACCTCTCGCGCGCCTACCTCGCGGGCGATGTGGCGCCAACGGCCGGGCGCCGCTTTCGACGAGCTTGGCGAGGGGCTCGGGCGGCGCTTCCCCGAGCGCTACCACGCGCTGCGCTACCCGTTCATCGCCCACAGCACCGGGCTGTGCGACGAGTACCCCACGATCGTTTTTGAGGAACCACCACCAGGGCGAGGTGCGAAGCGGCATGGTGTTCAGCGTCGAGGCCTACGTTGGCGCCGAAGGCGGCGCCGAGGGCATCAAGCTCGAGGAGCAAGTGCTGGTCGCCGACACCGGCACTGAGGTGGAACTAGGTGAGTGGCGCGGGAGCAACCGGGGCGGTCCCATCCGGCACTCCGGAGGGTCGCGGCGGTGTCGGAACGGCCGGTGCCGACCCGGGGTCCTCGCCGCCCTGATCGAGGCGGAACGGCGGGTACCGGTCGGTCATCAACGCCGCGTACGCGGTCACCCGCAGCGCCCAGCGGTCCATGCCGAGGATGAAGTCGTACAGCGGCCTGGGATAGCGCCCAGTGAACAGCACGACAATCCCGGCGACCAACACGAGTAGTCCGACCAGGCCTCCGGCCGCCCAACTGTTGCTCTGGTCCGCTCCCTGCGTTCCTGCCCACAGCCCGCCGCCGACGAAGACGGAGACGATCACGTATTGCGGGATCGCCAACAGCCACCACTTGACCAGCACCAGCCCCCGGGACAGCCGCTCGGGATAGGCCACATCGAGGTGGGCCGGATAGTCCGCTACGTCGGCCAGTGTGAACGGCGGGTACCGGTCGGTGCCGAGTGCCCCGTAGCCGTAGTAGTGCACCCGCCAGGACCAGCGCAGCACGCCAACGGCGAAGTCGAACAGCCCCCGCGGGTAGCGGCCGGTGATCAGGATCGCGAAGAACGCGACGATGCCGACCACGAAGAAGGCCAACCACAAGAACACCAGCACCACCAGATGCGGAACCAGCAGCAGCCACTTGACCAGCCACAACCAACGCGACAGCCCGACTGGATCCGTCGACGCGTCCACGCGCACCGGATAGGGCGTTTGGTTCTGTGCCACGGGTTTCCTCCTCGCACGCGGCGCGAGGGATGGCGCCGTGAGGTTGAGCACTTCACGGATCCCTCGCGGCAGGCGGGCCTCCGTCTGAGGTCACTGCACCGATATCTGAACGTAACCCCGCACTCGCGAATATGCAACTGACCGTAGCGGAACTTTCTACGACGTTTGCGAGCCGTTTTTAGGCTTTCTGTCTGCTATCGGACGGCTTTCGATACCGCAAATACGGTAATGTCACTACGGATATGAAGACCTCGCCACCCCGTCGGGGACGGCCGCGCGACCCGGCCCTGGACGAGCGCATTCTCGAGCAGCTCCTCGCCCTGCTGGGAACCCACGGCTACACACGCCTCACCCTCGACGAGCTAGCCGCCCGGAGCGGCGTCGCCAAGACCACGATCCTGCGTCGATGGCCCTCCAAGGCCGCGGTCGCCGCCGCCGGCGCAGAACGACTGGCTCTGCAAAGCGTCGACGTACCCGACTCCGGCTCGCTGCGCGACGACCTCCACGCACTCCTCCAGGGCGCTGTCGACACGTTCGCGCGCGGCCGCGGGCAGTTCGTTCCGAGACTCTTCCGCGAGGCCGGGCACCACCCGGAGATCGCCAATCTCCTCAACACCGTTCTGCACACCCGTCGACAGGCCTACCGCAAGGTTCTGGCACTGGCCATCGCGCGCGGCGAACTCTCCCCGTCGGCCGACCAGGAACTGCTCATCGACCTACTCATCGGCCCCCTCTGGTTGCGACTGCTGCTCACCTACGACCCGATCACACCGGAGTACGTCGACTCAAACGTCGAAGCCGCGCTCGCCGCCTTCGACGTCAAACACACTCCCCCGCACAGCTAACCTGCCTCACCTGCCACGGCGCCGCGAGCGACAACCATGGAGTTGTGCATCGGCGATTGGCGTGCCCTCGTGCGCCGAGGATCTTGGTCCGGTCCCCGGGGCATGTCTCGACATGCCGCGAATCCGCGGCGATGTGTACGCCACGTGCCGAGCCACCCCACCGGGGTAGGGAAGCTCCGCAAGAGCCGGCCCGGCTCGCGGTCACCACCACCTGCTCCGACCGTGGAGACCGCCTCGCGCCTGCTCGACTAGCGAGCTGGGTGCGGTCCGGCCGGGGGCAACATAGCGACTCCAGCATCCCAGCCCGGGGCACGCCCGCCCATGGGTGGGGAGAGGGTGGCTACCGGCAGCCCGATGCAACCCAGGAGCCAGGACACCAACGAGTTCGAGTTCCACATGTCGCCTGTTGGTGGCACCTGCCGCCCCCATGTCAGCACGGGAACCTCCGGTACATGTCGCAGCACCGACTGCGCGGTCGCTTCGTCTTGGGTGAGGTTAACTGGTCCGCTGACGGCCCATGCCCGATCGGGGAGATCGCCGTTGCGCCAGCACCGCACCTCGTACCGGAACAGTCTCGACCGCCCGAGGACGTGTAGACCAACGGGTCCGGTTGCGACCACTCCACGGTCCGCCACCTTTGCCGCACCCCACTGCGGTCCCATCTCGATGACGTAACGCTGCCCGCCCGCGAAGACTTCTAGGGCGGCATGGAACAGGGGTTGCGGGGTCGTGCGGGTGCGGTGGGCGTCGAGCAGCTCCCACCACCGGCTGGTGTGTTTGACCACGTGTCCACCGGCACCGACCGGTATCCACCACAACATGATCCCCGTTTGCGTCGGCAGCCGGACGTCATCGCGCGGGTCCGCCTCAAGTGCCTGAACGGTTCCCGTGATTGGTCCCCGTCGGACGGTCATTGTCGGGACCCGGTGGACGAGTCGGTCCGACGCGCACCACCGGGTCGGCGCAGGAGCGGGGTGAAGACCCAGGCGGCGAGGCCCAGGAACAGCACGGCAACCACACTGAGCACGGCTGCCTGACCGGGGACGGCGAAGGGGTCGTCGTTGACGACCATTGTGGCGCTCATCGCGGCAACAGACGGCGGGACGAGGGCGTACCACCCCAACAGCGCGTACAACGCTGCGGTTGCCAGACGTACGCCTCGGAGCAGGGCGATGCCTGCCACCAGTGTTGCGGGGACGACGACGCCGAGATCCAGCAGGAAGATGGACCAGAAGAAGGTGCGCGCCTCGTCGAACTCCGGTGGCAGCGTGCCGTCGGTGACGACGGGCAGGTAACGAGTCACGATGAACGCCGCCAGCAGCAACAAGATGGCGCCGTAGACGCGTCGCCTGAGGCGGGTCAGGTGCGGTAGCGGTTCCCTGGACGCGAGTGTCCACGCCCACACTGTGACCCCGACGGAGAGCGTGAACACCACCGTGTGGAACAGAACCTGGATCGTGTACCGGCCGTATTCGGGACCGACGACGTACTGCACGAACATGTATGCGGAGTACGCCGCTGGCCCCAAACCCAGGAACGGTGCTGCCCGGTGTTCCCGCAGCGCCAGCACGCCTGCCAGAACCGTCAAGGGGACAACGAGGCAGACAGTGACAACTTCGAGGCCGATGGTCTGGTTCAGCATCGTCTCCGTGAACGGGTACTCAACAATGCCGCTACCGAGTGGCCCAAGGGCGGTGTTCGCGACCAGGACAGCAGCCAGACCCAGCAGTCCAACCGCTAGTCCTCGGAGCTGCCCCGTACCTCCAACCCGAGGCTCGGCGGTTTCGCTGACGGTGGTGCCGAGATCGACCGTGTGCACGGACATCGTGATGCCCTCCTTCGCCCAACGCGCGGGCGCTTACAATTCCACCTTCAACGCTACGTCCGGTTGAACACTGGACCCACGAACTGTGACCAAACAGATGACGCAGGTCTGGAGGCACTGCATAGGTCGACGCCGACAGCGTCCGGCATGGCATCGGCCTGGAGAACACCCCGCGTTGCACGGCCTCGGCACCCTATTGGTCAATCAGTGCCTGCGCTGTGACTCCGAAGTGGGTAACATCACCAACGTTCAACGCGGCCGCGAAACCCTCAGCAAGATCAACTCGCAGACGGACCCCTAGGCGGGGGTGAAAGTGTTGGGGGCACTCGCGCACCACGCACGGTGGTGCTCAGGCTCGCGACCCGG
>C688J18823_10003363_pt1 | contig 10115 bp, 7 predicted proteins | sample HopSoiMetagenom1_FD_18823 | JGI IMG/M metagenome (IMG submission 18823) | reverse complement strand
AACAAGCTCCGCGACCAGCAGAGTGACGCCCGGCCAGTCACCTACCCTTAGGGCCCAACTGGCATCCGTGCTAGCCGAAAAATCGATCCCTGCGGCGTTGCCTCGATGTTTTGCGCCTAAGCCGCTGGAGCTACGGCGAAAATTTGCACCAGGATAAAGCCTGGAGGGCGAAAAGATGCCATCATCCCTGCGGAGTCCCAGTTACCACCGCAAACGCGGCTCAGAGACGGGTTCGCTTAAGACTGTGCCCTCCGCTACCTAAGTGTCTAGTGTAAGATATTTTTGCTTCCGACGACCACAATTCGAAGTCGCCGGGCGTTTGCGGCCCTCTGCCGCGATGCAGACTGGACCGCCCATTCGGAGGTGGGAGGCGTCGTCCCAGCTGGCGATCTCGGTCAGCGGGTATCGGCGATCAAGAAAGCGGCTGAGTAACCGGCACCTTCAATGGGTGCTGCTGGCGTCGCGGTGGGTCCCACTCGTGCTAAACAGCCGCTCCCGCATTCCAGATGCCGCGATATAATAGGCTGGATTTTCGACCCCTACGGGAGAAGCCGGATGCGCTCGACGACGCTTGTGGGGGCAGCATTACTGCTCGGCCTCGGTGGATGTGTGAGCAAAATGGCCGACCAATCCTGCCAGGATCGCGGCTACTCGCCGGGGACGGGCTTGTACGGCGCCTGTTATTCCTCGGCCCACCCGGCAATCGTGCAGACCTACGGGAGTGCGGTCCTGTCGTCGCTGCAATGGCCGTACCTGACGGCGCCGGTCAGATGAAATACCCGACGGCGGGGAGGGGACCCATGAGCAACAAGTGGAAAACGGGCGCGAGCATCCTCTTGCTGGCACTAAGCCTCGCGGGATGCACAAGTTTCCCTGACCCCGCCAACCGTGCCGCCGTCGATGGCCTTATCGGGGCCGGGATTGGCGCCTTGATCGGTGGGGCGGTTACCGGCGGGGGGATCGGCCTTCCGATTGGTTTCGGGGCGGGGGCCGCACTCGGCGCGATTGCCGGTGCATTGACACCACCCGCGCCGATGGTAGCCGCGAGCCCAACATTCCCCTGGTAACTAATTCTCGATTGAGGCGTGGCGGAAGCCCGACGGGCCGACGACCAGTTCGGCCTCGATCGCCGCGACGGCGCTGTTGGACGGAACCGAGCGGCGCTAGCACGTCGCCGTCAATCCCCGCGTCCGCAACACCTCTGGCTAGGGAACGGCTCACCTGAAAGTCCGTCGACCCGGGATGGGCCGTTGTCATGGCGCCCTGCAATTTTTCGCCGAGACAGAAGCGGCCCCGACGGTGATAGTCGCGGTCTGGATTTGCGAGGACCCCATAGATGATCACGAAATTCGACAGCTCCTATTACGGCACCGTCGACATGGAGAACCTCGGCTACAAGGGTACGCCGACCAACGAGCGCAACTATTCCCAGCAGCAGCTCGCGGCCGCGATGCACAAGACGGTCAAATACGCCCAGTGCATGGATGAGCGCGGCTACGACACGTTCTGGATGGCCGAGCACCATTTTCAGCCCGAGGGGACGGAATTGATTCCCAACCTCCTGATGATGGCGATGCATTTGTGCGGCGTTACCAAGAACATCAGGATCGGCTGCGGCTTCAACGTCGTGCCGATGTGGCATCCGCTGCGCCTCGCGGAAGACTACGCGATGGCCGACATCCTGACCGGCGGACGAGTGATCTTCGGGGTGGCGCGCGGCTATCACACCCGTGAGGTCGAGAGCTTCGGCGCGCCGCTGATCGATCAGGACGCCAACCGCGAGATCTTCGAGGAGGGCGTCGACATTCTGTTCAAGGCGTTCGAAGGTAAGCCCTTCTCGCACAAGGGCAAGTTCTACACGATCCCGCCGGAGGTGCCGTATCGCGGCTACACGCTGAAAGAGATCACCCTGGTACCCGCCCCGGAGCGCTTGCCCGTTGAATGCTGGCAGCCGATCCAGAGCGGCTCCGAGCGCGCCTTCGACTTCATGGCCAAGCACGGCATCAACGGCGTGATCGGCGGCGGCTCTGCCGAGGGCGGCGCGGTCGAACGCCACATGATCGGGTTTCAGGCCGCCTATGCGCGCCGCGGCGTCAAGCTCGAGCTCGGCGAGCGTCTCGGGCTCGGCTACCAGTTCCACATCGCGGAGAGCCGCGAGCAGGCGATCCGCGAGGCTGCGCCGCACTACGAAGAGAACATGAAAATGTTCGGCGAATTGCGCCTGGTGCGGGCCTTGACCGACGAGCAGATCGCGGCGATGCGCGATCCGAGGCTCGCCGCGACCACCAAACTGCCGACCATCGACGACGCGGTGAAGGCGGGCGGCTTCCTGGCTGGGCGGCCCGAGGACATCGTCGAGCAGCTGAAGGCGGTCGAGAAGCGCTATCCCGGCATCGATCGGGTGATTTGCGCGACACCGCTCGGCACCCCGCTCGATGTGCAGCTGCAAGACTTGGATCGGTTCGCGAAGGAGGTGATTCCGGCCTTCCGCGGCGCAAAAGTCGCGGCTGCGGCCGAATAGTAGGTCCGACTTAGAAACCGCGAAACCGCCCGAAGAGGAGCCGACAATGGCCGTAACGCCCGCATCGCCCGGCTGCCTTTCCGGCATCCGCGTGCTCGACCTGACGCAATTCGAGGCCGGCACGACCTGCACTGAGGCGCTCGCCTGGATGGGCGCCGACATCGCCAAGGTCGAGCCGCCTCGCGGCGAGGCCGGCCGCACCGGCTTTGGCGATGCCTATTATTTCATGATGTACAACGCCAACAAGCGGTCGCTCACCGTCAACCTGAAGTCTGAGCGCGGCTTGGAGTTGGTCAAGGAGATGGTGAAGAAGGCCGACGTCTTTACCGAGAACTTCGCGCCCGGCGCGGTCGAGCGGCTCGGGCTCGGCTACGATGTGGTCAGCGCGATCAATCCCGCCATCATCTATGCCCAGATCAAGGGTTTCGGCGACGGCAGCCCATACGAAAAGGGCCTGTCCTTCGATCCGATCGCCCAGGCCGCGGGCGGCGCGATGAGCATCACCGGCGAGCGTGACGGCAGACCGGTGAAGCCCGGGCCGACGATCGGCGACACCGGCACCGGCATGCTGATGGCGTTCAGCATCGTCAGCGCGCTGTTCGATCGGGCGCGTACCGGCAAGGGAAGGCGGCTGCAGGTGGCGATGCAGGATTCGATCATGCATTACAGCCGCGGCATGTTTATTAGCCACGCGCGCACCGGCAAGGCGGCGCCGCGGCGGCCGCCCAGCAACAACCCGCCCGGCGGCATCTATCCGTGCAAGCCCGGCGGCCCCAACGACTATGTCTACTTGATGACCAGCCGCGCCAATCCCGAGCATTGGCCGCGCCTCCTGAAGCTGGTCGGGCGCGAGGATCTGATCGGCGACCCGCGTTACGACACCCCCGAGGCCCGCTTGGAGCGCGAAGCCGAAGTCGACGAGATCGTCGCCGGCTGGACAAAGCAGCGCACCAAGCACGAGGCGATGGCGCAGCTGAGCGCGGTCGGCGTCCCGGCCGGCGCCGTCCTCGACTCGATGGATCTAACGAGCGAGCCGAGCTTCCGGGAGCGCGGCATCCTGCAAACGATGATCCATGGCGAACGCAGGATGACGATGCCGACCTGGCCGGTGCGCTTCGACGGCGTGCCGACGGAAGTCAAATCGGCGCCGCAGTTGGGTGAGCATACCGCCGAAGTGCTTGCCGACTGGCTGGGCCTCGACGACGACGCGATCGCGGGTTTGCGTCAGGAGGGGATCGTCTGAGGCCGCTGGCGCCCGGCCCTTCCGGATCCGCAACAGTACGAGATCAGCGCCGCGCCTCCAGGATCATGCTGTTTGGCGTTCACGGGTGGCCGCTGCCTTTTGCTGGCCCTGTGCCGAGCCAGCCTGCAGGCAGGCCGTGCACCACGATGTAGAGGCCGAGCAACAACAGCATCAAGGCGTAGCCCAGGACCGCTCCCAACAACCATTCCAAGGAAGACTCTCCCTGCCGAGCGGTAACGGTGCCCGGACGACATGTGATCCAAGAACTGAAAGTGGTTATGCAAGCAGGCCGAGTCCCGACGCGATCAGGAGCAGATTGACCGAAAAGGCAAACTGACGGTCTGTAAGACGGCGGAAAATTCCGATGCCGCACCAGCTGCCCAACAGCGCTCCCGGAACGTAGCTCAACGTCGGGAGATCAATTCCGCCACCGCGCGCATGTGCGGATTGCACGAGTGTGATCAGCCCAAGCGCCAGAACCTGCATGATCAGGATGAAGGGTTGATAGACGCCGCGCTGGCGGTCCTTGTCCCAACCCTTCCATCCGCACCAGATCGTGACGAAGGCGCCGGGAAATCCGGCAAACCCTCCGGTTACACCGCCGAGGAAACCGGCGGCATAGTCGCCGGTACGGTTTGTATAAGTTGTCGAAACGCGTGGCCGCAGCAGCATGTAGGAACCATAGGCAATCAGGAACAATCCTATGAACTTCATGTACTGAGCGGATGCGAGATGAGTCAGGAGATAGACCCCGACCGGCAGTCCAAAGGCACCGCCGAGGATGAACCGGCCGAGATATCTCCAGTCGATCGCGTTCCTCAAAGTCATGACGCTGAACAACTGGATCGCGATGCTGCACACGATCATCACCTGCACGATGTGCACCGGCTTGCCGCCCATGTGAAACAGCAGGGCGCCGCAGATCGCCGAGAACGCAAAACCCGCGATGCTCGACAATGTCGAGGCGACGAACACCGCGGCAAGATCGGCGGCACCAGGGCCGCCGAGAATTCTAGCCGTGGCTTGAGACAACACGATCAAGCCGGCGATGCTCACGGGCAGAGCAAGCCACAGACAAGCCCGTGTAGGACGAAGGCCCGTCGCGCTACCGCGTTCCATAGCCTGGATTGGCCCTTGAGCCGCTGCTCCTGGGGGCGGTTAGGGCCGCGCCTCCAGGATCATGTTGAACGGCGTTTCGGTAGCGCGCCGGACGGACGTAAAGCCGGCCCCGGTGATCACCTCGCGCAGCTTTGCTTCACCTGCCTGGGCGCCGAGCGCTTCGCCGACCTCCTGCGACAGCGAGGTCGGGATGCAGATCATCGTAGACGCGGCGTAGAACAGGCGGCTGACCGGGTTGAGGTTCTGTTCGAGGCTGTCGCCCGCCATCGGCTCGACGATCATCCATGACCCGTCGGGCTTCAACGACCGGTGTACGTGCGCTGCGGCGCCGGCCGGATCGCCCATGTCGTGGAGGCAGTCGAAGAACGTGACAAGGTCCAAGCCGAAGGCGCGGAAATTCTTTGCCGTTCCGACCTCGAACCTNGCGTTATCAGCGACGCCATGCGCGGCGGCGTGCGCGCGGGCGGCTTCGATCGATGCCGGATGGAAGTCGTAGCCGATGAATTCCGAGTTCGGGAACGCCTTCGCCATTGTCACGGTCGACCAGCCATGGCCGCATCCGACATCGGCCACCTTGGCGCCGTAATAGAGCTTGTCGACCACGCCATTGAGGGCCGGCAGCCACGAATCGATGAGATTGTTGTGGTAGCCGGGCCGGAAGAACCGCGCCACCGCACAAAACATGCAGCCGGCCTGATCGCCCCAGGCGATGCCGCCGCCGGTCCGGAACGCCTGCTCGACCTTTGGCTGGTTGTCGAGCATCGCCGCCATCAAGTCGAATCCGCCCATCATGTAAACGGGGCTGTCTTCGACGGCGAAGACCATGGCCTGCTCTTCGGGCAGCGCGAACTTTCGGGTTGCGGGATCGTAGGAAAGGTAATTCGAGGCGGCCTGGTTCGAGAGCCACTCGCGCAGATATCGCTCGTCGGCGCCGACTGCCGCAGCGAGTTCCCCCGCCGTCATCGCGCCCTTGGCATGGAGCGCCTTGTATAGCCCGAGCGCGTCGCCGATCCGAACCATCGCAAGGCTCGAGGCGCCGCCCAGATCGGACAGCATCTGACCGATAAATTGATGTAATTTCTCCTGGGAGACCATATTTTCCTCCTGCAAAAAGGGCACGTCCTGTGTGCCTGCGAGTTGAAAGAGCACGCATATCTCTGTGCGCGGGAGGCTCTCGAAATCCAGGCCGAAATCTGTTCGTTTTTTGCTCGGGATCCGCTCAGTTCAGGTCTTGAGCCTTTTTTTTTTTTTTTCATAGGCCTTGTTGACCGGTGCGGCGAATGCCTCCAATCGAGACCGACCAGGGCGCTGCCGGCACGCAGTCCGGACACGCGAGCGTGCTGACACGCTCCGATTTCAGCGGCGCCATCAGGGACGCGCTCCGTTCCTATGTTCAGACAGACCTGCTTGCCGGGAACGCGCTCCTGCTGGCTCAGGTCGTGGCGCGAGGAAGTCCGGGAGCCCCTACACCCCACGCCTTGAAGGCGTTGCTGGCCGAGACCGCGGAAAGCTTGTTCGCCGGCGGGCGCGACCAGAAAGTGTATCGGGTTCTACAGCTGACCTATTTCGACCCGGCGCCGAAACAGGAAGCCGCCGCCGAGCGGCTGGGTCTCTCCTTCAGCACCTATCGTCGGCACCTCGCCGCCGGGGTCGAGCGGTTGACCGAGTGGTTGTGGCAACAGGAGCAGGAACTCCAGCAAACGGAAGCTCCGGCCGCGCACCGGCCCGACCCTGATTCCGAAGTCCCCACCGCCGTTCCGGGGCCCAGGCCGCGGCTGTCGATCGTGGTTCTGCCGTTCTTGAATTTGTCCACGGACCCCAGCGTGGATCACCTCGTCGACGGCATCGTCGATACGTTGATAACGGATTTGTCGGGGTGCCTGCCCGGCAGCTTCATCATTTCTCGATCGACCGCCTTCACCTACAAGGGCCGTTCGGTGCCGATCCGGCAGGTCGGGGCCGAGCTCGGGGTCCGCTATGTGTTGGAAGGCAGCGTTCTGGTCGAAGCGAGCCGAGTGCGGGTCAATGTGCAGCTGATCGATGCCTCGACAGACGAGCACTTATGGGCAGAGCGCTTTGACAAGGAACGCAGGGAAATCCTGCAGATGCAGGATGAGATTGTCGGCCGCCTGTCGCGCAGCGTCGGTATCCAGCTGGTGCGCTCTGAGGCGGGGCGCAGGAGCCGCGCAAGCGATTGGGACGTGGTTGACCTCGTGATGCGCGCGCGGGCGCTGATCAGCGATGTAAAGCTTAAGGCAACCGCGGCCGAAGCGGTCGATCTGTTTCGCCAAGGGCTGGAGCTCGATCCCGGTTGCGTCGATGCGATGGCTGGGATTGGCCTCGCCAGAATCTACCAAGTCATAGATCTTCACCGGCTCGAAGGCCGCGATGCGTTGCTCGACGAAGCCGAAGAAATGATCTCGCGAGCCGCGGCGGCGGCCCCCGACCACCTCGACATGCTAAAGGCCCGGGCTCTGCTGCTGCGCGCCCGGGGCCGCTTCTCGGAGGCGGTTATCGCCACCGAAGCCCTGATTGCCCGCAACCCCGCCGAGCCGACTGCCTATAAGGAAATGGGCCTCAACAAACTGTATCTCGGCGCCACCCGGCAAGCCGTCGAGGCGTTTCGCCGGGCCGATACCATTGCGCCCCGCGATCCGGCGCGTTGGACCTGGCTGCAGGGTCTCGGTCGCGCCCTGATCCAGTTGGGCGACGATGCGGGAGCGGTTGCTGCGCTATCGCAGGCATTGGACAGCAACCCCGCTTATACCCGCGGTAGGGCGCTGATCGCTGCAGCCGAAGCGTTGGCCGGCAACATGGGGGCGGCGAGGCGGCATCTGGCCGAATATGCCGCGATTGAGCCGGATATGACGGTCCGCCGGTTTTCGGAGCAACGCTCCTCGGTGCCGCCGGAGGCGGTAAGCGAAGTTTATCGGCGGGAAAACGAGCGGATACTCGACGGATTGCGCCGCGCCGGAATGGCGGACGAGGCCGATCTTGAACACGAAATGAGCAGTTTTTGATGTAGCGCCTGAATAGCGCTCTGCTCGACAACGCTCCCCACCAGCGAGGCAATCGCATGCCGAGCAGATCAAGCGGGAGCGAGGATGAAATCTCTGTAGCAAAGCTACTCGAAGGCGCAGGCCGGACGCAACGGAAGCATTAGCCCGGCCCGACCTGCTGTCCCTCGCAGCTCAGCTGCGGGTGACCGCTGCCGCCGTTAGCGGCGTGCAAAACCCACAACCCGGATCACCGATCTCGCGGCAGGAGGAGCCGGCTGCGCCCGGCACACCTGTCTTCGCGATCTGTGACCAAAAACGCAAGGCGCATGAGTTGGCGCCGAACCCTCTTCGGAAGGACGACCAAAATGGCTATTTCGGCAATCTTCGACCCGACCGCCGGACTGCTGACAGTGCTTGGCGAGCAGTTGGACGACACAGTTACGGCCAGCCGCGATGCGGCGGGGCGGATCCTCATCAACGGCGGTGCCGTGCCGATGACGGGAGGCACAGCCACAGTCGCCAATACCACGACCATTCAAATATTCGGACAGGGCGGCAATGACACGATCACGCTCAACGAAACCAACGGCGCCATACCCGCTGCTCTCCTGTTCGGCGGCGACGGCAACGACGTGCTGACGGGCGGCTCAGGCAACGACCAGCTCTTCGGGGGAGCCGGCAACGACACCCTCCTCGGCAAGGGCGGCAACGACCTGCTGTTCGGCGGCGCCGGTAACGACGTGCTAACCGGGGGCGCCGGCAACGACCAGGTCTTTGGCGGCGCCGGCAATGATCGCCTGATCTGGAATCCAGGCGACGGCAGCGACCTGTTCGAGGGTGGCGACGGCATCGATACCGCCGAGGTCAATGGCGGCAACGGCTCCGAGACCTTCACGATCACGGCGAATGGCTCGCGCGTCCGCTTCGATCGGGTCAGTCCCGCGCCGTTCAACATCGATATCGGCACCACTGAGAACCTCGTCGTGCATGCCAATGGCGGCGACGACGTCATCACCGCGGGCAACGGTCTCGCCCCCCTCATCCACCTGACCCTCGACGGGGGCGCCGGCAACGATACGATTACCGGCGGCGACGGCGACGATATGCTGATCGGCGGTGAGGGCAACGACCTGGTCACCGGCGGCCGCGGCGCCGACACCGCACTCCTCGGTACCGGCGACGACACGTTCGTCTGGAATCCGGGCGACGGCAGCGATAGCGTCGATGGTCAGGACGGCGCCGACACGCTCCTCTTCAACGGCGCCAATATCGCCGAGAAGATCGAGATCTCCGCCAACGGCTCGCGGGCCTCGTTCACCCGTGACGTCGGCAGTGTCACGATGGACCTGAACGGTATCGAGCGCATCGAGTTCACCGCGCGGGGCGGCGCCGACAACATCGTCGTCGGCAATCTCGCCCACACCGATGTGAAGCAGGTTGCCATCGATCTCGCGGGGACCCCCGGGACCGCTACGCCCGACGGTCAGCTGGACACCGTGACGGTCAACGGGACCAATGCCAGCGACCACATCGCCGTTACGGTGTCCGGGACTATGGTTACCGTCGGGGGGCTCTCCGCGGTCGTGACTGTCGACCACTCGGATGCCACCGATCAGTTGGCGGTCATCGCCGGCGCGGGCAATGACACGATCGATGCGTCGGCCGTGCCCGCCGGAACGATAGCCCTCGTCCTCGACGGCGGCGCCGGTAACGATACGATCGTCGGCAGCCAGGGCGCCGACACGCTGATCGGCGGAGACGGCAACGACGTCGTCACCGGCGGCCGCGGCAATGACCTCGCCATGCTGGGAGCTGGCGACGACCAGTTCATCTGGAACCCCGGCGACGGCAGCGATGTGGTCGAAGGGCAGGCGGGCACCGACACGCTGTTGTTCAACGGCGCCAATATCGGCGAGCGCATCGATATCTCGGCGAATGGCGAGCGGGTGCTGTTCACCCGCGATGTCGCCGCCATCGCCATGGATCTCAAAGATGTCGAGCACGTCCATTTGAATGCCCTAGGCGGCGCCGACAACATCAACGTCGGCGACCTCACCGGGGCCGGCGTGACGCAGGTCGCTATTGATCTCGCGGGGGCGCTGGGCGGCAACGTCGGCGATGGCGCGACAGACAGCGTCACCGTCAATGGCACCGCCGGCGCAGACAATATCAGCGTCACGGCTTCCGGCCCCTCGGTCAGCGTCAGCGGGATGTCGGCGCAGGTCACCATCGA
>C688J18823_10003362_pt1 | contig 10116 bp, 9 predicted proteins | sample HopSoiMetagenom1_FD_18823 | JGI IMG/M metagenome (IMG submission 18823) | reverse complement strand
GCAAATTTGGTAAATAATCTGGGTATTATCTCTGAATCTATTCCTTCACCTTCGTCCTTTATAGCTATGTTCCATTCCTTTGCATTTGCATTTTTTGTCTTTTCTGTTAGAGATAATATAATTGAGCCATGTTTTGTAAAGTTTAATGCATTATCTAATAAATTCTGCACAACCTGAAGAATTCTTTGTCTGTCTCCAAAGACTAAAGCATTCTTGAATTTACAGTCAAATGATATTTCCCATCTCTTTGAAAGACTTTTACGATCATTTCTATAATCATCTAATAAATCGTTAATTGCGGCAACCAAATCGAACACATTATTTCTTAGATCTAATGATTTAGATTCGATTTTTGATACATCTAGAATATCTTCAGTTAGAGATTTTAATCGACGTGCGTTTCTACTAATAATAGATATGAATTCTTGATACTGTTCAATGTTGCCTTTCTTACTACCCAAGACATCGGCCAAGCCTAATATTGGTTGAATAGGCGTTCGTAACTCGTGTGCAGCCATATTGATAAACTCTTTTTGTAAGGAATCGTGAGCTTTTAGTCGTTCAATTAGAACTTGTTGTTGTTTATTTGCTTTCTTCAATTGTTCGTAGAGATCAAGTTGAGTCCACAATGATTCAAATATTGATACATAAGACGATACAGTAGATTTGCTATTAGAATATGAAGCCAATCCCATAGCTTTATCAGAAGTATCTTTATAGTCATCCCTTAATTCTACAGCTAAAGAATATTTACTGTCAACAATTAGGATCGAGATCTTGGTTTGCAATTGAGGTTCGATTGGCCGAATTATTAATTTAGCAACAGTGTTTGAACTATCGGCATGTCTATAGTTGTCGCCACTACAACTTTTATTGTCAAGACTTTCACTACTGTTGCCACCATTATTACCATACTCCAATTTCAATTCTTCTACAAACCCCTTTACCTTTTCATCAAACGGAGTAAGAATTCTAACTTTTACTCCTCGAAATGCCGTCTCAATTACTGATTTTATACCTCCTGACCTTGTCTGACGATGAAATGCATTCGCAGTTGAAAATATTACAAGAATTTCTTCTTTTGCTTCTTCTATTAGATCAAACGCGAGTTTCTGCACTTTATGAGAGTCCCTGATTATCTCAATAAAATCTGTTTTTGCTCCATCTTCTATTTCTCTGATTTTTTGTTCGGCAGTTTCTGCTTTATTCCAAAGCATATCGAAGAAATATTGTTGTTGTTCTACGAATGAATTAATATTGCAATAAATAATTTCTGGAGCAATTTTTCCTTCATCAGCAACGACTGCAGGTGCAATATATTCTGATTCACTTAGCATAAAATTGCTCATGATACCCTCCAAATGTCTAAACTCATCTACAATTTCCATCAGTTCTCTGCAGCAGTCTATATTGTCCTTAGTAATTTCAGCGAGGTATCTTATCTTGACACCTCTTCCTTTAGCATCGATAAATGATTTCTTTATTGGTTCTGTTCTAGCCGCTAATGGCGGGATAGTAAAATTCATACAAGCATCTATTCTTCTTTTGGCATTAAAGAAAAAATGTAATTCTATATCTACTACATTCTCAATATCGTAATCTGCCTCTGTCCTTTTAGCATCTCCTGCAACTGAAAAGGAATCAGAAGAATCCATATTTACCCGCAATTAATAACAGATTCTGTAAATATATAAGTAGTATGTAGACAACATAATAATTCGCAATATTAAACGTTATTTTTGATAAATTCTTGCACGACTAACTGACCAACAACGTATGTGCTAGAAGACAAAATGAGGGGTTGAAAGTGGGATCATGTTGTTAAATAGTACTCATAACTAGTCGATCTTCTCTTGAAGGTATGGATCGTCTAAAAGATATCATACCTGAATTAGATGAGATTCAGTTATGCAGTAGAAGTTAGTTAGAGACATATCGTGATTTCAAGACTTGGCATATAGTTTTCTGCAAATAACAATATGTTTATGGTATGGTCTGGAGTCAACTTGCTGGTATAAGAACTCCACCTGTAGTTACAACAGATTTTTCTGTATATTAGATTTATTGGAGATAGGACCATACGAGAAAAGGTTTGGTAAGATATAAAAAGACATGGTCAGGAAATAAAAAGATGGGCCAGATTTCTCAAGAGAGCCAGAGAAGAACAAAGAGATAGACTAAACCTAGCAATTGTAGCAGCAAACAATCATTATGCTAGCTTTGGTCCTGGAACTGCTAACATATTTAAGAAAATGTTGGGTTTATTAGAAGTGACTTGGAATGGTAAAGTGTCCTGGATAGAAGACACCTTACATGCTAAAGAAACACAAACAAGTCTATCCGATTTTCGAAATAAAGTATTAGTTGTTCATTGATGTATGATATCCTTTCTTTTCAAGGGATTCCAATCAACCGTCTTTATTATTCTCTTTTAAGAATATGTAGTTCATTATTTTCTTGCTTGACTATGAATTCATTATTGCAAACCTCTTTGCTATTAGGATTCCGTATAGAAAGAAGGGCTTTAGTTAAATCAGTACTAAAACAAAATGACGCAGACCACCATGAATCATCACCAGGTGATGTAAGTTGGCGTTCGCATTGAAACCAGTCATTATCTAAAACAGAATGCATGAAAATAGTCTATAACTTCTAGTTCTTCACATAGTTTGAGTCTATACTCCTTATCTACTATTCTACTCGAATTCATAACGTTAGAAACTCTGCTCCTTGTTACTTTTGATTCGATTACGACTGATTCTATATTCTTGGGTATCTCATCGCAAATATCAAGAGATTTGTGCAAATGAGTCAATATGGTTTGGTTCTCTTAGTTCATTAGATCTTTCTAATAAAAGAGATGACATTTTTACTTTGAGATATTATTAGCTTGAACTATAGAGTGTTTTAAGACCAACTGAGAAACGACAGGAGAACGGTATTGTTTTAATTACTTATCTAATGACGACATACATATATATATGTTAATACATAGTGTCCAACATTTTATATAAATGGAACATCAATGCAAAATGGTGAAGATAAGTCGATAATGAAATCCGGGCTTGTTTAATAAGTGCAAGTTCGTTTAATTATTCCGCCATAAAAAAACGATATCGAATTGCTGGTTGGATTCAACTTAGATTTGAACACGTTTAAGATATATCTGCAATTTTTAGTTCTCCTTCCAAAAGTGAATTTAGAAGATATCGATGTAGTTAGGGAGTAAACGATGAAGCGGAAAGACGATGTACCAAATGTATTGACACTTTAGATTCTACGATCTGCTAAAGCGACCATTTACAAACAAATAAAGGTCGTAATGCCGACATCCTGAAGACAGATGATGGAATTCAGTTGTAGTTTGAATAAGTACACGGTGATGGTTGATGGTGACTACAAATATTCTATTTTTCATGCTGAATTGAAAAATGATAACAATAATTCGTGATGATAGACTATGTGTAAAATTCAAAAAAGTGAAAATTGTATTTCAGTTTCTAATCTTAGGAAGCGGTACGGTAAGGCTAATACTTATGCCATAAATGATATTACTTTTGACGTAAAGTATGGATCAGTCTTTGGGTTTCTTGGTCCAAACGGTGCGGGAAAAACTACCACAGTAAAAATTCTTACTACTCTACTTAGGGCAACGTCTGGGAGTATTTACATTTTTGGAAGACAGCTTTTAAAAAATCAATCAGAAATTAAAAAAAGGGTAGGAGTAGTTTCTCAAAATCCTAGTTTTGAAACAAACCTAACAGTGGAAAAGGCACTTGATTTATATGGCATATTATGGGGGCTAAAGGACAAGCAACTCAGAAAAGAAAAAATAAATAAAATTCTCAATACTTTTGATCTAGAATCCATTAAAAGTATCAAAAATGATGAACTCTCCATAGGTCAGAGGAGGAGAGTTCAGGTTGCACGGGAGTTTATCCATGAAATGGATCTGCTTTTCCTAGATGAGCCAACGGTAGGTCTAGATCCTTCTGCAAGAAGACTGCTCTTAGATTATATAAAGTCTCAAGTCAAGTCTGGTCTGACTGTATTCTTTACTACACACATTATGGAAGAGGCAGAATATCTATGTGACCAAATAGCTATTATGGACAAGGGAAAAATAATCGCCTTTGATACACCATCTGGGCTAAAGCAGAAATATGGGAAAGGAACCAAAACCATAGAACTAACATTTAATGACATACCGAATAAACTCCTTATTGATCATCTTAAGAATATTGTTAATAAGAGACAAAGTAGAAAAGATCCAAATGGTACTAATTCATTTATTGGGTTCAACGGAGTACATACAATTACAATTACAGCTGATAATGTAGAGGAGATCATTTCTGAGGTGTTGCAACTTATCTATAAAGATGGTCTGCAATTAGAAAACATTTCTATAATTCCACCATCTCTAGAGGAGGTTTTCTTGTCAGTCGTCGATAAAAATGGTTATTCAAATGGTAGAGAAGTGGGGCGTTAACTCATCTTGATGGTAAATAATATACTATTATTAGTGTATAGAAATCTCGTCGCGGCTATTGACAAGTCTTTCTTAATTTGGATGGTAGCTTTTCCTGTCGTTTATATATTTATAGTGGGCTATGCATACTCTACATTAATAGGAAATCGAGAAATTAACATTGGATCCGTATCCGTTACCTATACTTCGTTTTTAACTTCAGGTGTGATTGGGTTTAATGCTATGAATGGCAGCTCTGCGGTCGCTGGTGGCATTGTTTGGAATGATAAGAGAAATGGAATGCTTCAACAATTGCTGGTCATGCAATTCAGTAAGGTACAATACATTATTGGCAATCTTATAACAATTATTCTAATTGGATTAGTCAGTGCTGCGCTAATAATGATTATTGGCTTGCCAACAATGTATAAGAATGCAAATATAACATTATGGAGCGTACCGTATATCATATATGCCTTGGCTAGTGGTTCAGTATTTTTTGGTTCCTTCACTATAATATTGTCAACCAAAATTAAAAGTAGTGAAGCGCATAATGTAATAAGTAATGGTCTTTTCCTTTTTTTTACTTTCGTTAGTTCAGCGTTTTATCCCGCACAAGGATTACCAGGTCCATTAACTATCGCCTTCTATCTAAATCCGTTAACATACATTGTGGATATTAGCAGAGCTGGGATATTTTCGCAGATAAGTGCATTTACTAATATTCAAGTCCTGATATTGGGTGCTCTTGCAGCAACAGTATTTGTGATTGCAATTAGATCAATGGTAAGTATGAAAGTCTGATCAACGTTTTATTATCCTCATATTCCTATTCTTAAAATCAGAAGACGTATGTGGATCTCTTGTTTAGTTTTCGAAAATCAATTGCTTCCGTAAAGCTCATTTCTAGTATATTAAGCAGTCCGTTCTACATTCCAACCAACCAATTGGACTTTAGTTTTTATGTATACTTTCTATATGGAGAGAATGATTTTGTTGCGAATCATCATCATTCTGGCCGTAATTAACTCGTAGACATCACTATAGAATCAAATCAGTTCATGATCTTGCAATCTGATCTACAATTCACTACCTAACAAGAATTCTAAATATGCTTCATCATGATCGTCAATTGCTTTAACAACATCACATCAAATTAAAAAGTAATTTAAAAATAATTTTGTCTGGCCAATAGTATCTATGTACTTAATAATTAAAATATAATAATGAAGTAATTTGAGATTATCATGTTCATATACTGTCAATTCTAGGGGGCTCTTCAAGTTTAAATTGCATACAGAGTATCAGAATTAGATAGTTATAATGCCTGATCCCAACGCCAAACGTTTGTTATGGTTTCTCTTTGCTGGATCAAAGGGTGGGAATAATAGGATTAAAATAGTTCATTTATTAATGGAGCGTCCGTATAACATTAACCAACTTGCTGAAGCATTAGGTCTTGATTATAAAGCAATACAACATCATATTACAGTCCTTGAAAAGAATAACCTGATTACCAGATTGGGAGAAAAATATGGGGTATTATATTTTATTTCCAACTATCTTGAGGCTAACGCAGATGCATTCAGGGATGTAATTTCAAAACTAAAAAAATGATTCACTTTGGGTAGCTAAAATAATATGGGCCTCGAAACCATCTGTTTGCTGAAAAAATCTGTGTAACGGTAATATACTATAGATCTGGTGAAAGAATCAAGATAGGCCAAATTCATAGGTACAGTATTATCCATAAGGAATGCCGGGATACCATTTTTTGTCCTGGTAAGAGTAATCACATTTTTACAATCTGGCAGCATCTGTCACTGCTTACTATCAAACAGAAGGAGGATAAAGTTATAGTATATTTACTTAATGTTTGGTAAAAGCCCATTGTCTTTGGACGTTCATCAATATGTCTAGTAGAATACCTCCATTTCACCACATTACAAAAATCTACAGATAGGATCGCAACAACCATTCTAGAAAGAATGATCTCTTCTTTTCATCATCTTCTAATTAATGCCAGGCAGATATTCTAGGAATAGATTCGTCTAGATTCAAGTGAACATGTGCATCACCATACTCACTGGAAGTGCTAATCTAAGAAAAAGGAAAATGCTAAGCCGTCCATCGGAGCTGATGTAATAAGCATATAATATGTACCATCAAGATAAGGATGGCTTCTACAAAAACATGACAATGTTGATTTTGAATTGATAATAATAATAATAATAATAACATCAGACATTAAACCAATATCGATAGTAGTAGAGGAGAAGGGATATGACAGCGAAGTAAAAACACGTATTTGTAAAAGAAGGCATCAAAACATACTCCATCATTCATTACCCTAAATAGGATCGTGTTCATATATTGAGAACAAAGTGTAGGTGTAGAAAACAAATCCAATGTTGCCATAGCAAACCAGTATATAATCAACTAGTGTAAATCAACGTAATAAGGACTGAACTATAATGTCTGTCAAAGAGGGTGTATTTGGAAGATATGTTACTTCAGGGCTAGTAAAACACAGAACAAGGAACCATCATTCAAATGCATAGCATATAACATGCATAGGCGAACGGACCTTGTCGTTAATGCGATGATTTCTACATGGCCTAAATATGGAAAAAAGTAAATAAGAGAATTCTAAGCGATATAAATCAGAGCCTATGGAAACATTAATGACTATAAGTGCAATCGTAGGATTAGCAAACATTGGTATTCTAGTAGCATTGCTTTCTATCTACGCTAAAATCTACAATAATACCAAAGCAAGATTTACCATAGGTCTTATATTTTTTGTCGCATTATTGATGGTACAAAATATAATTGCAGTATACGCGTATTTTGCAATGAGCCCATTATATGCTATAGGATTACTTCCATATTTTGTAGGTATACATATAGCAGAATTGGCTGGATTATCCATACTCCTAAGGGTTACTCTGATGTGATTGGTGTAGAATAAGAGACTTGGTGTTACCGAATTGGCGATGAATATGAATAAGTGCAATATACTATCAAATTAATCACGGGTCGCAGATATTTCCAGGTGTCTAATATCAAAATCAATGCCGATTTTTGTTAGTCTCGTTAAGTATATCATTTTTTAAAGGCCAAGAATTTCTACTGCATTTCTGACCATAGCAACAATATTCGTCTGACCTCGACATTCTTGCTACTATAAAATGGAATACTATTAGAGGCGTAAATACAATCGAGGTTATAACTGCAAGCATGTAGCTATGAAGATATAGAAGATACAGAGAAACCCCAACTCCAGTCAATATTTCTATCGACGTACACGTACATAACTGCAACGCCATTTCTCGAAGGTTCATAAGAATAAGTTATTGGGTTGATTTTAAATACGTTTTTCCAAATTTAATCCAAATCTGCAAGAACTATGAACGAGCCGCGGTAAATGCTACCTCAATTTATCTCACTTTTAGCAATTCTCGCTAGCCAAAGGCGACAAAACTCACTAAATTGTCCGATTCATACTGCATTAAACACTAATAATCAAGCCACAGGTCAGATAGTACAAGTACCATCTGTTAAAATGGGCTTCATATCATGCTTGAGTCTTAACTGCCCGAAGAACTGATAGCACACAAAAATTCTCCTTTATTATTATAGATGTATCATCATCAAACAGATATCCATGTTGCTCACATGCTATCCATAGCAAATATTCTAAACCATCTATCTATTTTGACTAGAGTCTCGTCAACAAAATCTATCTGTCTGATTTTATGCCTATCTATTCCGAATCTATCAGCCGATAAGACATAATTCTGAATCCTTTATTCTCCAGTATAGACCCAAAACATACTATAAAATACTCAGAATAGTCAGCATATTGGTAGCCCGTGTACCGTAGGATAGTTTACAAATCTTGTAGAGAATAAGTGGTCTGCTTATTATTTTGTCTAATAATGAATATGTGTTAACTAATAATAGAGGGCATGCATGTGCTCCATGTGACGCATGTGATGAGCAGAAAATATGCCTTACGGAATAAAAATGACCGTAACGATATTTATGACAATACTTTGGATAACGGATTCGGATCACATACATCACATTCATTACATAGGAGTAACAATCCTGTAACCTGCATTGGAGTCAGGAACAACTCCTTTTATAATTTATGAATAGTCTGCAAAATAGACTAATTTAGAAATTAGGCACAGTTAGTCACGCTCATTATACGATAGTATACAGTAGTAAAACCGCATTTTTTGGAAGACTATGCTGGATGGAATTATCATAAGCTAGTAATATTAGATTAAAATCCGTTTTTCCGATCATAATGAAGTACTCTCAATTATACATACTAATATTTACTGCGAATCGAAACACGGAAAACAACAACAAAGGTTGGCTTGCTTCACTTCGATATTTGCATTCTAATCTCTCCTTTTGGATTCTGTTGTGTATTGACATTTGCGTATGCATTACCATCTTCAATCGGTTTGACAAGATCTGAGATTTGTTTGTCTTTCAATGGTCCTTCTAGTTTATCAGAAGTAATAGTGCCTTGTGCTAATACTCCACTCTTAGGACCAGAGGGCGATGGCTATAGATAGAAGTAATAAGGAACAAGTCCAATTCGCATATGAAGATGATTATGGAGTTGAGAATATCGGATTGAATGGCATTGAGAAAACCTATAACGCTACTGATAGTTTATTTTGAATTAATGTCGTGAATAGAATGAATCATTCGCTAGTCCATGGTAAGAGTGCCTCAGATGAAAGGGCGTCCAATGTTGACTCAGCTGACCTAATCGGCTGCTTGAGAAATGCTCTAAGTGTAGTCTGAGTACTAGCCGAAGTTCTTGCCTTACTAATTCAAAGAATACAATCACCGAGGTCATAAAAATGGAACCGTTTACATTCTCTAAGGAATATTGTGCGATCTTAGGGTTTATTTAGACTGATTTATTTGCGGTACTAGTTACATGAAATGGTCTTAGAAGGACTCTCAAGAACAGATAGCAAGCTTTGGTGTTTTACTAATATTTGTGTTGATGCTCTTTATCTACATGAACTGTTAGTTCGTGAACATTATCAAATTCCTTTCCGCATGCCTCACAGACAGGATGATGAGTATGTTCATCAGAAGGCTTGTTCATTTTTAATAGTTCATAGTGTCTAATATAGTTTAAATAAGTTATAAACTAGGAGCGCCTTCATTTCTAGCTTATGATTCAATCTGGATAATTCTCGTTTTATCTGAAATGACAGAAGGATTTAGTGGAGCAGATACAGCTGCAGTAGATAAAACTGCTATTTCCATAGTACTACATGAGTATCTTCAAAAATATACTACGCCAGAAGAAGCAGCCAAACATGCTTCAGATGCTCTTATTTCAATGCGACATTTTGAAGACGCAGTTAAAAAGATAAAGATACAAAGGGAAAGAAGGCCTGAGGAGCGTGTAACGACTTTGTCACATTACAGATAGGTAGGTAGATTATATAACATCTAAAACAATATCCTTGATAATATTTTTTCTATTACTACAAATTTAAAAGGTGCTTATAAGTATAAGGATATACTATATCTTACATTTGATTAATATGATCAAATGAGTAGAGGTATTCATTGAAAAATCCGTTCAAGAAATCAGCTAATAA
>C688J18823_10003361_pt1 | contig 10119 bp, 10 predicted proteins | sample HopSoiMetagenom1_FD_18823 | JGI IMG/M metagenome (IMG submission 18823) | reverse complement strand
ACTGCCGCCGCGGTGGCCGGTCAACGCGGAGCGGCTCGAAACATTCCTGAAGGCGCTGCCGCGGACGCGGCGCCACACGATCGAATTCCGCGAGCCGAGTTGGTACTGCGACGAAGTGTTCGCGCTGCTCGAGCGCCATAAGGTGTCGCTGTGCCTGCACGACATGGCCGGCTCCGCATCGGGCAAGCGTGCGATCGGTCCGTTCGTCTACGTGCGCTTTCACGGCACGCAGAAGTACACCGGCAGCTACAGCGACCGGGCGCTCGACGAATGGGCCGACTGGCTCGCCGATCGGCATCGTGAAGGCCTTCCGATCTACGCGTACTTCAACAACGACACCGGCGGCCACGCACCGCGCGATGCCGTGCGCTTGCGCGCCGCTCTCGCGGCGCGCCTCGGCGAGGCGGGCCTGGCAGGCCGCGCCGGTGTCGCAGGTCGGAGAGTCGGATGAAGACCTACAATGTCCGGCGATGCCGAGCGCGGAACGAATCGCCGGATGGATGCGCCGTCAACTCGCCGCCGCCGGCGCACGCGGTTTCGTCGTCGGCCTGAGCGGCGGTATCGATTCCGCGGTGGTCGCCCGCCTCGCGCAGCTCGCCGCGCCCGGCCACGTCGTCGCCGCGATCCTGCCGTGCCACAGCGATCCAGCCGACGAACGCGATGCGGCGATGGTCGCCACGCATTTTTCACTCGCCACCGTACGAATAGATCTCGCCGACGCCTACGACGCGCTCGTCGGCGGCGCGCAGCGCGCGCTCAACGAGCTGCCGGAGCAGATGCGCGCGACGGCACCCGCTGATCCGCTGCGCGGCCGCTCCCGCTCGCCAACATCAAGCCGCGGTTGCGCATGACGACGATCTACTTCCTCGCCAACAGCCTCAACTCCCTCGTCGCCGGCACCGGCAACAAAGCAGAACTGTCGATCGGCTACTTCACGAAATATGGTGACGGCGGCGCGGATCTCCTGCCGCTCGGCCATCTCGTGAAAAGTGAGGTCCGTGCGCTGGCCCGTGAACTGAAAGTGCCGGACGCGATCGTCGAGCGGACGCCGAGCGCCGGGTTGTGGATGGGACAGAGCGACGAAGAGGAGATGGGCTTCACCTACGCGGAGCTCGAACGGTATCTCGAAGACGGCGCGCAGAGCGTGTCACCTGCGCTGGCGATGCGCATCGAGCGGCTGATTCGGAGCAGCGAACACAAGAGGGCCCTCCCGCCGCTCCCGGATCACAACTGAGGGCCGGCGGTCGCGCTCCTACACGTCGGCGAATTTGTAGCCGACGCCCCACACGGTGACCAGGAACTTCGGGTTCGCGGGATCGGCTTCGATCCGGCGGCGCAGGCGCTTCACGAGCGTGTCGACGCTGCGCACGGTCACGAACGTGTCGCCGTGCCAGATTTTCGACAGCAGCGCTTCGCGGCTGAAGACAATGCCGGCGTGCGTCGCGAGCAGATGCAGCAGCCGGAACTCCTGATCCGTGAGGTCCACCTCGCGGCCTTCGACGCGCACGCGGCGGCGCGCCGGATCGATCTCGATGCCGTGGATCGAGACCGCCGGCTCGACCGGCTCGTCTGGCGCGGCCGCGCCCGCTTGCCGCGGCCGGCGCAGCAAGGCATGCGCGCGCGCGACCAGTTCGCGGACGCCGAACGGCTTGGTCAGGTAATCGTCGGCGCCGCTTTCGAGGCCGAGCACCTTGTCGCTCTCCTCGCGGCGCGCGGTCAGCATCAGGATCGGCACGTCCTGGTTCGGCCCGCCGCGCCGCACCGCGCGGCACAGCGAGACGCCGTCGAGTCCCGGGATCATCAGGTCGAGGACGAGGAGGTCGAAACGCTCGCGCTCCGTTCGCGCCAGCGCCTCCTGGCCGTTGCCGAGCCCCTCGCAGGTGTAGCCCTCCAGGCCAAGGTGGAGGCACACGAGGTCGCGGATGTTCCGCTCGTCTTCGACGACGAGCACACGCGGAGAGGTCGTCACGGTTTTTTCACGATTCGGCCATCGGCGGTTCACGCGCCGGCCGTTCAATCATATGTAGCAACGGCGACGAAACGCGCAAAGGCTTGCGCACCGCGCCGGGTGCATCCCTGGAGGAAGTCACATGACGTCAACCGTGAAACGTATCACTCTCGGCGCGGTGGCGGGTCTGCTCGCCCTCGGACTCGGCGCCGGCGCCTACGTGCACGCGCAGGATCAGAATACCCAGCGGCCCGAACGGCCGTTCAACGGCGGACCCGGCGGCCCGGGCCGGATGGGAGGACCTGGCGGGCCGATGGGCATGCTGCCGATGCTCGGCCGCGCCGTCAACCTGACCGATGCGCAGAAGGATCAGATCAAGGCGATCGCCGACGCGCACAAGGACGAGTGGAAGTCGATCTTCGATCGCCAGCGGACGGCGCGCGAAGCGTTGAACGCGGCGATCACTGCCGACACCGTCAACGACACGCTCGTCCGTCAGAAGAGCGCCGAGGTCGCGGCGGTTGAAGCCGACGCGGCCGTGGCGCGCGCGCATGCGCACGCCGAGGTGGTGCAGATCCTGACCGCCGAACAGAAGGCGCAGCTCAAAGAACTGCAGGCGCACATGAAGAACGGCGAGCGGCGGGGCCGCAGCCGCTAACGCGCCGCGACTGCGCCAACCAGCGACGTCACCGCATTGACGATGTGCGATGACGAAATGCCGAAGCGGTCGAGCAGTTCTTCGGGCTTTCCCGATCGCGGGATCTCGCGGACTGCAAGGCGGTGGACCGTGAAGCCACCGTCCGCGACCGCTTCGGCAACGGCGTCGCCGACGCCGCCGGCCGCGTAATGATCCTCGACGGTGATCAGCCGCCCTTTGGTGGCGCGTGCCGCCGCCAGCAGACCGTCGCGATCGACCGGCGCCAGCGAATACAGGTCGATGACGCGGATCGACGTGCCGGACGCCTTCAGCTTCTTGTGCGCCTCGAGCGCCTGGTCCACTGTCACTCCTGCAGCAATCACCGTCGCGACGTCGTCGGGGCTCTCCTTCAGCACTTTCAAGCCGCCGATCGTGAACGTCTCGTCGTTGGCGTAGAGGACTGACGTCTTGGGCCGGCTCAGCCTGATGTACACCGGCCCCTGCTTCTGCGCCGCGAGCGCGAGCAGCCGTTCGGTGCTGACGCCGTCGCATGGATACAGCACCGTGAAGCTCGGCTCGGCGCGGCACATCGCGAGATCCTCGAGGGCCATCTGCGATGGCCCGTCTTCACCGATCGAGACGCCGGCGTGCGTGCCGGCCAGCTTGATGTTGTTGCTGCCGATTGCTGCCATCCGGATGAAGTCGGCGGCGCGATACAGGAAGCAGGCAAACGTCGACGCAAACGGAATCGCACCCCGCGCCGACAATCCCATCGCCGCGCCGACCATCACCTGCTCGGCGATGAAGTTCTCGTAGAACCGATCCGGTGCCGCCTTCTCGGCGCGGTCGGTGTACGTGGAATTCTTCACGTCGGCGTCGAGAACGACGACGCGGGGATCGGCGGCGATCAGTTTGGCGAGCGCATCGCCGAACGCTTCGCGCGTCGCGACCTGGTCGCCGAGCTTGTAGTTCGGCGNCGGCAGCGCCTTCGACGCCTCCGGCGGACGTGACGTGGTCTGCGGCTTGCGGATCAGATCTGGCGCCTTCACCGTGACGCCGCTGACGATCTGCGACTCGAGCTCCTTCACCGCTTTCTCGAGCTCGTCCTTCTTGAAGGCCTTACCGTGCCAGTTGTCCTTGCCCTCGGTGAACGAGACGCCTTTGCCTTTCTCGGTCCGCGCCAGAATCATCGTCGGCTGGCCCTTGGTGCTCCGCGCCTTCTCGAAGGCGTCGAGGATCGCCGCGATGTCGTGGCCGTCGATGACGATCGTGTTCCAGCCGAAGGCCTGCCAGCGGCGTTCGAATTGCGCCATGTCGTGCTGCCACATCGTCGGCTGGCTTTGCCCGAGGCGATTGACGTCGGTGATGCCGCACAGGTTGTCGAGTTTGTCGCGCGCGGCTACGTTGGCGGCTTCCCACACCGATCCTTCAGCCGATTCGCCGTCGCCGAGCAGCACGTAGGTGCGATAGTCGGACTTGATACGGCGCGCGTTCAGCGCGCTGCCGATCGCGGCGCAAATGCCCTGGCCGAGCGATCCGGTCGCGACGTCGACGAAGGGCAGCCGCGGCGTCGGGTGTCCCTCGAGATCCGATCCGAGCTCGCGCAGCTTCAGCAACTCGCTGCGATCGAAGGCGCCGGCCTCCGCCCACGCTGCATACAGAATCGGCGCGGCATGCCCTTTCGACAGGATGAACCGATCGGCGTCGGCGTTGCGCGGATCCCTGGGATCGAATCGCATCTCGGCGAAGAACAGCGCCGACGTGATATCGGCCATCGAGAAGCAGCTGGTCGGATGGCCGCTGCCCGCTTGCGTCGTCGAACGCGCGGAATCGATGCGCAGCTGCGTGGCAAAGTTCTTCAAGGCAGGAATCAAGGTCGCGCGGTCTGTTGTCATGACGCGCCGATTTTAGCGTAACGACAACAGTTCGCGCAGGGCGACGCCGTAGAGCGCTGCGTCGGCCAGCGGCGCGGCGTCGACATGCGGCGCCTGGAGCTGCAGCAGCCGGGCTGCGTCGCCGCGATAATCGGCGTCCGACGCAACGATCGCGGCGGCGCGGTAGTCAGCCGCATCGTGCAGCGCCGCGAGACGGCACAGCGCACGCGCCGCGTGGCAGCAGGTCACAAACTCCGCTTCGTCGGCGAGGCGGCGGCGAGTGATCTGCATCAGCTCTTCGGCAAGCATCGAATAGGGCAGGCGCCCCGTGTACTCGAACGCCGTGAGCAGCGTCAACGCGGCGCGCACGTGAGCGGCACTGCCCGCCTGAGCCGACGCTCGCTCGAGCAGCCCCTCGCCCGGACGATATGCGCCGCCGACGATCCGTTCGAGCTCGTCGACTGCATTGGGCACGAGGTCGGCCGAATCGACGACCGTTGACGCGTGCAGACACGCGTCGACGGACGCGAGGCCGTCCCGCAAACCATCCGCCGCCGGCCAGCCGCTGCTCAGCGACGCGGCAAGCGTCTGAGCCGCAGCGGCAACCCGATCGTCGTCGGCGATAGCCGTCGCCTCGACGAAGAGCGCCAGCCACGCGGCGCGTTCGATGATGCTCGGTTCATCTGCGGCGCGGTCGAGCGCATGCGCGAGCGCGATGCCGAGCGCCTCCCGGGCCTCGTCACTCCCTGACGCGAGATAGTGACGGAGGAGGAACAGAACGGTCGTGGCCGAGGTGGGATCGCCGGCAGCGGCGACGGCCCGCGCCGCGATCGCGTCGAGTGCCGCAGCCGAGGGCTCCTGCAAGCTGCCAATTATAATGAGCCGATGATCGCCGTTCGATTCGCGACGCTGGTCGCGCTGGTCCTCTGGCTGGGCGCGATGACGGCGGCGCGGTTCGGCGAGCTGTTCCGCCGCGTCGACCTGGTCGCCTATAGCTGCGGCGCGGTGACGATCGTCGGGCTGTTCGTCATGAAATTCATGGGCCCGCCGCCGCATAGCTTCGTCGCGCGGGCCGGCGTGGCGGTGTTGATGCTGGCGATCGCGGCCGGCGCCGCGTTCACCCGTACGTCCGGCACCGCCGACGCGCTGCTCGCCGTGAACATCGCGCTCGGTTTCGTGCTGCTCACCTGGTACGTCCGCGAATGACACACACCATCACGCTCATTCCTGGCGACGGCATCGGTCCGGAAGTGACCGAAGCTGTCGTCCGCATCCTCAAAGCGTCGGGGGTCTCGATCGAGTGGGAGTCGCACGACGCCGGGGTGCGCGCCTTCGAGCGCACCGGCCAGACGCTGCCGGTCGATCTGATCGATTCGGTGCGCCGCAACAAGGTCGCGCTGAAGGGCCCGGTGACGACGCCGATCGCGCAGGGCTTCACGAGCGTGAACGTCGGGTTGCGGAAGGCGCTGGATCTGTACTCCAACCTGCGTCCGGTATGGAATCTGCCCGGCGTCGATGCGCGTTTTCAAGGCGTCGACCTGGTGATCGTCCGCGAGAACACCGAGGACCTCTACGCCGGCCTCGAGCACGAAGTGGTGCCGGGCGTGGTCGAGAGCCTGAAGATCATCACCGAGCGCGCCTCGACGCGGATCGCGCACTTCGCCTTCCAGCACGCGCGCCGCAACGGCCGCAGGCGCGTGACGGCAATCCACAAAGCGAACATCATGAAGCTCAGCGACGGTCTGTTCCTGGAAAGCGCGCGCCGCGTCGCCCGCGAGTACAGCGACATCAAGTACGACGAGCGGATCGTCGACGCCGTCTGCATGCAGCTGGTGATGTTCCCGGAGAAGTTCGACGTGTTGCTGCTGCCGAACCTGTACGGCGACATCGTCTCGGATCTGTGCGCCGGGCTCGTCGGCGGTCTCGGCGTCGTCGGCGCCGCGAATCTGGGCACCGAGATGGCCGTGTTCGAAGCGGTCCACGGCAGCGCGCCGGACATCGCCGGCAAGAACCTGGCGAACCCGACGGCGCTGCTGCTGTCGGCGGTGCTGATGCTGCGGCATATCGACGAAGGCGTCGCCGCCGATCGGATCATGCAGGCGCTCAGCCGCGTGCTGACCGGCGCACAGGTGCGCACGCACGATCTCGGCGGCACCGCGTCGACGACGGAATTCGGGGATGCGATCGCCAACAGCCTCTAGCCGCGAGCCGCGCGGATGATGCTATAGTCCCACTCGGCTCCCATGCACGACGACATTTCTCAGGCCGTGCTCGCGCGCGAAGAGGTGCTCAAGTACCCGCGCGAACAGGTGAGCGCGTACCTCGAGGAATTGCGGACGACGCAGCGGCACAAGTTCTATCGTGCGTTGCAGCATCCGTTGTATCCGATCCTCCGCAAGATCGAGCGGCTCCACGAAAACCTCCATTACGTCACCGGCGCCGTCCGATCGCACCGCATCGTCTACGCCTCGAACCACAAGAGCCACACCGACTACCTGGTGCAGCCGCTGGTCCTCGACGACAACGGCATTCGCCCGCCACTCATCGCCGCCGGCATCAACCTCTTCGGCGGCCCGCTCGGCCTGATCAACAAGCACGTCACCGGCGCGATCCCGATCCGCCGCAACACGAAAGATCCGGCCTATCTGATCACGCTGAAGGCCTACTTTGCGGAGATCGTGAAGAAGCACGACATCTTCTTCTACCCGGAAGGCGGCCGCAGCTACAGCGGCGAGCTGAAATCGGCGAAGACCGGGATCTTCAACGCGGTGCTCGACTCCAACCGCGCCGACCTCGTGATCATCCCCGTGGCGATTGCGTACGACCTGGTGCTCGAGGACCACATCCTCGCGCACCAGCAGGTGAAGAAACGTCAGCGGCCGTTGAGCCGTGAAGTCGCCGAGATGGTGCGCTACGCCGTCGGCTACCGGTCGCGCTCCTTCACGACCTTCGGCGCGCCAATCACCGTCAACGACCGCGACGTGCATTCGCGCAGCGACGTCCTCGAGCTCGCGCGAATGGTCCGCAACCGGATCGGGATGCTCTACAAGGTGCTGCCCTCGGCGCTCTTCGCTGCCGCGATGCGGCCGAACATCGCCCGCCGCGATCTCGAATCGCGGATCGATCGGCTGATCGAGGAGCTTGCCGCGAAGCACGCCAACCTGGGCGCGACCAGCGGCCGCCAGGTGATCGAGGAAGCCGCCGAGCCGCTGGCGACGCGCGGGATCATCGTCGCCGAACGCGCCCGATTCCGCGTCCGCGAACGGACGGTGCTCCGCTACTACGGCCGCACGATCGAACATCTGCTCGTGACCACCGGCCGGACGCACTGATGCTCGACGCGGCGTCGAAGACCTTTTTCCACTTCACCGCTCAAAGCCGCACGCTCAAGACACTCGCTTCGCGCTACGGCATGCGCAGCCCGGCCAGTTTCGCGCGGCGATTCATCGCCGGCGAAACGACCGAGGAGGCGATCGCGGCGGCGCGCACCGTCCAGTCGCGCGGGTTGCTGATCACGCTCGACCTGCTCGGCGAGAGCGTCACCAACCTCGAGGAGGCGGACACCGCGACGCGCGGCTACCTGGCGGTCATCGAGGCGATCGTCGCCTCGGGCATCGAGCGCAACATCTCGTTGAAGCTGACGCAGCTCGGCCTCGACGTCGACAAGGCGAGCGCGATCGACAACCTGCGGAAAATTCTTGGCCGCGCCGAACCCGAGGGCTTCTTCGTTCGCGTCGACATGGAGAACTCGCCGTACACGGAGGTGACGCTGGAGATCTTCGAGATGCTGTGGCACCACGGCTACCGGCAGATGGGCGTCGTCCTGCAGTCGGCGCTGTATCGCAGCGAGGAGCACGACTTGGCGCGTGTCAACGCGCTTGGCGCGCGGATCCGGCTCGTCAAAGGCGCCTACAAGGAACCCAGGAACGTCGCCCACCAGAAGAAGGCCGACGTCGACGCCGCGTACGCGCGGTTGATGAAGAAGTTGATCACCGACGGCCACTATCCGGCTATCGCGACGCACGACCCGAAGATGATCGACACCGCCCGCCAGTGGGCGCGCGAGCACGGCGTTGCCGCCGACCGCTTCGAGTTCCAGATGCTGTACGGCGTCCGCCGCGATCTCCAGGCCATGCTCGTGAAGGCCGGCTACCGTGTCCGCGTCTACATCCCGTTCGGGCGCGAATGGTTTCCTTATTTCATGCGCCGTCTTGGCGAGCGGCCAGCGAACGTGACGTTCGTCCTCCGCAGCGTCCTCGGGGAAACTGGGTAAAGCATTTCCACCGCGGCGGGCACTGCATGAATCAACTGCCGCCCCGGAGGTCTGCTGTTACTATCCCCAACACCCGCTCAAGCATCGGTTTTTGTGATCGTATCCGGCAACTCCAGCATCGCTCAGCACTTACGTAGAAATCGTAAGTCGCGGCATGGCTCTTGAAGTCACCTGAACCGCACGGACGCAGGCCGCGTCCATAGAGGTAAGGCGAAGAGGAGCACGGAGATATGGTCACCAATTACCCCCATTCGCTCGCGTCACACGAGGAAAACCGGCGCGCGACGACCGGGGAAGACGCGAACGTGGACGGTCTTGGCGGTCGCGTGATCGATCGGCTGCGACAGATGTATTGCGGCCTGCATGGTCACGACACCCTGCTGCAATTCGAGCAGGATCGGATGTTCCTGCGATGCGCGTCCTGCGGACACCAGACGCCTGGCTGGGAGCTCAATGAAGCACCGCCGACCGTCACGCTGCGTGGCGACGCGCGGCACCACCGGCTCGCGCGCCCCCAGCTCATCAGCGCACGACGCATCGCGTAGCGGAAACTTACACGCTCCGCACGAATCCAGCATAACGCGCCGGGTCCGCCGCGCCTTCGCTCCTGAAGGCGCGCGACCCGAGCGCGGCACCTTACAAAACTCGCAGCTGAAAACGGCCTCGCGCATGGACAAAAGTCCGCCGCGAGGCAGACTTTAGTCTCCCTCTCCGCACCCCTGTTCCGGACGTTCAAACCAGGAAAATCTCAGCGAGTTGCACGAGCGCGTCCCGGCAGACGAGGACGTCCTGAATCGTGACGTACTCCTCCGTGGAGTGAAGACCGGCGCCGCCGGGACCAAACAGGACGGACGGGATTCCGGCGTGACCGAGTACGGCCGCATCCGTCCAGAAGCTCGCGCCTGTGACGTGCGGTTCACCGCCGGCACGCGTCAGTGCGTCGGCCAGCGCCTTTGATATTTCGTGGCCGTGGGGCACTTCATAGCCGGGGCGGCTGAACATCGCTGTCGCCGTGCCCGCGAACGTCGGGTCCTCCCGCGCCAGCGCGGCGAGAATCGCGCGAACTTCGGTAACTGCCGACGATTCGGGTTCGCCCGGCAAGGTTCGCCGCTCCATCTGCAGCGTTGCACGGTCGGGATAGCTGCTCAACTCGCGGCCGCCGGCCACGAATGACGCGTGCAGGGATCCGGTGCCGACCAGCGGGTGCGGCGGCCGACTCTGAAGCTCCCGGTCGAGAGCTTCGAGACGCCCGAGCACGCGGCCCAGGCGGAGGATTGCGTCGCGGCCTTCGGCGGGCCGGCTGCCGTGCGCCGCGCGCCCCTCGACCTCCACCTCCACCCACGCAAACCCTTTGTGTCCGACGGCGATCTGCAGGTCGGTTGGCTCG
>C688J18823_10003360_pt1 | contig 10120 bp, 12 predicted proteins | sample HopSoiMetagenom1_FD_18823 | JGI IMG/M metagenome (IMG submission 18823) | reverse complement strand
CGGGCGGACTCGCCCGCCACGATGTCGTAATGGCTCGTCTCGCCACGGATCACGCAGCCAAGCGCGACCACGCCCTCATAAGGCTGCTCGCGCGCGGTCGCGCCGTGATGCGCGATCATGATCGCGGCGGGGATTTCCAGCGCGCCCGGCACCGTGACGAGATCGAACACAGTGCCCGCATCTTTCAGCACACGCTTGGCGCCGCGCAGCAGCATGTCGGCGATGTCCTCATAGAAGCGCGCCTCGACCACGAGAATGCGCGCGCCTTTGACGCCCGTCTCGCGGCTCTGCGTCTGCCGGCGCGCGCGTGCCATTCAGCGTGTCTCCATCAGGCGGGCTGCGTAGCGCGCCATCACATCCACTTCAAGATTGAGTGCATCACCGAGTTTCAGCGCGCCGAGCGTGGTGACCGCGAGCGTATGCGGAATGATGAATACTGAGAACGTATCAACTTCGACTTCGTTCACGGTCAGCGACACACCGTCAAGCGCGACCGAGCCCTTCTGCGCGATAAAGCGCGCGAGCGGCTTCGGCACGCCCAGCGTCAGGCGCGCCATGTCGGTCAGATCCTCGCGAGCCGTAAGTTCAGCGAGGCCGTCAACGTGGCCGCTCACCAGATGACCGCCGAGTTCATCGCCCATCTTGAGCGAGCGCTCGAGATTGACGCGCGTTCCTGTCCGCCAGCGCCCGACCGTTGTGACCTTCAACGTCTCTGCCGCGGCATCGACCGAAAAGGTGTTCTTGCCCGTCGCGACTGCCGTCATGCAGACACCGGAGCAACAGATCGAAGCACCGATGGCAATTGAGGACGGGTCGTAGGCGCAGCCAATCGTCAGCCGGCGCAGACATTGCGCGAGCTCCTCGGCGGCGACGACCTCACCAATATCCGTGACGATGCCAGTGAACATTACGTCCGCTCGAACGTGTCGAGCCGATCCACGCCGACCTGCTCGCTTCCTACCAGCCGCAGTTTTGCCGACTGGGTCAAGGCCGTGAGCGGCATTCCTTCCAGCGCATCGATCGCATCCGGGCCCAGCGGATTCGGGGAGCGGAACAGCGCCGCCTCGTCGACGAGATCGGCACTGAGGAATGCCGCCGACAGGATCGGCCCCGCCTCGACCATCACACGCGTGATCCCGCGCGCCGCAAGGGAGCGCAGCACGGCAGTGAGATTGAGCCGACCACCCGCGCCGGGTACACGCAACACCTCGACCCCTNNGGACGTCAATTCNGCCTCGTGAGCAGGNTTCGCGGTTTNCTCTACGAACACCCAGTCCAGCGTTCGGGGNGCCGATGTCGCGAGCTTCGATTGCATCGGCGTCCGGAGCGCGCTGTCGAGGATCACGCGCACCGGCGAGCGCTTTTCCAGGCCCGGAAGCCGCACGTTGAGCAGCGGATCGTCAGCAAGTACCGTGCCTATGCCGGTGATAACCGCATCGTTCATGGCCCGTATCAGGTGCACGCGCTCGCGCGCGCCTTCGCCGGTGATCGCCGCAGGTTTCCGGCCCGCGAGCCCCGCCTTGCCGTCCGCCGATACAGCAATTTTGAGGGTGACATGCGGTCGGCCATCGCGGACACGGCGGATGTGCCCAGCGTGCGAACGCCTCGCGTCGTCAGCGCAAATAGCCGTCGTCACCGCGACACCTTGGGAGGTCAGCCGCGCATGCCCTTGCCCCGCGATCTCCGGATTGGGATCCTCGAGCGCCGAGACGACGCGCGAAATGCCGGCCGCCATGATGGCGTCGACACAGGGCGGTGTCTTGCCGTGATGCGAGCAGGGCTCGAGCGTCGCGTAGAGCGTTGCGCCGCGCGCCGCCTCCCCGGCCCGGCGCAGCGCCTCGACCTCGGCATGCGGACGCCCGCCCGGCTGGGTCCAGCCTCGTCCGACCACGACGCCATCCTTCACGACCACCGCCCCGACGGCCGGATTCGGCCATGCGTTGCCGAACCCGCGCCGACCCAGGGTCAACGCGAGCGCCATGAAGCGCTGGTCGGCATCGACAGTCATTTCGGCTGCGGCAAATTCGTGAACCCCGGCGTCCCGCACGCGTTATAGGTGCGGAGGACGCGCCATGCCGTCAACCGCCGTCGAACACATCAGGTATGATGAAGTGGCCCGCGAGTTGCACGTAAAATTCGTGGGCGGTGGGACCTACACCTATTTCGACGTTCCGAAGTCCGTTTACGCTGCGTTCTGCGCCGCGCCCTCCCGGGGCGTCTTCTTGAACAATTTCGTCAAGAACCGGTACGACTTCCGCCGCCACGCCGCCTAATCGCCTATTTTCGCCCGGCGGCGGTTTTCGGTGGCTCATCCTCGGCGGCAAGCTCGGCCAGGGCGGCCTCGAAATCCTTCGCCTCGCGGAAATCGCGGTAGACCGAGGCGAAACGCACGTAGGCGACCTCATCGAGTTCGCGCAGATGCGCGATGACGGTCTCGCCGATGGTTTCGTGACTGATTTCGCTCTCCCCTAGGCTCTCGAGCTCCTGCACGATCTTGGAAACCGTCTGCTCGATGCGCTCCGGCTCGACGTTGCGCTTGCGCAACGCGATCTCGAACGAGCGTGCGAGCTTGTCGCGGTCGAACGGCACTCGCCGCCCGTTGCGTTTGATGACGGTGAGTTCGCGCAGCTGCACGCGCTCGAACGTGGTGAAGCGGAACTGGCATGAAAGGCANACGCGACGGCGGCGGATCGCGGCCGAATCCTCGGTCGGGCGCGAATCCTTCACCTGCGTATCGAGGCTCCCGCACTTCGGACAGCGCATGGCCTATTTCCCCCTACCGGCTCGCTTTGCTCGCCGGCTGCGCCCCTGCATTTTACTGATAAATCGGGAAGCGCGTGACCAGCGCCTTCACCTTCTCGCGAACGGCCGCCTCGACCATCGAATCCTCATCGCTGCCCTTCTGCGACAGTACGTCGAGCACCTCGACGATCATGTCGCCAATCTGGCGGAATTCCGCGAGGCCGAAGCCCCGCGTCGTGCCGGCCGGCGTGCCGAGCCGCACGCCGGAAGTGACCATCGGCTTCGCGGGATCGAACGGAATGCCGTTCTTGTTGCAGGTGATGTGCGCCCGGCCAAGTGCGACTTCGGCGACCTTGCCGGTCAGCCGCTTCGGCCGCAGGTCGACCAGCATCAGGTGATTGTCGGTGCCGCCCGAGACGATATCGAGGCCCTTGGACTTCAGCCGCTCGGCGAGCGCCTTGGCGTTTGTCACAACGTTGCGCGCGTATACCTTGAAATCCGGCCGCAGCGCCTCGCCGAGCGCCACCGCCTTGGCGGCGATCACATGCATCAGCGGCCCGCCCTGCAGACCCGGGAACACGGCCGAGTTCACCTTCTTGGCGATCGCGTCGTCGTTGGTGAGGATCATGCCGCCGCGCGGCCCGCGCAGCGACTTATGGTTCGTCGTCGTGACGACATGCGCATGCGGAAAGGGCGAAGGATGCGCCCCGCCCGCCACAAGGCCGGCGAAATGCGCCATGTCCACCATCAGGTACGCGCCGACCTCGTCGGCGATCTCGCGGAAGCGCGCGAAATCCCACACGCGCGAATAGGCCGTGGCGCCCGCGATGATGATTTTCGGCTTGGCGGTGCGCGCGATCCGCGCCACCTCATCCATGTCGATCAGGTGATCGTCGCGCCGCACGCCGTAGTGCACCGCCTTGAACCACTTCCCCGACATGTTGACCGGCGAGCCGTGGGTCAGGTGCCCGCCCGCTGCAAGATCAAGCCCGATGAAGGTGTCGCCTGGCTGCATCAGCGCCAGAAACACCGCCTGGTTCATCTGGCTGCCGGAGTTGGGCTGCACGTTCGCAAAGTCGCAGCCGAACAACTTCTTGGCGCGTTCGATCGCAATGGTTTCGGCGATGTCGACGAACTGACAGCCGCCGTAGTACCGCCGGCCAGGATACCCTTCCGCGTATTTGTTGGTCAGCACCGAGCCCTGCGCCTCGAGCACCGCGCGGCTGACAATGTTTTCCGATGCGATCAGCTCGATCTCGTCACGCTGGCGGCCGAGTTCCTTGGCGATCACGTCGGCGATCTCGGGATCGGCTTCGGCGAGCGTGGCAGAGAAAAAAGCATCATCCTTCGCGGCGGCGGCTTCGGTCGCGGACATCCAGCAATTCCTCGAAATGCGATGGTGACGGGGCGATAGCATATCGGTGGAAAAGCGCCAAGTATTGGCTGTCCGCCGATTATCCACGCTATATCTTGGGCTTATGGGACCGGCGGCAGGAGCAGAATCAGGCGTCAACCACCACGTAGTCGTTCTCGACGCTCACCGGAAAGGTCTCTGCTTTATAGGGGCCTTTCACCAGCTTTGCCCCCTGCTCCACGCTGACCTGATAGCGCCGGGTCTTCACCTTGCCGGGATCGCACCACGACTGCCCGGTCCGGATGTCGAATTCCCATGAATGCCAGGGGCAGCGGATGATCTCGCCCTTGCGCGTGTACTGGTACTGGCCCGGCTCGGACGACTGAATGAGTCCGCTGGTCACGCCGTCGCACAGGCTGCCGCCCTTGTGCGGGCAGCGATTGTTGAGCGCGAAGAACTCGCCGCCGAGATTGAATACGACGACGGCGCGCCCGTTCACATCGACCAGCTTGCGGCGCCCCGGCGGAATGTCGGCGACAGCGGCAACAACGTGCCGCCCCATCAAGAGAGCCCGTACAGCTTTTTCGCGTTGTCGCCGTAGATCATGCGCCGCTGCTCTTCGGTGAGGCTAGGCGGCAGCGCGAGCACCGGATCGTCGAAATCCCAGTGCGGATAGTCGCTCGCGAACAGAATGCGGTCGAAGCCGATCCACTTCATCGCATCCATCACGTGCTCTGGATCCTCAGCCTCCTCCATCGGCTGGGTCGAAACCCAGAAGTGCTCGCGGATGTATTCGGACGGCGGGCGCTTCACGTGCGGAACGTCGTCGCGCATGCGCTCCCAGTGTTTGTCCAGCCGCCAGCCCAGCGCCGGCAGCCAGCCGAAACCGGACTCGATCAGCACCACCTTCAGGTCGCGATACTGCTCGAACAGACCCTCGAAGATCATGCTGGCGACAACCGCCTGCTGCCCGGTCGCGTGCTCGGTCATCTCCTCGATGTAGAACGATGGCCAACCCGAATTGGTCATCGCCCAACCCGAGTAGCCGAACACGTGGATGCCGACCGGCAATCCGGCCTCGACGGCGGCTTCATAAATCGGCCAGTAGCGCCGCCGCCCATGCGCTTCCGCGGCGCGGCTGAGCATGAACACCTGCGCGAAGTCCTTAGAGCCAGCGCGCCGCTTGATCTCAGCCTTGGAGGCATCCGGATTTTCGTAAGGCACCACGACGGACGCTTTCAGTCGCTTGTCCTGCGAGGTCCAGCGCTCGAGCTGCTGCTCATTCGCCGCGAATGCCAGCGCGGCGGAGAATTCCGGGTTCTGGTCGCCTTGTCCCGTCGGCTGCAGCGGGTTCAGGATGCCGTAGTCCATGTCGTAGAGGTCGAGGAGTTGCTCCTGCATGAACCCGAGATCGCTGCCCGGCTGGCCGCCGCCTGGCGGCCAGGCATCGCGGCGCGCCGCCTGCGGCGTGATCTTCGGCATCGGATAGGACTTGGTGAAACCGTGGCGCGGCCGGATCCCGTAAGTCTGTAGATACGACCACCACTGATTTGAGAGATGCTTGCGGTATTCCTCGATCAGCATCTTCGGGTGGATGTCGCAATCGACGATGCCGTAGCGCGTCTTCTGCGCGCGATTTGGGCGAAGCTCGACGTTCATTGCCGACTCTCCTCAGCGGGAGATGGATTGAGCCGATCATACGTCGCGAGCGGATTCTCCACCAGTATCTTGCGCTGCAATCCTTGCGGAATTCCCTTCGGGAGGCGCTCGTCGCCGCCGAATTGCCAGTGTGGAAAATCCGAGGAAAACAACAACATATCGTCCGAACGCAGGTGCTCGACGATGCGTTCCACATCGTCCGGGTTGGGGGAGCCATCAAAAGGCTGGAGGGTAAGGCGGAAATGGTCGCGCACGATTTCGGATGGGCTGCGGTCGACCCATGGCACCTCGGTGCGCGCACCGCGCCAGAACTTCGAAAACCGCCACAGAAAGCCCGGAAGCCAGGTCACGCCGGACTCGATCAGCACGACCTTCAGCTTCGGGTATTTGGCGAACACCCCCTCGGTGATCAGACTTGCGACCTGCGTCTGAAAGCCCTGGGACTGGCTGGTGTAGTCCTCCACATAAGACGTCGGCCAGCCGAGCGAAGTCACCGGATTGCGATAGTTCGAGCCCGCATGAATGCCGATCGGCAGTCCGAGGCGCTCCGCCGCCGCGAAGATCGGCCAGTGATGCCGACGACCGAGCGGCGTCTCCTGCATCGCCAGCACCAGAATTTGCACGAAGCGCTTGTCCTTCGCGCAGCGCTCGATCTCGTCGACCGCGTATTCGATGTTCTGGATCGGGATCACGATCGAGGCACGCAGGCGCGGATCGCGATCGAGCCATTCCTTCGCGATCCAGTCGTTCAGCGCGCTCGCGAAAACGCGTGCCATGTCCTCGTTGAAGATGAGCTGCACGCCATAGAGGCAATTCAGGATCGCGTGGCTCGCGCCCCAGTGATCGCAGACCTGTCCGGTCAATTGGGCCACGTCTGTTGCCGCATATCCGTTCTTGCCGCGGAAATCCGGGCGCGCACTGATCGGCGCCATCGGCGGATAACTCGCGGACTCCAGCGAGCCCATGCCCCGCTCGACCACCGAGTCGCGCCAGTAGGTTTCAAGATACGGCAGCAGGACCTCGTTCCCTGTCACCGTCGGATGCACGTCGCAATCAATTGCGTTGATGCTCATTGTTTTGCAGCTCAGTACAGCCGTTCTCATTGGTTAATACAGGGTGAAGACGGCCCGCACGAGTTCTTAATTCCCAGCGGGGATAATGCCCCATGCTTCCGTCGGCCACCGCAGAAACCACCGCGCCCTGTCCGAAGTGCCACGGAGATATGGTTTTGGCGGTCGTCATTCCGCACCCGGTTGCACCTCAACTGGGAAAGCACACGTACCTTTGCACCCGTTGCAATCAGACCAAGACCTACATCCTGCCGACGTCACCGGCCGCAGGCGAGATCGATCAGCCCGAGATGCCGGATAACGGCGGCACACCCGATAATCGCCGCCGCGATCCACGGGAAACGCTCAACGCGCCGGGCACCCTCTATGACAAGGAAGGAAACTTCCTTTTGCCCTGCACCATCCGCGACCTTTCAAGGAGCGGCGGACGGCTGGAGCTGTTCAAGGATGCCGCGCTTCCGCGATATTTCTATCTGTCCACCATGCCTGATGGCACCGTGCGCCGGCTGTGCAGCAAGGTGTGGCAGCTTGCCTTGGTGGCCGGTGTGCGCTTCGTCGAGAAACAGGCAGCCTAGTCGCGGCTTCTGTCCCTACTTTTGCCTCAAGACCGCCGCGCCGCGCAGGTGACGCCGAGCAGGATCAGCGCGAAGCCGACCACATGATAGCCCATCAGGGCCTCGCCGAGCAGAACGCCGGTGAGTAGCGCGCTATAAATCGGGACGAGGTGGAGGAAGACCCCTGCCCGGTTCGGGCCGATCAATTCGACGCCGCGCGTCCAACAGACGAATGCGGTGATCGTTGAAAACAAAGTCACGAACGTGATGGCGAAGAACGTCAGCGGCGTTGGCTGCAGCACGAAGCCGGTCGTGTACTCCCACGCCATTGCGGGCAGCATCGCGATGCCGGAAATCAGCGCGAAAATGAACATGAAGCTGAACGGGTGGATGCGCGGACGCCAGCGCAGCGACGCTGAGTAAATGCCCCAGAGGAGCATGTTCGCCAGGATCACCAGATCGCCGATGTTGAAGGAAAGATGCGCGAGCACGCCCGCATCGAGCTTGGTGATGATCGCAAGCACGCCGCCGAGTGAGACCGCGATGCCGACTGCCTGTCCGGTTGTCAGCCGGTCGCGGAACATCACGGCGCTGGCGGCCGCGATGAACAGCGGTGCAAGCGAATTCATGACCGACACATTGAGCGCGGTCGTGAACTGCAGGCCGACGAACTGCAGCGCGCCGAACACCGCCCCACCGAGCAGCGAAAGATATATCAGCACGCCAAGGCGCTCGCGGATCAGCGGCCAGTCCACCGACAGCTGCTTGCGCACGAATGGGTAAACCAGTGCGGCCGCAAGCAGCCAGCGCAGCGTGGAAATCGCGAGTGGCGGCACGTGACCGGCGATCGCGCGGCCCATGAGGTGATTGCCGGACCAGCACAGGCTCGCCACCGCGAGCAGCAGATACGCATTGTCGAACAGGCCGCGCGCGAGCGTGTCCTTACGCGGCTCTTGCGCGACTGTCATTGTAAGCAACTAACCGCGCGAAGCCGCAGGGGCAGAATGCAGTCCGTCTTTGTTGTAGATGTCTTCGCGGAACTGCACGACACCATCAGCCGTGGCCCACGCGGTGATGTAGACCCAGTGCAGCGGCACTTGCGGCTTGAGCTTTGCATCCTTGCGCTCGCCCGACTTGATCACGTCGTCGATCTCGATGCGCGACCAGCCGGTGGTCTCCGAGAGCAACCATGCCACGAGATCGCGCACGTTCTGAATGCGCATGCAGCCTGAGGAGTCGAAGCGCACATCGTCGCCGAACAAATTCTTGTACGGTGTATCGTGCATGTAGACGCCATGCGCGCTCGGAAAGTTGATGCGCATCGTGCCGAGCGAATTGCGCTCGCCGGGATCCTGCTTGAACTTGTAGTTCACCGCCTCGTCGGAGAACCAGTTCACCTGCGCCGGCGTCAGCTCATTATTCTTCTGATCGAGAATCCGGATCCCATAGCGTGTCAGGTAATCGGGCTCGACCTGCATCTTCGGGATCAGGTCCTTGCGCACGATCGAGACCGGCACAGTCCAGTACGGATTGAAATTGATCTCGACGATGTTGCTGTTCAATTCGGGCGACGGACGATCCGGCTTGCCGGCGACCGCGATGTGGCGCGACATCACGGTTCCGTTCTCGATCGCCTCGAGCTGCGCCGCCGGGATGTTGCACACGACAAAGCGCCGCGCGCCCTTGGTGTTGAACGCGCGCAGCCGCGTGAGATTGACCCTGAGCTGGTTGAGCCGCTGCTCCGCTGGAATGTTCAGCGCCTTGATGGTCAACGCGCCCGGCCGGCCGTCCGCCGAGATGCCGTGCCGCGCCTGGAAGCGCTTCACTGCCGCGTCGACGTAGCTATCGTAGATATCGTTCTCGACCGCGCTCGGATCGAGATCGCCGGCGAGCGTCAGCCGCTGCCGCAGTGCGACGACCGCTGGATGCCGCGCGCCGGTGCGCAGCCGGTCCGCCTGCGGAACCTGTGGCCAGCCGCCCGCGGCCACGATCTGTTCGTAGTGCGCAATCGCCGCCTCGGTGGTCGGAACGTTCGCAGGCGACAGCGTCGGCAGCGACGCTTTGGGCATATGAATGGTGCGCGAGGCGGAGTCGAAGCCTTGCCCCAGATCGCCGCGCTGGTTCTGCTCGATGAGCTGCTGGAGCGGGTCTTCAGTTTGCGCGAAGGCGCGGGAGGCGGCGAGCGAGGCGGCGCTGAGGCCGAGGCCGCGGAGGAGAAGGCGGCGATCTACGTGCTCGTGTCTGGGCTTTCCTGTGTTCCAAATCATGCGGCCCGCGATTTACCACGGCATACCGCTCGCCTCAACGTGTCGGCCGCGCCTTAGGCCATGCGCAGCGATATGCGGGAGCGCAGTCCCGGATTTCGCTGCACTCTACGATCAGACACCCGGGTAGGCATTGGAGCGCCTCAGCGCTTTTTCTTCTTCCCGTAAATCGCGTTCCAGTTATCTTTGTAGGCTTGAGTAACGGTCTTCTGGCCCTCGCCCCTGCTGTAGTTCTTGGGCGCCTCTGCGTTCGTTTCGGGCTTTGCTTCGACCGGTGTTTTTTCCTTCGGCTCGCTCGTCGCCTTTTCCTTTGGCGCCTTCTCGCTCGGCTTCGATTTCTTCTCGTCGGCGACCATCAATTGTCCTGACCTTGTTACTCAGTCTCGCCCGGCGCAGAGGCTCCCAAGATGCGAGCTTGCAGCCCACTGCGCGTCATGCCTATAGACCGCTTTGATTTCTTTCTCAAAGCGCTGCATG
>C688J18823_10003359_pt1 | contig 10123 bp, 9 predicted proteins | sample HopSoiMetagenom1_FD_18823 | JGI IMG/M metagenome (IMG submission 18823) | reverse complement strand
GCGGATGCTATCGGCTCATTGATGGGCCGCCTGAATGCGACCGGCTAGCGCAGATCGATGATGCCGAGCGAGGCAGCGCGAGCGATCACCTGGAGCCGCGTCCGAACGGACAGCTTCCGATAAAGGTTGGCGATGTGCGTTTCAACGGTGCGCGGCGAGATCGCCAATCTGCGGCTGATCTGCGCGATGGTGAACCCCTCGGCGAGCAGACCGACGATTTCGCGCTGTCGCCCCGTGATGTGTTGGTCGACTTCAGTGCCGTCCCGCGTCCGCTGGACATATGCGCCCAACTCCGAGACCATCGCTCGCTCGAGCTCGGGCGGAAGCCACCGCTCGCCCCGAGCGACCCGGGTGAGGACTTCGGGCAGGGTTTCGAGATCGTCCGGAGCGCGCACGAACGCGCGGGCGCCGAGCCGGATGACCTCGAGGATGATTGCGCCCTCGGCACGGGAAGACAGCGCGATGGAGCGCGCGTCCGGCCGAGTACGGCGGATGAGCCGGAGCACATCGAGACTGCCCTTCAGCGACGTATCGAAGTCGACGACGACGATAGGGTCGAGTTGCTCCCCGAGCTCGGTCAGCATGCCGCTGCTATCGCAGTTCGTGACCGCGGGAGCGCCGTCGATTGACGCCGCAGCCGCCCGCACGATCCCCTGGATCACCGGCATCGCGGAGATGACAAGGATGCTACTGGCTGCAGCCGGTCGTCCGGCGGTGGATCCGATCACGCTCCTAGCGGCATCGCAAGCGCGCCGGATCGCCAGGCGACGCGGATGGCTTCAACCTTGGAATGCACGCCCAACTTGGCTAGGACATTCTTGACGTGGCTTTGGACGGTGAGAACGCTGATCGACAGGACCTCAGAAACCTCTTGCGTCGAGCGTCCATCCGCGAGCAGCGCGAGGACCTGACGCTCTCGAGGAGTCAAGGCATCGATCTTGTTCTCACCCTGCCCGAGCTTTGAGACACGGACGAGGTCGACCAGGGCAGCAAGATGCGTCGCAGGAAGGATGAGTTCGCCGGCCGCCGCACGACGGATCGTGTCCGGTACCGTTCGCTCATCAGCTGTTCTCGCGAGGAGGCCACATGCGCCCGCAGCGATCACGGAGGCTCCGATGTCTGGATCAGGCTCATCGGTCGCCGCGAGGATCCGGCATCCGGCGAGCATCTCCACGACGTCTCTGATGACCTGAACGGACGGCCCGGTCAGCTCGATCACGAGGACGTCGACCCGGACATCTTTGATCGCCGTCCGAGCCTCAACTGCGTCACGGACGGGCCCGAGCACGGAGACCGCGGTATGCCGACACGCCAAAGTCAGGTCGTGGGTAAGCCCAAGGCCCCGTTCCATCACCAAGACTCGAACGTCGTTGTCCATCCCCACGGGAGGCATCGGCAGAAGCCGTTCGCCGCCTGAAGCAGCAAACTGGAGGTGTTGAGCACGCCGATGAACCGACTCGCCGATGCAACCAGCCCATATCTCCGCCAGCATGCGCGTAACCCCGTCGATTGGTTCCCTTGGATCGACGAGGCGTTCGAATGGGCGCGCCACCGAGATGTCCCGGTCTTCCTTTCGATCGGATACGCCGCTTGTCACTGGTGCCACGTCATGGAACGAGAGTCCTTCGAGGACGCCGACACGGCCCGCGTACTGAACGAGCATTTCGTGGCGATCAAGGTGGATCGTGAAGAACGCCCCGATATCGACGCCGTGTATATGGACGTCGTCCAGGCGATGACGGGGTCGGGGGGCTGGCCCATGTCGGTGTTCCTGACACCCGACAAACGGCCGTTCTATGCGGCCACCTACCTGCCGGATACGCCGCGCTACGGGATGCCGTCGTTCCGCCAAGTGCTGGAGGGTGTCCACGATGCGTGGCGCTCGCGACGCGACGAGGTCGTCATGCAAAGCGACCACATCATCGAGGTCATCGAGCGCGCGACTTCTAGAGAGGGGACGCCCTCGAAATGGACGGACCACCAAGACGCGACGAGGACGCAAGCCGTGCTTGCCGAGGCCTTCGACCATCGTTGGGGTGGCTTCGGCGACGCTCCCAAGTTCCCGCAGCCGACGATCCTCGAATGGCTGCTTCGTCGCGCTGCGCGCGGCGATCATGACGCCCGTTCGATGGTGACACGAACCCTGGACCGGATGGCGTGGGGAGGGATCAACGACCAGGTCGGTGGCGGGTTCTGCCGATACAGCACCGACGCTGCCTGGCACGTGCCCCACTTCGAGAAGATGCTCTACGACAACGCGCAGCTGCTCCAGGTGTATGCCCGCGCCTGGCTCCTCACGCACGATCCGGCATACCGAGCGACCGCTGAGCGCACAGCCGAGTTCCTTCTGGGATCGATGCGATCTGACGCGGGTGGTTTCGCATCCTCACGCGACGCGGACACCGAGGGTGTCGAGGGTCGCTCGTACACCTGGTCGTGGGATGAGCTAGTCGCGGTCGTGGGCGGACCCATCGCGCACGCCTTCGGAGCGTCTCCTGAGGGCAATTGGGATGGGACGAACGTGTTGTGGTTGCCGGAAGGCCTTCCAGATGCGTCCGGACCATCGGAGGGCTCGGCCCTCGATCTCGAAGCCGCTCGCGAGCTGTTGCTCGAGGCCCGCAACGACCGGCCGCAGCCGAAGACCGACGACAAAGTCGTCGTCGCCTGGAACGGACTCACCATCCGAGCGCTCAGTGTTGCGGGCGGGATACTCGACCGCCCCGATCTCATCGAAGCCGCGGCGGGCTGTGCGATGTTCATCGACGAGCACCTCCGCGACGCGACCGGAGGGTTGTTCCGATCCTTCGGTGCCGGCCGAGCGGAGGTGCCTGGTTTCTGCGATGACTACGCGTTGCTTGCGCTCGGTCTCCTCGCGTTGTTCGAGGTGACCGGAGACGCTCGGTGGTTCTCGTCGGCTCGAGGGCTTGCCGACATCGCCGTCGAGCGCTTCTCGGACCCGAGGGGCGGATTCTTCATGTCGGCCTCCGATGCAGATACTCCGCTCGTGCGGCCCAAGGAGGTGCTGGACTCGCCGTTGCCGAGTGGGAACGCCGCGATGTGTGAGCTGCTCGTCCGCCTCGGCCTGTTCACCGGCGAGGGGGCGTATCGCGACATCGCAGAGAACACCGCCGCATCGTTGGCGGAGTACGCGCGACGCCAACCCATCGGGTTCGGCCATGCGTTGTGCGCATTCGACATGCTCGCGGGTCCGACATCAGAAGTGGCGATCGTTGGCGAACCCGGTTTCGAGCGCGATGCGCTCTGGGCTCAGGTTGCGCAGGCTCGATACCTCCCGAATGTGGTCGTCGCAGTCGCGACGCCGTCGGAAGCAACTTCGGACGCGCTCGTCCCGCTCCTTCGGGACCGACCGATGATCGACGGACACCCCACTGCCTACGTGTGCGAAGGATTCATCTGTCGCACGCCAGTCACCGATCCGAAGGAGCTGACGGCATCGCTCTGAACCGCGTACACGCGTGGTACATACCGATCAGATGCAACGCTCAGCCGGTCAAGCCCCAGCCGCGTCGGTAGCACCTGTTCGCTTCCGGGATGGAGCAGCGTTCTGCGTCGGGGTGTTTCTCTGCGTACGGGTAGCGCTTTCGATCATCGCGGCTCTGAGCGTCGGTTCCGTCACACCACCGGGCTCGGCGGGATCAGGCGACGAGGTTCCGTCGTCGAGCGGGATCCACAACATCTTTGATGGAACCGATCGTTGGGACGCGCTCTGGTTCGAGCGGATCGCCCGCGAGGGCTACCGGCCGGATGACGCGAGCGCGGCGTTCTTCCCCGGATATCCACTGGCCATCCGAACGGTCGACCTGATCACACCGGTGGGGACGCCGGGCGCCGCACTCCTCGTCTCGAACGCGTCCTTCCTCGGGGCACTCATCGTTCTCTTCGCGCTGACCGCACGTGAATGGGACACGGCCGTCGCCCGACGGACCATCGTCCTCCTCGCGTGCTTCCCCTCGAGCTTCTTCTTGCTCGCTCCCTACAGCGAGTCGCCGTATCTCCTCGCCAGTCTCCTTGCCTTCTGGTGGGTACGAGGGGATCGGTGGCTTCGCGGTGCGACAGCGGGGTTCGCTGCCGCGATCACGCGGAGCCTCGGCCTCGTGTTGGTTCCTGCATTGTTGATCGAAGCGTGGCGATCACGGACACGCGCCCGCGCGATCGCACTCGCGTGTTTGCCCCTGATGGGGCCTGTCGCATACGGCGCCTATTGGCTCGTGACGACCGGGGACCCCATGCAGCCCCTCCATGCGCAAGATGCCTGGTTCCGGACGTTCGAACTCGCGCCGATCACGATCTTCGACGCGATCAGACTCGGCATCCAGGGCATCGGCGACCCTCGTGGCGTCTATTGGACCGCGGACCTATTACTCACCGCCGTGCTCGTCACGCCGCTTGTCGCTCGATGGCGGAGCATCCGGCTGAGCTACCTGATGTATGTAGGCGTCACGATGCTCGTCGTGCTCTCATATCCCCTGCCCGAGCGCCCTTTGCTCTCGGTCCCAAGACTGCTGCTCGTCATGTTCCCGTGCTTCTGGGCGATGGCTCTCCTGTTCCGAGAGCGCTCGTTCGTGCTGGCGAGCGTCGTCTTCGCGTTCGGCTTCATCGCCCTGTCGATCACGTTCGTGACATGGGGCTTCGTGTTCTAGCGACGATCAGTAACCGGACGTATCCGTCGCTGCGAAGGTGGCACCAGGCGCGGGGGCGAACGAGGTGGTGTAGGCGGCAGGATCTTCACCCCGCTGCTCTATGTGGTCCGGATCGCCTTCCCCGAGAAAGCGGGCGGCTTCGTTCAGGTAAGGAATCTTGACCGGATCCATACCCATCATCCGCGTGGTGACGGTGTCGGTCGCAACCGGATCGTCGCCGAAGACGAGGACACCCGACGCGATCGGGTCGCCGTCGATGGGGCCGTTCCCCTGCATGCCGACGATCCCGTCGATGATCGCGTACGAGGGCCGGATCGCTCCGGCGACGTCCACGATCGCATTGTCGATCCCCACCCAATGAAGCGCGTTCTTCGGCCACCCATACACTCGGCCGGGCAAGCACCCGAAGCAGTTCTTGAGTGACAACGTCACTCCCGCCCAGTGGTGCGTTTTCATCTTCGGCATCGAGACGACGATGTCGGCATCCTGCAAAAGTGTCGGGATCCACAAGGCATCGAGTGACGAGTAGAACGACCGTAGCGCATACGGTGTCGCTGGCGCGACGTTCAGGTCCGCGAACGGCGCATCCACGGCTCGCAGGGCTTCGAGGAGGCCGGATGCCGCCGCCACGTACTCCGTGTCGCGGCGGTGGCCGGGGCCCTCCGCGACGGTGACCGACTCCGCGCCCATCCGACGGATCGCCTCGACAGCGCCCGCCACCACGCGCGGATCGGTGTTAACGACTGAGCCTGGGTCGTATTCGACGAAGTTCGGCTTCAGGACGACCCGGGCGCCATCGAAGCTGGCGTCGATCGCGACGAGGCCATCCCGGATGGTGCCCGTGATGTCACCGCTATACGTGGTCCGCGGGATGACGGCGACGCGAGCCCCAGTGGGCGGCTGGAACGCCGATGGATCCCATAGACCCGACTTTCCGCGCTCACGAAGCTCGAGTCCGATGACAGCCGCACCCGCGAACGCGGCAGCTGCGCCCGCACCCCTTGCGAGGAACGTCCGCCGAGGCAATGCGTGGTGTGGGCTCATCCGGCGCTCCACGGACCGGACTTGGTCGCGGCCATCTGAACCCAACAGTCTGCGACCGTGTCGACCGCCGCGCGGCTCCTCTCCGACAATGCGTGGAGTGCCGCTGCAGCTTGATCACTTCCACCTGAATCGAGAGCACATGCAGCGGTCGCGAGGGTCAGCGTTCCCGCGGATTCACCTCGCCAGCCGCGCTCCAGCCAGGCAAGGCCGCGAGCGCTCAGCGAGGGGGCGAGATCCCCGAGCCCCAACAGCGCGACCGCGGTGGTCTGCACGAACGGAGGGATGTCGACACCGAAGATCTCACGCGTCCCATAGTTCCATCCCCCACCCACGCACTCGCGCTCCTCGAACAGCGCGATGGCGTCGCCTATCCGATCCGTCGCCGACGGTCTCAGCGTGCGAAGCGCGAGGAGGCCCCACGCCGTCGGTTCGGTCCACCCATGCGTGTCATCGGTCCATGGCCAACCGAAGGCGTTAACGAGAGGATCTTCGCCGTTGGCGCCCTGATAGCCGACGACATGGTCGAGAGCCCGTTCGCGACCAGGACCGGGCTCGAGCGCCAATGCTCCGAGCGGCGTCTCGTCTCGGATCACGCTGCCGGCGCGTAAGACGATACTGCCGTCCGTAGCCTGGGCTCTCTGTAGCCATTGCTGCGCAGCGGCATCCTCGAAGGCGAGCGCGACCATAGCCGTCGATCCCGGCTCCGAAGGAGCCCCGACCACAGGGCCGAAGCCCCCGTCGCCGTTGCGTCTGGTGGTGAGCGGTGGCATGGGCGCTCGATCGGTCATCCCGTGGAGTATCGGCGTTGCGTCGGCATCGGTGAGTTGTGGGCCGATCAAGCACCGATGCTGAGGAGTCGAAGACTAGACTTCCGACGACAGCACACCCCGGAGATCGGCAGCGCCCGCACACCATGGGGGAACACGTGAGCGGCACGCAAACGGAGGTGGAGCGAGCATCGCTCCGAAAAGATGCACCGATCGTTTCGGTAGTGATTCCGTGCCTCGACGAGGCCGAAACGATCGGACGTGTCGTCGATGCCGCCCTCGTGGCGTTCGGTGCCGCCGGCGTGGCGGGCGAGGTGATCGTGGCCGACAACGGTTCGACGGACGGGTCGCAAGAGCTCGCGGAGACCCACGGCGCCCGTGTCGTGCACGAGACCGTCAAGGGGTATGGCAGCGCTCTCCGGCGAGGCTGCGACGATGCCGCCGGCATGTTCATCGTCATCGGAGATGCGGACGAGTCTTACGACTTCTCTCAGATCGGCCCATTCCTCGACGAGTTGAGCGGCGGCGCGGACCTCGTCATGGGGACACGCACACGAGGCACGATCATGCCCGGCGCGATGCCTTGGAAGAATCGGTACATCGGCAACCCCCTCTCGACGGGGCTGCTGAATCGTCTCTTCCGCGCCGACGTGAGCGACGTGCATTGCGGGATGCGCGCGTTCACCAAGGACGCGTATCGGTCGATGGATCTGCACACGACGGGGATGGAGTTCGCATCGGAGATGGTGATCCGTGCCGCGATGGCAGGGATGACGATCACCGAGGTGCCGATCCGCTTCCTTCCCGATGGACGTGCGCGCCAACCACACCTACGCCCGTGGCGCGACGGCTGGCGTCACCTCAAGACGATCCTGTTGTTCAGCCCGTCGGCTCTGTTCCTCGTTCCGGGGTTGCTGTTGTTGGAGACGGGCTTGCTGTTGATGGCGATGCAGCTCTTCGCCCCGATGGAGCAGCCGCTGCGGATCCTCGGGTTCCGGATGGACTTCCACTGGGCGATGCTGGGGTCGCTCCTGGCTATCGTCGGTTATCAGATCGTGCTCGTGAACTTCTTCGCGAAGCTCTACGCCATGGCGCGCGGCATCCGCGAGGAGGATCGGTTGTTCCAGCAGGCGTTCCGACTGTTGACCCTCGAGCGCGTCTTGTTGATCGGAGTCGTCGCCATCGTCATCGGGATGGGGATGGATTGTTTCGTCGCGTTGCGCTGGCTCCGCACGGATCTCGGGGTGCTGGTATCGGGCTACACCCGCGTTTTCGTCTTTGGATCGACGCTGGTGGCGCTTGGTGTACAGACGATCTTCAGCGCCTTTTTCCTTAGCATCCTCCGCGACGACTACGTGCACCGTCGGCAATAGCGGTGCNGGCATCGCTCGTGCCCGTGAAGGGTCCGCCGCTGCGCTCGGTCGACCGGTTGATCCGCTCTCTTCGAATCCGACAGGTCTCCCGGTTCCTCCCCGAAGGCGCGCGCGTGCTCGACGTCGGGTGTCATGACGGCGCTCTGTTCGCCCGATATGCCGATCGTATCTCGCTCGGTGTGGGCGTGGACCCGTCGCTCATGGCCTCCAGTCGACGGGGACAGTTCCGGTTCTACGCGGACGCCTTTCCTTCTCGCCGCCTGCGAGATGAACAGTTCGACGTCATCACGCTCCTCGCGGTGTTGGAACATGTCGAGACTGACGACCTCGTCGCATGGCGCGACGCCTGTGCGCGCCTGCTCGAGCCCGGCGGAGTCATCGTTGCGACCGTGCCCTCGCCCCAGGTCGACAACATCTTGCAGACGTTGATGAAGCTCCACGTGATCGACGGGATGTCGGTGCATGAGCACCATGGCTTGGATCCTGCCGACGTGCCTGCCGTCTTCGATGGCGCGACCCTGTCGCTGATCGCACGGCGTCGTTTCGAACTCCGGCTGAACAACCTGTACGTCTTCAGGAGGAATCTGGCGTAAATTCAGTCACAGTGAACAGCTCCACGCTCCCCAAAGTCCTTGACGTATAGCCGTGCGTCTCGAACAACTCGTCGAGCCACACGCCATACGGAGAGCCAGTCACAGTGATGACGACGATCCGGTCACCGGAGTCGATGCCACGCTCGAGCTCAGTACGAGCGAACGGAGCAGACTGCTGCGTGAGGTCGGTCGGAAGGGCCACTGTTGCACCTGGCATCGGGTAGTACTGCACCGGCGCGGTCAGCAACCCCTTCCGTTGTTCGTCGTCGTACCAAGACGGCTGGAGCGACTCCTGAAATCCGTAGCCGAGGAATGTCACCGTGTGATCGTCGGCCACGGACCCGGCCAACGCGATCGCACCGCGGATGTCGCCCGACTTGAACCTGGATACGACATCGATCGCCGAAACGACCACGACGGCAAGCACGATGATCCGCCGAGCCCGAGCTGGATCCAGAGAGGCGATGAGTGCGGCGGCGATGATCGCCCCCGCCGGCGCGATGATCATGAAGTAGCGCGTTCCGAGCAGGTGCAGGCTCGTGAGCACCGAGATCGCGAACAGCGCCACGCTCGGGACAAGGAACCAGGTACCGAGAAGCACCTGTGTGGATCTTGGGGGGCGAGCCAGGACGTATCGCGCCTTGTTGCGCACCGTCAAGATCAGCCCCACGAGCAACGCAGCCGCGAACGACGCCGGCAACAGCGTGGTAACGATCACCCACCCACTCACCGCGCCAGGGACGATCCAATCGCTGCTGCGGTGGGCGAGTGAGGTCAACTCGACGGCCACAGGTATGGATAGAAGCGCGACCATGACGCATGCGATCGCTAAGAGCCATCCGCGGATCAGGGTCGAGCCCTCCGCAACTCGGACGATGGCGTAGATCCCCAGTGGAACGAGCACGAGGGCCGAAACCGGATGGGCGTACGGGATCGATGCCGCCAGAAGGACCGTGAGAGCGCCGCGCCAGATCCCACCCGCGTCCATCCATGACACGAGCGAAAAGGCGCACGCGACACACAGCATCGTCGCCAACGCATAGGGGCGGGCATCGGAAGCTTCGAAGGCCACCTGCGGCCAGACGATGAACATGATCACGGCGATCCGCGCGCACTCGGGGCTGATCAGGCGCTTCGCCAAGAGGTACACGAAGTATGCCGCCGCCACGGAGAACACGAGTGAGGGCAGCCGAAGCGCGAACTCTGAGTGCCCTATGACGCCTTTCGACAACCACAACATGAGGTAATAGAAGGGAGATTGGCCTTGGACCGCATCCGCGCGCTGCACGACTTGGTGAGCGCCCCCGTTGATGACCCACCAGGTGCCGGTCTCGTCGAGCCACAAGCTCGAGGTCATCGGTCGGATCCACAGCGCGGCAACCATCGACGCCGCGAAGGTCCACAGCAGCGGCGCGTGCAGGCGCCGGTCATCGTCATCGACCCCATCGACATCTCTGCTGACGACCTCGTCGTCAGCAGCGATCCATCTCGATTGTTCGTCTCGCATGATTCCCGCGCCGGCTCAGTGGTCCATGAACGTTACAGTGGCCAACGTCATCGCTCAGCAAGGCGTCGCCCCAAATCCCGACGATAAGGTATGCCCTTATCCACCAGGAGGAGGCAACGAATGACGAGTGCAACGTTCCACACCTCGAGGGGCGCGTTCACGGTCTCATTGATGCCCG
>C688J18823_10003357_pt1 | contig 10124 bp, 7 predicted proteins | sample HopSoiMetagenom1_FD_18823 | JGI IMG/M metagenome (IMG submission 18823) | reverse complement strand
GACCGAGCCCGAGATCTACACCGTCGCGTTTCACGACGGCGCGCTCTACGCCGGCAGCTCGCCGAACGGCAAGATCTACCGGCTCGATCCGGAGAGCGGCAAGTCATCCGTCTTCTTCGATCCGAAGCAGGCCTACATCTGGGCCCTCGAATTCCTCGGCAACGGCGATCTCGCCGTCGCCACCGGCGTCGAAGGAAAGCTCTTCCGCGTGACTGCCAAAGGAGAAGGCAAGGTCTGGTTCGACGCACCGGAAACGCACCTGCGATCGATTGCTGTCAGATCCGACGGCTCGCTCCTCGCGGGCGGCTCGGGCAAGGGCCGCATCTACGAAGTGAAGGCCGACGGCACCGCCCACGCCCTCTACGACTCCTCGCTCAACGAGATCTCCGCGATCTGGATCGATCCGTCGACCGGCATCGGCTGGGCGGCGGGCGTGAGCAACGTGCTGCCGGCGAGTGCGCCGGCCAAAGCGCAGCCGAAGGCGAGCGCGCAGGCGTCCTCGCAGGGGAGCAGCGCGTCGGCCGAAAAGAAAGACGCGTCCGCCGACGCATCGCCGACCGTCGACGTCAGCTTCTCCTTCGAAGACAACTCCGCGCCCGCCGCGCAGGCGGGAAGCGGTGAGCTCTACAAGATCAACAGCGACGGCTTCGTCGAAGTGGCGCGCAAATTCGACCGCGAGATGGTCTACGCCATCACCGGCGGCCGCAACGGCTCCGTCCTGCTCTCCACCGGTCCGCAGGGACGGATCTACGAAATGAAGGATGGCGAGGTCGCACTGCTTGCCGCAGTTCCGGAAAAGCAGGTCGTCTCCATTTCGACGACAAACGGCGAGACGCTGATCACCACCACGAACAGCGGCGCCGTCTATCGCATGGGGAGCGGTCCTTCGGCGAAAGCGGAGTTCCGTTCCGCCGCGAAGGATGTCGAGCGCTTCTCGCACTTCGGACACTTCCGCATCGAAGGGAACGACGTCGCCGACGGCCGTCTCGCCATCGCGTTCCGCACCGGCAACACGCGCACGCCCGATACCACCTGGAGCCCGTGGACGAGCAACACCGCGAGCGCCGACGGCACCATCTCCGCGCCGCCGGGACGTTACGTGCAGTACCGCCTGACCATGCCGAAGCCGGCGAGCAACGTGGCGGTCGACATGGTCACCGTCGCGTACGTCAACCGCAACGTCGCGCCGGTCATCGACTCCGTCGTCGTGCAGGATCCGGCCGTCGTCTTCATCAGCTCTTCGTATCCGTCCTCGCCGCAGGTGGTCGAAGCGACGAATCCCGACGAGTACGGCATCTTCACCAGCCTCGAAAATCCGCGCGACAAGAACGAGCAGGGGAAGAAGGTCTACCGCAAAGGCTATCGCACCATCACCTGGCGCGCGCACGATGACAACGGCGACTCGCTCCGCTACACGTTGCTGTTCCGCCGCAGGGAGAGTGACAAGTGGCTCCGTCTGCGCGAGAACATCGACGAGACGCAGATGAACTTCGACACCTCGCAACTGCCGGACGGCACATACCAGCTGCGCGTCGTGGCGAGCGATGCGAACGACAATCCCGAGATGGCGCTCAGCGATGCGAAGGAAGGGATCGAGTTCCAGGTCGACAACACGCCGCCGTCGATCGCCGTGACCAGTCAGGGCGACGACATCGTCATCCGCATCACCGACAAGCTCTCCACGATCGGCAAGGTCGAGTACTCCGCCGACGCGCAGAAGTGGATCCGCATCAACCCAGCCGACGGCATCGCCGACTCGAGCGACGAGACGTACCGCCTGAAGCGCAGCGCGGTGGAAGGCAAGTTCGTGATCGTCCGCGCGACCGACCAGTTCTATAACGTCGCCACATCATCCGTAACGCTGCCCTAGGGAGTGCGGCAAGCCGCCGCACTCCGTATAATGTTCATGCTTTGCGCCGCGTCCTGATCGTCACCCTCACGCTCACTCTCGCGGTTTCGTGCGGCCGTGAGACACCGGCCCCATCCGCAACCAGCACCGCAATCGACGAGAACCTTCCGCAGGACGGCGGCACCATCATCCGCCGCCTGCAGGCCGACGTTGCGACACTGAATCCGGTCATTCCGACCAGCCGCTACGACCGCCTGGTGATGAACTACATCTTCACGCCGCTGGTCGGACTGGACGTCGATCTCAAGCCCGCTCCCGCGCTCGCCACGAAGTGGGACATCTCCTCCGACGGCCTCAATTACGTCTTTCATCTCGATCCGAAAGCGACCTTCTCCGACAACACGCCGGTGCACGCCAGCGACGTCCTCTTCACGCTGAAGAAGATCGTCGATCCGGCGACCGAGGCGGCGCAGGTCGCGAGCGGCTTCGACAAAATCGACATGACGCGCACGCATGTCGTCGACGACCACACCATCGCCGTCGGATTCAAGGAAGCCTTCGCGCCGCAGCTCACGAAATTCAACGACGTCCTCGTGATGCCGGAGCATGTCTACTCCAAGGGTGACTTCAAGACGGCCTTCAACTTCAATGCGGTCGGCAGCGGTCCGTACAAACTCGTTCGCCGCGTCGCCGAAAAAGAGATCGTGCTCGAGCGCCGCGAAGACTACTGGGGCCGGAAGCCGTTCCTGAAGACCATCATTTTCAAGCCGATCATCGACTTCATCACCGCCTGGAACGCGCTCAAGCGCGGTGACATCGACGAGACCGAGATCACCTCGGACATCTGGGCGCTGAACAACTCCCGTCCCGAGTTGCAGAAGACGATCAACTTCACCCGCTTCTACTACCTCTCCGTCAACACCGTCGCGTGGAACAACCGCGGCCCGATCCTCAGCGACAAACGCGTGCGCCGCGCGCTGGCGCAATGCATCGACATCAGCTCCGTCATCAACAACCTCTACCACGGCACCGCGCGCGCGATGAATGGTCCGTTCACCCCCGACCAGTGGGCCTACAACCCGAACGTGCCGGTCATCCAGTTCGATCCGGCGGCCGCGCAGCACGCGCTCAACTCCATCGGCTGGCTCGACACCGATCACGACGGCGTCCTCGACAAGGATCACAAGCCGCTGAACATCGAGCTGCTGATCTTCGCCGGCAATCCGTCGTCGGCGCAGTTCGGTCAGTTGCTGCAGTCCGAGCTGAAAAAGATCGGTGTGGCGATGACGCTGACGGAGATGGAACCGACCGCGCTGCTGCAGCGCATCCTCGCCGGCAACTACGACTCCGCCTATCTCTCGTGGGACCTCGATCCCGATCCCGATCCGTACGGCTTGCTCCATTCGTCGCAGTGGCCGCCGCACGGACAGAACGTCGTCTTCTACAAGAACCCCGAGGTCGACACGCTGATCGACGCGGGCCGGCGCGAGTTCAATCAGTCGAAGCGCGTCGACATCTACCGCAAGCTGCACGAGCTCGTGGCCGGCGATCAGCCGTACACCTGGACGCTGCAGGTCTCGGTGAAATGGGGCATCGCGAAGCGCGTGCACGGCGTGAAGCTGTCGAAGGGATGGGGACTCTTCCTCTGGTATCCGGGCGAATTCGACTGGTGGATTCCCGAAAGTCAGCGCACGCACGACCAGCCCGCGGCGACCAAAGCGCAAGCGCAGCCGAGGTAGCGCGCGATGGCTGCGTACCTCGCGCGAAGAGTGGCGTACGCGGTCCTCACGTTCTTCGGCATCACCATCGTCACCTTCACGCTCATCCATTCCGTGCCGGGCGATCCGGTCACGTTCTACATCGGCAAATCGGGAACGCACGGCGTGCCGCCGCAGATCGTCGCGGCGATCAAGCACGAATACCACCTCGATGAGCCGGTGCCGAAGCAATACCTCTGGTGGCTGCGCGGCATCTTCACGCTCGACTTCGGTCCGTCCGTCATCGATCACCGTCCGGCGATGGATCGCATCCTCGAAGTGCTGCCGAACACGATCGCACTCAATGTCATCGCGTTCGCATTGTCCGCGTTGCTCGGCATTCCGATCGGCTTGTGGAGCGCATCGCGATCCGGACATCTCTTCGAGCGAGGCTCGTCCGTGATTTTCTTTTTGCTCTACTCGCTCCCGTCGTTCTGGGTGGCGATTCTGCTGATGCAGTTCTTCGCCGTGCGCCATCAATGGCTCCCGCTCTTCGGCATGACCTCGGACGATTACCTGCTGATGTCGACGGCGCACCGCATCGCCGATCGCATCCAGCACATGGTCCTGCCGTCGCTCGCACTGACGTACGCCCAGCTCGCCTTCTATGCGCGCTTCACGAAGTCGGCGCTGACGGAAGTCATTCATCAGGACTTCATCACCACCGCGCGTGCAAAAGGCGTCAGCGTGCATGCCGTGATGTGGAAGCACGCGCTGCGCAATGCGCTGCTGCCGCTGGTCACGCTGCTCGGACTGACGATTCCGTACCTGCTGTCCGGCAGCGTCATCATCGAAACGATGTTCCAGTGGGACGGCGTCGGAAAGCTCTACTTCCAATCGCTCGCCAGCCGCGACTATCCGACCGTGCTCGCGCTCACCGTCGTCACCGCCGTGGTCACGCTCTTCGCCAGCGTGGTCTCCGACGTGCTCTATGCGCTCGCCGATCCGCGCGTGCGCGTCGAGGGGAAGCGATGAAGCGCGAGGAGAGCAACTCGTGGCGTGATGTCTGGCGGCGTTTTCGCCGCAGCACGATCGCGATGATCGCGCTGGTTTACGTGACGTTCGTCGCGATCGTCGCGCTCTTCGCGCCGATGATCGCCAGCTCGAAGCCGCTGATCCTGCGCACGCCCGCGGGCATTCAGTTTCCGTCGGCACACGATCTCCTCGGCACGAAGGAAGGAATCGAGCAATTGGCGCAGGGACGCGTGGTGATCGGCGCGCCGGTGCCGCATTCTCCCGTTGTCGTCGACTTCGCGCATCGGCTCGACGCGCCCACACCGCTGCATCACTTCGGCACGGATGACGTCGGCCGCGACGTGCTCGCGCGGCTCGTGCACGGGGCGCGGGTCTCGCTGACGGTTGCGATTCTCGCGGCGGCGATCGCGCTGATCGTCGGCTCGTTCTTCGGTGCGATCGCAGGCTTCTACGGCGGCTGGATCGACTGGATCGTCTCGCGACTGATCGAGATGGTCCTCTGCTTCCCGTTCCTTTTTCTCGTGCTCGCGATCGTCGCTCTCTTCGGCCCGTCGATGTACACGATCATCATCGCCCTCGGTGCGACGACGTGGACGAACGAAGCGCGCTACGTCCGCGGCGAGATCATGCGCATTCGCGAGCTCGAGTTCGCGCACGCCGCGCGCGCGAGCGGCGCGAGCGACGTGCGCATCATCTTCCGCCACCTGCTGCCGAACGCACTCGCTCCCGCGCTCGTCTCCACGAACTTCGCCGTCGCCGCGGCGGTGCTCACCGAGTCGTCTCTCTCATTCCTCGGCCTCGGCGTTCCGCTCCCTGCGCCGACCTGGGGCGGCATGCTCAGCCTCGCCGAGATGTACATCGACTCCGCCTGGTGGCTCGTGCTCTATCCCGGCATCGCGATCTTCGCGACCGTCGCCGCGTTCAACGTGGTCGGCGATCGTTTCCGCGAAGCGCTCGACCCGCGCGGCTAGTCGTCATCCCGAGCGTAGTCGAGGAACCCGGGGGGGAGGAGGCGCGCCACACGTCCGTCTGAGTTGCGACAAGCTGAGAGCTTGTCGTACACCAGGTCCCCCGACGCCATCATCGAGGCGCTTGATCCGCGCGGCTAGTCATCCCGAGCGTAGTCGAGGGACCCGGGCGGAGGCGGCGCGCCACACGTCCGTCTGAGTTGCTTGTCGCCCCCGCAGGTCCCTCGACGGGGATCATCGCAGCGCTTGATCCGCGTGGATGATGTCCATCGCGCCCATCGCGAACGTCGTCGCCGAGGGTGGATCGAAGTTCGACATCGTGATCACGGTCCAGCCGTCAGGACTCATCTCCAGCGATGCGTTCAGTCCCGGCGCACCGCCGCCGATACCGATGGCGCGTCCGAGCCGCTCGAACCTGCTGCTGTAGATCCAGTTCGTCCATTTCTCCGATGCGAGCTTGTTCGAGTCGAGTGCTTTCGCGAAGCGGAGCAGATCGCCGGCCGTTGCGAATGCGCCGCCGGCGGATGAGGGACGTCCGGGAAGAGAGCTCGTATTCACGCGCCGCTCCGTCAGATCGTGATCCTCGCCGCGCAACGTGTAGCCGGTCGCGCGATTCGCAACGTTCTCATCGACCGCGAAGAACCCGCTCTCCTTCATCCCGGCCGGCGCGAAGACGTGCTGCTGCACGTAGTCGCGATACTTCTGCCCGCTGATCTTCTCGATGATCAATCCGAGGACGATGTAGCCGGCGTTCGAGTAGCGCTGCTTCGTGCCCGGCTCGAACTCGAGCGGCTTGTCCGCGAAGAGCGGAAGAAAATCGCTCAGCTCGCGCAGCTTCGACGGCGGCGCGGCCTGGTAACGCTCACCGAAGATGTCGCCGAGGCCCGAGCGGTGATCGACGAGCTGCTGGATCGTGATCTTGTCCGCGGCCGGCGACGGATAGTCGGGCAGGTGCTTGCGAATCGTGTCGTCCGGCGACAGCTTGCCCGCCTCGGCGAGCTGCGCGATCGCTGCCTTGGTGAAGAACTTGTTGATGGAGCCGATGTTGAATCTCGTGTCCAGCGTGTTCGTCGTTTTCGTCGCCACATCCGCCAGTCCCCACGCGTGCGTCAGCTGCGGCTCGCCGTCCTTCGCCACGAGCACCACTCCCGAAAAGTGGTTTGCGTCGTAAAGCTTCTGCCCGTACGCGGTGATGTTCGCGAGCTTCTGTGGCTGCGTGAGGCCGGCGCGCACTTCCGGTTTCGGCCAGTCTTTCGTCTCCTCGGGATCGGGACCGCCGATGATCACGCGCTTCTGCGCGGCGATGCTCACTGTGGAAAGGAGTGCAAGGAGGATCAATGCTTTCTTCATGCGCCGAGGCTAGCGAAGGCGTGTGAAGCGATTGTGAAGGTGAGAATCGCGGCCCCTCATCCGGCCCTTCGCTTCGCTCAGGGCCACCTTCTCCCCGCGTGGTGTAGGACAAGCTCTCAGCTTGTCGAGGGGCAAGCTGAGAGCTTGCCCTACACCAGCCGCGCGGACGCGCCGGGTGAGGGGCAGTGCCGCGCTACATGGCGATTGTGAACGTGAACGCCGCCCCGCCGCCCGGCGCGTTCTCTGCCCACACCCGCCCTCCGTGCAGCTCCACCAGCCGGCGCACGATCGCCAGTCCGAGTCCCGCACCTTTCTGCGTGCGCGATTCGTCGAGTCGATAGAAACGCTCGAAGATGTTTTCGAGCTCGCCCGGAGGAATGCCGGGACCGCTGTCGATCACGCTGACGATCGCGTCGCCGTTCTCGCTGCGCACCACGACGCGCACCGGCGCGTAACGCGCTGCATTCGCCAGCAGGTTGCGCATGATCTGCGCGAGCCGGACCGGATCGGCGCGCACGATCGGTCGCGCCTGCGCGTCGACCGGCTCTTTCACGATCTGCTCGATCGCCCCGACCAGATCGAGCGGCACCAGCTGCAATTTCGTCCCGCCCGCATCAGCGATCGCGAGCTCCTGCAGATCGTCGACCAGTCGCTGCAGGTGCAGCACTTCTTCGTACAGCGATGCGATGTTCGGCGTCGCCAATCCATCCTGCACCGACTCCAGCTCGCAGCGCAGGTTCGTGATCGGCGTGCGCAGCTCATGCGCGGCATCGGCGACCATCCGCTTCCGCAGCTCCTGCTGATTCGCGATCGCGTCGGACATTGCGTTGAACGACGTCGCGAGCCGCGCGATCTCGTCGCGTCCGCGGACCGGCACGTTCGTTCGCGTCTTGCCGCGCGCCATGTCCTGCACCGCGGAGGTCAGTTGCTCGATCGGCCGCGTGATGTGACGGGAGATCAGGAACGTGAAGATCACCGCCACGAGAATGGCGAGCACGAACATCACGATCAGCCGGCGGTCGAGCGACTGGAGTTGATCGGGACGCTCGCGCGGCACGAAGTACACGCGGTTCGTCGTGCCGGGAATCGGCGTCGGCTGCATGTAGAGCACGAGCTGCATCAGATGTCCGTCGCGATTCGAGCTGATCTCGATCTTGTCGCCGTTGATGCGGATCAGCGCGCCGTGCAGGGCAGGGGAGGCCGACACGATGCGGCCCGCACCGTCGACGACGATCACGTCCCGGCCCGCGTTCGATGCCGCGCGCTTCGCAATGCGCAGCTCGTCGTGCGTCACGCGGCGCGTGAAGACGCCGCTCAGCGCGATCGTCACCACCACCACCGTGACCATCGCCGTCAGCAGCCGCCAGCGGATACGCGTCATACGAATTTGTATCCGACGCCGAAGACGGTGACGATGCGCGCCGGATTGGTGCGATCGATCTCGATCTTGCGCCGCAGGTTCTTGATGTGGACGTCGACCGTGCGATCGAGTCCTCCTTCCACCAGCTCGTCGCGCGTGAAGACGCGTCCCGGCGAGCGCATCAGCGTTTCGAGCAGACGAAACTCGGCGGCCGTGAGCGCAACCGATTCGCCGCGCACGATCACTTCATGCGCGGTGCGATCGAGCGTCACGTCGCCGGCGACGAGCGGCGCTTCATCCGCGGGCTCCGCGCGACGCAGCACGGCACGCACACGCGCGACGAGCTCGCGCGGGCTGAACGGCTTCGTCACGTAATCGTCCGCGCCGCTCTCCAGTCCGACCAGCTTGTCGTCCTCGGTCGAGCGTGCAGTGAGCATGATGACCGGCAGTCTGGATTCGGCGCGCAGCGCGGCACACACTTCGAGTCCGTTCCGCCCCGGCAGCATCAGGTCGAGGATGACGAGGTCGGGCGGCTGCTGTCGCGCGCGTGCGAGGCCTTCGTCGCCGGTGCGCGCGATGTCTGTGCGATAGCCGTCGTGACGCAGATACATCTCGATCGACGCGGACGTCTTCGGGTCGTCTTCGACGATGAGGATCCGGCGTGCGCGCACTTCGTGCATGATACGGTGCCGCTCGTGAAGAGATTGTGAAGATGAAATCGATCTGGTTCCTGCTCGCTCTCTCGCTCCCGGTCAGTGCACAACAGTCGTGGCAGTTCGCCGTCGCCGGCGATTCGCGCAATTGCGGCGACGTGGTGATGCCGTCGATCGCCAACTCGGTCAAGGCCACCGCCGCGCAGTTCTACTGGCACCTCGGCGACTTCCGCAAAATCTCCGATTTCGACGACGACATGCTCGCCGCCGCGCAGATCGAGGGAACCGATCTCGAGATCAGTGATTACTACCGGCAGGCGTGGCCCGACTTCATCACGCATCAGGCGAACCGCTTCCAGGTGCCGGTCTACCTCGGCATCGGCAACCACGAAACGACGTCGCCGAAAACGAAGCCGGAGTGGACGCTGCAGTTCGCCGACTGGCTGACCAGGCCGAACATCGTGCAGCAGCGGCTCGCCGACAATCCGAACGATCATCTGCTCCGCGCCTACTACCACTGGATCCAGAACGGCGTCGATTTCTGGAACCTCGACAACGCCGACTATTCGTTCGACAGCGAGCAGATGAAGTGGATCAGCAATCGCATGAAGTACGTGCTCGCGCATCCGGAGATCAGGACCGTGATCGCCGGCTCGCACGCCGCGCTGCCGCACAGCCTCAGCTGCGATCACTCGATGAATCAGACCGCAAACGGCGAGCGTAACGGTGTGATCGTCTACAAGCAGTTGCTCGAGCTGCAGAAGGCGGGGAAGAAGGTCTATCTCTTCGCCAGCCACTCGCACTACAAGCTGGAGAACATCTTCGACACCGACTACTGGCACAACAACGGCGGCGTGCTGCCGGGATGGATCGTCGGCACCGCCGGCGCGCAACGTTATCGGTTGCCTGACACGGCGGCGGGCATGCCCGCGAGCCGCGCGCAGACCGATGTCTACGGCTATTACCTGGTGACCGTTGCGGCCGATGGATCGATCACCGTTGACTTCCGCCAAGTCAAGCGGGCCGATGTTCCACCCGACGTAGAGCAAGTATTCGGCGCCGCCGGCATCGATCGCTGCTATGCGGGCAACAAGGAGCTGGAGCACGTCGGAAAGTCAGCGAACTGCGCAGCGAACGTGCCGTGCTCGATGCCGTAGCTACGTCGTAACGGTGACCGGCAGGCGCGCCTTCAACGACTCGAGCACGAACGGC
>C688J18823_10003356_pt1 | contig 10126 bp, 13 predicted proteins | sample HopSoiMetagenom1_FD_18823 | JGI IMG/M metagenome (IMG submission 18823) | reverse complement strand
GCCCCCGCCGAGATGGCGGCGGAACTGGCCGTAGCGGTCCGAGCCGAACTCAAAGCCGAACAACAGCTTGTAGGCGGGTTTGCGGTTGCGGCCCACGGGCGTACTTCCGCCCGCCGAGATGACCGGCACGCGGCGATCCCGCAGCGCGGTAACGGTCGGACCGAGCAGCGGCCCCTGTCCGCCCAGGGTCGCGGCCTCGAACCGCAGGCGCGGCACGAGGCTCTGCGCGATGGCCAGGTTCGACTCAGTGATCTCCTTACGAGCCGTACGGGGGAGCTTGTCGAACGCAGCGACAGTCTCGCGTACGCCGTAGACAGAGATGCTCACGGTCAGCGATTGGCTACCCATGAGCATCTCCTGTCGTTGATACGACTGTCGTCAACCGGACATCTGCCGGTCTTCGCCGGCGTCGTCGTTCGCCTCGCCGTCGCGGACCTTGGCTCCGAAATACCCGGCCTCCCGTTTGATCTTGGATCTGAGGTACCGCATCGCCGTGTTCATCCCAATCACGTCCTGAGCGAGCCAGACGTCCGGCTCGATCCCCGTCTCCACCGCGAGCAAGATCGCCTGCGCTGTAATGCTGTCGTCGGGGTAGCGCTGCGGACCTGAGCTCATACGGCCGTCGTCACGCCATTGACGTTGACCACGCCGTGTGTCAGCGCGAGGTCGTCCAGGTCGTCGAGCTCGACTTCCACGAGCTCGTCCTGCGACTCGTCCCCGGCCGCGTCCGGGTCGACCAGATCGAGGGCGTACCCCCTGTTGAACTCCGATTCGGTCATCGAGCCGATAAGGCCCTGTCGTTTGGCCGCGAAGTACGCGATCCGGTACAGCGACACGTAGGACAAGCCGGCGCCGTTGTCGGCGCCGAGCTGTCCCATGGTCGCGTCCTTGGTCGTACGCTCCCAGTTCGCCACGTCGCGTGAATCGCTCTCGAACTGGATCGGCTCGCCGCCGTCAGGCTTGATCTTGAATGTGAACATCTCGCAGGTTTTCCTTTCGGTTAAACCGAGGTGCCGATGATGATGATGTCGTACGTGACGCCGGTCGTGCCGCCCGAATTGGCGATCTTCAGCAGGTCGGCCGTGGCCGCAGTAACCGCGTAGCCGGACGCGTCGGCCTCCCCGCAGAACAGCGCCCAGGTCGCCCCCGGGCGCAGCACGACGGCGTCCGTCTCGTCGGCGAACATGCCGAAAAACGTCGTCGTAGCGTCGCCGCCGACGATGACGTTGTTCGTGTTGGCGGCCGCCGCGTGCACAATGATCGCCTTGACTCGGGCGAACGTGAGCGAGGCGCCGAGCGCGTCGGTCAGCGAGCCGGCCAGGTCGAGGTTCTCGCTGCCCGACGCGGCGATCGTGCGGGTATCGGAGAAGACCTTGTCGGCCATTCCCGCGGCCGTACCGTCCGTGAGCTCTGCCGAGTACCGCTGCGACAGCCGCGCGGCCGGTGAGACCAGGTCGAGCGCGCTCGACAGGGCGGCCGACACGCTCAGGTTGATCTTGCTTGCGAGTGTCATATGTCGACCTCCGTCAGAGATGCACGTACGTCGGCTTGCCGACGATCTGGAGAGTGACCTCGGTCATCTCGGTGGTGCGCGCCTCGCCGCCGGCGTTGGGCGCCTTGAGCTTGACCTGGCCGGACCACTGCACATGCTCGGCCGCGATGTCCGGGTGGTGATCGAGCTGGAAGTCCAGGGTCTCCTGGTCGTGCACGGTCAGGAAGTCCGAGATACCGTCCGAGCGCCAGTCGGAATAGAACGTGAGTTCGAGGGCGTAGTCCGGCTCGGCGTCCTCGCGGAATTCGCCGTCCGGGCACTGCGAGTAGAAGCGCTCGCCGTCCTCCGTGTTGTTCGCCACGTTCCACGTCTGCACCTGGCACTCGAACTGAATGCCATCGACGCTTAGCGTGATGATCTTGACTTTGCGGTTATGGACGGTCACGGTCTCGCCCCCTCCGGGTTGATGGTGATCATACGGCGTACTCCACGATCACCTCGTACGCCGGGAATTCCTTCTGGTCGGTAGGCGACGGATAGCGCCCCGGGCCGGCCGACACGACGACCGCGTCCTCGACGTCGTCGAGGACGGCCGCGATGAGCGGAAGGACCGTATACAGGTTCGTAGTCGCCCGCTTGTCGGCCGGGACCACGATCCATACCGGGATCTGCGCCTCGGTCGGCTCGAACGCCTCGCCGCGGTCCGAGCGGTACGGCGCCGTGTCCTGGCCGTCCAGGCGCGCCGTCCCGACTATCACGGCGGGCAGGGTGGGAACGTCGTAATCGTCGAACCGGCGTAGTCGCGTCCCGAGCACCTCGGCGGCCGCCGACGCGCAGAACGCGTCGAGGGCGTCACACAGCGCGGCATGCATGTCGGTCAGGCGCGAGGTATAGGGCGTCATGCGAACTCCGGTCGGGTGAAATTGGCGAGCAGAGCTTCCACGTCGGGATCGAATCGACTGACCCGCGCGCCGCCCCACTCCTGCGACTGGATGACACCCTCGGGCGAACCGTCTCGTGATCCGTACCGGGTAGCCAGAATCAACGTCGCCTTGTCGATGTTCGACCAGACGACCGGCCAGCCCCAACGGGTGGTGACGCGCAGCCGCGGGCAGCCGATGAACGGCAGGGAGACCCACGAGAAGAACCGCACGCCGATGTACGGGTGGCGATCGGTCTCGCCGTCCTCGCGGTACGCCTCGTACGCCGTCGAGGCGACCGTGATCCACTGCGGCGCCCCGCGGCCGAACGTCGCGTCGTACTCGACGACGACGCCGGTCGTGGCGAAATCCTGCGTCAATAACACCCAATGACCGTGGTCGTTTCGTATGGCGTGCGTGTTCCACGAGTAGGTCAACGTGCTCGCCGTGGGCGACAGCCAGAATTGGCGGCCGCCGGTCTTGAACTCCACCATGCGCGACGCCGTCTCCAGGTCGTCGAGCAGGTTGTCATCGTCGGTCGTGTCGTCCAGCGGGATCTTCTTGCGCGCCTTCAACTTCGCCAGCGACGAATAGACCGCGGCGCCGGCCAGTGCGACGAAGAACGATCCCGCCTCGACGTCGGTCAGCGCGCCGGTCGCCGTCCAGGTGAACATCCACGGGCCGAGGTCGCTCGCCGGATCCGACGTGGGTACCAGGTATTCGTACACCCCCGTGTCGGCGTGCACGACGGCCGGCGTCGTCTCATTGCCGGCCGGGTCGACGAGCGTCAGCGCGACGGTCGCATCGGCGAGCACCCCGTCCACGTACACACGGTATTGCAGCGGTACCGCGTCGCCGAGATCGTAGGTCGTCATCCGACGATCACCGTGCCCGCAGGCGGATTCGCCTCAGCGAGCGCGAACACCGGAGCCGACCCGGACGAGTCTGTGGCCGCTTCGGCCTGCGCGACCTTCAGCCCCTCGTCCACGGCGCGCTGAATGACGTACCGCTCCTCGGTCAGGAAGATCCCGCCCTTGGCGTGCCCGGTCTTCACGGCCGTGTCGACGCCGATCTTGCCGCCCACCCCGGCTACGCGTACGCAGAACGAAAAATCTTCACTGAACGCGCGCGGTTTGCCGTGGTCGCCGGTCGGATGTGTGATCGGCTCGAACCAGCGGTCACCGTACATTGCGCGAATGCGCGACATCACGCTGCGGTGCACGACCATGCACGCCGCCCCCGTGCCGCCGACCTGGACAACCCGATCGCGCGGATAGTCGAACATCGGCGCGAAGCCAGTCTCGGCCTCGGTCTCGACCAGCTGATACAGCGTCGGACACAGGCGCGTGATCTCGACGTTGAGCGGGTTCGGCCGCAGCAGCCGGCGCTTGAGCGCGAACGCGAGCGCGCCCATGACCTCGTACCCGCCGACCTGCGCCGAGGAGATCAGCCGGTCCACCGTGTCGGCCTCGAAGCCCATATCCGAGTCGACCATGAACAGCCATTCGGCATCGGTCTCGTCGATAAACGCTCCCGTGATGTTGTTGCGCGCACTGGCGACGCCCATCGAGCCGGCCAGGTCGCGCAGATAGTAGCGCTTGTCGGGGTCGCGCATGATCCGGCCGGACTGCGTGAAATCGTGCATGAACAAGTTGTGCAGGCTCAGGCCGAAGCACGCCGCCCACTCGCCCCCGTCGCACCAGCCGACCACGGCCGACCCGGGCGCGTACGCCGCTTCCCGCTCGACGGCACGCTCGCGCGCTCGCGCCTCCCGGTCACGACGTACGCGCTGCGCATGACCACCCATTACGAGTCCCAGCCGTCCGGCTGGACGCCCGGCAGGACCTTGCGAGGACGACCCGGCCCGCGGCGCACGGCCGGCGGGCGGGTCTCGCCCGGAGCGCGCGTACCGCGCTCGATCGGCGCCGGGATCGGCACACTCTCGGGAGCGCTCTTGTCCGGCACAGGCTCGCCTTCCGCTCGGAACAGCCATGGATACGTGACCACCAGCGGGTGGCCTTCCGCGTACGGCTGATCGCGGGCCGGCACGACCATTGCCGCCTCGCCGGCGCTCGCGGCTTCCGGGTCGCGTACGGCGACGGCTTCCTTCGCCCAGTAGACCTTTCCCATGATCACTCCTTGTTCGCAGGTTCCCGCAGGTCCCGCACGGGGCGCCCCTGCGAGAAAACGCCCCGTGCGGTGCTGTCGTGCACTCGGCTTACGCCGAGGTCTTGTCCTGGAGCAGACGGAACGCCAGGTCGTTGACCGAATCGGATCCGTTGCGCCAGCGCGCGTACCACCCGACGCGGCCATCCGGCAGGTTGTTCGCCACGTTGAACAGCGTCGGAATGTACTGCGTCATGGTGGAGCCCGGCTTGTCGACGATCACGAAGTTCGAGAAATCGCCGAATACGAGCTCGTTGTCCAGCGCGGTCGTGGTCTGCGTGGTCGGCGCGTCGTCCGACTCGACCAGCGGCCGGCCGATCAGCCGATCCGCCACCGGCTGAGTGATGTCGGTCGAGTACGACGCCGACAGCGCCGTACCGAGAGCCTTGATCGCCAGCGAGTACAGCGGGTGCATGAGCCATGAGCTCTTGCGGCGCCAACGCACCGGAACCTGCCGGTAGACACCCTGGATGTCGGCGAGCGCGATCGCCGCCGCGGCCGCCGAGGTGATCTCCACGTTCGTGTTCGCGTCGAGCGCGGTAAAGATGCCGGTCGGCTGACCGACTCCGGATCCCACGGTGTGGGCCGCGCCTTCCAGCCGGTCGCGCGCGTCGCCGAACAGCGCCAGAACGTCGTCGGCGACGTTCGTGTCCGCGAGCGCGTCCAGGGTCGCCTGGACGAACATCTGCGCGCCATAGACCGGCACGCTCGGATTCGAGAACGTCGGCGAGTCGTCGCTGACCTCGGCCAGTTCGGCGTCCCACGATGCAGTGATGCCGGCCGTGGAGACGCCGTGCCACGTGTTCTCCTGCGTCAGAGTGACTACGCGCGAGATCGACCGGACGATGTTCGACGAGCCCGAATTGGTGATGATGAGAGTCGGGTCGAGGTGCGTCGGGACCAGGAATCCGCCCTGCGTACCGGTGCCGACCGCGATCGCGGCCCGCTGCTCCTCGGTCAGCAGCATCCCGTTACCGGACATGACCATGCGCCACGCCTCGTCGTAGACCGGGTTGGCCCTGGCCAGGATGTTGCGCGCCCACACGAGATCCCTGGCGTGCCGGCGGACGATCTGCTCAAAGTGACGCTGATTCTCACCATCGGAGATCCGGCCGTCCAGCGCGCGCAGCAGCATCCCCATGCGCTCGGGTGCCGGCGTGCCGGAGCGGATCTCGTACGACACGTCACCGGTCGTGCGGACCTGAGTACTACCCCAGCGCGCCCGGGACTCGCGCACGCGCTCGGCGCGCTCCTCGGTCTCGATCTGAGCGCGCACGGTCGGCTCTTCGGTATCCAGAGCCTCCCAGCGCGCAACCTGCTCGGCCGACATGTCGCCGTCGCCGGTCGCAGTGTGGATGTCGCGCCGCTCGGCCTGGATGGCCTCCAGCCGCGCGCGCAGTTGTTCGAGCGTCATCGCGCTCACTCGCCCTTTCGCAGATACGGGTAGATAGCCTCCCGGCGTTGCCGGGGGCTGATGCTTCCCGAGTGGCGCGAGGCCGAGTCGGTCTGCGACGGCTGCGCGAGTCCGGAGGGCGCCGCGGTGTCCGGATGGACGAGCGCAGCACTGCGGAGTGCGGTAAGGCGCGAACGCATCCCGTCCACGCGGGACGGATCACGGCGCGCCAGTGCCTCATAGTACGCATCGGTAGCGCTGTGACAGCGCATTCCGGCCGATGCCGTGGGACTGGCCGGCCAGGTGACCGGGCCGGCCTCGAAAGTCTTGACCTCTTCCAGGGTGCGCTCAGGGACGCCGTCCGGGTTCTGGTCGCTCGGCTCGGGTTCGTAGTTCCACGAGTCGCGCACCGTCTGGAACATGAACGAGGCGCCGTAGGCGCCCGAACGCAGACCGGGCAGCAGATCGCGGTTGTACGACGTGTCCCACAGGTCCACCGTGATGATCGGCGAATCCTTCTCCTCGGCCGCCCGCACCACATCGCCCAGTAGCTTCTGGTCGATCTGCATGTCGGTGCCGTGGTTGAACATCGAGCGGATCCGGTGCGCGTCCTCGCCCTGCGCCGCGTTGTGGGCGTTGATCGTCCGCTTGAACGCCCCCGGCACGGTGCGCTCCATGAAGTCGCCCTCCCAGAAGGACGAAATCCGGTACCACGTATCGAACGGCGAGAACCGCACGTCGAGCAGGCCGAGATTGCCCTCGGCCGACGCGAGGTCGCCCCCGTCGCCGGCGCGCAGCCGGACTGGCAGCAGCACGGTCCGTACGGCGATCAGGTCCGGCAGCGAGATGGGCGCGGCCGGCGCGGTTTGAGTGCTCGTCATGATTGCGCCCCCTGGCTGTCGGAACCGGTACCGTCCTGGCCTTGCGTATCAGCAGCGGGATCGGCTGCCGGATCGCCCGCCGCGGCTGCGCCGGCGACCGGATTCGGCTCGTCGCCCCACTCCACCGGCGCCATGTCCTCGTCCTTGCGGACTTCGTTGACGGTCTTCCAGCGGTTCTTCAGCGCCGTCTCGTGCGCCTTGAACCGGTCGAGCGTCGTCGTGCGCAGCAGCGCGTCCGCGTCGAGGCGGCCGAACTGCGATCCCGGCAGCATGGCCGTGATGGCACGGTCAACACGGTTGATCCACTTGCCCAGAGAGTAAACGAGCAGCAGCGCCGAGCGCCCCTCGATGTTGGCGTACGTGTTCTGCCCGCCGGTCTCATAGCCGAAGATCTCGGCGTACCCCGGGCCGAAGATGCGCGCCGCCTGCGCCTCGCTCATGCCGAGCGTGCCGAGAAACTGACTCTCCTCCGGCATCACCTGTAGCGTCTGCCACTCCCACCCGCGGCCCATCACCAACGGCTCGCGGGTGCCACGCATGGCGTTCAGGAACGCTCGCTTGGCCTTGCGGATCGAAGGGCCGTTGAGCTCGTCCTCGGTATTGCGCAGCATCCCCATCGGGTGCGCGCCATCGGTGAACCACTGGTGGCCGTAGCGACTCGCGGCGATCGACGTGCCGATCTGCGTCGCGTGCAGCGAGACGGGCGACAGGCCGAGCAGCTGCCCCGGGATGGCGTTGACGCGCCAGTGCGCGAACCGGCTCTCATCGAGGACCGGGCGGCCGTTGACCGTCCAGCGGATCCCGTCGCCGAACTGCTGGACTTGCACATCGTCCGGGTAGTGGAACAAGACCTGTGTCGGGAAGCCGATGGGCGAACGGGCGAGGATGTCGCCGTAACAGTTGCCACGCATCAACCACGACAAGACCATCTGATACAGCCAGTCCTCGCGGCCATGGCCGTCGCCGGCCGGGTCGTCGAGGTAGGACGGCGTAGACATCGTCGAGGCCACCGCGTCGACCGTGTCCGGCTTGCGGTACACGTGCAGCGGAAGCTCGGAGATCGTCGAGGCGATCAAGTCGGCCGTCGAGCGCAGCGCGATCGACGCCATCGGCGCCGTGAATCCGCTTAGGTTGACGTTGGCGAACCCCGGACCGAATTCGGTGTCGGCGCCGTCGTACGGAAACCCCCACGGGTGCATCTCGGACCGGGCGGCCGCGGTCTGCGGCGTGGCGGCGTGGCGACCGAAGAAAATGCTCACCGGCGCGCCGAGCGGGCGCTGTGCCAGTCGGCCAGCAGCAGAAAGGCGCCGCCCACGATGAACGCGGCCGGGCGGTAGACCAGGCCGGCGCCCGTGGTGATCAGGCCGGCGCCGCAGATACCCGGCGCGTTCTGCATTACGGCACCCGTAACGATCATCAGGCGGCGAGCAGCGCGGCCGGCAATCCGAGCGGCTGTCTCGACCATTGCGCCCCGCCCTTCAGCCGATGTTCTCGGATGGATCATAGGCGCTCATGACCTGCCCGTGTCGGATACCGTGCACATAATGCGCGGCACTGGCCGCGACCAGCGGAGAAATATCGCCGGTCGAGTGGCGCCGTCCCCACGCCCACGCGTCGCCGAGCGGCCTCGGCTTGGCATTCTTGACCGCAAGATTAAGCTGCTCCTGCCCGATATGGAAGATCTCGCCGATCCGGCACGAGTCGACGAATCCGCCCGCGGCCGACGTGGCGTCGTTGACGCCGAGGATGAACAGGTCACCCCGACGCGGCCGGTCCGGACTGACCGGGGGTTTGATCCCCACCTTGGCGAGCTTCGGAATGAGGCTGCTCACCGGCCCTTTGCCGTCGATCCCGATAGCGATCGGATCGAACCGCTCGCGCAGATCCACGAGCTTGTCGACGACCCACCCGGTTCCCAGCTCATACTTGATCAGTTCGACGTGGCCGGCCGCGTCGTCGCGCTCCCCGTACACCACGATCGAGGCGTACTCGCGCGCCGGTCCCACGTCGACCGCGAAGCTCAGCTCGCCGTATTCGGCGATCTTGCTCAGCTCGTCGAGGCACGACTCCCACGTCTCGTACTCAAGCCCGATGTCCTCTTTCTTGACCCCCTCGTCCTTGGGCAGCCAGACGCCGAGGTGCTCGATAGCGAAGTCGACCGGCCCGAGCAGCGCGAGCTCGGCTTCCAGAAACCGCTCCGTGATCCGGATCCCCAGACCCGGGTTCGCCGCGTACCACAGATTCCGATTAGCGACCTTGATCGCCAAGTGCGGATCGTTGAGGTCGAGGGACGCGCCCCAATCGAAGAACGCCATGCCGGGCGACCCGGCATGGCCGGCCTTGCGCAGCTGATACGCCCACGCCTCGGGCGAGCTGGGCGGCGTACCGAAGTACCACGCCTGCGGGTTGGGGACCGCGCTCTGCGTCGGACCGAGGGATTTGACCTGGACGGCGTCGAGCTCCTGCGCCTCGTCGGGTATCAGACAGTCGATCGTCATCCCCCGGCCGGTATTCGGCCCGCGGGCCATGACGCGCAAACGGGCGCCGTCCATCGTGACGACGCCCTTGCCGGAGTTGCCCTCCTTCACGGACTTGATCCGCCGGCTCAGCATCGACGATCCCTCGATCGCGTCCTTGAGCCGCATGAAGCCTTCCTCGGCGGTCTGGAACAGGTGCGCCGAGTGCGAGATGAGCCGCTCGCCGAAGATGTACAGCCCGCCGATCTCGCGGGCCAGGATGATGTTCCCCTTGCCGTTCTGGCGACTCACCCACGTACCCACGGTCGGCGCCGCCCACAGGCCGTCAACGCCGATGCCGAGTCCGTGTTGCAGCACGAACGACTGCCATCGGTCCATGGGTAGGCCGATGGCGTCCATCAGGTCACATACCGCCGGCCCCGCTGTCGTCTCGTACGGCGGATAGGTGGCGACGCGGGGCTCCTGCGCCCCCACTCGCCGCTGCATAACCCTGCCTGGCACGTTCCACCTCGTCGCCCTCATCACCCTTGATCGCGGCGAGCATAACGCTCACGCGATCCAGTTCCCTAGAAAGCGCAACGGTTTCACGCGCATCGGCGCGCAGCAGACGCTCGGCCAGCGTCTGCCTAAGCTCCGTCAGCTGCACTGTCCTATCTTCACTGTTCAATTTGGACAGATCAGGTGTCCACTCACCACTATCAAGGTCAATGCCCATTTAATTAGCCATTCATCTTAATCTATTGGATCTTCGGTCAGTCTTTTCCACCTTTTTGCCAAGGGGGAGGGATTCTGGAGGC
>C688J18823_10003355_pt1 | contig 10128 bp, 9 predicted proteins | sample HopSoiMetagenom1_FD_18823 | JGI IMG/M metagenome (IMG submission 18823) | reverse complement strand
TAATAGACATCCTGAAGGAGCATTCGATGAGCAAACCCGTGCTCGGCCTCGTGCTGGGCGGCATTCTCGGCATCTTCGACGGACTCTCGGCACTCGTCTCCGCGCCGAACGACCCGGCCATCAAAGCCGGCATCGTGGGCATCGTCATCGGATCCACGATGAAAGGGATCCTGACGGGCGCGGCGATTGGCTGGTTCGCGAAACGCTCGACCTCGCTGATCTCGACGATCGTCTTCGGACTCGGCATCGGCCTCGCGCTGGCCTTCTGCGTGTCATTGGCCCAGATGATGGCGGGACAGAATCCCTACTACTGGCAGATCATGCTGCCCGGCGGGATCCTTGGCGTCATCGTCGGCTACGCGACGTTCAGATCGCCAGCTTCAGCGCCAGCGCGAGCAGCGCAACTCCGGTAATGCCTTCGAGCACGCGGCGCGGACCGGTGCGCGACAGCGTCGTCGACATCGTGCCGCCCGCCGTCGCCCACGTCAGATGCCAGGTGATGGCGAGCGAGACGTGGATCGCCGTCAGGATCAACGCACTCGTCGCGAACGGCGCGTCGCGCGGAATGAACTGCGGGACGATCAAGAGGTAGAACGTCGCCAGCGAAGGGTTCAGCGCGTTGGTGACGAACCCTTCACGCAGGCTGTGTGCGACCGGCCGCACGTCCGGCGCTTTCACAGAAGGATCGGGCGCCCGATACATCCGTGCGCGGATGAGGGATCGGAGTCCCAGCCACGCGAGGTAAGCGGCCCCTCCGATGCGCAGCGCGAACCACACCAGCGGCCAGTGCTGCAGCACGGCCGAGACGCCGAACGCGGTCAGAATGCCGTAGCAGATCGACGCGGTGTTGGTGCCGAGCGCCGTGGCGACGCCGGCGCGCGTGCCACCCGCCACGCTATTGCGCAGCACGACCGCGGTCGACGCGCCGGGCGTCGCGACCAGCGGTACGGTGATGGCCGCGAACGCCCAGACGTTGAGTGACACTACGAAATCATAGTGTTACTTCTTCGCTGTCGTGTGGCCCATGCCCACCTTGGACGCCGTGTCCTTCGCCATCTTGAGATGGTCCTGCAGCGTCGGCAGCGTCTTGCCCGCCCACGCCTTGAGGTCGGGGTCTTTGCCCGTCTTCGATTCGCGCGTGAACGCCGCGACGTCCTGCTGGTGGTCCATCACCATCTCGTGCATGTATTCACGATCGAACGCGGCACCCGAGAGCTTGGCGAGTCGATCACGCGTCGCCTGGTGTTTCTGATCCAACTTCTCGGGCAGCGTGACCTTCTTCTGTGACGCCCACTGCTTGAGCTCGTCGTTCGCCTTGGAGTGGTCCGTGACCATGCGATCGCCGAACTGTTTCACGTCATTGTTGGATGCCTTCTCCTTCGCGAGATTGCCGAGCTCGACCTCGGCCATGCCGCCCACCGCGGCTTCTTTCGCGAACGCGGCGTCGGGCCCCGCGCCCTTCGCCTGATCGGCGTGCTGTGCAGCCGCGGGTTTTGACGGAGGCGTTTTCGATGGGGCTGGCTTCGTCTGGGCGAGCGCCGGCATCGCGGCCAGGGCGCACATCGCGAAGAACATTCCGAACGTCTGCTTCATGACTGTCCTCCAGGGAATGCTGGTTCTCACCCGCGGAAATTGCAAAGCAAATACCGGACGCTTGACAACGGCGCCGGCACTGTCCTACGCTGTCGGAGTTCGCGCTCGCCGCGGACATTTATCCAGAGTGGCAGAGGGAACAGGCCCGACGAAGCCACAGCAACCCGGCCCGAGTGCCAAGGTGCTAATTCCTGCCCGATAAACGGGACAGATGAAACCTCGGCCGGTTCCTCAGAATCGGCCCGAAGCTCTCATCGCATAACAGAGGGATCGCCCGTCGTGATACCGGTGTATCGCGCGCGCGCAGACCTTGGAGCGTTCGTCGTGACTACGACCGTTTTTGCGGTCGACGCCGCTGTGCGCGGCGCCGATTCACATCCGGCCACATGCCGGATCGGTCTGCTGGGCGTCGGCAATGTCGGGTCAGCGTTCGCGCGCCTCGCGCGCGAAGCGTCGGCCTCGGTCGCCGAGCGCGGATTCATCCCCGTCGTCGCGTCCTCGCTGGTGCGTGACATCACCCGCGGCCGCGATGCCCATCTCGCCGCGCCGCCCACCGACGATCACGATGCCTTCTTCGCGCAGCCGGTGGACGTCATCGTCGAAGCGCTCGGCGGCGTCGAGCCCGCGCGCACGCTCGTGACGCGCGCCCTCGACCGCGGCATCCCGGTCGTGACGGCGAACAAGTCGCTCATCGCCGCGCACGGCGACGAACTCTCGCGGCTCGCGCGCACTCGCGGTACCGCGCTCCGCTACGAGGCCGCCTGTATCGCCGGCGTTCCGTTCCTCGGCACGTTCGAGCGCCGCGCGCTCGCCTCTCGCGCCTCCGCCGTCACCGCCATCCTCAACGGCACCTCCAACTACATCCTCACATCGATGACGCGAGGCGGCACCTTCGAAGCCGCGCTCGCCGACGCCCAGCGTCTCGGCTACGCCGAACCCGATCCGACGATGGACATCAGCGGCGCGGATGCGGCAGAGAAATTAACGATCCTGATCCGCCTGTTCGCGCGCCTCGTGATCGATCCCGCCTGCATCCCGCTCGACGGGCTCTCCAGCGTCGAGGCCGACGACATCACCGCCGCGGCGTCGTTCGACGGTGCGCTGCGCCCGGTGTCACGCGCATCGTGGGACGGTACGGCGGTTCGCGCGCACGTCGGCCCTGCGTTCCTGAACGCCGCGCACCCGCTCGTGCGCGTGTCGGGCGTCACGAACGGCATCGTCATCGACGCCGAACGCGGAGCGCAGTGTTACATCGGCCCTGGCGCCGGTCCCGACGTCACCGCGGCCACGCTGCTCGACGACGTCGTGGAGATCGTGACGGAGCGTCGCGTGCGGACGCCCAACGCGGACCCGGTGCGAACGGCGGCGTCGGTGACGCGGCCCGACTCCGGCTGGTTCGTGCGCCTGACCGGGAACCCGCGGCCCTCGGATGTTGCCGACCTCCTCGGCCACTACGGGATCTGGTGCACGCGCATCGCACGACGCGCGGATCGCGTCTACGCGCTGACCTGTCCCGCGTCAGTGGCGCGCGTCAACGCGGCGCTCGATGCGCTGCAGGCCGCGACCGGCGTCACCGCCTCGGCATTCCCCGCACTTGGTGAGGACGCGACATGTTGAGCGTCCTCAAGATCGGCGGCTCGGTGTTTCGCGACGATGCCGCGTACGCCGCGGCGGCGGGGTTTCTCCGCGACCGGCTCGCCGCCACCCCGGACGAACGGCTCGTCGTGATCGTGTCGGCCCAGTACGGCGCGACGGATGCGTTGCTTGCCGAGGCGACGGCGATCGCCGGCGATCCCGCGCAGCAGGCACTCGATCTCCTCTGGTCAACCGGCGAACTGCGCTCCGTCGCACTGCTTGCACTGCACCTGCAGCGGATCGGTGTGAGCGCCGTGCCGTTCAACGTGCACCAGACCGGGCTGGTCTCCGAGCGCGCGACGGGGACGACAGTGCGTCCGTTGAGACTGCTGGCGGCCCTGGGCACGTCGCGCATCGTCATCGTCCCGGGTTTCCTCGGCGTCAGCGCCGGCGGAACGATCGCCTCGCTCGGACGCGGCGGATCGGATCTCACCGCGGTGCTGCTCGCCTCCGCGGTCCGCGCCGACGCGTGCGAATTGATCAAGGACGTGCCCGGATACTTCACCGCCGATCCGCATCGCGACGAACACGCGACGCCGATTCGCCATCTTTCCATCGAGGACGCGCTGGCGATGGCGGATCGCGGCTGCGATCTCGTGCAGCGCGCCGCGCTCATCGCGGCCGGCAGCGCCGCGCTTCCCCTGATCATCCGCAGCATGGACGCTGCGGCCCCAGTAACTCACGTGCACAGTTGTCGAGACGACAGGAGCCAGCATCATGGAATTCGCCACCAAGACCATTCACGCCGCGCAGCCGTCGGAGCCTGAGACCGGTTCGCTCATCGCCCCCATCTTCCAGACGTCCACCTACGAGCAGGACGAGCCTGGTGTGAATCGCGGCTTCGATTACTCGCGCACCAACAACCCGACGCGCGCGCGCCTCGAGGCCGTGCTCGCTGAACTCGAAGGCGTGCAGTACTGCGCCACGTTCGGGTCGGGGCTGGCCGCCGAGAACGCGGTCCTCCAGGCGTACCTGAAGCCCGGCGACGAGATCGTCATTCCGCTCGACGTCTACGGCGGCACCTATCGCATCCTCAACAAAGTCTTCCAGCCGCTCGGCTGCATCATCAAGCAGACGGATCTCAGTGCGCCCGGCGCGCTCGATGCGGCGCTCACGTCCAAGACCAGGCTCGTCTGGATCGAATCGCCGACCAATCCGCGGCTGCTGGTCTATGACATCGCCGCCATCGCCCGCGCCGCGCACCAGGCCGGCGCGCTGCTCGTCGTCGACAACACGTTCGCCTCGCCGCTCTTCCAGCAGCCATTCACGCTGGGCGCCGACATCGTCGTTCACAGCGTGACGAAGTACCTGGCGGGACATTCGGACGTAATCCAGGGCGCAGTGCTCGCGCGCGACGCCGCGGTGTTCGAGCCGATCAAGTTCCTGCAGAATGCGACCGGCGCCGTGCCCTCGCCGTTTGACTGTTGGCTCACGCTGCGCGGACTGAAGACACTCGAACTGCGGATGCAGCGGCACGCCGATAACGCTGAAGCGATCGCCAAGGCGTTGAAGGGGCATCCGCTGGTGAAGCGCGTCTACTTCCCCGGGCTGCCCGAACATCCCGGCCATGAAATCGCGAAGCGCCAGATGACAGGATTCGGCGGCATGGTGTCGTTCGAATTGGACGGGACCATCGACGAAGTTGTCTCGTTCGTCTCGTCACGCCGGTTCTTCGCCCTCGGCGAGAGCCTCGGCGGCGTGAAGGCGCTCGTCTGTCATCCGGCGAGAATGACGCACGCGTCCATTCCGGCGGCGGAACGCGCCAAGCTCGGGTTGTCCGATACACTGGTCCGCCTGTCGACGGGCTGCGAGCACCAGCGCGATCTCGTGGCCGATCTGCTCGACGGCCTGAAGGCGATCGAAGAAGCGCGCGCGCTGCGCGTCACGCCCGACACGGTAGGAGTGTAATGACGGAACGGATCGCCGTCGGCATCCTCGGCGCGACGGGGATGGTCGGACAGCATTTCATCGCGCTGCTCGAGGATCATCCCTGGTTCGAGCTGACCTGGCTCGCGGCAAGCGAGCGGTCCGCGGGCAAGCGCTACGGCGACATGCCGTGGCGGCTGCCAGGGACGACGCCGGCCTACGCAGCCAACCTGCCGATCACCACACTGGACGTCGTGGATGCGGCTCCCCCGTTGCTGTTCTCCGCGCTCGACGCGTCTGTCGCCGGTGATGCCGAAACGGCGTTCGCGCGCAGCGGACGCCTGGTCGTCAGCAACGCTCGCAACCACCGGATGGATCCGCTGGTCCCGCTGCTGATTCCCGAGGTCAATCCGGATCACGTCGCGCTGCTCGAGCGCCAGCGCCGGGAGCGCGGCTGGCCCGGCGGCATCGTCACCAACCCGAATTGTTCGACGGTGGTCATTGCGATGGTGCTCGGCGCGCTCCGGCAGTTCCGTCCGTCGCGCGTCGTCGTCACGACATTGCAGGCGCTGTCGGGCGCAGGCTACCCCGGCGTCGCGTCTCTCGACGCGATCGGCAACGTCGTCCCTTACATCGGCGGCGGCGAAGAGGACAAGATCGAAACCGAGACGCTGAAGATCCTCGGCACGTTCGAACGCGACGCGGTCACGAACGCGCCGTTCGTCGTCAGCGCGACCACGACGAGAGTTCCGGTGCCGGATGGACATACGGCGGTCATGTCGATCGAGCTGGCCGAGAAACCTGCGCTCGAGGACGTGAGTCGTGCGCTGCAGCAATTCACCGCCGAACCTCAGCTACGAAAACTTCCGACCGCCCCGCCGCGGCCCATCGTGCTGCACACCGCGCAAGATCGTCCGCAGCCGCGTCTGGATGTGCATCACGGACGTGGAATGCCCGTACATGTCGGGCGCGTCCGCGCGTGCCCGATCTTTGGTTACAAGCTTGTCGCGCTCGGCCACAACGTGGTCCGTGGCGCAGCCGGGGCCGCACTCCTCAATGCCGAGCTTCTGATCGCACGAGGTATAGGTCTTGCGTCCTCCGAGGTACGGAGGAGCTATGCGACCGCAGAGATCAGAGGGACGTAAGCAGGACCTGGCCGTCCACATCATCGCTGGGCTGGCCGGGGGACTCGTCGCGTCCTTCGCGATGGAGCGATTTCAACGCGCGCTCGGCCAGGTGTCACACGACATCGGCGGCGCACCGGGCGCGGGCGGGCAGCAATACCGCAAACCGCAATCCGAGCCGGCTACTTACAAAGCAGCGGACGCCGTTTCGAAAAGCGTCACGGGCGAGCCGGTGCGCCGCGACAACAAACCGGTCGCCGCGTCGGCCATTCACTACGCCTTCGGCGGATCGGTTGGCGCGATCTACGGCGCCGCCACCATCAACAATCCTGACATCGCCGCGTGGGGCGGCGTGCCGTTCGGCGCAAGTGTGTGGCTGATTGCCGACGAGATGGGAGTGCCGTTGATGGGTTTAGCGAAAGGACCGTCCGAATATCCGCTTCGGGATCACGCGGCGACGCTGGCCACCCACCTGGTGTATGGCGCCACCACGATGCGGTGCGCCGCATCGTGCTTACGATCCTCCGGCACTGAAGCCGACGCGGAAACCCCAGCCGTCGCGGCCGTGCGCGACATCGGCGCGGAACAAGCTCGACGTCTTGTTGTGCACGCGAATGCCGACCGCGACCGAGTGAGCCATGTCGCGGAAGTCCAGGTTCTCGATCGCGGGACCGACCTTGCCGCCTTCGTACAGGCCGGCGACGTCGGCCATCTCGTGCACCGCCCACCGGAACTCACCTTTGAACAGCCACGCGTTGCGGTCGCGGAAGCGATAGGACGGGAACGCGCGCAGCAAGTCGCCGCCGCCGAGCGTGGGCATGAGGAAGAACGGGACGGACCCTTCGTTCTTGCCGAACGTGAACCACGTCCGCAGGCCTGCGTCGATCACGCCCTTCCCGCCATAGACCGGCACGAGCTGCTGCAGCGTGGTCTCGGCGCGGCGGAATGAATCCTGTCCGTTCTTCACGTCGTGGTAGTCGTGCAGCCCGATCTCGGCGAAATGGCCGCTGCGGCTGTAATCAGGAGAGAGCCGCGTGTCCCAGCCAAACGAGCCGTACGAGTGCGCGAACCAGGGGTGCGTGCCGACACCGGGAAATTCCGGAGGCAGTTCAGGCAACGCGCCGGGGCCTTCCTTCACGGGTATCGGGTCCGCGCCGGTGGCGTAGCGTTCGACGCCAAATCCGAGACTCACGCGAGCCGCGGCGAAGGGCCTCATCACGAGCAGCGTGCTCGCGTCGGTCCGGCGTTCGCTGTACTCCGCTCGTGCGTCGGGGGACAGCGGTCCACGGTGATACAGCGAGAGTTCGGGCGCGTTGTAATGGCGCAGGCGAGTGATGAGAATCGCGCTGTCGGACCAGAACCGCTGCGTGTCGTAGCGCGCCTGCACGATCCAGAACTTCTTGATCGACCCGACGCCTTTCAGTTGCAGAAAGCCGCCGTCTGAGAACTTCGTGCTCCACGCCGGGCCGAGTGCGACGCCCGATCCCTGCTTGATCCCGCCGAAGGCCACCCCCCAGTGCTCGGAGAAATGCATTCCGCCGGCCTGGTCCGGCTCCTTCAAACGGTCTTTCCAGGTCATGGGCTCGTCGGAAGGGGCCGGCTGTGACGCGGGCGCCTGCGCCTGCGCTTGCGCCGGCGCTTGCGCCAACACCGCGCCTGCGCTGCAGACCACGAACACCACCGCCAGGAGGTTCCTCACCGCGCACATACTACCGCTAACCGGGTCCGTGGGAAGATATCGTTTCGTGGGCGGCCCTTTGCGCAGTGTGATCGTGCGTGGCGGATTCGCCACGCTGGCGGCATTGATCGCGCTCGCGGTTTCCCAGGCGCCCCTCGGCACGCCGCTGTTTTTTGCGCTCGCCGCGGTGCCCGCCGTGGTGTACGTCTTCCTGTGGCGGCTCCTGGTGGTGCAACCGCCGCCCGAAGAAGGGAGCGCGCGCCCGCTCCCAAGGCTGCTGGTGACGGCGCTGGTGTTCGCGGTCGCGTTCAGGATCCCGCTCGCGGCGCCGAAAGTCGGAGCCGACAACGACATGGTCCGCTACATGTACGACGGCCGGCTGCAGCGGCTGGGGATCAATCCGTTCGAGGTCGTCCCCGCAGATCCCTCACTCGCGTGGACGCATACCGACGAGACGCGGCGCATGCCGAGCATCCGCGCGCGCACGCCCTACCCCGCCGCCGCGCAGCTCTTCTTCCGCGCCGTCGTTACCGTCTGGGAATCGTCGCGCATGATGAAGTGGGCGCTCGTCGCGTGCGACCTGCTGACGATGTGGGTGCTGGTGGCGTGGCTGCGGCAAACGTCGCGGTCGCCGTGGCTGGCGCTGCTCTATGCGTGGAATCCGCTGGTCATTCTCGAGGTCGCGCATAGCGGACATATCGATGCGCTCGGCGCGTTGTGGATTGCGATCTCGGCATGGATGCTCAGCACCGGCCGCACCACGCGCGCCTCGGTGGCATTCGTGCTCGCGGTCGCGACCAAGTTGTTGCCGATCGTTCTGATCCCCCTCTACTGGAACCGCATTCGATTCCGTGACGGGATGGTAGCCGCCGCGGTGCTGGCCGCGTTGTATTTCCCGTTTCGCTCCGCCGGTCTGCTTCCACTGGGCGCCGTTCCCAACGTTGTCGCCTTCATCCGCTTCAACGGGCCGCTGTTCAAGGCGCTCGCGGCCGCGTTCACGCCGCAAGGGGCCGCCGGCGCAGCCGTGCTCGGCGGGCTCGCCGTGGCCACGTGGATGCGCGTTCGCCGTGATGCCGCCGATCCCGCCGCGTGGGCGTGGCCGATGGCGGTCTCGCTCGCCGCCGCGCCCGTCATCTACCCGTGGTACTTGCTCTACTTCACGCCGTTCCTGTTCACGCGCGCGACGATGCCGCTCGTCGTGTGGACCTATTCGGCGCTCCCCGTTTACATCGTGTGGTACCTGTCGCGGCGCGGGCACCGGTGGTTCGTTCCGTGGCCGGTCGCGGCCGCGGAGTTTGGGGTGGTGCTGATCGCTGTCGTGCTGATGGTGCTAAAGGTGCGGGCAGGTGCTGACGGTGCTGGTGCTAAGGGTGCTGAAGGTGCTAAGGGTGCTGGTGCTAAAGGGGCACTCGCGTGATGATCCGCTCGACGGCGCAGGGGCTCTACTGCGAGGCGGGCGGCTTTCACATCGATCCCTGGCAACCTGTCGACCGCGCGGTGATCACGCACGCGCACAGCGACCACGCGAGTCCAGGATCGACCAGCTACCTGTGCGCCGCGCCAGGTGAACGCGTGCTGCGGCGCCGCCTGCCGGACGCGACGATCGAGACGCTGCCCTACGGGGAGGCGGTCACCATCGGCGAGACTCGTGTCTCGCTGCATCCCGCCGGGCACATTCTTGGATCGTCGCAGGTGCGGGTCGAGCATCGCGGCGAAGTGTGGGTGGTCTCGGGCGATTACAAGTGCCAGGCCGATCCCACGTGCGCACCGTTCGAGACCGTGCGCTGCGACACGTTCATCACCGAGGCGACGTTCGCGTTGCCGATCTATACGTGGGATGCACCTTCAGCAATCGTGGACGACATCGTCGCCTGGTGGCACGCCAACCGCGAGGAGGATCGGCCGTCTGTCGTCTTCTGTTACGTGCTCGGCAAGGCGCAGCGAATCCTCGCCGAGCTGCACGGCAGGATCGACGCGCCCGTGCACGTGCACGGCGCGATGGCGGCGCTCACCGATGCCTATCGCGAGTCGGACGTCGCGATGGCGCCGACGGAGCGGATCACGGAGTCGATGCGCGGCAAGATGCTTGCGCGTTCGCTGGTGCTCGCCCCGCTCTCTGCGCGCGGCACGGTGTGGATGCGGCGGCTGCCGAACGCATCGGTCGCGTTTGCCTCCGGCCTGATGCGCGTGCGCGGGGTCCGCCGGCAGCGCGCGTTCGACCGCGGCTTCGTG
>C688J18823_10003354_pt1 | contig 10128 bp, 9 predicted proteins | sample HopSoiMetagenom1_FD_18823 | JGI IMG/M metagenome (IMG submission 18823) | reverse complement strand
AGCGCCATCCTTCGCGAACGCGGCACCGCACCGCTGTGACGCGCGATGGCAAGCTGTTGGCGATGGACATTGAATTCATCGTAGATGGAGGCGCATACACCACGCTATCGACTGTGGTGTTATCGCGAGGCACCATTCATGCCGCTGGTCCGTATTTGTGTCCCCACGTACGCATTCGTAGCACAGCTGTGGCCACAAACCATCCTCCACACGGCGCTTTTCGCGGCTTCGGAGCGCCGCAGAGTATCTTCGCGCTCGAGCGCCACATGGACCGTGTTGCGCGGCGACTCAATATGTCTCCGGATGAATTCCGACGCCGGAATTTCGTGCATGAGGGTGAGAGTCTCGCAGTCAGCCAAGTCATACGCGAGCCCGTAAATCTAGAGTATCTGATGGATCGTGCTTTTGAGCTGAGTGAATATCGCGAGAAGCGAGAGCGTTTTGCACGCGAGAATCAGACCTCTGCGATTAAACGTGGTATAGGCTTCGCTACTTTCATGCATGGCGCCGGATTCACCGGATCCGGCGAGCGGGCCATGGCATCCATACTCTCGGTGGAAGCCACAGAAGAGGGAAAGGTGCATGTGCTCGCCTCGAGTACCGAAATGGGACAGGGTACGAATACCATCTTTTCCCAAATCGCCGCTGAGGCGCTCGGCGTGGGAATCGATTCGGTTGAGGTGGTGACGCCGGATACGTCCCTCGTCCCCAACAGCGGTCCGACGGTCGCTTCACGCACTTGCATGATCGTCGGCAAGCTGGTGGAGTCGGCGTGTTTGGGAATCCGTCAAACCTTGTTAAAGAGCGGCCTCTTGCGAGACGGATACTCCCAACTGCAGTTTCAAAAAGCTTGCGGCGAATACGTTCAGCAGCATGGCAGGCTTAAGTGCGACAGCCAATATGCGCCACCTCCGGGCATCTACTGGGATGATGAGAAGTATCAGGGCGATGCGTACGCGACGTACGCTTGGGCGGTATACGTTGCTGAAGTCGCGGTGGACACTCGCACGTGGGAGACTCATGTAGAGGATTTCGTGGCACTGCAGGAAGTCGGGCGCGTCATCAACCCGGTGTTGGCAATGGGTCAGATAGAAGGCGGAGTCGCGCAGGGAATCGGCTTTGCTCTGTACGAGAATGTTGCCTGGCGCGAGGGCCGCATGGTCAACAACCAGATCACGAACTACATCATGCCCACTTCCGCCGACCTTCCCCCGATTCGCGTGTACTTCGAAGAAATTCCATACGCGCATGGTCCTGCAGGTGCCAAGGGAATCGGCGAGCTGCCCATCGATGGTCCGGCGCCTGCCATTGTGAATGCGATCGAGAACGCGATTGGTGTGCCGATCGATCGGATCCCCGCCACTCCCGAAGTGTTGATGCAATCTATGGATGGCGTTCTTGCCTGAAGGCACGGTGGCCACCGTCACCTTCAGCTTAAACGGCCAGCGGCAAGCGGTCACGGCGCATCCCCTTGCTCGTTTGTTGGATGTGCTTCGCGAAGATCTTCGCCTCACTGGAACAAAAGAAGGTTGTGGTGAAGGCGAATGCGGCGCGTGTGCGGTGCTACTCAACCACGAAGTCGTGAACAGTTGTCTCGTGCCTATTCTTCAGGTACATGACGCAGAAGTCATGACCATCGAAGGCTTGGCTGGTCATCCTATCGCGAAGCTGCTTCAGGATGCATTTGTGCAATGCGGAGGTGCGCAATGCGGAATCTGCACGCCAGGGATGGTTGTAGCTGCCTGCGGTGTTCTCGAGCGCAGGCCTAATCCAAGTGACGACGAGTTACGCAATGCCCTTTCGGGAAATCTGTGTCGCTGTACCGGATATATGCGAATCTTTGAAGCCATCAAAGCAGCTTCGAACGAGCTGACTCAGGCCGCTGGAAAATGAGATCGTACTTGCCCCGATACGAGATGCGCGCCTATGGCAATCTCGGAGAAGCCCTGGAGCTGATGGGAGCGCAGCCGGGCGAGTGGAAGCCGCTTGCCGGCGGGACGGACCTGATGGTCTTGCTGGAGCAAGGCAAACTGGGGCATCGCAAGTTCCTGAGCATCTCGGGAATCCCGGAGCTGCGCCGGATCGAAATCACACCGTCCCATGTGACGCTCGGCGCACTTGTTACATACACACAAATCCAAGGCGAGCCGATGCTGCAAAGCGAGTTTCCCTTGCTCTGCCAAGCCGCAAGCGAAACCGGTAGCATTGCAAATCAGAATCGTGGGACGTTGGGTGGAAACATCGCGAATGCTTCGCCCGCAGCAGATACGCCCCCAGCACTTCTGGTCTACGATGCCGAATTGGAACTGAGGTCAAAGCGCGGCACTCGGTGCATTCCGTATTCCCGATTCCACACGGGTTACAAACAGATGGAGTTGGCATCCGATGAGATGATCTCGAATATCCGTTTACCTCGCCGCGATCGACAATGGCGGCAGTACTATCGCAAAGTAGGCACTCGCAAAGCGCAGACAATTTCGAAGGTTTGTCTGGCGGTAGGCGCGGAGTTCAGCAACGGCAGCATTCGCGATATTCGAATCGCCATCGGCAGCGTTGCGCCCACTGTTCTACGGTGTTTGAAGACTGAAGCACTCTTACTGCACAGTGACGGCCGGAGCAGGATCAATGACGCGCAAGAACAGCTCGCCGCCGAGATGTCGCCAGTCGATGATTTTCGTTCCAATGCAAAGTACCGCACCCGCGTCGCGCAGAATTTACTCGAGGAGTTTTTGCTGCTCTTAGGAAGTGGAGCTCCGAGCGTGGCGCGCAAGGCTTCTTTGTGACACTAGCCGCGCTGGGGAGCACTACCGAGAATGACAGACCTGGACTGGATGGTCGAGATGCAGCATGCTGCGTCTTTGCTCGTGGAGCCTGCAATCAATAGCACACCAGAAAAGTGTTCATGAAGGGACAGCAATGCGTGATCCGCAGCAACCGCGTCGTGCTTCCCGAGGCAATTCGAGCGGCTGAAATTGTTGTCCGCGATGGCGTCATCGCTGAGATCCGCGATCCGCGACAAATAAGTCCCGCCGAGATCCTCCTCGATTTCGGGGACTCGGTCGTAATGCCAGGCATCGTCGACACTCACATCCATATCAACGAACCCGGCCGGACGGAATGGGAAGGCTTTGAGACTGCCACCATGGCTGCCGCGGCGGGCGGTGTCACGACTCTCATCGAGATGCCGCTGAACAGCATTCCGGCTACTACTACCCTTGATGCATTGCGGCAGAAGATCGCCGCCGCGGAAAGCAAACTATTCGTTGATGTCGGATTCTGGGGCGGTGTCGTTCCCGGGAATTCCACTGAACTTGCGTCCATGCACGAATGCGGCGCCTTCGGCTTCAAGTGCTTCCTCGTCCCTTCTGGCGTTCCCGAATTTGAGGCGGTTACCGAGGCCGATCTGCGACAAGCTGTTCCCGAATTAACACGGCTGAGTGCGGTCTTGCTTGCCCACGCGGAGCTGCCCAGACTTATTGAAGACGCGGCTGAGAGAGTCCGAGAGAAGGATCCACGTTCCTACTCGACTTGGCTTCTCTCACGTCCGTCCCTTGCAGAAGATGAGGCGATCGAATTGCTCATCTGCCTTGCGGCGGAATACAAGGCAAGAGTACATGTCGTGCACTTGTCGTCGTCGTCGTCGATCTCGATGCTCCGCAAAGCGAAAAGCACTGGCGTGAATATCACCGTCGAGACCTGTCCCCACTACTTAACTATTGCTGCGGAAGAGATTCCGGATGGCGCGACGCAGTTCAAATGCGCGCCTCCAATCCGTGATGCCGCCAATCAGGAGAAGCTTTGGTCTGCGCTGAAAGACGGCACCATCGACTTCGTGACGACCGACCACTCTCCAGCTCCGCCGACCATGAAGTGCACTGTAAGTGGAGATTACATGCGCGCCTGGGGCGGCATCGCATCGCTGCAACTCAGCCTCCCGCTGCTATGGACCAGCGCCCACAAACGAGCATTTGCGATTAACGATATTGCGAAATGGCTCTGTCGCGAACCTGCCAAGTTCGCTGGGCTTTCGTCCAAAGGAGAAATTGCTCGCGGACGCGATGCCGATTTTGTAGTCTGGAATCCAGAGCAATCGTTTCAAGTACAACCTGAAAACATGTTCTTCCGGCACAAGCTGACGCCGTATTCTGGCCGAACTCTGTTTGGTGTGGTGCAGGCCACATTCCTCCGTGGGGAGCAGATATATGCCTCCGGAGCGTTCACAGCAGAGCGGCGCGGCCGCGTACTGCGCCGAGGAGAAGCATGAGCGAGTTTACCGATCAGCTTGACCTCGTGTCAGAGAACGTCGGTGGGCGCGTGCTTACGGCAAGCGATGACTTCTTCGCTCCTAAAGAAAACCTCATCAAGGCAACGAAGCCCGTTTGGATTGAAGACAAGTACACCGACCGCGGAAAGTGGATGGACGGCTGGGAGTCTCGGCGGCGCCGCACTCCCGGGCACGATTGGTGTGTGCTACAACTCGGAGTGCCGGGCATCTTGTCTCAAATAATCGTTGATACCAGCTACTTCCGTGGCAACTTTCCTGAATCATGCTCACTCGAAGCTTGCGCCGTCGAGCAGACCAACGTTGAGCTCGCAGGCGGCACGCCTTGGAGCGAGGTGCTTCCGCGTTCGCAGCTCAAGGGAGACAGCCAGAACGTTTTCACGATCCGTGATCGCTATCGTTATACCCACTTACGGCTGAACATCTTTCCTGATGGAGGTGTAGCCCGCCTGCGAGTTTTCGGACAAGTGGTTCCTGAATTGGGAGAAGTTGTCGGCACGCAAGAGGAGATCGACCTCGCGGCCGTGCAGCATGGTGGCCGCATTATCGATTGCAGCGACCGGTTCTTTAGTGCTCCGCAGAATCTGCTGATGCCGGCTAAGAGTTCCGGTATGCATGATGGCTGGGAGACACGCCGGAGGCGCGGTCCGGGTCACGATTGGGTGACATTACGGCTCGGGGTGACGGGCAGGATTCGTTCTGTTGAGGTCGACACTTCGTTCTTCAAGGGCAACTTCCCCGAGAGTTGCTCGCTGGAGACTTGCGTGCTCGAATCGAGTAACGCCGAAGCTACGAATTGTTGCTGGAGCGAACTCCTGCCGCCCACGAAGTTGCGGGCGGACTCCATCGAGAGATTCGAAGTGGTACCTGGTGCACTCGCGACGCACGTACGATTCAACATATACCCGGATGGTGGAGTGGCGCGCCTGCGCATTCATGGAGTGCCCGACAAGGATTCCCTAATGCAGGCAAGACTGCGCTGGCTGAATTCCCTGCCTGACTATGCTGCCCGGAGTGTTTTGCTGAACTGCTGCGGATCACTGCGATGGGCTGATGCTATGACGGGCTCTCGTCCTTTTTCTACGGGTGCTGCGCTGCTCGATGCGCACGTGCAAAGCTGCGAGCGACTGACGGCCGAGGACTGGAAGGAAGCGTTCGCAGCCCACCCTCAGATTGGCGAGCACAAAGAAACTGTAAGCAGCGGCCAGGCCCAACGCTGGTCGCGACAGGAACAATCGTCCGTTGTGGCAGTTGCGGCACCCCAGCGGAAAGCACTGCAACTCAAAAATGGGGAATATTATTCTCGCTTCGGCTACATGTTCATCGTGTGCGCGAGCGGAAAATCGGCAGAGGAGATTCTGGCGATGCTCAGGGAGAGGCTGCACAATGATCCTGCCCGCGAACTTGAACTGGCGGCAGCGGAACAAAACAAGATCACGCAGCTGCGGTTGCAGAAGCTGATCGGGGCTCAGGATGACAGGTTCTCAGGTTTGACCACATGAAAGCATGAGCAGCATTTCCAGTCCGATCACCACGCATGTCCTCGACACAGCGCGTGGTAAGCCCGCGGCCGGCATTCCCGTACGCCTTCATATGCACGCGGGCGGAGAGTGGCAAGAACTCGGGCGCGGAACCACAAACCAGGATGGAAGAATTACAGATCTGTTTACGGACGGGAAACTAAGTGCAGGAAAATATCGCCTTACCTTTGAAACCGGGAATTATCTCTCTTCGTCCGGCAAGCCGTTCTTTCCCGAAGTGTCCATCGTCTTTGACATCCACGATACTGCCGAGCATTACCATGTCCCATTGTTGCTGAGTCCATATGGATATTCGACTTATCGAGGCAGCTAGCCGATGAGCTTCGATTTGGTTGCAGATAGTTACGGCAAGTCGGCTATACGCCTGCTGCGGGTTACCAGATCGGGACAGCAGCACGATGTAAAAGATATTTCCGTGGATATTCAGTTCGAGGGTGACTTTGACGCCGTCCATACAAAGGGCGACAACAGCAAAGTCCTGCCGACTGACACGATGAAGAACACAGTGTACGTGTTCGCTGCTCAGCATGCGATCGAGGAGATCGAGGATTTCGGGGCGCGTCTTGTCGCACACTTTCTCACGAACAACGAGCAGGTCACGGCAGTAAAGGTCCGGATCTCTGAACATCGCTGGTCGCGCATCTCAGCGGAAGGCAAGCCACATCCGACGGCATTTCTTGCGAGTAGTGGCGAGCGGCGAATTGCCACCCTGATCGGCACTCGGGAACAAACTACGGTCTCCGCAGGAATTGACGGGCTGCTGATTTTGCGAACCGCAGGATCAGCATTCGACGGCTACATCAAAGACGCGTACACGACTCTACCGGAAACTCGCGACCGCATCTTCGCAACCACATTGAAAGCAGACTGGGACTACCACGGCGAACAGCCGAGCTTCGGACTGTGCTGGAGGACAGTGCGCGAGGCCCTGCTCGAAACCTTTGCCAATCATCCCAGCGAGTCTGTGCAGCACACGCTGCACGCTATGGCGGAAGCTGCTCTGGAGTCTTGCGCCCAGTTGGGCGAAATCCGTTTATCGATGCCCAACAAACATCACCTGATCTTCAATTTGAGCCGCTTTGGGATGGAGAACCAAAATGAAGTCTTCATTCCAACCGACGAGCCCTATGGTCTGATACAGGCTACTCTACGCAGGACCTGATCCAGTTCTTGTCCTCGTCGTAGAAGGGGGGATCCTGCCACTTCGGCATCTTGAAATAAGCCGTGATGCCGACGCCCGTCGTAAGCAGCCACTTAGTCCGTCGTTGCTGCCCGCCTGCAGCTCCCGATTTCCTGACCACCCGCGCCTAGTTCCGCCAAATCTAACTATGTAACCCAATTTGATCAGGGAACCGGGCGCGCAGCCCGGAACTAATTCTTAAGTTTCTCGGAGGTACGACATGAGGAGATTCATTCTTGCGCTCGTCCTGTGTTTCGCGGTGTGCGGACTAGGTATGGCGCAAAACAACAATCAACAATTGCAGATCACAAATGGCCCCGTTATCGAGGGCGTTGGCGACACTTGGGCGGTCGTCGCCTGGACGACCAACGAAGGTTCCAGCTCGGTGCTCCGTTATGGAACTGACCAAAACAACCTAAGCCAGACGGCACAGCAGGACTATCAGAAATCGCAGTCCTCACAAGGAGCCAATCACCGTGTGAAGATCGATAACCTGCAGCCCGGCACTACGTATTACTTCAAAGTAGACTCCGGCCAAGCGCAACAGACTGGAAGTAGCGCGAGCAGCAACGTTGGCCAGTTCACCACCAAGCAGGCAGGTCAGGCGGCACAAAGCGGCCAAAACGGACAGGGCAACCTGCAGATTACTCAGGGTCCAAACGCAATGCGCGTGGGCGATACCTGGGCAGTGGTGACCTGGACTACAAATACCGGCGGCAGCTCCGTAGTGCACTACGGCACTGACGCGAATAACCTGAACCAAATCGCCCAAGCGCCGTATGCAAATGGGAGCAACGACACTCGGCACCGTGTGCGCATAACTGGATTGCAGCCGAACACCACTTACTATTTCACGGTGGATTCGGGCGAAGGACAAGGCACGGGAACGCAGGCCAAGAGCAATGTTTCGCAGTTTGTGACTAAGGCGCAAGGACAACGATAATGCCGGAACACGAAACGTAGCGTGCTGCGTCTCAAGTAACAAAAAAAAAGGCGCTGCTCTTGCGAGCACGCTTTTTTGTTCCTAAACAACAGAATGCTTATGGATTGTAGAAGCCGCGGTTCTTGCTGTACGGCGCATCGCCTGGTGTGCCGCGCCGGAAGTGTCCGGAGGGGATGGACTTGCCATCGCGTTCATGGGCGAGCAGTTCGATAAACCAGGCTTCGTGCTCGACTTCTTCATTCAGGATTCGCGCCGCCATATCGTAGGTGCGCGGGTCCTTGCCGAACGTCATATCGCAGATCTCGCTCCAACTCCGGATCGCGCAGCGCTCGGACTCGAGCAGCAGCGTAAGGATATTAACTACCGTAGGTGGGTTTGGCAGCTTGGCGGCTTCGCATCCCGCCTGGTCATGGAAGGCAGGCAAGTCGTTCGGCAATTCGCCGCCAAGCTCATAAATGCGGGGAACAATTAGTTCCCAATGGGCGCGGTCTTCGAGGCGGGCGTCTTCGCAGATCTCCTTGTAGTCCTCGTACCCGGCCAAATGCATGCGCAGAATTGTGTAGTAATAATAGGTGCTGGCGAACTCAGCTGCCGCATTGGCAATGAGCATCTTGATCAGTTTCTCGACATCCACACCGCGCGCGCGTATCACCTCGACGCCAACACGCGCACTCACGTCGCCGTGCTTGACGACTCCGGCTTTTACCATAGTTTCCTCCGGCCAGAAGACTAAAGGGGAGCCGCGCGATAGGTCCAATATATCGTTACTATATTTGTCATAGGCAGAACACATCGGTAGAGACGCCGCATGCTGCGTCTCTAGCATGCAGATTGGCACTCATGGAAGTCCACCAGCTCCGCTATTTTTGCGCAGTCGTCGAATCCGGCAACTTCACCCGGGCCGCCGAGGCCACGCGTATCTCGCAGCCCTCGCTCTCTCAGCAGATTCACAAACTGGAGGACGAACTCGGCGCCAAATTGTTTGACCGCCTGCCGCGCTCCGCCCGCCTGACCCAATTCGGAAAGGCTTTCCTTCCCAAGGCACAGGCCATCCTGCGGCAAATCGGCGAAGCTCGCATTGAAATCCGCGAAATGGCAAGTGTCGAGAGTGGGGAGGTGGTGTTGGGGGCCATTCCCACGGTTGCTCCCTACCTGCTTCCGCACATGCTCAGCAGCTTCGCACGGCAGCATCCAAGCGTGTCGGTGAGTGTGGTGGAAGAGATTACACCGACCCTGCTGGAGCGACTACACCAAGGAACGATCGATCTCGCTCTCCTCGCCTTGCCCGTTCTAGGCGACGAACTGATTGCAAGCGAGTTGATGCAGGAGTGCTTGTTCGCGGTGCTGCCGGAGAAACATCCATTGGCGAGTCGTCGCTCGATCGTTCTGGACGAGATGCGCGCAGAACCATTTCTTCTGTTGAAAGAAGGCCACTGCTTCCGTGACAACGCGTTGCTGGCATGCCGCCAGTCTCGTATCAATCCCAAAGTGGTTTTCGAAAGCGGGCAATTCGCTACAATCCTAGCGATGGTGTCGGCCGGCATGGGAGTCTCCGTCGTGCCGCAAATGGCAGTGTGCGACACTCGGGGATGCCGTTTTGTTCTCATTGCCGATAAGCGCAGTCGCAGACGAATTGGAGTGGTGCGGCTGAAATACAGGTATCCAACCAGGGCACAAATGGCATTGTTAGAGCACTTGCAGCACAATGCGACGACGAAAGCTAGTTAGGCCTCGATTGTGCATACGGGGTGACGGGCATTCTGTCCCGCAGATTACGGTTCGCATGCTGTCTTGTTAGGACGTTCAGCCGATCAATGCACCAACACACTCGTAATAAAGTCCAGTGCTCTCGGATCGTTTGACTGACCCAACCAGAACACCGCCTGCTTTCTGACCACCGGATTCCTGTTATTTCTCGCCACCTCGATCAACTTCGGCACTCCTTCGTGATCCGGTAACTGCGACAGAGCAAATACTGCTTTCTTCTTCACATCCGTATCCGGATCGTTTTCGATGGAATCGGTGATCACTCCTGCTACCTTGTTTCCGGCCTTCTGGGCGAGCCAGAAGAGCGCCTGTCCGCGCACGCGTGAGCTTGAATCCTGCTTGGCAACATGAATCAGCTCGTCTTGCGCTTGTGGCTCCCGACTTTGGCTTAGAGGAAACGTCAGCTTGTCGCGGA
>C688J18823_10003353_pt1 | contig 10129 bp, 6 predicted proteins | sample HopSoiMetagenom1_FD_18823 | JGI IMG/M metagenome (IMG submission 18823) | reverse complement strand
GCGGTGGCGTACGCCGTCGTCGGTTGGCTGCTCGTTCAAGTTGCCACCCAAGTCTTTCCGTTTTTCGAAATTCCGAATTGGACAGTGCGCCTTGTTGTGCTCGCAATCGTCATCGGATTTCCCGTCGCGCTCATTATCGCGTGGGCGTTTGAATTGACGCCGGAAGGATTGAAACGCACCGAAGATGCCGATCTCATCGCGCAAGGACACAGGAAATCGTACGTATGGATTTACGTCGTAATTGTGGGCGCATTGCTATCGATCGGTTTGTTTTTTATGGGTCGCTACACCGCGGGAGCCAAGGCGCCAGTGGCCTCACCTAATCAATCAGCGGCGAAATCGATTGCCGTTATCCCCTTCGCAAACTTGAGCGCCGACAAGAACGACGAGTATCTGAGTGATGGCATGACGGAAGAATTGCTCAACGTGCTGACGAAGGTGAAAAGCTTGCACGTTCCGGGGCGCAGTTCGTCCTTCGCCTTTAAGGGCAAGAATGAGGACGACATCTTCCGTAAAGTCGGCGAGCAACTTCACGTAAATACAGTTTTGGAAGGCAGTGTGCGCAAAGCGGGTGACAAGCTGCGGATTACTGCGCAGCTAGTCAATGTAGCCGACGGTTTTCATCTCTGGTCCGAGACCTATGACGCGGACATGAAAGACATCCTCGCCGTACAAAGCGATGTGGCGAAACGCGTGGTCCAGGCACTGCAGGTCCAGCTAGGTGTCGACGAAGCGCGCGCGTTTGCGAAAAAGGCGACCGAGAATCCAGAAGCGCACCGTCTCTACCTGTTAGGCCGTTATCATTTCGCCAAGTTCACGCGCGCCGGTTGGACTAACGCGATCCACTATTACGAACAGGCCCTCCAGGTAGATCCGAACTTCGCTTTAGCGTACTGCGGGCTGGCTGACACTTACGGATGGGCTGGAGGACAGCTAATGCCCGGCCGGGAAGCGTGGGCCAAGGAAACGGAACTAGCGGAGAAGGCGCTGGCCCTTGATCCAAATCTCGCCGAAGCGCATCTGGCCATGGGGACAGCTCTCTTTAGCGTGCTCCGTCCATACGCCTCTGAGAAGGAACTCGACCGCGCGGTGGAATTGAATCCCAACCTGGCTCTCGCTTATGATCAATATGGTTGGACCTTCGCGGGGATGGGCCGGTTCGACGAAGCGATCGCAGCAGAAAAGAAGGCCCTTGAACTCGATCCGCTAAACACTTTCCTGAACACTGACCTCGCCTTCTTTCTCTACTGGGCGCGCCGTTATGAGGACGCGACGACGCAAATCCGCAACACTTTGGAATTGGATCCGAATAATGCTTTTGCTCATTCGATCCTGGGCTGGTGCTTGATCTCGAAAAGGAATACGGCTGAGGCAAGGACCGAGTTCAACAAAGCAACGATGCTGGATGACCTGCCATGGTACATAAGTTCCCTCGGCTACGCCTGCGCCGTCAGCGGTGATCGTGCTAAAGCAGAAGAGATACTTCAGGAATTGGAGGACTTGTCGAAGCAGCGATATGTCTCACCGGCGAACCGGGCGGCTGTTTACTTAGGCCTCGGTGACAACGAGAAAGCTTTGGATTGGCTGGAGAAGGCTTATGACGACCGGGACCCCATCTTTTGGTGGATCAACGGCGATCAGCTTTATGACGGAGTGCGCGGGATGCCGCGCTTCAAAGCGCTGGTCCAGAAGATTGAGAGCACGCAAGCAGAATCAAACAAGTGAAGAGCAACGACTTCTTTGCCGAGCTCAAGCGGCGCAACGTTTACAAGGTTGCAGTCGCGTACATTGTGGCTGGCTGGGCGCTTTCTCAGGGCTTAGCGCAGGTTCTTCCAGTTTTTGATGTTCCGAACTGGACGATTCGTTTAATTGTCCTGCTGATTATCATAGGTCTGCCGGTTGCACTCGTACTCGCATGGGCATTTGAGATCACGCCGGAGGGAATTAAGCGAACCGAAACGGCCGACCGTATGCCTGCGGCCGCGCAACGGAAAAAACACACGTGGATCTATATCGTTGTCGTTGGAGCTATTGTTTCGATCACATTGTTCTTACTTGGCCGTTACAGTGCGATCAGCGGAGCGCCTCGACACATTGAAGCGGCTACAGGAATTCCAGGGAAATCAATCGCAGTGCTGCCTTTCGATAACTTGAGCCGCGATCCAGACAACGCCTACTTTGCCGAGGGCGTGCAGGATGAAATTCTAACTCGGCTGGCGAAAGTCGCCGATCTGAAAGTAATCTCGCGGACTTCGACGCAGCACTTCAAAAGCGTACCGGAAAATTTGCCGCAGATCGCGAAGCAACTCGGCGTCACAAACATTCTCGAGGGCAGCGTTCAGAAAGCGAAGGACCAGGTGCGGGTGAATGTGCAGCTTATTAACGCTCTCACTGACGCGCATCTCTGGGCGGAGATTTACGATCGCAAATTGACTGATCTTTTCGCCGTCGAAAGCGAGATCTCAAAGACGATTGCCGACACTCTGCAGGCGAAGCTCACCGGCTCAGAAAGCACAGCGATGTCAAACAAGCCGACGGAGAATCCCGCGGCTTATGAGCTTTATCTTAAGGGCCGCTTTTTTTGGAATAAACGCACCGGGCAGGATTTGAAAACAGCGTGCGATTATTTCCAGCAAGCAATCGCCATCGATCCGCATTTTGCCACCGCCTACGCGGGGCTGGCGGAGAGCTACATATTGATACCGTTGTTCGATGCCGGATCCCCGCAGGATTATTTCCCGAAGGCGAAAGCTGCTGCGCAACGGGCGATTCAGTTACAGGAGACTTCAGCTGAGGCACACACCGCTCTCGGTTTATTGTTTTGTTTCTCCGATGTAAACTTTGCCCAGTCCGAAAAGGAATTTAAACGCGCGATTGAGCTGAATCCGAATTACGCGACGGCGCACCACTGGTATGGCAATGCTCTTCTGGTGGCGCTCGGCCGTTTCGATGAAGCGATCAGCGAAAATAAACGCGCTGTGGAACTGGACCCTCTTTCGCTCATCATCAATGCGGATCTTGGCAGCACGTTCATGATGGCGCGTCAGTATGACCAAGCTATCGCGCAGCTTCAGCGGACGCTCACGCTGGATAACAAATTCGGCTACACGCATTGGAATCTTGGGGAAGCGTTTTACTTAAGGGGCGATACAGCGGCAGCGATTGCCGAATACACGAAAGCGCGAACGCTCGACGACGATCGGCAAATTGTTGCACTCCTCGGGCGCGCTTACGCGGATACGGGCGAGAAAGACCAGGCGCTGGAGTTGGTTCGAGAGCTTGAAGCGCGGGCGAAGCAGCAATTCGTCAGGGGGTACCTCATCGCGCTGGTTTACATCGGGCTGGGCGACAAAACAAAAGCGATCGACTACTTGGAACGTGAATACCTGAATCGCGACAACATCGATACTGCCTGGATCCGAGCCGATCCCATGCTTGATCCGCTCCGCGGCGACCCGCGGTTTGAAGCCCTAGCAGAGAAAATTCTTCCGGCACGGGAATTTGGAAAATCCGGTACTCAACGTTGAATTCGGGAAATTTGGGAAAATTCTTTGCGGAGCTAAAACGGCGCAATGTGTACAAGGTGGCGGTCGCTTATGCCATCGCTGGTTGGGCGCTTGCCCAAGGGATCGCGCAAGTTTTTCCTGTGTTCGGAATTCCGAACTGGGTCATTCAACTGATTGTCTTGCTGATGGTCATTGGTTTTCCGATTGCTCTTGTTCTGGCGTGGGCGTTTGAGCTGACCGGCGAGGGACTAAAACGAACCGAAGACGCGCATTTTGCGCGAACGCGCGCAAAATCTCACGCTTGGATTTACGTTGCCGTTATCGGCGCTGTTTTGTCGATCGGGTTATTTTTCCTTGGCCGCTACACCGCCGGTCCTGCGCAACACGCAGCGGCCGATGCTTCGGTAAAATCGATCGCGGTCCTGCCGTTTGAAAATTTGAGTGACGACAAACAGAACACCTACTTCGCAGACGGCGTGCAGGATCAAATCCTAACGAATCTTGCCCGCGTCGCCGATCTGAGGGTCATCAGCCACACCACGGTGCGCCAGTATAAGAGCGGCCAGCCACGAAATCTGCGCGAGATCGGCCGACAGCTCGGTGTTACTCACATTCTTGAAGGTTCGGTGCAACGCGCAGGTGATCGGCTTCGTATCGCCGCACAGTTAATCGATGCTCGCACAGATTCCCAAATTTGGGCCGAAACGTACGATAGGACTGCAGCCGATTTGTTTGCCATCCAAACTGAGTTGGCGGAATCGATCGTCGCTCAGCTCCAGACGAAACTTTCACCGCAACAAAAGGCTGAGATCGAGCAGCGTCCAACGCAGGACCTGGTTGCGTTCGAGCTTTACCTTCGCGCGAAACAAATCGTCGATAGTTATCTCATCGCTGACGACGTGCGAGCTGCGTTACTTTCCGCTCTGCAATCGCTGGATCAGGCAATAAAACGCGATCCGAACTTTGTCTCCGCGTACTCCTATATCGCGCGGGCGAACGATCTCCTCTACTTTTTCGATCTCGATCCTACAGCAGATCGAATCCGTCTTGCGGAATTAGCAGTGAAGGCAGCGCTGCGACTTCGTCCCGATTCACCGGAAGCACACTTCGCGATGGCTGACTTTCTCTTCCGTTGCCACCGCGATTACGACGGCGCTCTGAAGGAACTCGCAATTGCGCGTCAGGGCCTGCCAAATGACACCGCGTTTTTCATCCTTTCAGGTTACATCAATCGACGCCGCAATAATTGGGCTCAAGCGGAACAAGATTTCTCTACTGCCGTCCTGCTCGACCCTCGAAACCCGAATGCTTACAACCTGCTCGCCGACACCTACAACCTGCAACGCAGACAGAATTACGGCGCGAAAGTTTACGAGCGCGTCCTTGCTGCGGGCGAGCGCACCCCGATTGTTTTCTTTCGACGAGCCTTAGCGCTATTCAATGGAACAGGTGACTCCAAACTGGTGCGCGACGTGCTGGCGCAAAACCCACAAATGGATGTGGGCGGTGGACAAACTCCGGTCCGCGTATTCCTGGCATTGGTCGACGGAAATTTTGCCGAAGCAGAGCGGGTGCTTGCCGCTTCTCCGCGCGAAGACTTCCAAGACATCGATTACAGCTTCTACTATCCCAAGGCATGGTTTGAGGCGATGATTGCGAGAGCAAAAGGCGATTCCGCGCGTGCGANCGCTGCCTTCTCCGCCGCGCGCGCAATCTTGGAGCAGAGATTGGCGGTTAAGCCGGAANACGCACGAACGNTTGCTGTCCTCGCTCAGGTAGACGCCGGTCTTGGTCACAAAGAATTGGCCATTCAAGAAGCGAAACACGCCATCGATTTGATGCCAGTTTCCAAAGACATTTACGATGGCGCGTTAGTGCTTGAGGGATTAGCGCAGGTCTATACGTGGACCAACGAACCTGATCGCGCTATCGAAGTGTTGCAGAAACTTGTGACGATGCCGGGTTACACGAACTATGCCCGACTCAAACTGCATCCCATGTGGAATCCGCTTCGCGGCGATCCGCGTTTCGAGAAAATCGTCAACTCACTCGCGCCGAAAGATCAGAGCAAGTAAACTCGTGCGATGAATCCGAAGGTATTCTTCGGCGAGCTGAAGCGACGCAACGTGTACAAGGTCGGAGTCGCGTACGCGGTTATCGCCTGGCTGTTGATGCAAGTCGCCAGCCAGATTTTTCCATTTTTCGAAGTCCCGAATTGGGTAGTACGTCTGGTAATCCTCCTACTTGTCGTCGGTTTTCCGATAGCGCTCATGATCGCTTGGGCGTTTGAAGTGACGTCGGAGGGGATCAAAAGCACAGAAGCTGCCGATGCAGCGGGACAACGATCTCGCGGCGTCGCGTGGATTTATGTTGTCCTAGTCGGTGCGGCGCTCTCAGTCGGTTTGTTCTTTGTCGGGCGTTTTACTGCTGGACACGCAACGCCTCCACTGAGCGAAGCAGCTACAGCCATACCACAAAAATCTATCGCGGTGCTGCCGTTAGTTAATGAAAGCGGCGATCCGAAGGACGAATATTTCTCGGACGGGTTATCGGAAGAATTGATCGCGGCTCTGTCTCAAATTAGCGGGCTCAAGGTCATCGGTCGCAGCTCTTCGTTCCGCTTCAAAGACAGGAAAGAGGAACCGAAGACGATTGGCAAAAAGCTGGGTGTGAGCACCCTTTTGGATGGCACGGTGCGCAAGCAAGGCGACCGGGTGCGTATCGTAGCTGCACTCGTGAACGCTACGGACGGAATTCAGCTCTGGACGCGAACGTTCGATCGCGAACTGAAAGATATCTTCGCCGTTCAAGAGGAAATCGCCAGGGCGGTCGCTGAGTCGCTGAAGGTAACTTTGCTCGGATCGGATTCGGCTCAAAGAAGGGCGCCGACGAACGTGGAAGCGCATAACGCGTACCTCCAGGGTCATTTCCATTTTCAGCGTCGGAATCTCGAGGATCATCGCAAAGCTGTCGGTTACTTCGATCAGGCGATCCGGCTCGATCCGAATTATGCTTTGGCTTACGCAGAACGATCCGAAGCGTGGACGTATATAGGAGACTTGACCGGCCAACACGAGTCTGCGTGGTTAAACGCGCGGAGCGATGCGGAAAAGGCCGTCGCGATCGCACCTGATCTGGCTGAAGCGCATGCAGCCCGCGGCTTCTTGCGCTTTCTTGTGGACTGGAAATTCAGCGAAGGCCTGAACGAACTGAAGCGCGCGAAAGAACTTTCTCCAAGCAATCCTACGGCTAACGATCTGCTCGCCCGCGTGATCGGTTATCTGGGGCGAGTTGATCAGGCTGAGCGGCAGGCTCGCCAAGCGGTGGAACTCGACCCACTTTCCGTTATAGCGCAAAATAACCTTGCTCGCGTTCTTTTCTACGCCGGAAAACTGGATGAGGCATTCGCGGTCGCACGGAAGTCGGCGGAGTTGCAGCCGGCTGCTGCTGCCACCCATCGATGGCAGACGCTGATCGCTGCCCAGCGCGGCGACGGCGAGACGGCATTGCGAGAAGCGCAACTGGAGCCTGACGAAGGTTATCGCCGTTTCGAACTCGCGATCGCGCAATATGTGCTCGGAGATCGGCAGGCTGCAGACGCGGCGTTGGCCGATATCATCGCCAACGGTCGAGATAATTTGGCCTATCAAATCGCCGAGGTTTATGCTGTGCGAGGTGAGAAAGACAAAGCTTTCGAGTGGTTACAAATCTCATTCGATAATCACGACACCGGAACACTGACTCTTTTAGTCGATCCATTGTTGCGCGACTTGCGCGATGATGCTCGCTACAAGAACTTCCTCGCCAAACTTGGTTTACCTACAACGTTATGAGTCACAGGCCTTCATTCTTCTCTGAGCTAAGACGACGCAACGTTTTCAGGGTTGCACTCACTTATGCGGTCGTAGCCTGGCTGCTGATTGAGATTGCGTCGGTTCTTTTGCCACTGGTCGACGCACCAGAGTCGATCATCACAGCATTCGTGGTGTTGCTCGCGCTTGGATTCGCCGTCGCCCTCTTCATTTCGTGGTCTTTCGAGATGACGCCCGAGGGCCTGAAACGAACGCAGGATCTTTCGCCTAACGAGGTGATTCCTTATTGGAGCCGTCGCAAATTCGCAACATTCATCCTTGGCGTCGCAGGCACTGCGTTTTGTCTTTCTGCTTACCACCTGCTATTTCCACCGCCACCGCGGATCATTTCAAGCGAGCCGCTTTCGATCTCACAAGCATCGCCTTCGAGTTCGCCCTCGGAAAAAACGAGCGGTACGCAATCAGATGAGCGAACTCTTCGTGCTCTTGACGATCAATGGGCCAAAGCTGCAGCAGCGAAAGACGTCGAGAAGACGATCGCTTTTTACTCCGATGACGCAATCGTGCTTCCTGCGAACGCAACGAGTGCGGCGACCAAGGAGGCGGTTCGGAATGTCTGGAAAGAGATGTTTGCCACTCCGGGGTTCGTCATAACTTGGAAGCCGACGAGAGTGCAGTTGGCGAAGCTCGGCGATATCGGTTGGGTGAGCGGTACGTACGAATTGACGATGAACGACGCGAGCGGCAAACGAATCAATGATCGCGGGAAATACCTCGAGGTGTGGGAAAAACAGAGAGATGGAAATTGGAAATGTGCCGCCGAGATGTGGAATTCCGATCTGGCAGCTTCCGCGCCCGCGCCCTAGAAAAATAGCCAGTCGCCTTTGTTACTTTGCCGAACTGTAAAACAGTCAGCTTCGCGCCAAAGCGAAACAGATTTAAATGAACTGGGCAATGCTCACAGCCATCGGGCAACTCGCTACGGTGCTCATCGGAGTTCCTTCGATCATTTACTTCGCTATCCAGCTACGTGAGCAGAACAGGGAACGCCGTCAGTCGGCGGTGAATGCTCTCACAGAGCAATGGGGTGAGCTGACCAAGGCGTTGCACGAAAACGCAGAGTTTACCGCCGTTTATCTTCGCGGTGTGCAATCTTTTCACGACCTCGATGCTGTATCGAAGCTTCGCTTTAGCGCTTTCCAAAATCGCTTCTTCAAGAACTTCGAAGGAATGTATTACTCCAGGCGTGAAGGGATATTAAATACCGAGTTGTGGGATGAGATTGATCGGACCATGAGCGATTTTCTCGCCTACCAAGGAATTCAGGAATGGTGGCAGACACGCAGGCACTGGCACACCGAAGCGTTTGCTCGGGTCGTTGACGGAATCATAACCAGGGGCGCGAAGCCGACGGCCTATTCGACTTATGATCTGAAGCAACTGGTGCCGCCTAAAGACGCCTAATGAGCGAAACTCGAGAATGGCCGCGAATCGCGGTCGTTGGCGCAGGCGCCGTCGGTGGCTATTTCGGCGGAATGTTTGCCCGCGCTGGCGCGCCTACTCTTTTCATCGGGCGAAAACATTTCGCTGACGCAGTTAACTCGAAAGGTCTTGTTCTCGATAGTTTGCACGGCCAGGAGCGAATCGCGGCTGAGGCGACAACCGAGATGAGCGCCGTTCGAGATTGTTCGCTCATTCTCTTTTGCGTTAAGGCGAACGATACGTCAGCGACCGCGACACAAATGGCTCAGTTCGTTAGGCGAGATGCGACAGTAGTTTGTTTGCAAAACGGGATCGATAACGCTGATCAAGTTCGCGCCGCGGCAAACGTGGTGGCCGTGCCAGCCGTCGTTTATGTGGCGGTGTCAGTGCCCGAAGCCGGTCGCGTGAAACATCTCGCACGTGGTGATTTAATTATCGGACCGCCATCCGAGCGAACAACACAGTTGGCGGATCTTTTCGTCCGCGCCGGTATTCCGTGTCGGGTGTCGGACAATATCGAAGGAGAACTCTGGCTAAAGCTGCTGCGAAATTGCGCATTGAACGCGATCTCTGCATTGGGACAGGCCCGTTACGGCCAAATCGCGAAAAATGACGATGCAAAAAAGCTCATGGAACAAATCGTGGACGAAGTGCTCGCCGTGGCCCGCGCGGCTCGCGTCGTTTTGCCGGGGGTCGATGACCGCCGCCAGTCAGGAATGGCGGCGGCGCTGGAACTCGCTACGCAAATGGCAGACGCGTTTTCTTCAACCGCGCAGGATTTAAATCGCGGTCAGCCGACAGAGATCGATGCACTCAACGGTTACATTTCCCGTCGCGGTGCGGAGCTTGGCATTCCCGTGCCGGTGAATCACGCGTTGTTCAGCCTGGTAAAGTTAGCTGAACAGAAGCACCTCGGTTAAGCGGCGAGGATTTTTTCAAAAAGAGCTTGCGGCGACATAGTGATATAGTTAAGTATATCACTATGACGAAGGAATGTGGCACGCCGTTCAAGGGCCGGTGCTCACGTGGTCTATGAAATGGAAGCGAACCCTGAAACGCAGCGCGCTTGTCGTCGTCGTCCTTCTTTTGGCGTGGTTTCAATTCGCCTACTGGAGTTCGACCAACGACTGCCAGCAGAGCGTTCTTCCCGGAGGTGAGCGCATGAAAGCCATTAAGTTTTGCGAATACGGCCCGCCCGATGTCCTAACCGTGCAGGAGATCCAAAAGCCGGTTCCGAAGGACAACGAGCTTCTAGTCAGAGTTCGCGCGGCATCACTTAACTTCATTGACGCCGGCTTGGTGCGCGGCCCGTCGGTCCTTCGATTCATG
>C688J18823_10003352_pt1 | contig 10131 bp, 7 predicted proteins | sample HopSoiMetagenom1_FD_18823 | JGI IMG/M metagenome (IMG submission 18823) | reverse complement strand
CGCCCGGCCCGGCCACCAACTACTTCGGCGGCAACACCTCCTGTGTTGAGCTGACCACTGGTAATGGCGATCTCCTGATCTTTGACTGCGGCACCGGCGCGCACCGGCTTGCCCTGGAGTTGATGGGGCAAGGCAAGAAGCCCATCAAGTCGAACATTCTCATCGGCCACACGCACTGGGACCACATCCAAGGCTTTCCGTTCTTCAGCCCGGCCTTTGTCAAAGAGAACTCCGTAGCGATCTATGGCCCGGAAGGCAGCCGCGGGTCGCTGCATGAGGTGCTGGCCGGTCAGATGGAGTTCACCTACTTTCCGATTGCGTTGAACCAGCTGCCGGCCTCGATCAGCTACCACGAGCTGAGCGAGGGCATCCATACGATCGGAGGCGTGCGGGTCGCTACGCAATTTCTCCATCACCCCGCCATGACGCTGGGTTACCGGGTCGAAGCCGACGGGGTCGCGGTGGTATACTTGGTGGACCACGAGCCGTTTTCAGACCAGCTGTGGCGGGCCGGCGCGAAACCGGGCAGCATCGAATCGATCCTGCATGAGGGCGACCGCCGGCACGCCAAATTCATGGCCGATGCCGATCTCGTGATCCATGACGCCCAGTACACGCCCGAGGAGTACGGTCCCAAAAAGAACTGGGGGCACAGCACGTACGAGTATGCTGTGCAAATTGCCGCGGCCGCCGGCGTGCGCCGGATTGCACTGACCCATCACGATCCGAGCCACGATGACCACTTCGTCGCGGTCATTGAGCGCAAGGCCCGCACCCTGGCCCTGGAGTGCGGGACCGGGCTCGATGTCTTCTGCGCGTATGAAGGCTGCGAACTGGTACTTGAACCGCGCTCAAGATTGAAGCGGTTTGTCGCGGCGGACCCTTTCCAACCGCCCGTCGCGCAACGCCGCTTTCACGTCCTGGTGGTCGATGACCAAGCGGATATGCTCGCGTTGATTGTTAGCGCGCTGGAGGAGGATCAGCACACGGTCAGCAAAGCGACAAGCGGCCCGGAGGCGCTTCGAATCATCGACGAACACATGCCGGATCTCATAGTGCTGGACTACAAGATGACAGGGATGGACGGTATTGCGGTCACCAAAGCGCTTCGCGCCAAGCCCGAGACGCGGTCCCTCCCCGTGCTGATGCTGACAGCGATGACCGATGAGCCGAGCACCCGCGCCGGTTTCGAAGCCGGAGTAACCGACTATGTGACCAAGCCGTTTTCGATCCCGCAGCTCACCGCGCGGGTCCGCGCCTGCCTCGCTAGAAGCCCACTCCCGTGATCATGTGACGCTCTAGTCGTCGGAGACGACCTCGACACGATCCAGATAGCTGGACAATTCGCCCACCCACTTGCGCGACCCGTCGTTATCGCCACTCTCGGCCGCCTGCTCAAGGGCGGCGCCGATGTCGGTAATAGCCTGAAACCCAAAGCTGCCGCCGGCGCCTTTCATGCCGTGGCCCAGGCCCTCCACGGTCTGGAAGTCACCGCGATCCAACGCGTCCGCTATCGCGCTGACATCCTGCCTGCGGTTCTGTAGAAACCCGGGGATCAGGCCGGCGAATTTAGGATTGACACGCACCAGGATCGTCTCCGTCCGGCGGCTTTCTTCCGGCCGCGGGGGCGCAAGTACGGCAAGCTCCCTGATCGCTCGCAGCAGCACTTCCTGCTTTATCGGTTTGCTGAGATATGCTGTGCAGCCCGCCGCCAGGCACTGTTCTTGATCTCCCTTTAAGGCAGCGGCCGTCAGGGCGACGATCGGTGTGAGTGACCGGTGGTTAGCCCGTTCCCACTCTCTGATTGCCCGGGTCGCGGTCAAACCATCCATGACCGGCATTTGCCGGTCCATCAGGACAAGGTCGTAGTGTCCAGCGGTAAACTTTTCTACGGCAATGGCCCCGTTTTCGGCGATGTCGACCCGGTACGGCATGTCCTTCATATATGCGACTGTGATCGTGCGATTGTCGGGGGAGTCCTCGACCAAAAGAATGTGCAAGGCGCGCAACGGCGCCTCGGAAATCGTGCCGACCGAAACGGCTGTCCGCCGCTTGCTCTTGGGCCGGACCTCGAGCGGCACGGCAAAAGAAAACACGCTGCCCTTGCCGAGTTCGCTTTCGACCGAGATGCGCCCTGCCATCAGCTCGACCAAGCGCTTCGAAATTGTGAGCCCGAGACCCGATCCTCCGTACCGGCGCGTGGTGGATGAATCGGCTTGCGTGAAGCGCTCAAACACCGCTCCCAATTTCTCGCTTGGAATACCGATGCCGGTATCCGAGATCGTAAACCGCAACGCGGCCGGAATAGCCGGGTCGTTATCCGGTGTCACTCGCAGTGCCACTTCCCCCGATTCTGTGAACTTTATCGCATTGCCAAGCAGATTAAGGAGGACCTGCCGCAGCCGAGTTGGGTCGCCGATCAGGTCGGTGGGCACTATCGGCGCGATCTCGCATACCAGAGCCAGACCTTTTTCATCGGCCTGGACCACCACCATCTCCGTGATTTTTTCCAGCAAATCCTTCAATGAGAACGCCGTCCGTTCTAGCTCGATCTGCGAAGTTTCGACCTTGGAGAGATCGAGGATGTCGTCGATCAGGTGCAGCAGGTTGTCGCCGGCGCGCCGAAAAATCTGCACGTACTTGCTTTGCTCCGGGGAGAGTTGGGTTTTCGCTAGCAGGTCGGCGATGCCGATGATGGCGTTCATCGGCGTTCGGATTTCATGGCTCATGCTGGCCAGAAAATCCGATTTCGTTCGGCTCGCGCTCTCGGCCACGGCCTTGGCCTGCTGCAATTCCACTTCCACCCGCTTGCGCTCGGTGACGTCGCGCGCCGCAGCGAAGACGCCCTGCAGCGTGCGCTCTCGGTCATAAAACGTGGTCGCGTTATAGGACACCACCGTTTTCGTCCCATTGCGGGCGCACGCGGTCAGCTCGTAGTCGGTGACCTTCTTTTGGCTCAGCACGAGCTTGATCCCTGCTTCGGCCCGGTCCGGATCGGTGAAGTAGCCCTTGAATGGCGCGCCGATCAGTTCGTCGCGCGTGCAGCCGGTGAGCGCCTCCATCTGCTTGTTGACGTCCGTGATAATGCCCGAAGGGTCGGTGGTCATGATCGCATCGATGTTGGATTCGATCAGCGAGCGCGTATAGAATTGCTGATCGCGCAGGCGCTGATCGAGCTTTTTCTTCTCGGCTTCGACCTGCTGGCGCGCGGTATTGTCGGTGCCGATCAGCAGATACCCAATAATAGCGTCCTGCGCGTCGCGCAGCGCCGTGACTGACACCACCGCCCCAAACCGGCTGCCATCCTTGCGGATGTAGGTCAGCTCATAAATGTCCTCGATCCCGCGCGAGGCCTTGAATACCAGGGCCTCGAAGCCCGGCGTGATCGGAGTCCCGAGTTCGACGCTGAGCGCCTCGGCGCGCGCGATCACTTCCTGTGGATCGGAAATGTCGGCCGGCGTGATCTTGTTCAGCACTTCGGCCGCCGTGTAGCCCAGCATCCGCTCGGCGCCCACGTTGAAGATCTGAATGACGCCCTTCGCGTCGGTGGCGATGCTCGAGAAGTTGGCGCTGTTGAAGATCGCCTTCTGCAGCGCCCCCGCTTTCAGCAGCACCTCTTCCGCTTGTGCGCGCAAGGTCACGTCGGCTGCGCCGTCGGGCACGCTGGTGCGTGCTCTCGCCGGGTTCTTGACTCGTGCCATACGGCAGTCTCCGTGATCTTACAGATGCGCATCTTTAATCTCCGGCGAGCGCAGCGCAGGAATCGAAAAATGCCCCAATTGATGCCAGTCGCCGCTCAACAGAAATGCCGCTCCGGAGAAATGCCGCGCCGGGCAAAGCCCGAAGTTACCACCCCCGACGCCAGCGTTCATCATCGCGGCGGCGGCTGGGCTGGTCGTCGCGCGAAACTTCACCGAGTTCCGTGCTATGGACTATATACCTGCGCCGCGGGAGTACCAGGGGAGGGAAGCGGCTCAGACGCACCCCGACTGCGGGCACCGTGCGCCGGCATGGGGGCCAGCGAGACCAAATGCGGCCGGCGATTACGGGAAAGCTATGCCTCGGTCTAGGCGAAGCCGCGCCGTCTCCCGTTTCGTTGCCGCCAACCATTTGCATCGACTGCCCTTTGCCGAAGTTGCACGCTATTGGGTTGCCTACGTCGCTCAAAGGCGCGAGCCTGGCTCAAACTCGCCAGGCATCTGGCGAATGTTGGTTGAATGGATGCCGCTGCTCTGAACTCCGCATGAGCATGCCGGCGAACTCGTTTTTTTTGGATATTACTAATCTCATGAGACTGGCAGCGTTCATACGGTCAAACGTCGAGCAAATTTCTTCAGAATGGGAAGTGTTTGCTGCGACTTTGTTGCCTAAAGAAGAATTCAGCGCCTCCGTCCTTAGGGATGGCATTTCTGATATATTAAAAGAAATTGCCGCAGACATGGACCGCGCTCAGAGTATGGAACAGCAGCAGGGTAAATCAGAAGGTGATCCAAGGCGCTTTCAGCATATCGAAAACGCGGCAGAGCGACACGCTTTGGCTCGGGTGAAAATGGGCTTGTCATCGCGCCAAGTCATCTCTGAATTCAGGGCTCTGAGAGCAACGGTGATTCGATTATGGCAGCATGACTTCATCGAAATCGACCAGATCTCATTTTACGATCTTGTGAGGTTTAACGAAGCCATTGATCAGGCTTTGACAGAAGCGGCGGCCAGGTATACGGAAAAAATGGACCAATCGCGCGAGCTGTTTCTCGGAATGCTAGGTCATGATTTAAGAAACCCGCTAGGTGCAATTTGTGGATTTGCAGAGCTGCATCTATTATCTAAAACACCAGACCGTCACGCACATTTTGCGTCGCAAATCTTGACCTGCGCAACGCGGATGTCTCATATGATAACGGATTTAATTGAACTGACTCGGGTTCGCTTGGGTACAGGCCTGTCAATTAAGCCAGCCCGTGCCTGCATGCGCCGCATTTGTACGAACGCTATCGAGGAAATGAGATCTATTTATCCGAAACGCGTTTTTAAGCTTAAATGCGCGGCCCAGCTTCCTGGAGAATGGGATGAGGCCAAGCTAAGCCAGGTATTATCTAATCTACTGGGAAATGCGATTCAGCATGGTGCCATTGACACGCCCGTAACCGTAAAGGCAAAAAAAGAGCAACATGAGGTAATTCTTTCCGTTCATAATGAGGGCGCTTCTATTCCCGTAGAGATAGTACCAAACTTATTCGATCGTCTGTTTCAAGGAGCCTCGGAGCAGAGAGATGCGGATGACAACTCTACTAGCCTAGGCCTAGGTCTTTATATCGCAAAGGAGATTATCACGGCGCACGGGGGAGCATTAGAAGTGTATTCATCCGACGATGAGGGCACTACTTTTGTAGCTCGCTTGCCACGCAAGTCTTTGTGAGGATCTTAAACGACCAACGGCAACAGCCCGCAAAAGCATGTCTGGCGGGCAAAAATTATCCTGCTGACCGCCGATGGTCTGGGACCAATGCAATTATGTGCGGCACCGGACGTGCTAAGTCGGTCGTGTGGCGCTGGCAAGGGCGTGGATGGACTGCTGCGCGATAAGAACCGACCGCCGGGCCGCAAGCGCCTCGCCACGGCGGTGATTGAACGCGTTGTTGCCCTGACGGCGGAAGACCCGCCCGGCGAAACGACGCATTGAACCGTTGGTCAGATGGTCAAGACGGTCGGGTCAGCATCTCGTCGGTGCAGCGGATCTCGCAAGACATGGGCTGCAGCCGCACCGGGTACGCTGGTTCAAGCTGTCGAAGCACCCGGAGTTCCGTCCCCAAGGCCGAAAGGCTACCGTTGCCGATATGCTGCCGCGTCACCGTCACGATCGCCCAGACGCTTGCCATCGTCTCGTAACCGGCAATGCTAATCACCAGCCGCTTGGCTCCGCTCTTACCAAAAGCCCGCGAAGCGAGAGCGTCAACCTCCGGCTCGGTTCCCGGCGGGCTTCCCCAGTAATCTGATAACCGTTGCACCGCGTCGCAACCGCACCGTCCTGGCCCAAGGCTCTAAATCGAGAATTAGCCGGGGGGCTTGCCGTCAATCGCACTTTCCCCCTGCACCGCTTCGATGAGGTTCTGGCGCGTAAAGGGCTTGGGAAGGAAAGTGCCGCCCTCGACAAATAACGCGGTCATGCCGTCTGTCAGCCCGCCGCCGCTCGTGTAGATGACGCGCAAACTTGGACGAATTTCGACAGCACGGCGCGCCAATTCAAGTTCGTCGAGGCCGTCTGGCCCGTCAGGCATATTGATGTCCGTGAACAGCAGTGTGATGGGCGCGCCACTCTCGAAAACCGCAAGTGCCTCTCTCGCGTTTGCCGCCGAGAAGGTCGCGTAGCCAAGATCTTCGATGATCGACTCGGCGAGAGCGCGAACGGTCGGCTCATCTTCGGCGACGAGCACGGCGGGCGGTGGCGATTTTTTTGTATGCGTCTTTGCCATGGCCCGAACCTTCTTACCAATCCAAATTGGGCGATAAACCGACGCGCGGGTTTGCAGCAAAGGAGGCCGGCTCGACGAGGCTCACAAGATGCGACGATGCAGAAGATACGATACAGCGTCAGGATAATAATCGCGCCGATTGCCGCTATCCCTGCGCTCTGAACGGGATGGATGTTAAAACCAGTCGCCCCCTCCGCCGAAAGCGTGAAAGCCCACCCGCGATCATCGCGCTAACCACGCCAAGCAGGATGTCAACGACTGTTCCTCGCCCGTCGTGGTGACCACCTTGCTTGCGGTCAGCCCGAGCGCGGCCCCCAGCAGAACCCACACGATCATCGACAGATAGGACACCCGTGACGTGCTGGTGTTCGCGTACTTCTAATAACGACGGCTGCCCCAACCGTCCCAACCACGGCCCTGCCAAGTACCGCCACCCGGACGAGCCTGACCACGAGCAGCAGGACGATCGCGCCGATGGTGGCGTTGACGATCGCCGCGACGATTCCAACACCAAGATGGATGCCGAGGCGAGCTAGCAGCCAGCCTCCGATCAAGGCGACAATCCCGACTACGAGGTCGCCAATAATGCCGAAACCCGTCCCGCGCACAATTTGACCGGCAAGCCAGCCTGCAATTACGCCAACTAGCAAGATAACGAGGAGGCTTTCACCTGACATCTTCATTCCCTTCGGGACTTTGTGCCGGCCTCAACTTCCCGAACCTTTATGATCGCGGGCAGGTTCTATATAGGGACGACGGCACTCGAATATCGGTAATGATTTGTGTCTACCGTGGCGGACCGCCCTGTTTGGTCTAGGATGTGGCAGTCGGTCCCGTGATGATCGTGCGCCGATGGTGCTTGTGCTCGGCCCCCACGCGTGCGCCATCTGGCGGTTGATGAAAGCTCTCCGCGTGCTCGTTAGCGAGGACGACGCCTTGATTGCCACGCTGCTTGCAAAACTGCTCGGCAGCATCGTTGGTGCCGGGAAGGTCCGGTCAGGGCGTTAGACCCTTCATCACCAGGGTCGATGAGGGTCTGGTTTGGGGGCATGGTCGGCCACCGCGGCCCATAAAGCGAGCGGCTGCTTCGGGTGGCGAGCGGCCCTTAGTCTGCGTCGCGGCCAAGGTCAAGGTCGCGCCGATAGCGGTCAACCGCATTCAGTCGAGCCGGCGGCTGGAACGTGAAGCGCAGCGCAATGTCGAGTTGACGTGGCTGACCAGACGGCTGGCGCCCGACTTCAAGACGATTGCCGACTTCCGGAAGGACAATGGCATGGCGATCCGGGCGGTGTGCGCCCAGTTCGTCGGGCTGTGCCGTCGGCTCAAACTGTTCACTCACGCCGTTGTTGCGATTGACGGCAGCAAGTTCAAAGCGGTGAACAACCGCGACAAGAATTACACGGTGGCCAAGGTCACCGGGCGGATGGAGCAGGTCAACGCCAGCATCTCGCATTACCTGCGGGCGCTCGACCGGACCGACCGCGAAGAGGGCGATGTCGCCGAGGCCAAGTCGATCCGACTGAAGGAGAAGATTGCCGGCCTGCGCCGGCAGATGCAGACCCTAAAGGTGATGGAGCAGGCCGTTCAGGACGCGCCCGACCAGCAAGTCTCGCTGACCGATCCTGACGCCCGTTCGATGGCGACCAGTGGCAAAGGCACCGCCACCGTCGGCTACAATGTGCAGATCGCCGTCGACACCGAGCACCATCTGATCGTGGCCCACGAGGTGATCAATCAGGGGTACGACCGCCACCAGCTTGCGCCCATGGCGTTCAAAGCGCAGCAGGCCACGGGCTGCGAGCAGATCACCGCCTTGGCCGACCGCGGCTACTTCAACGGCGACCAGGTCCTCTCGTGCGAAGGCACGGGCGTCGCACCTGTCATGCCCAAGACCCTGACCTCTGGCAATACCAATCGCGGCCTATTCACCGGGCAGGATTTCATCTACGACGCCGAGAAGGATCACTACACCTGCCCGGCCGGCCAGCACCTGACCAGGGGGCGGGTCCGATCCGACCGCTCGGGCGACATCGATCAATACCGTCATCTGACCGCCTGCTTCACCTGTCCTCTCAAGCCGCGGTGCACCGCCAAGAAAGTGAAGCGGGTCAAGCGCTGGAAACACGAAGGCGTCCTTGACGCCATGCAGCATCGGCTCGACCGCATGCCCGAGGCCATGGGGGCGCGACGGCAGACCGTCGAACACCCGTTTGGGACCCTCAAAGCCTGGATGGGCGCCACCCACTTCCTGACCCGGACCCTCGACAAGGTCCGAACCGAGATGAGCCTCCTCGTGCTGGCCTACAACATCAAGCGAATGATCGCGATCCTCGGCGTGGGACCGCTGATGGCGGCGATCAGGACCTGATCGCCTCGCTCAAGCTGCGAGCGCCGATCGACCATCCGGCGTCTCGACCGACATTTCCGAGAACACGCCGCGTCCTGCACGTCACAGACGTGTTTTTCCACGGCCTCGGGCATCACGGGTCGTCGCCTGCTTTCGGCGCAACAGGCGACCACCGCTGCGCTTTACATAAGGTTGGCTTCCCAACCCATAAGGCCCCCCGACAGCCCGTGAGCTGTCGCTTCGAGCGAGAGTTTCCCGACTACCCAGCACCACCAACATGGCAGGTCCCTAATACCGAGCGGTCTCGACGCGGGCTCCGCAACGCAAACAGCGGCGCGCTTGCGTAAGCGCTCGCATAAACCATGGCACGCACCGGACACCGGCTTATCGTCGAACCGCGCGGAACGTTGAGTCGCGGCATTCGGTTGGCTGGGACACAGGCCGACATAGGAGCGCCAGATGGCTGGGACGATGAATAAGGTTAAAGGCTCGGTTAAGGATGCCGTGGGCAGCGCAACGGGCAATACCCGGATGCAGGCCGAGGGCAAGATGGACAAGGCCAAAGGACATGCCGAGGACATGGCCGACAGCGTAAGTAAAGGTGCCGATCAAGTCAGCGACGCCGCGAAGGGCGTGAAGGACAGCTTGAAGAAGTAGGCGGTCGATTGTTCGTTCCCGAGAGAGCGCCGCCTCCGGGCGGCGCTCTGATATCTACTCGATGGAATAGCGCGCTGCAGCCGGCGGTGAGCAGCAGACTACAATCACGATAATCAGGATGATGCCAAACGGCCGACGCCAGCGTGGCCGTGGCCGTAGCCGCGAACGCGGCCACTGAAGCCGCGTAGCAGTACGATCAGGAGGATGAGCCCGAGCGACATGGCAAGTCCCGGTAGGCTCACGTTTGCTCCGGGCCAGCACCTATTCGCATTAAGTCGCGGTGCGAACTCCATGCGCTTCAGCGCCGATTCGCCTCGGCCGTTCCCAGAGCTGCCGTCGAAGACCCGCATCACATGTCGATCACTGGCCGTATGCGGCCGATTCTATCGGCAAGCAAACCTGAATTTGGATGGCCAAACCGTTATGAGGTAGGCTTAGAACGGAAGTAGAACAGGAGCGGCCACATCGCCTCGATGAACGGCCTTGCGCATCTGAGTGACTTGAACCGAGCGCAACGAGCGGCGGTCGAGTTCGGGGTCGGCGAGGAGGAAACTCCCGGCCCGCTGTTGATCATCGCCGGCGCGGGCACCGGAAAAACCAATACGCTCGCGCATCGGGTCGCCCATCTGATCCTCAACGGCACCGCGCCCGAGCGGA
>C688J18823_10003349_pt1 | contig 10133 bp, 9 predicted proteins | sample HopSoiMetagenom1_FD_18823 | JGI IMG/M metagenome (IMG submission 18823) | reverse complement strand
CAGTACCAGAAGCTCATCGCACAGCCGTTTTTGCTGGCTGCAATGGTGATGTTGGCGGCTTCCGTCAGCCTTCGCTTCTTCCGGATGGGCGGCGTGCAAAAGATGGTTTTGAGTGGCGTGGGCGCAGGCTTTCTGCTCTACGTTCTATCGAAAGTTACTGAAGATTTGAGCAAGGCTGAGTTGATGCATCCGATCGCTGCGGCGTGGTTGCCCGTCTGTGTGGGTGGCCTCACCGGCTTTTTGGCCTTGTTGTACCAGGAGGACGGGTAGTGGCCGTTGTCGCCGCCCGCCAATTGAGGTCGCCTGCGTTCAGGCGGCGCACCGATGTGCGCCGCTATCGAGCCCGCATGGCAGCCTTTGGCGTTTCTATGTTTGCGCTGCTCGCCGGATTCGTTTTCGCGGGCTCGATCGAGCTTGCCCTGACGGTTCCCGCCTCGGCGCAAAGCTTCACCTACAATCCGCGGCCGCCCAAGCCGTCGCCGCGTCCCGTCATCAATGACGGCAAGATGACCGTGCAAGCGGTCGAGGTAGACTACGACTACAACAACCAGCGCGTGTCGGCGGTCGGCAACGTGCAGATGTTCTACAACGGCACCAGCGTGGAGGCCGACAAGGTCATCTTTGACCAGAAGACCAAGCGGCTGCATGCGGAAGGCAACATCCGCCTGACCGATGCGGAAGGCAAAGTCACCTACGCCAACGTCATGGACCTGAGCGACGACTACCGCGACGGGTTCGTCGATTCGCTGCGCGTCGATACCGCGGACGCGACGCGGATGGCGGCGACACGCGCCGACCGCTCCTCCGGCAATTACACCGTGTTCGAAAACGGCGTGTATACCGCCTGCGCGCCCTGCAAGGACAATCCGAAGAAGCCGCCGCTGTGGCAGGTCAAGGGTGCGCGTATCATCCACGACCAGACCGACAAGATGCTGTACTTCGAAAACGCGCAGCTCGAGTTCTTCGGCGTGCCGATGGCCTATCTGCCGTATTTCTCGACGCCCGATCCGACCGTCAAGCGCAAGACCGGCTTCCTGATGCCGTCCTACACGACGGTCACCGGTTACGGCTTCGGCGTGGAAACCCCGTTCTACTGGGCGATCGCGCCGGACTATGACGCAACCTTCAATCCGCGCTTCACCAGCCGGCAGGGCGTGCTGTTCCAGGGCGAATTCCGCCAGCGCCTGATCAACGGCTCCTACCAGATCCGCGCCTACGGCATCGACCAGCTCGACCCGGGCGCCTACGCCGGTCAGCCCGGCGACCGCCAGTTCCGCGGCGGCGTCGACACCAAAGGCCAGTTCGCGATCAACGACAAATGGGTTTGGGGCTGGGACGGCGTTCTGCTGTCGGACTACTACTTCTTCTCGGACTACCGGCTGGCCCAGTACAAGGACCCGCTGGGCTCGTTCCTGAGCCTGCCGACGGAAGCGATCTCGCAGCTTTATCTGACCGGCGTCGGCAGCCGCAGCTACTTCGACGTACGCACGATCTATTACCTGTCGTTCTCGGGCAGCCAGGACAAGGTGCCGGTGATACATCCGGTCATGGACTATTCCAACGTGTTCAACAGCCCGATCCTCGGCGGTGAGGTCAGCTACAAGACCAATTTCACCAGCCTGTCGCGTACGACCGCGGCCTTCGACCCGATCACGACGCTGGCAAACACCAACGGCCTGTGCCTGAGCGCATCGGCCGATCCCTTGGCCCGCCTGCCCTCGCAGTGCCTGTTGCGCGGCATGCCCGGCACCTATACGCGGCTGACGGCTGAAGCGCAGTGGCGGCGTTCGTACACCGATCCGATGGGCCAGATCTGGACGCCGTTCGCGATCATGCGCGCCGACGCCATCGACGCCTCGATCTCGAACCAGCCCGGCGTTTCGAACTTCCTGCCCGTCGGCGACACCCAGGCCGTCCGCCTGATGCCGACGGTCGGTCTCGAATATCGCTACCCCTTCATCAACGTTCAGCCCTGGGGCACCACCACGATCGAGCCGATTGCGCAGATCATCGCGCGTCCCAACGAAACCTATGCCGGCAAGCTGCCCAACGAAGACGCCCAGAGCATGGTGTTCGACGCCAGCAACCTGTTCGCGGTCGACAAGTTCTCGGGTTACGACCGTGTCGAAGGCGGCGGCCGCGCCAATGTCGGCGTCCAGGCGACCACGCAGTTCGACCGCGGCGGCAGCGTCAACGTGCTGTTCGGACAATCCTACCAGCTGTTCGGTATGAACTCGTTCGCGGTGGCGGACGCGACCAATACCGCGCTCAATTCCGGCCTGCAGAACCCCCGGTCCGACTACGTCGCCCGCATCAATTATTCGCCGAACCGGACCTATACGTTCAGCGTGCGCACGCGCATGGACGAGGCGACGCAGAACATCAATCGCTTCGAAGCCGAAGGACGCGCCGCGTTCGACCGCTGGTCGGTGAGCATGATTTACGGCAATTATGCCGCGCAGCCGGAACTCGGCTATCTGACGCGGCGCGAAGGCCTGCTCGGCAGCGCCTCGGTCAAGGTGGCGGCGAACTGGGTCGTGTCGGGCTCGGCACGGTGGGATCTTGAAGCCAACAAGCTGAACCAGTACATCGTCGGCGCCGGCTATGTGGATGACTGCTTCGTGCTGGCGGCCAATTACGTCACGTCCTACAGCTACTCCGCCGGGACGACGCCGCCGGTGCTCAGCCACGCGTTCATGCTGCAGATCGGCCTGCGGACGCTTGCGAATTCGTCCTCGACGGCCGGCGGCGGCGGCATCCAGTAGCGTGAGGCCCTTCCGTGCCGGAGAGTACCCAGCGCAACGCGGTACGAATTGGTTGATACGGCTGACATGATCATGATCACCATCAAGCTCCTTTCTGGCCGACATTGGGGCCGTGTCAGGTCCCTTGCCGCCGGCTGCGCCGTCGCGCTTGCCGTGCTGGCCGGCGGAGTTTCGCCGCTGCCGGCGCAGTCCATTGCCTGCATGGTCAACGGCGAACCCATCACCAGTCTCGATATCGAGCAGCGTACCAAGCTCAACTTCCTGACCACGCGCAAACAGATGCCTCGGCAGGAAGTGCTCGACGAGCTGACCAACGAAAAGGTGAAGCTCAAGGAGGCCAAGAGGTATGGCGTCGATCCTGGCGCCAGCGACGTCGATCAAGCCTATACGGGAATGAGCCAGCGGATGCGCATCACACCCGAACAGCTCACCAAATCCCTGGAGAGCCAGGGTGTCCGGCCGGAGACGCTGAAGGCCCGCCTCAAGGCCGAGATGGTCTGGAGCAGCCTGGTGCGCGGCCGCTTCAAGGAGAGCCTGCAAGTCGGCGAGAAGGACGTCAACGACGCCGCCCAGGGAAGCGGCGAAGCGACCCAGGCCGATGCATTCGAATACAAGCTGCAGCCGATCGTGCTGATCGTGCCGCGCGGCTCGGCGTCGACGGCGGTCGACCTGCGGCGCAAGGAGGCGGAAACCCTGCGCGAGCGTGTCCAGACCTGCGAGCAGGCCAACTCCTACTTCAAGTCGATGCAGAACGCCGCGATCCGCGAGACGGTCACCAAGACCTCCGCCGACATTCCCGGCCCGCTTCGCGAGCTGCTGGACAAGACGCCGATCGGTCATCTGACCCCGCCCGAGATCACCAAACAGGGCGTCGAGATGGTCGCATTGTGCGACCGGAAACCGACCAAGATCGACACGCCGAAGAAGCGGGAAATCCGCGAAAAGATGTTCGCCCAGAAATACGAGACGAAACAGAAAGCCTATCTGAACGACCTCCGCAAAGCCGCGATGATCGAATGTCGCTGATGGCCAAGCTCTAATGGCCCAGTCTCTGGAGAGCAAGGTTCTGAAGACAGAGGTTCTGGAGACCAAGGCTCTCGCGCTGACATCCGGCGAGCCCGCGGGCATCGGCCCCGACATCGCCCTCGCAGCGTGGCTGCGGCGCAGCGAATTCAGCCTTCCGCCGTTCTATCTGCTCGGCGACCGCGCGTTCTTCGCTGGCCGCGCCAAAATCCTGGGATTGCAGGTCGAGCTTGCCGATGCCGTGCCTGAGGAAGCGGGCGCGGTATTTGCGAAAGCGTTGCCCGTGGTGGCAACCGGCGAAGTCGCCACCGCGCGTCCCGGCCAGCCCGACGATAGCAGCGCAACCGCTGCGCTGGCCTCCATTCGCCAGGCTGTCGACCATGTGAGGAGCGGTAGAGCCGCCGCCGTCGTCACCAACCCGATCGCCAAAAGCGTGCTGTACCGCGCCGGCTTCCGCCATCCCGGCCACACCGAATTTCTCGCCGAGCTTGCCGCCGATGGCGGCCGCGCGCCGCAGCCGGTGATGATGCTGTGGTCGCCGGCGCTCGCCGTCGTTCCCGTCACCATCCACCTTTCGCTGCGCGAGGCGCTGGCCCAGCTCACGAGCGAGCTGATCGCGACGACCGCGCGGATTGCGGTCGCGGATCTCCGGGCGCATTTTGGCCTGGCCCGGCCGCGGCTCGCGATATCGGGCCTCAATCCGCATGCCGGCGAAGACGGTTCGCTCGGCAGCGAAGACATCGATATCGTAGCACCCGCCATCGAAACGCTGCGCACCGAGGGCATCGACGCCCGTGGCCCCTTGCCGGCGGATACCATGTTCCACGCCGCCGCGCGCGCCAGCTACGACTGCGCCATCTGCATGTATCACGACCAGGCGCTGATCCCGATCAAGACGATTGCGTTCGAGGACGCCGTCAACGTCACGCTGGGATTGCCGTTCATCCGCACCTCGCCGGACCATGGCACGGCCTTCGACATTGCCGGCACCGGCAAGGCCAACCCGTCCAGTCTCGCGGCAGCCTTGCGACTTGCCGCGCGCATGGCGACAACCAAACCTTCATGAGCGCGATCGACGATCTGCCGCCCCTGCGCGACGTCATTCGCGAACATTCCCTGTCGGCGCGCAAATCCCTCGGCCAGAATTTCCTGCTCGACCTCAACCTCACCGCACGGATCGCGCGCGCCGCGGGTCCGCTCGAAGGCGCCACCATCATCGAGGTCGGCCCCGGCCCCGGCGGCCTGACGCGCGCGCTGCTGGCGCTGGGTGCCAAGCGCGTCATCGCGGTCGAGCGCGACGAGCGCGCGCTGGCCCCGCTCGATTATATCGCCAGGCGTTATCCCGGCCGGCTGGAGATCGTGCACGCCGACGCGCAGCACTTCGATCCCCGCCCGATGCTCGGCGGCGAGCGGGCAAAAATCGTCGCCAACCTGCCCTACAACATCGCGACCGCGCTGCTGGTGGACTGGCTCTCGATCGAGCCGTGGCCGCCCTGGTACGACATGATGGTGCTGATGTTTCAGCGCGAGGTCGCCGAACGCATCGTCGCGCAGGAGGATGACGAGGCCTATGGCCGGCTCGCGGTGCTCGCCAACTGGCGCACTGAAACCAAAATCCTGTTCGACATTTCGCCGGCCGCCTTCGTGCCGCAGCCCAAGGTGACCTCCTCGGTGGTGCGGCTGGTGCCACGCAGCGCGCCTGCGCCCTGCGACCGCCGCGCCCTCGAACAGGTGGCGGCCGCGGCCTTCGGCCAGCGCCGCAAAATGCTGCGGCAAAGCCTCAAATCGCTGTCAGTCGACCCGGCAAGGCTGGCCGAGGCCGCCGGGGTCGACGCCACCCGGCGGGCGGAGACCATTCCGGTCTCCGGCTTTGTTGCCATGGCCCGCGAATTGACCGATATACGAACCACAAAAACCCAAACGATCTGAAGAAACGTCTGTTCAAGGGAGATATTGCCATGGCGCTGATGCGTCGCCAGTCGCTGGTCAAGTTCGATGCGCCGTTGTGCGAAACCATCGTCGACACGCCGAAGCCGCAGGGCCGCGAAGTCCTCGTCCGCATCGAACGCTGCGGGCTCTGCCATTCCGACCTGCACATCCAGGACGGCTATGCCGATTTGGGCGGCGGCAAAAAGCTCGACACCACGCGCGGCATGACGCTGCCGTTTACGCTCGGCCACGAGATCGCCGGCGTGGTCGATGAGGTCGGTCCGGATGCCCCGAAGGATCTGATCGGAAAGAAGCAGGCGGTATTCCCCTGGATCGGCTGCGGCCAGTGCCGCGACTGCGCCAATGGCGATGAAAACCTCTGCGTCAAGCAGCGCTTCCTCGGCGTCTCCATCGACGGTGGCTTTGCCACCCACGTGCTGGTGCCTGACGCAAAGTATCTGCTGGATTACGATCCCCTGCCGGTCAACCAGGCGGCGACGCTGATGTGCTCGGGGGTCACCGCCTATGGCGCGCTGAAGCGGCTGGTCGACCGCCCGCGGCAGCGTAATCTGCTGCTGATCGGGCTCGGCGGCGTCGGCATGATGGGACTTTCGTTCGCGCAGGCGATGTTCAAGCAGAACATCACGGTCGCCGATCTCAGCCCCGCCGCCCGCGAGACCGCGCTGCAGAACGGCGCAGCGAACGCCTACGATCCGGCCGAGCCCGAAATCGTCAGGCGTATCCTCAAGGAGACCGAAGGTGGCTTCGACGGCGTCGTCGATTTTGCCGGCAACGAGAAATCAATGGCCTTTGCGGTATCGGTGGTGGCGCGCGGCGGCAAGGTCGTGGTCTCCGGCCTGATGGGCGGCAATTTCAGCCTGCCGATGGTGCAATGGGTCTACAAGCGCATGACCATCGAAGGTTTTATGGTCGGCACCCTGGCCGAGGCCAAGGAATTGATGGCGCTCGCCCGCGCCGGCAAGATCAAGCCGACGCCGATGAAGGAAGAGCCGATGGCCGACGTCCAGAAATGGATCGAGGAATTGCGGGCCGGCAAAGTCGTCGGGCGGATTGTGCTGAAGAACTGAGGCTGGGCGCCCGCATCGCTGTGGTCCGTAGGGCGGATTGGAGCCGAACGGGATCGCGCAAGGCGCGGGGCCGATCGGCGTAATCCGTCACTCCGGCAGTCACAGCTCCGGCATCTCGTAAAATCCGGCGCGCTGCTCGCGATTGAGCCCGGCCGGGCGATGGCAAACGCTGCCAAATCGCGGTCGGCTCGGACAGCGCGCATTGATGCGTGCGACCAGACCCAATATCGTATGGTTTCACCTGTCGACTTCGCCGGAAGGAGGCCGCGTCATGAGCAGCGACTCTCAGCTTTCGAACCCACCGGGGTGGGACTGGCCGTCCTGGATGAAGGGCAGCATGCCCAATCCTCTCGATTTTTTTGCGGCGCCCCGAAATTTCGCGCAGCCCATATTGCCCGGATGGTTCGGTATCGTGACCAACATCACCGAGCAGAATTCAAGCGCGCCTGATACCGAACGAGAGATTGTCGCCGCGCAGAGCTACGGTCGTCAGCTCGGCCGCGTCATGGACGCACTTGCCGTTGTCATTGCTGACTTGCCGAAGGAGCAGCAGGATGCACCGGCTTTCGAAGAATTCGCCAAGCTCCGTCGCGAGATCGATGACATCAAGGCACAAGCTGCAGCCCGCCACCTCGACCGCATCGCAGCCGACCTCGCTACGCTGAAAGCGACGAAGCCGGAGGAATATGAGCGCCTCGCCGCGACGCTTCGCAAGGCGCTGGAGGGAGCATCATAAAGTCTTCAGCCCAGCCCGCAGGCGGATGAGCGACAGCGTAATCCGCCGTTTCGACGAAGGCGCGAGTTCATGAAAGTTGTCGCGGCGCCGGAGTTTATTGCAGAACAGTTTGTTGCCATCGGACGGCGGATCACGCCTTCAGCTCCCATCCGCCCTACACGCTGGACTCCCCTCGCCTCGGCTGGACGATTTTCCCCATTTCAGATCTGTTGACCAGCATACTGCCGCGTAAGGCTTTCCGGCGGTCCCCGCTCATGACAGGTACAATAAGCTTGCCACCTGATAGAGCGCAAAGGCCAGCTGGCCTATCATGACGACCAGTGCAATCGCGAAGAGATAGAAGCCGTAATACATTGCCGCTTCACCCCAAATTCGAGGAAGGCTTACGCGGAAACAAAACTCGCTACTTGCAATGATGATTCGCTAACATGAGTCAGCTCTGAATCGGCGTCAATCAGATTTTGGCTTTTCCTTGTTTGGTTGAGGATGGTGAGTCTTTTCTGCCACGCTTCCGTGAAGCGGTTCACATATGGGCTTGCGGAATCAAGCGTCTCGCCTGCCGCTGGGATAGCGGAGTCCGCCTGATGTGGCCGGGGCCTACGATGCCGCAGTAGTTCACGCAGCCAGTATCTTGAAGCCCCACCATACAACAGCAATGGCAGCGACGATGCAGGCAGCCGTCAGGGCGCGCTCCAGGACATGGACCTTCATTGTTTCCATCCCGTTTCTTCACTACCCCGCGCGGACGGTATGTGATTCCACAATATGTCGGCAACTTTGGGGGTGCCGAAAGAACGGGCATCGAGGCTCGCCCGGTGAACATGCCGACACCTGGGCCTGGGATCGTTCGTTTCCGCGGGCGATGTCAGGACGAAGCGGGACGGCAGATCCTCGCAAAGCGCATAACCCCCGCAGGGCCAAATGGCTAGGATGGAACTCCTGAGCGGCCAAGGTGAAACCGGCATCAAAAGGGATCAGCCATGAAGCGCAAAAGAAAACTCACGATTGCGATAACCACGGCAGGGCTTGCCGTCGTGGGCGGCGCGGCCGTTTATGCGCAGGACAAGTACGCGCTGAATTCGCCAAGCGGAATCGCGTTCTCTGATTTCAGGGGATACGAGGATTGGGCGGTGGTCTCTTCCGCCCGGACCGACGAGGTGCTCAAGGTGATCGTGGCCAATCCGACCATGATCGAGGCCTACAAGGCCGGCGTTCCGAACAACGGGCAGCCTTTCCCGGATGGCTCCAAGATCGTGAAGCTTCAGTGGAAGCCGAAGAAGAGCACGGAGGCGCCGTTCGTCGTGGATGTGCCTGATGTCTTCACGCAGGCCTTCGTCATCGAAAAGGACAGCAAGAGATTTCCGCAAAGCGGCGGATGGGGATACGCCCTGTTCAACTACGAAGCCGCATCCGACAATTTCACGGCCGATCCCAGCCCCTCGGACTGCGGACACGCGTGCCATGTGGCCGTGAAGGCGAAGGACCACATCTTCCACCCGTACCAGAAGCGTTGAACCCCGCAGCGAACGATGCGCAGGTGCTTCGTCGATGTGCACGCGATGGTGTGGTCGCGGTACCGAAACGCAACAGGCGACCGCAATCAAACGTCAGAAGTAGAGTTGTAACGGAGGAACCAGCCAGACTCAGGTTAGATTTCCGTGCAGTTGGAACTGGCAGGGAACTCCAATGCCATACTTCAATTTTGATCTCGTCGTCGGCGCGGACTTCAAAAGCCAGGGCGGCATGATCCTCGAAAACACGGATTACGCGATCGATAAGGCTGACAGCCTCGCGAGCGAACTTTGCATCGTTCGTCCCGAGCTGTGTTCGACAGGATGTGCCGTACGCGTTACCGACGGAGACAGCAACGAGCTCTACCGTACTCCGATCGATCTTGTCGGCCGCGGATAAAATCGTCCCGACATCCACGGTGCGCGCGCGATTTGCGAGTTAAGGTGACGGTGCGCTTAACTTGCCGGTGATGGCCGCGCGGGCGCGGCTAGCGATGACCATGCCTTGTTGACGCCGTCGACGATCGCGAGCTTCATCGCATACGCCACACGATCCGTGGTCCAGTCGCTGTCGTGCAGCCTGTGCTCATCCCCCGGGTCGATCATCCGGTCGAACGAAACCTGTTCAACCTCAGACATGCCCTTCATGAATGCGAAGCGGCGGAACACATTGACGCCGGCGTCCCTGCGCAGTTCGCCGATCGCCTTGACCATCGCGATCGCATTGGCCTTCTTGGCCGGGGTCAGCACGGCCGGCACATATTGCGGGTCCATCAGGATGACGTCGGCCTGCGTCTGGTCGCGCAGTTCGACCAGTCCATTGCGGATGGCGCTGGTGGTTTCCTCGAAGGACGGAGGTGGAGGAATCGAGTTCGGGCTTTGCCAGATCGCATTCGTTCCGACCTGCCAGATCACCAGATCGGGCTTCTCGGCGATGACGTCGGTATGAAACCGCTGAAACTCGATCGGCGCTTCCTGGCCGCCGATTCCCTGATTGACCATGGTGATCTTCGCGTTCGGATATTGGGCCTGGAGTAACGGCAGCAGCCGCTCCGGATAGGGCTTGATACCGCCGCGGCCT
>C688J18823_10003348_pt1 | contig 10133 bp, 10 predicted proteins | sample HopSoiMetagenom1_FD_18823 | JGI IMG/M metagenome (IMG submission 18823) | reverse complement strand
CGGCCGGCGTTGCGGCCGGAAAACAGGCAGCCGCCGAGGAAGGTGCCTTCCAGCGAACGGTAGCCGTGCATGCCGCCGCCGCCAAATCCGGCAGCTTCGCCGGCGGCGTACAATCCGGGCATTATCTGGCGGTCGCTGCCGAATACGCGCGAGTCCAGGTCGGTCTCAAGGCCGCCCAGCGACTTGCGGGTGAGAATGTTGAGCTTCACTGCGATCAGGGGCCCGTGCGCCGGATCGAGAATCCGGTGCGGCTTGGCGGTGCGGATCAGCCGGTCGCCAATATAGCGCCGTGCGTTGTGAATGTTCATCACCTGCGTGTCCTTGACATACGGATTGTCAATCTCGCGGTCGCGCGCCTCGATCTGCGCCCTCAACCGCTCAAGCTTCAGAAGATCGTCGCCTGCCAGCTTGTTCATCGCGGTGACGAGATCGGCCAGATTGTCGCGCACGATGAAGTCCATGCCATGGGTCTTGAAAGCTTCGACCGGCCCCGGCGCGCCCTTGTTGGTGGCGCGACGTGCCGTCATCAGCCAGCTCTTCCCGGTCAAATCCGGGTTCTGCTCCGAGCCCGACAGCGCAAATTCCTTTTTGATGATGCTTTGGGTCAGCACGAACCACGAATAATCGTAACCAGTGCTCATGATGTAGTGCAGTTGACCAAGGGTGTCCGACCCGGGAAAAAGGGGCGCCGGCAACCGCTTGCCGGTGGCGTCGAACCACATTGAAGACGGTCCAGGAAGGATCCGGATGCCATGGTGCGGCCAGATCGGCGACCAGTTCCTGATGCCCTCGACGTAATGCCACATGCGGTCGCGGTTGATCAGTCGCGCGCCTGCTGCCTCGGTAATTCCAATCATTCGCCCATCGACATGCTCGGGCACGCCTGAGATCATGGACTTCGGCGCATCGCCCAGGCGCTTCGGCCAGTTCTGCCGGACCAGGTCGTGGTTGCCGCCAATCCCGCCCGAGGCGACGATCACCGCCTGCGCGCGTAACTCGAAGCTGCCGACGACTTTTCGCGAGCTGCTTCGTCCACGTTCGATATTGTCGGGCTCGAGCATCGAGCCGTTGACCCCATCCACGCCGCCGTTGATGAAGGACAAATCATCGACGCGGTGGCGGAATCGAAATGTCAGCAGGCCGCGGGCCTGCGCCTCACGGGCCCGCCGCTCGAACGGTTCGAGGATGCCGGGCCCGGTGCCCCAACTGACGTGAAAGCGCGGCACCGAATTGCCATGGCTCATGGCATCGTAACCGCCGCGCTCGGCCCAGCCGACCACTGGAAAGATTCGACGGCCCATAGCGCGGAGCCAATCGCGCTTCTCGCCGGCCGCGAACGCAACGTAAGCTTCCGCCCAGCGCCGGGGCCAGAGATCGTCGTCGCGGTCGAACCCTGCCGAGCCCATCCAGTCCTGCAGCGCCAGATCGTAACTGTCCTTGATGCCGAGCCGGCGCTGTTCGGGGCTGTCGACCAGAAACAGGCCGCCGAACGACCAGAACGCCTGGCCGCCGAGACTTTGCTCGCCTTCCTGGTCGAGCACGATGACACGTTTGCCCGCATCGGCGATTTCGGTTGCGGCGACAAGGCCGGAGAGGCCTGCGCCCACCACGATCACGTCTGCATCCATCGCCATTGCGCCATTCCCCCGCCACAAAAACGATTCAAGCGCGGAGCGTAACCAGCGGTCAATGGCAAATAGCCGCCAAAAGCGGGATGCAACCTCCGGTAGGCCATCGGGCTGGTTCCAACTTGGGACCGGTCGCGCCAAGGTGCAGGCCGGCAACACTTGAGCTCAATTTGGATTAAGCCGCCTCTTGCCGCTGGACAAAAATCCGATCTGGCAACACGGTGGGACTGCATCACCGAAGATCGTCAGATCGGGTTCGACAGTTTAAACTGGGGCTGGGGTATGAAATTCCTGACTGGGTTGCTGACTGCGGTTGTCTTTTTGGCAGGTGTTGGCGCCAGCCAGGCGGTGGTCCGGATAGCTGATGATCGCGGCGGCCGCATCGGCACCTATGTCGACAAATATCAAACCCTGCGCAGTTCGGGCGAGACGGTTATCATCGACGGCCTGTGCGCCTCAGCCTGCACCATCGTCCTCGGGGCGGTCGCGCACAACAAGATCTGCGTGACCTCGAACGCCAATCTCGGTTTCCATGCGGCTTGGGATTTTGGCGCCAATGGCCGGGCGATCACCAATCCCGAGGCGACGCAGATGCTGTACTCGATGTATCCCTCATCGGTTCGGCGATGGATCGCGCAGCGGGGCGGGTTGAGACCGCAGATGATTTTCCTGCGCGGCAGGCAATTAACCAGCATGTACCGCCCCTGCTATCTGGAAGCCCAAGCCTCCTCGCGCCGCCACTCCTCAAGCCAAGGTGATCGAGATTCGCGCCCGCACCAGGTGATCGCACCGGCTGCGGCTGTGCTTGCCCGGCAGCCCGACTAGGCCTATCTGAGGAGTGCAGCCAGATGAATGGCGGTGACGCCGTTCATCTTTTGGTTGCTCACTTAGACGGTCGCGCATGGCACAGCCTATTTCCTCCAAGCAGAACGTCGGCCTGACGCCGCTGCGGCGCAAGGCTGGCACCATCGCGGGTACAGGCGCGGCGGCCGTCGGCGCCGTGCTCCTGGTCGGGGCTCTGGCCCTGTGGTTCCGATATGGAACAGCGGTGTTCTTCGAGACGATTGCCTCCGGCATCGCTGGCTGCTTCTGATCCGGCCCATTTGGAATTCATGATGGACCGGACCACCCGCCCACTGATTATCATGGCAGCATTCACGGGCAGTCTGCTGGTCGGCCTGCTGTTGATGCTTTGGGCTTTGGGCGGGTTGCGAAACGTGGCGGCCCCTGCCGCGATCGGCGGTCCGTTTCAGCTGACCGACCAGAGCGGGCAAACCGTGACCGAAAAGAACATGCAGGGACACCCAACCCTGATTTTCTTCGGCTTCACCCACTGCCCTGACGTGTGTCCCACGGCGTTGTTCGAGATGTCCGAGGTGATGCGCTCGTTGGGCAAGGATGCGGAGAAGGTCAACGCCTACTTCATCTCGGTCGATCCCGAGCGCGACACGCCAAAGGAAATGAAGGACTATTTGTCGAGCTTCGACCCGCATCTCAAGGGGCTGACCGGCAGTCCCGACCAGATTGCGAAGGTGATTTCCGCCTTTCGCGTTTATGCCCGAAAGGTCCCGCTCAAGGACGGTGACTACACCATGGATCATACGGCATTGATCTATCTGATGGATCGCGACGGCAAGTTCGTCTCACCGTTCAATCTGAAGCAGAGCCCGACAGACGCCGCCGCGGATCTCAAACGCTATATCGGGTCCTGAACCTCGTGCTGGCCGCATGCAAACTTTTTGATTGCTATAGATTTTTCTTAAAAAAACCGATCCAGTGGGGCACGCCAACAAAGCGGTTGTTCCAGTAGCCTGAGTGGTAGGTTTTGCTGACGCACTTGGCCATCATGGCGTTGGCGTCCTCGCCGGACGCCTTCATGCCGCTGTTCAATTCGCTCACGCCGGTCTCATCGATGAGAACGTCGCATTTGGCATAGTGCGGCCCGAAGTTGCGTTTGCGTTTGTAGGGAGCGTCGAAGCTGTGACCCTCGCCCGGCAGCACGATGATGCGGGCATTGCCGCCGCGGTTATTCATCCATCCGACGTGACGTTCGCAGTAGCGGCTGGGCGTTTCATCGTCGACCTCGCCCGTGATGAAGAGAAAAGGTGTTGCGGCATATCCGTCGCGCCTGGCGTTGCGATAGCCACAATAACCGTACATCCCGACCACCGCATCCACGGGCTTGAGCTCAAAGCTGTTGGCATAAAGCCGGCGAACATTTCGCTCGATGACGGTGTGGGCAAACTTCTGCTGCATCATCACAGCCGCGCCACCGCCTTGCGACTCGCCGATGCTGCCGACCTTTTCGTAGCCCCGGCTGTTGCGGAGCCACTCGGCCGCCGTGAGGCTGTCGGAGGCCATGTTGAACTCGTTGCCACCTTTACGCCCGGCCGCCACATAGTCGTCATGAGTGATTGTAATTCCGCGCGGCGTCCAGTGATTGATCACCAGCGCCGCGAATCCTTCCTTCTGCAGGCTGTCCACGTATTCGTACATACGGCTGTCTATCCCCTGCGAGCCATGCGAGATCATGACCACCTTTTTCGCGCCGCGCGTGGCGAAGAGGTAGCCCTGTGCGCTCAGCTTGTTGCAGGTGAATGGAACGCCGAAGCAGGCGATACTTTGCCAACTCACCTTTTCCGCAAGGGCAGGGTTGGCGGCCTGCGCACCGGGTGGCAGCAGGGACAGGCTGGATGCAGCGACGAGCAAGAGACGTCTGATTATCGCACGATCTCTGAAACAAGAGGAAGGGTGTCGCAGGCCTTATCGAGCCGTGATAGTGTTCGCAACAACGGTATGGTAGCTCTGAATCCTATCCCCAAGTTAATCTCGCCGTTATCTGAAGCGGATTCACGAGATAGCTGAGCCAATCTCGAGTGGTCGCGGAATCCCTGGGCCGCGGGACATTCGCGTTGTCGCCTGAATGGTCTATAAGGCCTGTCGTTCCTGACAAAGCCAGCCATGATGTCAACAACACCAGCCCCCGTTGCAAACCGACGCTATTGTGACAAGTATCGGCCATTGCGGGCGATGACTTGCTCGGTCGCGGCTGTGCTCATGACCTTGGTCTGCGGTGCCGCGCATGCCCAGAGCCCGGCGCCCCGTGGGCCAGTGGCCGCGCCGCAGGCGGTTCCGGGATTTTGGGATCCAAGACGCCGCCCGGATCGCCCCGACCTTTCCCGCCTTTCCGTGATCCGGTTTCTGACCGAGACCGATTACCCGCCCTTCAACTTTACCGGGCCCGACGGCAATCCGGCCGGCTTCAACGTCGACCTGGCGCGGCAGCTTTGCGAGGAGATCAAGGCCACGTGCACCGTTCAGATGCGCCGCTTCGAGACGTTGCTCGACGCTCTCGCCAGTAATCGCGGCGACGCCATCATCGCATCGCTCGCGGTGACGCCGCAGTTGCGTGCCCGGGCCGATTTCACCGATCCGTATTACCGCGCGCCGGCCCGGTTTGTCTCTCGGCGCGATGCGGCGATGCCCGAAGTCCGCCCTGAATTCCTCGAAGGCAAGAAAGTCGGCGCCATCGCCGGCTCGTCGCACGAGGCCTATTTGAAGGCGATGTTCACCGACGCCGAATTGCATTCCTACCCGAACGACGATGCGCTGCGCTCGGCGCTCCGCCGGGGCGAGGTCGATTTCATTTTCGGGGACGGCATCTCGCTCGCGTTCTGGATCAATGGCACGGATTCCGCCGAATGCTGCGCGTTCTCCGGCGGCCCGTTCGTCGAAAGCCGTTTTTTCGGCGAGGGCATCGGGATCGCGGTGCGAAAGGGCAACGACCTGTTGCGCCAGGCGTTGAACTGGGCGCTGTTCCGGGTTTGGGAAAAGGGCCGCTACACCGATTTGTGGCTGCGCTATTTTTCCGTCAGCCCGTTCTAGGAAGAACCGCGGATGCAGCGACAGCCCGGTCGGCGCATCGTCTCAGCTGTGGCGCGATTTTGCATTTCATTGCGGAATCGCTAGATTCCGCGTTCCGGAGAAGCACATAGTATGTCCACCATCGATGTTGCCGCCGGTCCAGGCGATCTGCGCTCGTTCGCCGAGCAATCCAACGCATGGCCGTTCGAGCAGGCGAAGCAGATCGTGGCGCGGCTCAAGAAAACCCCCAAGGACGAGGTGCTGTTCGAGACCGGTTATGGCCCATCGGGGCTGCCGCACATCGGCACTTTCGGCGAGGTCGCGCGCACCACCATGGTGCGTCACGCATTCCGCGTGCTCACCGACGACAAGATCAAGACCCGGCTGCTGGCGTTTTCGGATGACATGGATGGCTTGCGCAAGGTGCCGGATAACGTGCCGAACAAGGAGATGCTTTCCGAACATCTGGGTAAGCCGCTGACCAGAGTGCCTGATCCGTTCGGAACGCATCCGAGCTTCGGCGCCCACAACAACGCGCGGCTGCGGACCTTTCTCGACCGCTTTGGTTTCGACTACGAGTTCGCGAGTGCGACCGATTATTACACTTCAGGCAAGTTCGACGCCAAGCTGCTGCTGATGCTGGAGCGCATCGATCAGGTGATGGCGATCATGCTGCCCTCGTTGCGTGAGGAACGCGCGGCGAGCTATTCGCCTTTTCTGCCGATCTGTCCGCGTACGGGAGTGGTGCTGTACGTGCCGATCGTGGCCCACGACGCGAAGGCGGGCTCGATCTCCTACGACGATCCAGACACCGGTGAACGCGTCACGCTTCCGGTTACCGGCGGGCACTGCAAGCTGCAGTGGAAGCCGGACTGGGCGATGCGCTGGGCCGCGCTCGGGGTCGACTATGAAATGGCGGGCAAGGATTTGATCGATTCGGTCAAGCTGTCGGGCAAGATCTGCGCGGCGCTGGGCGCGATGCCGCCCGAGGGCTTCAATTACGAACTGTTCCTGGACGATAAAGGCCAGAAGATCTCCAAATCAAAGGGTAACGGGCTCACCATCGATGAGTGGCTGCGCTATGCCTCGCCGGAATCGCTTTCGTTGTTCATGTATCGCGAGCCGAAGTCGGCGAAGCGGCTCTACTTTGACGTCATCCCGCGCAACGTGGACGACTACCAGCAGTTTCTGGACAGCTTTCCGCGACAGGAAACACGCCAGCAGCTTGTCAACCCGGTTTGGCATATCCATGCCGGGCATCCGCCCGTGGCCGACATGCCCGTCACGTTCCAGCTCTTGCTGACGCTGGTTTCGTCCTCGAACGCGGAGAACGCGGAGACCCTGTGGGGCTTCATCGGGCGTTATCGTCCTGGCGTCACCCCGCAAACGCACCCCAGACTGGATGCGATGGTTGGATATGCGATCAACTACTACCGCGATTTCGTCGCGCCGACGAAGAAATTCCGCGAGCCGACCGATACCGAACGTGCGGCGCTGCAGGACTTGCGCGATGCGCTGTCGCAATTGCCTCCTAACTCTTCGGCCGAAGACATCCAGAACGTGGTCTACGAGATCGGTCGTCGCGAGCCGTTCCTGGATCCCGTGAAGAAGGGCAAGGATGGCCGTCCGGGCGTCTCGCTCGACTGGTTCAACATGCTCTACCAGGTGCTGCTGGGGCAGGAAAAAGGCCCGCGCTTCGGCTCGTTCGTCGCAGTCTATGGGCTGACAAACTCGGTCAGCATGATCGATGGCGCCCTGGCGAGATCGGCCTAGCGCGCGGGCGCAGGCCGCTAAACCAGATGGCAGGCCCGCTGCAATACAGGCTGGTTCCCCGGCAATTTGCGCTACACTGGCGGAAGAACCATCCAAGCCTCCGTCGAGAGGCAACGCAGGAGGACGCTCATGCAGTACAGGGTTTCGCCGAAGACGCTCGGGGATAACAGTGCGGACGAATGGCAGGCGCGCGTCGATCTGGCGGCCGCGCACCGGCTGGCTTTCATGCACGGTTTCAGTGAAGGCATTTTCAACCATCTGACCTTGGTGGTGCCGGGCAGCAGTGACCGCTATTACCAAATCCCGTTCGGGATGCACTGGTCGGAGGTAACGGCCTCGTCCTTCATGGAGGTCGGCATCGACGACGGGGCGGTGAAACGCGGCGAGGGGGAAGTCGAGCGCTCCTGCTTCTGCATCCACGCACCGATCCACAAGGCGCTGCCGCAAGCCAAAGCGGTGTTCCATACGCATATGCCCTACGCCAGTGCGCTTACGCGCCTGGAGGACCCGCGTATCAAGGAGATCGGCCAGACTGAGGTCGGAATGTCAGGCGAGATAGCGTATGACGACGAATATACCGGCCCTGCGCTCGATCCTGCCGAAGGCGCTCGCCTTGCCCGGGTGATCGGCGACAAGACCGTGTTGTTCATGGCCAACCACGGCATCAGCACGGTCGGCGAGACGGTCGCGGAAGCCTATGATCGGCTTTATTACGTCGAGCGCGCGGCACAGGTTCAAATCTATGCCATGTGGACCGGACAACCGCTCAAGCAGCTTCCGGATGCGGTGGTAGAGAAAACCAAGCGGGACATCGGCGGCACTCATCTGTACAAGGGGCCAACCCCGGCACAGCGCCATTTCGATGCCTTGAAGCGCATCCTGGACCGCAAGGAGCCGGACTACGCGATAGTCGGGAGGCCTTCGTTCCCGATCCTCGTCCGGCCTATCGCTGCTGACCGCCACCTGAGTTCGCCCGGGCCCGCGGCCAGCAGTCGTTGCGCGCGCCCTTGAACTGCTCAGGTCGCGCCGATACGGTCGGTGCGAATTCCGGCAATTCCGGGAAGCCAGCAGACTTCGAACCCCAAGGCAGGATCCGGTGCGCAGGATTTACAAAATCTGTCCTGCTTCCGCATGGCGCGAGGCCGAGCGTGAAGGTGTTTACCGCGGCAGTGCCGACGATAGCCGCGACGGGTTTATTCATTTTTCGACAGGATCTCAGCTTGGCGAGACGGCCAGAAAGCATTTTTTCGGTCAGTCCGGGCTGATGCTGATCGAGGTCGATGCCGATGCGCTGGGTGAGGCACTGCGTTGGGAGCCTTCGCGCAATGGCGCGCTGTTTCCGCATCTCTATGACGAGCTCGATCTGCGCGCCGTCACCGCCGTGCGCGAGATCGAATCCCGGCCCGACGGCTGTCCCGAAGTCCCGGAGTTCGCGCCGTGATCAGAGCCTTCGATGCGCTCTCGCTGCCACTGCTGCGCTGGTTCGATCCGGAGGACGCCCACCGGCTGGCGATCCAGGGACTGAAGCTGCTGCCGCCGGCGCGGCCGCGAGCGGACGATCCGAAACTGGCCGTGCGGGCGTTCGGCTTGAATTTCCCAAATCCGGTGGGAATGGCGGCGGGCTTCGACAAGAGCGCCGAAGCGCCGGACGCGTTGTTGCGGCTTGGGTTCGGGTTCGCCGAAATCGGAACCGTGACGCCGAAACGTCAAGGTGGCAATCCGCGCCCGCGGCTGTTTCGGCTTGAGCGCGACGAGGCCGTGATCAACCGCATGGGATTCAACAATGACGGCGCGGAAGCCGTGCTGCGGCGATTGGCGGCGCGCGCGCATCTTGGCGGCATCGTCGGCGTCAATGTCGGGGCGAACAAGGACGCCGCCGATCGCGTTGCCGATTATGTGAAGCTGATCGAGATTTTCGCCCCCGTCGCAAGCTACTTCACGGTCAACGTGTCCTCGCCGAATACGCCGGGGCTGCGCAACCTGCAACAGGCCAACGCCCTCGACGAGTTGCTGGCAAAGGTCATCGACGCGCGCGAACGGGTCCGCCAGAACGCCGGCGAGTCGCCCGTGCTGCTCAAGATCGCGCCGGACCTCAGTCTCGCCGAACTCGATGATGTCGTGCATGTCGCTCGCTCGCGACGGGTGGACGGCATGATCGTCGCCAACACCACGCTGGCGCGACCCTCGACGCTGCGCGAGCAGGCACGCGCAAAGGAGCAGGGCGGATTGTCGGGACGGCCGCTGTTCCGGTTGTCCACACGCATGGTGGCGGAGACCTATGTACGCGCGGAGGGTGCCTTTCCGCTGATCGGCGTTGGTGGCATCGATTCCGGCGGCGCGGCGCTGACCAAAATTCGGGCCGGTGCCAGCCTGATCCAGCTTTACTCGTCGCTGATCTACAACGGGCTTGGCCTCGTCGACGAAATCAAAAGCGATCTCGCCTCCACGCTGCTGCGGACGGGGCGCGACTCACTCTCGGAAATCGTAGGCGCCGATGCAGCGACCATCACCGCAGAGGACTGGCCGGTCAGCTGACTTGGACCAATGCTATCGCCGGCGCGGGGCNCCGAACATGCGCGAGAGCAGCCAGAGCGGGATCACGATCACGGCGCCNAGCAGGAAGTAGCGCCACAGCCAGTTCACGGCGTCAAACCCGAGGTCCCAGAGCCGCTGGAACAGCAGCCGGATGCTGCTGAGGATGTTCCACGGATCGAATCCAATAGCGGCAAGCATCACGCCGACCAGGATCGACAGCAGGATCAGCCGAAACGCCACCGCAACAGGAGAGCCGCCGAGAAACCTGTAAAGGCCGTCGTTCGTTGCCGGCAATTCCCTGGTATCGTTCGGCATCGGATCCTCCCGGGGCGC
>C688J18823_10003347_pt1 | contig 10133 bp, 10 predicted proteins | sample HopSoiMetagenom1_FD_18823 | JGI IMG/M metagenome (IMG submission 18823) | reverse complement strand
GATCGCCGCCTCGCGCCGGGCGTTCACGACGGCGCGCGCGACACGGCGTGAGTGCCGTTCCTCGCCAAACTGAAAAATCACGTCGGCCAGTTCCTGCTCGTCCACTTCCCGCAACAGCTCCGCGGCGCTCGGGCCGCGCGACTGGTCCATGCGCATGTCGAGCGGTTCATCGCGGCGGAAGCTGAAGCCGCGCCCGTCGGCGTCGAGTTGCATCGACGAGACCCCGAGATCCGCAAGCGCGCCCTGCACCGCAGGAATGCCGCGCTCGTCGAGTACCCGGCCGAGATCGCGATAGTCGGCGTGCACGAGCTCGACGCGGTCGCCAAAGGCGGCGAGCGTCTCGCGGGCAATCGCCAGCGCCGCTTGGTCGCGGTCAAGACCGAGCACGCGCGTCGCGCCGGCCTCGAGGAGCGCACGACTGTGACCGCCGAGGCCGACCGTGCAGTCGACGAACACGCCGCCTCGCGCCGGCCCGAGCAGGTCGACGACTTCGGGCAGCATGACGGGTTCGTGAGCGGCGGCCATGGTCAGATACCGAATTCCGACAACGCCCTGGCGTCGTCATCCGTGTAGGGGTCGCTGAGCATCTTCGCGACGAGGCGATCGTGGTTCCACACGTCGAGGCGATCGACCGCGCCGAGCACATCGACCTCTCCCGCCATGCCCGACGATTCGCGCAGGCGTTGATGGATGACGACGCGGCCCTGCGTGTCGATTTCCGCGGCCTGTCCGAAGTAGCTCACGCGGTCGAGAAACTTGTTGCGCGCCGGCAAGGTGGAGGGGGCGCGCGCGAGACGCTCTTCGAGCGCGAGCCACACCGGCATCGGATAAATGCGGACGGAGTCCCCCGTGAGGCTCGTCACGAACAGCTCTCCCCCGTGCGTTTTTTCGATAAGCGCCCGGAAAGCGTTCGGAATCTTGAGCCGCGCCTTGTCATCAATTTTGGCGGCGTAGTTCCCTCGGAGCACGTCGTTTTACTCCACTTAGCTCCACAAAAATCCACTGCGATAGTAGAGGGGGGGTCCCCCACTGTCAACGGCAAAATGTAGAGCCTGCGGGGCTTACGCCTTTTGTTCGCCATTCCTCGCGTGCTAGCATGTGCAGATCTGACATGCTGAGAGCCGGCCTCATCGGGTTCCCCTCTTCCGGGAAAACCGCCCTGTTCCAATTGCTCACCAGCGCCCGCGAGGCGCCCCGCACCGCGGGACGGCAGGAAGCGAACGTCGGGGTGTCGCGAGTGCCCGACGAGCGCCTCGACAAGCTGACCGCGCTGTTCAAGCCGAAGAAACACACGCCNGCCACGGTCGAATTCGCCGACATGGGCGGCGCGGGCGGCGGCAAGACGGGGGCGGCGGCGCTGCTCGACGTCGCGCCGTTTCGAAACGCGGACGCACTGCTCCACGTCGTGCGGATGTTTCGCGATCCCGCGATCCCGCACGCGGCGGGGTCAGTGGATCCGGCGCGCGATGTGCGCACGATGGAGGACGAAGTCATCCTGGCGGACCTTGGCGTCGTCGAACGGCGCCTGGAGCGGCTCGAGCGCGATCTGAAAAAAAGCCCCGGCAACGCCGAGCTGAAGAAGGAGCAGGATCTCCTGGTCGCGGCCCGCGCGATGCTCGAGGATGGCAAGGCGCTGCGTGGCATGGAGCTGGCGCCCGAAGATGTCCGTCGCCTGCGCGGCTTCCAGTTCCTCTCGGCGAAGCCGCTGCTGATCGTCCTGAATCTCGACGAGGCGGATCTGCCGCAGGCCGATCGCGCGATCGAGCTGGCGGGGATCCAGGATTACGTGCAGGGACGCAACACGCGTGCGGTGGCCATCTGCGCGAAGATCGAACTGGAAATCGCGCAGCTCGATCCCGCGGATGCCGCGGCCTTCATGGCGGATCTGGGCCTGCACGAATCGGGTCTCGATCGCGTGATCCGCGCCAGCTACGAGCTGCTCGGCTACATCTCGTTCTTCACCGTCGGCGAAGACGAATCGCGTGCGTGGTCAATCCCGCGGGGGACGAACGCGCAGAACGCCGGCGGCGAGATTCACACCGACATCCAGCGCGGGTTCATCCGTGCCGAAGTGGTCCGCTACGACCATCTGATCGCGCGCGGGACGCTGGCGGCGTGCCGCGAGCACGGCGAGCTGCGCCTTGAGGGCAAGGAGTACATCGTCCTCGACGGAGATGTAATTAATTTCCGTCACGCGACCTGATCATCCCGANAACCGATGNCAGTCAGGACGGTAATCGTTTGCGAGGCCCAGGTGCCNTTCGTGCACGGGGGCGCCGAGGTGCACGTGCGTGAGCTGGTGCGCGAGTTNCGCGCGCGCGGCTANGACGCCGAACTGGTCAGCGTNCCGTTCAAGTGGTANCCGAAGGAAGAAATCCTGCCGCACGCGGCGGCGTGGCGCCTGCTNGATCTGAGCGAGAGCAATGGCCGGCCGATNGATCTGGTCATCGCGTCGAAGTTTCCGACCTACTTCGTCCGTCATCCCAGAAAAGTGGCGTGGTTGATCCACCAATACCGCGCCGCCTACGAACTGTGCGGCACGCCNTACAGCGACTTCGGCCACAACGAGCAGGACNTCGGGCTGCGCGANACGCTGATCCGCCTCGATACGGAGATGCTCGGCGAATGCCGGCGCGTCTTCGCGAATGCGCAGAACACGGCGAACCGCGCCGCCAAGTACAACGGCGTGCGCGCGGATGCGCTCTATCACCCGCCTCGCCTGGCTTCATCGCTGGCGGCGGCCACGCCGCACTACGGCGACTTCGTGCTGTCGGTCGGACGGATCGAGTCGGTCAAACGCGTTGACCTGCTGGTCTCCGCGATGGCTGCGGTCGATACACCGATCAGGCTGGTTGTCGCCGGCGACGGGACTCAGCGCGCCAACGTGGAGCGGACGGCGGTAGCGGCGGGCGTTGCAGACCGCGTTCGGTTCCTCGGGGCCGTGGACGACGAGCAGTTACTCGAGCTCTACCGCGACGCACTGGCGGTGCTGTATCCGCCATACGATGAAGACTTCGGCTACGTCACGCTGGAGGCGTTCTTGTCGCGAAAGGCGGTCGTGACGGCGACCGACTCCGGAGGGCCGAACGAGTTCGTCGTCGACGGCGTCAACGGATTGGTCCGCGAGCCGAGTGCCGAGGCGTTCGCCGACGCGATCAATGCGCTCGCGCGCGACCGCCGCCGCGCCGCGTCGCTCGGCGAAGCCGGGTACGAACGCGCGCGGCTGATTACCTGGGATGGCGTGATTGAGAAGCTGATTTCGTGAAGAAGCCAAGCTGGTTTTCGTGAAAAAGCTGATTATCCAGATCCCGTGCCTCAACGAGGCGCAGACGCTGCCGGCGACGCTCGCCGATCTGCCCAAGAGCATCCCCGGTATCGATGTGATCGAGGTCCTCGTCATCGACGACGGATCGCGCGACGGCACGTCAGATGTGCGCGCGCGTGCGGCGTCGATCACATCCTGCGCCTGCGGCGCAACAAGGGGCTGGCCGCGGCGTTCCAGGTCGGCATCGACGCATGCCTCAAGGCCGGCGCCGACTTCATCGTCAATACCGACGCCGACAACCAGTACGCCGGGCACGAGATCCCGAAGCTGCTCGCGCCCTTGCTGCACGGCGAGGCGGACATCTGCATTGGCGACCGCAACATCGCGGCGCTGCGCCACATGTCGTGGCGCAAGCGGCAGCTGCAGGCGCTCGGCAGCTGGGTGGTGCGGCAGGTCTCGAACACGTCGGTGCCCGACACGACGAGCGGCTTCCGCGCCTACACGCGCGAGGCGGCGCTGCGCATGACGATCGTGTCGGAGTTCTCCTACACGCTCGAATCGATCATCCAGGCCGGCAAGAAACGGATGGCGATCGCGCACGTGCCGATCGCGGTCAATCCACGCACGCGCGAATCGCGGCTGTTCGGCAGCATCTTTTCCTACATCAAGCGTTCGAGCGCGACCATCGTGCGCATCTACGCGATGTACGAACCGCTCAAGGTGTTCACGTATATCGGCCTGACGCTGTTCGGGGCCGGCTTCTTCATCTCGCTGCGCTTCCTCTACTACTACCTGACCTCGTTCACCGGCGGCGGCCGCTACCTGCAATCGTTGATCTACGCCGCTGTCCTGATGATCCTCGGTTTCCAAGTCCTGCTCATCGGCCTGCTCGCCGACGTCATCTCGGGGAACCGCAAGCTCCTCGAGGATCTCGTGTATCGCGTCCGCTCCCTCGAACTGCCACCGCCGGAACACGAGCGCGAGCGCCACACGGTGACGCAGTCGGTCGAACGTCCCGATCGGTGGGAACACTGATGGCCGATCCGTCAGCGGTCTCCATCGTCATTCCGGCCTTCAACGAGAGCGACGCCATCGCCAGCGTCATCGACGTTCTGCGCGGCGCCGCTGCCTGGCGCGAGATCATCGTCGTCGACGACGGCTCGGGGGACGACACGGCGGATCGCGCGACGGCGGCCGGAGCTACTGTGGTGCGCCTGCCTTACAACATGGGTAATGGCGCGGCGGTGAAGAACGGCATTCGGCGCGCCAGTGGCGAGTACATCCTCATCGTCGACGCCGATGGACAACATCCGCCTGAGGACGCGCTGCGGCTCGTCGCGCGTCTCGGCCAGTACGACCTGGTCATCGGCGCGCGCTCGGCAGAGACGCAGGCGACGCAGGCGCGGCGGGCCGGCAACGGTGCGTTGAATCACCTCGCCAGCTACCTGACCGGCCGCGATATCCCCGATCTGACGTCCGGGTTTCGTGGTGCTCGCGCCGCGGCGCTTCGCGAGTTCCTCCACCTGCTGCCCAACGGCTTCTCGACCCCAACGACCACGACACTGGCCTTCATCAAGGCCGGCTACGCGGTGACGTTCGAGCCGATCCACGCGCGGCAGCGCAGCGGCCAGTCGAAGATCCGGCTCGCACGTGACGGCGCCAAGTTCCTGGTCATCATCTTCAAGATCGTCACGCTGTTCAGCCCATTGCGCATCTTCCTTCCGCTTAGCGTGGCCGCGTTTGCCCTCGGTGCGGCCTACGCGGTGTGGACCATCGCGACGCAGAGCCACGTGACCAATTCGTCGGTGCTCCTCATCCTCTTCGCCGTCGTCGTCTTCCTGGTCGGGCTCGTCTCGGAGCAGATCTCGGCGCTGCGGTTCGAAGGCCGGCGGTGAACGGCGCGCGAGGGTGGATCGCCGCGTCGGTCGCGTGCGGCCTCGCCCTTCGGTTGTTGTTCGCGTTCGCCTACTGGACCGGCGAGCCGCTCACCCATGATGAGCGCGAGTATCTCGCGCTGGCGCGAAGCGTCGCGGCGGGGAACGGCTTCACGTATCCGGCGGACGAACCCCTCCAGGGGACCGCGCAACGGTTCGGCCGCGCCCCGGGATACCCCCTGTTCCTGGCCGCGCTCGCGGTGACCGACCGCTACGATCACGCGCCGCCGCGCGTGAAGATCGCACAATCGATCATGGGTGCGCTGTGCATCTGGCTGATCGCCGCGATCGCGTACCGCGCCGCCGGTGCTCGCGCGGCGATCGTCGCGGCTGCGATCGCCGCCGTGTATCCGCCGCTCGTGTGGACGCCGTCCTACGTGTGGAGCGAGACGCTGTTTTCAATGCTCGCGCTGTGCGCCGCACTCGCGCTGATGCGGGATGCGGCATCGGACGTTCCCGGTCCGGAGCGACGGAGTCTCGCCGGCGCAGTCCTGACCGGGCTGGCGATCCTGACGCGACCGGTGATGCTGTTCTTTGTTCCGCTCGCGGCGATCTGGTTGTGGCGCGGCCGAGGCGCGCGCGCCGCCGTCACGTTCGTGTTGGTGGCCGCGGCATGCATCGCGCCGTGGACGATTCGTAATCATCGCGTCTACGGACGCTGGATCGCGGTCGCATCGGAAGGCGGCGTGACGTTCTGGACGGGCAATCACGCGCTGGCGATCGGCGATGGCGATCTGGCGGCCAATCCGCAATTGAAAGAAGCGGAGCTCGCCTTCCGCCGCGCGCACGCGGGACTCACCGCCGAACAACTCGAGCCGCTGTATTACCGCGACGCACTGGCGTGGATCCGCACGCATCCGGCGCAGTGGGCAGTGCTGCTCGCACGGAAGGCGTTCTATACGATCGTCCCGGTGGGACCGTCGTATACACTACATTCCACGAAGTACGTCGCGGCATCCGTGGTCCCCTACCTGGCAATCCTCCCCGCCGCTCTGGTCGGCGCGTGGTGGTGGCGAGGGTACGGGGCGCACAGCGGCGCGAGTCCCGCGCCGCTGTGGCTGATGGCCGCGGCAACCCTCTGCGCCGGTCTCGTGTTCTTCCCGCAGGAGCGGTTCAGGATTCCCGTGATCGACCCGGCGTTGATCGTGACCGCCGCGCTCGCCGCGGGCCTTCGAAACCATGAACGTACTGATCGTCACTCCGACGTATAACGAACGCGACAACCTGCCCCTGCTGATCGCCGGGATCCTCGCGCACGACGGCGCCCGCGTCCTGGTGGTCGACGACGGCTCGCCTGACGGGACCGGGGCGATCGCCGACCAGTTGGCCCGCGACCACCCGGGGCGCATCGAGGTCATGCATCGCACCGGGCCACGCGGCCTCGGCCGGTCGTACGTCGATGGCCTGCAGCACGCGATCGCCGAAGGACGCGCCGAGTTCATCTGCCAGATGGACGCCGACCTGTCCCACAATCCCGAGTACCTGCCGGACCTGATCGCCGCGGCGGCGACGCAGGATCTCGTCATCGGCTCTCGGTATCTCCATGGCGTCAGCGTGGTCAACTGGCCGCTGCATCGCATTTTTCTCAGCGCCTTCGGCAACCGCTACATCCGCTTCATCACCTCGCTCTCGACGAGCGACTGCACCAGCGGCTACCGCTGCTGGCGACGCGAAGCGCTGGGGCGCATGCCGATCGCCAACATGGTCTCGGACGGCTACTCGTTCCTGGTCGAAATGCTGTTCGAAGCGAAACGGCGCGGACTGCGTATCGGCGAAGTGCCGATCATCTTCATCGAGCGCCGGCAGGGCCAGTCGAAGCTCTCGTCCAACGTGCTGATGGAGTCGTTGATCATGCCGTGGCGTCTGGTGCTTCGTTCGCGCTTCTGACATGCGCCATGTCGTCGTCATGGTGACGACTTCGTATCCCCGCTTCCCCGGGGATTCGGTCGGCACCTTCATGGAGCCGATCGCCAGGCACGTCGCCGCGCGCGGCCACGAGGTGCACATCGTCGCGCCGTGGCATCCACGGATCACCCGCGGCAAAGTCGAAGACGGCGTCTTCTTCCACTTCTTCCATTACGCACCGGTGCCCGCGCTGAACGTGTTCGGCTACGCGGCTGGACTGCATGCCGACGTGAAGCTGAAATCGGCGGCATGGATCGCCGCGCCGCTGGCGCTCGCGGCGGGATGGTTCAAGGCGATGCGCGTCGCGCAGAAAAAGCGCGCGACCGTGATGCACGGGCACTGGGTCGTACCCGGCGGGGTGATTGCGGCGGCGGCGCGCCCGGCGCTGCCGCTCGTCGTCAGCCTGCACGGCTCGGACGTATTCGTCGCGGAGCGCACGCCGCCGGCGCGCAGCGCGGCGAAGCGCGTCTTTGCGCGCGCGGGCGCGATCACCGCGTGCAGCGACGACCTGGCGAGGCGTGCGATTGCGCTCGGTGCACACAGCGACCGCGTCGAGGTCGTGCCCTACGGTGTTGATGCCGAGCGTTTCGCGCCGGACGCGGCGCGGCGCGAGTCGATGCGCGCGCGGCTCGCGCTCCGTGCTGAACCGCTGGTCGTCGCCGCGGGACGCCTGGTGCGCAAGAAGGGGTTCGAATATCTGATCGACGCGGTCGCGCAGGTGCCCGGCGCACACCTGGCGATCGCGGGCGAGGGGGATCTCGACGCCGAGCTGCGCGCCCGTGCGGCGGCCGGTAGCGCCGGCCCGCGCGTGCACTTCCTTGGCAACGTGTCGCAGGGTGATGTCGCGGCCTGGTTCGCCGCCGCCGATGTCGTGGCCATTCCGTCGGTCCGTGACGACAGCGGCAACGTGGACGGCCTGCCCAATACCGTTCTCGAAGCGCTCGCGTCCGGCACCGCGGTCGTGGCCACGCCCGCTGGCGGGATCGCCAGCGTCGTGCAAGACGATCGCACCGGACTCCTTGTCCCCGAGCGCGACGTGCCGGCACTGTCGGCCGCGATCGCCGCGCTGCTGCGCGATCCTGCGCGCCGGGCGCGGCTCGGCGCCGCCGGGCGGGCGGCGGTGGAAGCGAGACACGGGTGGGGAGCCGCGGCGGCGCGATTCGAGGCCGCGTACGATCGCGCGCTTGCCTTCAAGTCACTCACTCGATAAGATTTAGCCTCTCCACATGCCAACCGGTAGGCCCGCGCAGGGTCTCAGCATTTTTTTCCCCGCCTACAACGACAGCGGGACGATCGCGAGCCTGGTGATCACGGCGTTGCAGACGGCGCGCACGTTGACGCCCGACCACGAGGTCATCGTCGTCAATGACGGAAGCGCCGACACGACGGCGGCCATTCTCGAGGAGCTGACGCGCGTGTTTCCGGAGGTGCGCATCGTGCACCACGAGCGCAACCGCGGCTACGGCGGCGCACTGCGGAGCGGCTTCGAACATGCCACCCGGGAATTGATCTTCTATACCGACGGCGATGCCCAATACGATCCGTCCGAAATGGCGCTGCTGTGGAACCGCTTCGACGACCATGTCGATCTCGTCAACGGCTACAAAATCAGCCGCTCTGACCCGCTCCATCGCCTGCTGATCGGCCGGATCTATCACCATACGGTCAAACTGCTGTTCGGACTGACGGTGCGCGACGTCGATTGCGACTTCCGCATGATGCGCAAATCGATCTTCGACCGCGTCCAGCTGGAGAAGAACAGCGGCGTCATCTGCCTGGAGATGATGAAGAAGATCACCGACGCCGGGTTCAACATCGCCGAAGTGCCGGTGCATCATTACCACCGCGCCTACGGCAAGTCGCAGTTCTTCAACTTCCGGCGCCTCGCAAGAACGGCGGTCGACGTCTTCAAGCTCTGGTTCGCGCTGGTGATCAAGCGCGAGCACCTGAAGCGCCCCGCCGGCGACGTGGCGCGCAGGCCGGATGGCCGCTGATTATCGCGCGTCGTACCGCGGCCGCCGCGTGCTGGTCACCGGCGGCCTGGGCTTCATCGGCAGCAACCTCGCGCGGCAGCTGGTCGAGCTCGGGGCGGACGTGCTGCTCGTCGACGCGATGATCCCCGAGTACGGCGGCAACCTGTTCAACATCGACGGCATCGCCGATCGAGTGCGCGTGAACATCGCCGACGTGCGCAACCAGAGCACGATGGAGGTGCTGGTTCGTGACCGTGAGATCTTCTTCAATCTCGCCGGCCAGGTCAGTCACATCGACAGCATGCTCGACCCCTACACTGATCTCGAGATCAACTGCCGCGCCCAACTGGCGATGCTCGAGGCCTGCCGGAAATTCAATCCGCACGTGAAGGTCGTCTTCGCCGGAACGCGGCAGGTGTATGGCAAGCCCGATCGGCTGCCCGTCGACGAGGGGCACCTGGTCCGCCCCATCGATGTCAATGGCGTCAACAAGGCGGCGGGCGAGAATTACCACTTGCTCTACAACCACGCCTTCGGCTTGCGCGCGTGCTCGCTCCGGCTCACCAACATCTACGGTCCGCGTCAGCTGATCAAGCACAATCGCCAGGGCTTCATCGGCTGGTTCATCCGGCTGGCCATCGAAGGACGCGAGATCACGATCTATGGCGACGGCTCGCAGCTGCGCGACTTCGTCTTCGTCGATGACGCGGCGGATGCGTTTCTGCGTGCCGGGGCATCCGCGGCCTGTGACGGCGAAGTATTCAACGTCGGCGGACCGGAGCCGATCTCGCATCGCGACCTGGTAACGCTGCTGCTCGACGTCACCGGCAACGGCAGCGTCAGCTACGTGCCGTGGCCTGCCGAGAAGAAGCAGATCGACATCGGCAGCTTCTATGCGGACTCCTCGAAATTCACCGCGGCGACCGGCTGGACGCCACGCGTCCCGCTGCGCGATGGCTTGATGCGCACCGTCGACTTCTATCGTCGACACTTTCCGCGCTACGTGGAGACCGCGTGATCCCGTTCCTCAGCCTGGTCCCCGGTGAAGACGCGGCC
>C688J18823_10003346_pt1 | contig 10135 bp, 7 predicted proteins | sample HopSoiMetagenom1_FD_18823 | JGI IMG/M metagenome (IMG submission 18823) | reverse complement strand
CACGGCGGGCGCCACGGCGTAAGGCCAGATAAGGAGCGTGCGGTACGCGAGCGCGCCGCGCACCACGCGATCGGCCATCGCGGCGAGCGCGAGCGAGATGGCAAGGCCGAAGGAGGCGACGGCGACACTGAACACAGCGGTGGTGCGGAAGGATGCAAGGTAATGGCCGTCGGTGAAGAGCGCCTCGAAATTGCGCAGGCCGACGAACTCGGTGCGCAGACCGAAAGCGTCCTGCAGTTGGAAGGAGAACCAGATCGCCTGAACGGCGGGCCAGAAGAAAAAGACCAGCGTGACGGCGATTTGGGGCGCGAGCAGCGCGTACGGCAGCCATGCCGAGCGGAAGACGACGCGCTTTTCCATGACCTCGCTCCCCCGCTCCTATCCCGGCCCGGGGGGGTGCGGGGGACGATTCATCCTCCCTGCTCCTTACCGGGAGGCGGCCGCCTCGAACTTGCGCAGGACCTCGTTGCCGCGCTTCACCGCCTCGTCGAGCGCGGCCTTGGCGTCCTTGCGGCCCGCGAACACGGCCTCCAGCTCCTCTTCGATCACTTCTCGTCCCTGCACGAAGTTGCCGAAGCGCAGGCCCTTCGAGTTCGGCGTCGGCGGCTTGTGGGTGAGTTGCTTCACCGGCATGTCGGCGCCGGGATTCTTGTCGTAGAAGCCGGACTTGCGCGTGAGCTCATAAGCGGCGAGCGTGATCGGCACATAACCGGTGCCGACGTGCCATTCCATCTGCACCTCCGGCCGCGAGAGGAAGGCGAAGAACTTCGCCACGCCCTTGTACTCCGGCGGCTTCTTGCCGCCCATGACCCAGAGCGAGGCGCCGCCGATGATCGAGTTCTGCGGCGCGCCCTTGACGTCGTCGTAGTACGGCATGAAGTTGATCGACCAGTCGAGCTTCGAGTTCTTGCGGAAGGTGGCCTGCGCGCCGGCGCTCGCCGTCACCATGGCGCATTCGCCGCTCGCGAACTTGCCGTCGCCCTGGTTGGTGCGCCCGGCGTAGGTAAACATGCCCTTTTTCGCCAGCTCGCCGAGCATCGCCACATGGCGCACGTGCAGCGGCGAATTGATGGTGAACTGCGTGTCGAAGCCGCCCATGCCATTCTGCTTTGTGCCGATCGGCACGTTGTGCCAGGCGCTGAAGTTCTCGATATGCGTCCACGACGGCCAGCTGGTCGTGTAGACGCACTGCTGTCCGGCCGCCTTCAGCTTCTCGGCCGCCGCCTGGAATTCCTTCCAGGTCTTCGGCGCCTGCGGCGCAAGGCCCGCCTTCTTGAAGGCGTCATGGTTGATGTAGAACATCACCGTCGAGCTGTTGAACGGGAACGAGAGCATGTTCCCCTGCAGATCGGTGTAGTAGCCGCTGACCGTCGGCAGATACGCCTTGGGGTCGAACGGCTCCTTGGCGTCGCCCATGACCTTCGTTACCGGCACGATCGCGCCCTTGGCCGCCATCATCGTCGCCGTGCCCACTTCGAACACCTGCAGGATGTGCGGCGCGTCGCCGGCGCGGAACGCCGCGATGGCGGCGGTCATCGACTCGGGATAGGTGCCCTTGAACACGGGCACGACTTTGTATTCTTTCTGGCTGTCGTTGAACTTGCCGGCGAGCGCATTGAGCTGCTCACCCAGCGCCCCGCCCATGGAATGCCACCAGCGGATCTCGGTCTGCGCGTGCGCGGTTGCGGCGAACAGGCCGGCACAGGCGAGCGCGGCCAGCGACTGGATTCTCATGCGGTTCTCCTCCTCCCGAGAGGCGAAGCTTATTCTACGGTGACCGACTTGGCGAGATTGCGCGGCTTGTCGACATCGGTGCCGCGCGCGAGCGCGGTGTGATAGGCGAGGAGCTGCAGCGGCACGACATGCAGGATCGGCGAGAGCGCGCCGGCGTGCGAGCCCAGCTCGATGACGTGCACGACGTCGGACTGCGGGATGTGCGCGCCCTCATCGGCGAACACGTACAGCTCTCCGCCGCGCGCGCGCACTTCCTGCAGATTGGACTTCAGCTTCTCGATGAGCGCGTCGCCCGGTGCCACCGCGACCACCGGCATGTTCGCGTCGACCAGGGCGAGCGGCCCGTGCTTCAGCTCGCCGGCGGCGTAGGCCTCAGCGTGGATATAGGAAATCTCCTTGAGCTTCAGCGCGCCTTCCATGGCGATCGGCCAGTGAATGCCGCGGCCGAGGAACAGGGCGTGCTCCTTGACGGCGAAGCGCGCCGCCCACTCGGCCACCCGAGGTTCAACGGCGAGCACCTCGTTCACGGCCGCCGGCAGGTGACGCAGCGACTGCAGATGCGCACGCTCGGCATCGGCGGCCAGCCTGCCGCGCACCTTGCCGATGACGAGGGCGAGGAGGAACAGGGCGCCTAGCTGCGTAGTGAATGCCTTGGTGGAGGCAACGCCGATCTCCGGACCGGCGCGCGTCAGGAAGCGAAGGCGCGAGGCCCGGATCAGCGAGCTCTCCGGCACATTGCAAATCGAAAGCGTGGCACGGTAGCCGAGCGCTTTCGCGTGCTCTACTGCCGCGAGCGTGTCGGCGGTTTCTCCGGATTGTGAGATCGTGACGAAAAGCCCGTTCGGGTCCGGCACCGACCGGCGATAGCGATACTCGCTCGCAATCTCGGCCAGGGTCGGAATGCCGGCGATGTCTTCGAGCCAGTAGCGGGCGATCAACGCCGCGTGGTAGCTCGTGCCGCAGGCGACGAGATGGACCGTGCTCGCCGCGCGCAACAGGCTCTCGCCGTCGGCGCCGAAGAGCCCCGGCTGCAGCGAGCTGGCGCCGCTCACCACCTCGAGCGTGTTGGCGAGCGCGCCGGGCTGCTCGTGGATCTCTTTCTGCATGTAGTGGCGATAGGGGCCGAGCGCCACGGCCTCATCCGTGACCTCGGAGAGATGCACGGCGCGCTCCACGGCCTCACCGCGTGCATTCACCACCCGGTAGCCGCCCGGGCGGATCTCGGCGCAATCGCCGTCCTCGAGGTAGACCACGCGGCGGGTCACCTGCAGGAGCGCCGAGACGTCGGAGGCCGCAAAGGTCTCGCCCTCGCCGACACCGAGCAACAGTGGCGGTCCGCGGCGCGCGACGACCACGGCCTCCGGATCGCGCGCACAGACGATGGCGAGCGCGAAAGCGCCCTCGAGCTCGGATATGGCACGCACCGCAGCGGCGAACAGTGAAGGGGTGGACTTTCGGTGCTCGGCGACGAGGTGCGCCACGACCTCGGTGTCCGTCTCCGACACGAAGGTATAGCCGCCGCGCTTAAGCCGCTCGCGGATCGCCTCGTGGTTTTCGACGATGCCGTTGTGGACGAGCGCGATATCGCCGGACACGTGCGGGTGGGCGTTGCGCTCGGTGGGCGCGCCGTGCGTCGCCCAGCGCGTATGCGCGATGCCGGTGGCCCCGTCGACGTGTTCCTTCGTAGTCTGCGTGGCGAGCTCGGCGACGCGCCCGGCAGCGCGCACGCGCTTGATGGTCGCGTTGTTCACGACGGCGATCCCGGCGGAATCGTAGCCGCGGTACTCGAGGCGCTTCAGCCCGTCGACCAGGACCGGCACGATGTTGCGGCGCGCGGCGGCGCCAACGATGCCGCACATAGCTAGCTCTTCTTCTTGGGCGGCGTCCAGCCCGCGATGGAGACCTGGCGCGAGCGCGCCAGGGTGAGTTGGCCTTCCGGCGTATCTTTGCTGATGGTCGAGCCGGCGCCGATATAAGAGCCGCGGGCGACCCGCACCGGCGCGACCAGTGTGGTGTCCGAGCCGATGAAGCAATCGTCCTCGATGATCGTGCGGTGCTTCGCGGCGCCATCGTAGTTGCAGGTGATCGTGCCGGCGCCCACGTTGACCCGCTGGCCGACCTCGGTATCGCCGATATAGGAGAGGTGATTTGCCTTGGAGCCCCGCGCGAGGCGGCTCGCCTTCAGCTCGACGAAGTTGCCGATGTGCACCTCGTCGCCGAGGCTCACGCCCGGCCGCAGACGGGCGAACGGGCCAATGCGACAGCGGGCGCCGATCTCGGAGTTCTCCAGGTGGGAAAAGGCCAGCACCTCGGTCGCGGCGCCGACGGTGACATTGCGCAGCAGGCAGTTCGGGCCGACACGCACACCGGCGCCGAGCCGCACCTGTCCTTCGAACACGCAGTTCACGTCGATGGCGACATCGGTGGCGCATTCGAGCGTGCCGCGCACGTCGATCCGCGCCGGGTCGGCGAGGCTCACGCCCTCATCGAGCAGCCGCTCGGCCTCGCGCCGCTGCAGTTCACGCTCGAGAAGCGCAAGCTCGCCCTTCGAATTGACGCCCGCCACTTCGAGCGCATCGGCCACCTTCAGCGCATTCACCGGCACGCCGTCGGCGATAGCGAACGTGACCACGTCGGTCAGGTAGTACTCCTTCTGCGCATTGCGGTTGCCGAGCTTCGCGAGCCAGCCGCCGAGCCGGCGGGCGTCCAGTGCCATGATGCCGCCGTTGATCTCGCCAATGGCACGCTCTTCGGCAGTCGCATCCTTTTCCTCGACGATGCGCTGCACGCGGCCGGCGCTGTTGCGCACGATGCGCCCATAGCCGCTCGGATCATCGAGCTCCGTGGTGAGGACCGCGACGCCGCTGCCGGCGGCTTCGAGCAGGCGCTTGAGCGTCGCCACGCGCACGAGGGGCACGTCGCCATAGAGAATCAAAACCTGGGCATCGCTCGAGAGCTGCGGCAGTGCCTGCTGCATGGCATGGCCGGTGCCGAGCTGCTCCGCCTGGAGCACCCACTGCACCTCGGCCTGGGCGAACGCGGCGCGCACCGCTTCTGCTCCATGGCCGTGAACGACGATGGTGCGCCGAGCGCCGAGCGCGCGGGCCGCGTCGAGCACATGCGCAAGCAGCGGCCGGCCGCCGAGGGGATGCAGCACCTTGGGCAGCGCCGAGCGCATGCGCTTGCCCTGACCGGCGGCAAGCACGACGACTTCGAGGGGCATCGAGGCATTTTAGCTAATATCGGTTTCGGTGCTGCCCTCCGAGACCGCGAGCCGTCTGGCGCATGTCGCGCTCGCTAACATCGATCGCGCTTATCCGCGGCATTTACAACATTTGATGGTGGCGGAGGAAGCGCCGCTCGCCGAGCACGAGCGCCATCCCGCGTTCTACGGCAGCTACGACTGGCACTCGGCGGTGCACATGCATTGGCTGCTGGTGCGGGTGCTGCGCCTTTATCCGACCGGCGACGATGCGAGGAGCATCGCCGAGGGCTCGACCGGCATCTGAGCCCTGCGGCGATCGAGCGCGAGCTGGCGTACTTTCGCAGCCCGGCCGGCCGCACGTTCGAGCGGCCGTACGGCTGGGCCTGGCTACTCGAGCTGCAGGCGGAAGCACTCCGCAGCCAGGCACGCTGGTCCGGCGCGCTCGAGCCGCTGGCGACGCATCTAGCGGGCCGATTGCGCGACTATCTCGCGCAGGCGCCTTATGCCGTGCGCGCCGGCAGCCACGCGAACAGCGCCTTTGCCTGCGTGCTAGCGCTCGACTATGCGCGCACGGCCGACGCCGCCCTGGAGCTCGAGATCCGCAAAGCAGCGCGGCGTTGGTACAGCGGCGATCGAGATGCGCCGCTCGCGTTCGAGCCGTCGCTCGACGATTTCCTGTCGCCTGCGCTCACCGAGGCGCTGCTCATGCAGGAAGTGCTGGATGCCGAAGAATTCATGACATGGCTGCAGCGCTTCGCGCCTCGTGGCTTCGCGATGCTGGCTGAGCCGCCCACCGTGCTGGACCATGCGGACCCGAAGCAAAGCCACCTCGATGGTCTGTGCCTGTCGCGCGCTTGGTGCCTGCGGCGGCTCGGCGATACCGCGGCCGCGGATCGGCTGATCGCGACCGCCCTACCGCACGTTGTGGGCGGGGATTACGCCGGCGAGCATTGGCTCGCATCCTTCGCCGTGCTGGCGCTTAGTTAGTGCTTTCGCTTATTTGACCTTCATCGGGCGCAGTGCGTGCTCGTACGTCCAAGCGCCGATCTGCTCGCCCTGCTGGTAGCCCGCTTGCACCGCCGCAGTGAAGTGGATGCCGGCGAGGACGCGTGAAGCGCCGTTTTCGCGCGCCGCCTCGGAGAAGCTCCAGAAGCGGCGGGTGATGCCGCGGTAAGGCGCACCGCTGGTCATCGAGAAGGACACGAAATCAGTGCCGAAGTACCGTGCGAGGATCGTGGCGACAGCGGCACCTTCGACGGTGTGGTTCGACGGATAGTCCGGCAGCGGCGGCGTATCGAGGTAGCTCAGCCACGACTCGTCGCCACTTTCGCGGATCGCCGTCGCCGGACGCCAGTAGCCATAGTGATATTTCGCCTCGAAGCCGGCGATGTATCCATCGGCAAGCGCCACGTTCACCAACGCAAAGAGACGCGCGCTTTCCCACTCGCCAAGCTTGCGCGCAGCAACGGCCTCGCGCGTAATGCGGTTCCAGCCCTGAGGAGAGCTTTCGTACCAGTAACGGGCGATCTCGCTCTGCTCGTCAGTACGTTGCGACGACGTCTTGCCGCCGAGTGCACGCGCCTCCTCGAGGTCGCTGAGCGCCTGCACGCTCTTCACCGCGGGCGGCGGCCCAGGGCGAAATTGCGCTGCCCGGACGAGAACGAAAGGCCGAATGGCGCCCCACTGGGCGGCGAAGGCCGGCGTGAAATCGGGCGGCGTCGGGCGATACTCGCCCGCCTTCTTGCCGGGGACGTAGGCCACCGCGCGGCTCGCACCGTCGTCGGCGCGTGCGGCTAGCACAGCGCCCGCTGCTTCGCGTCCCACCCGCAGGCCCGCGAACGCGGCGTTGCGGTCCTTCGATCTGCTCGAGCACGTCGGCAAGCGCGGCGTCGAATTCCGGCTTGCGGGCCGAAATCAGCTTCGAGAGCGACGCGTGCGCAGCGGCTGCGATCGTCGCTTCAACGGAAGCGCCGGACGGTGCAGCGGGGTGCGCGCGGTAAGGCTCGTATTCGCTTCGAACGCCGTTCAAGGCGTCGTGGATCGACGCGTGGACGATGGCGAAGATGCGCGACTCGCTCAGCGGGTCGAGCTCCTCCGCGGCGGCCGCGTCGGTCGCGATGCGGTTCCAGCGCTCGACCTCGCCCGCGCGCGCTTGCGCCGCCGCGAGAAAGAGCGACAAGCAAAACGCTACGGCTGCTCGGTATTTCATTGTCGGCTCCCAGTGGATTTGGAGCAGGCAGGGTAGCCGCCGAGCGTTTCNGCCCGTTTTCAGAGCTGCAACGCTTGGTTTCCGTCGAGCGCTATCTTGGTAACTCGGAGAAGCCCATCAGGAACTCGTCGACCGCGCGGGCGCACTGCCGGCCCTCGCGGATCGCCCAGACGACAGCGACTGGCCGCGGCGCATGTCCCCGGCGGCGAAGACCTTCGCTACCGAGGTGGCGTAGGCCTTCGGCCCGTCGGTCGCGGCGCGCGCGTTGCCGCGCGCATCCTGATGGACGCCAAGCTCTTCCAGGAGCGATTGCAGCGGCGAGACGAAGCCCATGGCGAGGAGCACGAGGTCCGCCGGCAGGTCGAAGTCGGTGCCGGGCATCTCGTGCGGCTTGCCGTCCTTCCATTCCAGACGCACGGCGCGCAGTGCCTTGACGCGGCCGCCTTCGCCGATGAACGCCTTGGTGGCCACCGACCAGTCGCGCTGCACGCCTTCTTCATGCGACGAAGAGGTGCGCAGCCGCGTCGGCCAATACGGCCACACCGGATTGCGCTCGACATCGGGCGGCATCGGCAGGAGCTCGAACTGCGTCACGGATTTCGCACCATGGCGGTTCGATGTGCCGACGCAGTCGGAGCCGGTGTCGCCGCCGCCGATGATGATCACGTGCTTGTCGCTCGCCCAGAGGTCGGGCACGTGCGTGTCGCCCGCGACGCGCTTGTTCTGCAGCGGCAGGAAATCCATCGCGAAATGCACCCCGGAGAGCTCGCGGCCGGGGACCGGCAGGTCGCGCGGCTGCTCGGCGCCTCCGGCGAGCACGACGGCATCGAACTGCGCGAGCAGCGCTTGCGGATCCATCGTCTCGCGCGCATCGCTCCCGACGCCGCGGGTTACGGGCTTCGTGCCGACGTAGACGGCGGCGCGGAACTTCACGCCTTCGGCGCGCAGCTGGTCGAGGCGCCGGTCGATCACGCCCTTGTCGAGCTTGAAGTCGGGGATGCCGTAGCGGAGCAAGCCGCCGATGCGGTCGCTCTTCTCGAACACCGTCACCTCGTGCCCGGCGCGCGCAAGCTGCTGCGCGCACGCAAGACCGGCAGGCCCCGAGCCGACCACGGCGACGCGACGGCCGGTGGCGTGCGCCGCGCGCTGCGGCCGCACCCAGCCTTCTTCCCAGGCCTTGTCGGCGATCGCGTGCTCGATGGACTTGATGCCGACGGCGTCGTCGTTGATGCGCAGCACGCACGCCTCTTCGCACGGCGCCGGGCAGATGCGGCCGGTGAACTCGGGAAAGTTGTTGGTCGAATGCAGAACTTCGATCGCGCCCTTCCAGTCCTGCCGGTAAACGAGATCGTTCCAATCCGGAATGATGTTATTGACCGGGCAGCCGCTCTGGCAGAACGGGATGCCGCAGTCCATGCAGCGCGCGCCCTGCACCCCGGCGGCATCGTCCGCGAGTCGCAGATAGAACTCGCGGTAGTGTTTCTTGCGCGCTTCGGCAGCTTCGTGCGGCTCCTCGAGCCGCTCGTGCTCGAGGAACCCGGTGAGCTTGCCCATTACGCGGCCGCCTTGCTGCGATGGGCGGCGAGCTCGCCAAGCGCCCGGCGATACTCCTTCGGAAAGACCTTGACGAAGCGCGCCCGGTACTGCGCCCAGTTGGCGAGGATCTCGGCCGCCCGTTTCGAGCCGGTGTACCTGGCGTGCTGCTCGACCAGGCGTCGCAAAGCCGCCTCGTCCGACTGACCGCCGTGCCAGAGCTCGCGCGCGAGCTTTGCCTGCTGCTCCGATTCGGGCAGCAGCGGCTCGAGCTCGACCATGGCCATATTGCAGCGCTTGGCAAACTCCCCCTCGACGTCCAGCACGTAGGCGATGCCGCCCGACATGCCGGCGGCGAAGTTGCGTCCCGTCCGGCCGAGCACGACGACCGTGCCGCCGGTCATGTACTCGCAAGCGTGGTCGCCGACGCCTTCAACGACGGCCAGCGCGCCCGAATTGCGCACGGCGAACCGCTCGCCGGCGACGCCGCGGAAATAGGCTTCGCCCGCGATCGCGCCGTAGAGAACGACGTTGCCGGTGATGATGTTCTCCGCCGGATCGCCGCGGAACTTGGGCGAGGGCTGCACCGAAATGCGGCCGCCCGACAGGCCCTTGCCGCAGTAGTCGTTGGTGTCGCCGACAAGATCGAGCGTCACGCCGTGCGCCAGGAAGGCGCCGAAGCTTTGGCCGGCCGAGCCGGCGAACCGCACGTGGACCGTATCGTCCGGCAAACCCTCGTGCCCGTAACGCTTGGCGATGTGCCACGAGAGCATCGTCCCGACCGTGCGGTTGATGTTGCGGATCGGCATCTCGATCGTGACCTTGTCGCGCCGCTCGAGCGCCGCCTGCGCCAGCTCGATGATGCGGTTGTCGAGTGCCTTCTCCAGGCCATGCGCTTGGCTCTCGCGGCGGTAGCACGCGACGTCCTGCGGCATTTTCGGCATGGCGAAGATGCGCGAGAAATCGAGACCCCGCGCTTTCCAGTGCTCGATGCCCTTGCGCGTATCGAGTAGCTCGGCACGGCCGATGAGCTCGTCAACTTTGCGAACGCCGAGCTGCGACATCAGCTCGCGCACTTCCTCGGCGACGAAGAAAAAGTAGTTCACGACGTGCTCGGGCTTGCCCTCGAACTTGCGCCGCAGCACCGGATCCTGGGTTGCCACCCCCACCGGGCAGGTGTTGAGGTGGCACTTGCGCATCATGATGCAGCCCTCGACTACCAGCGGCGCGGTGGCGAAGCCGAACTCGTCGGCGCCGAGGATCGCGCCGACCACCACGTCGCGGCCGGTCTTCATCTGCCCGTCAACCTGCACGGCGATGCGGCCGCGCAGGCGGTTCAGCACCAGCGTTTGCTGCGTCTCGGCGAGACCGAGCTCCCACGGGGTGCCCGCGTGCTTGATCGACGACCAGGGCGAGGCGCCCGTGCCGCCGTCGTGACCGGCAATGGTCACGTG
>C688J18823_10003345_pt1 | contig 10139 bp, 2 predicted proteins | sample HopSoiMetagenom1_FD_18823 | JGI IMG/M metagenome (IMG submission 18823) | reverse complement strand
AAGCTCCTCTAAGATCCAACTTGGTGAATATCTTGGCCATTCTGAGTCTGTCAAGTAACTCTGGAACCAGTGGCAGTGGATACCGATTCCGGATGGTGATGCTGTTTAATCCTCGATAATCCACACAGAGTCTAAGGGAGCCATCCTTTTTCTTCACAAAGAGGATAGGAGATGAAGCTGGAGATTTGGAAGGCCTAATAAATCCCTTATCAAGGTTCTCTGCCAAATATTCCTTGAGTGCCTTTAGCTCTGGTTCAGATAATCCATAGAGAGGTCCAAAAGGTGGTTGAGTGCCAGGTTTCAGGTCAATAGGACAGTCATATGGTCTATGTTCTGGGAGAATGTCGGCTTGCTTTTTATCAAAAACATCCTGAAAGTCTTCATACTTCTTAGGCAGAGAGTCCATGCTTGCAGAAGGTGAGGAGGATGTTGGAATGGCATATATAGCATAGCACATCTTTGTCTTCTTGATGTCCCTGTGAAATCGTATGCTACTGACTTCCCTAATGTTGGGTTTTGCTGGTTCATAGGGCTGTGTGTTAATCAAAATTGTCTGGGGTTCAGGTAGTGTTGCTGTGGTCCTCTGAAATAAAACGGTCCCATTGGTCCAGTCAATATAGGGGTTGTGATGCTTCAACCAATTAAGTCCAAGGATAAATGGATGCTTAGGTGCTGGGATAAGGTTGAAAGTTATTGTCTCCTGATGATCTCCCAAGGATACTTTTAGGGGTATTGTTTCCCTAGTGACACCTCCTGAAGAGATAATCCTTCCATCAATAACTTCCACTGGGATTGGAATGTCCTTTGGCTGAGTAGGTAAATGGTGTTTCATGGCAAAGTCCACATCCACAAAACAGGCTGATGCTCCAGAGTCTATCAAAGCAGTTGACATAATTTTCTTGTTTTCCACTGAGATGGTAATTGGAATGTCAAAAGAATCAACAGGGGTATTGGGTGTCAGGGTATGGTGTATGCTGGTTAATGATGTGGTAGGAGTTGCCAAGTGGCCCAACCTCAGACTCCCTACTGGAGGAGGGCCTGGGAGTTTTCCTGGAGTGAGGGTTCCGAAATGGTAGTCTGAGGAGGTGCATGACCACTATAAGCCTTATAGGTGGGCTGGGTCCTGGATAGCCTAGGCTTCTCTGGGCAGTTGCTGGCAATATGGTTGGGTTTCCCACAATAAAGGCATAGGTTTTCCTGTTTCCTCCTTTGCTTCTCTGCTGGTGTCAGGTGTTTGATTCTAACAGTGTCCAATTGCATTGGATCTCCTGGAGGCAGATTTTGCTGTGGGGCAGGCCTTGAGGGAGTTGGTGTAGGAGTGATTACAGGCTGAGAAAACCTCGAGATAGCTGGGGTCCTGCTCATGTTTGCCCTTCCATTCCTTTCCATCCTTCTCTCAAAGAGCCTGTTGTCGCATTTGACTGCATGGGTAATAAGTTGTTGCAAATCCAAGGGGTCCTCCATGGTGAGTAATAAGTCCTTTACATCATCATTGAGGCCGATCCTGAATTGTGCCATTAGTGCATCATCATTCCAGTTGGTGTCTCCAGCAATAAGACGGAATTCTGAGGCATACTGGGATGCTGGCCGACTTCCTTGTCTAAGATTTCTAAGTTTTCCCTCAGCTGATCTGGTTCTGTCTGTATCCCCAAAGGTTGCTTCCAAATCCATCACAAACGCTTCAAAATTCCTCAAAAGGGGCCTATTTCGCTCTAAAAGGGGTGCAAACCAGTTAGATGCTGGACCAGTGAGGAGGCTTGCCAAAAGCCCAACTTGACGTTCGTCATCTGGATATCTGTCAGACTGCATCCTTATGACTAGTCGGACTTGGTTAAGGAAAGCTCTCAAATTCTTCCTAGAACCATCGAATTTGTCTGGTAGACTGATTTTTGGAGTGGGTATTGACCTGGGGGCCACTGGGGCAGAGTGGTGCTGTAAGGTGTCCATCTGCTGTCTGAGTTGTGAGTTTTCCTGCCTAAGTTGCTGGAGAATGTCCATAATCTGGTTCATGGTAGAAATGTCCACTATAGGAGTTTGCTGAGTTGCAGGGTGTGTCATAATGTCTGATGATCTAAAGAGGATCAATTTGCTGAGTTGAGTTAAGCCGAGTTGCTGAGTTACTGGGTTGGTGGTAAGCAGATCAAACTGTCAGGGGGCTAGGGCTGGGAACTAGGTGCAAGGTGGCAAGGTACAGGGAGACTGGGAGCTAGGGCTCTGGATCTGGGGTCTGGGTCTGGGTTTAGACTGTGTGATATTGTGTGTTGATCTGCTTAACTACTACTACTCTGGGGGGTTTATATATTGCTAGGTTTCATAATACGTCACATGACTGGTTTCATAATATGTCACGTGACTGGTTTCGTAATAGGTCACGTGACCTATGTGGCGCAGTCACTGTGCACTGCGTGTCTGACAAGGTATCCTGACATTACCTCCCCTTCAAGGTCGCTCTCCTGAGTGACCCCCTGGCTTCCTTGGGTGCTCTTGATGGAAATTGTCCAGGGCTTCAGATGCATGGGTAATGTTCTCAATTGGTTCCCAGGTCCGTTCCTCAGGTCCATAACCCTTCCAGTCTACTAGGTAATGGAGCTTCCCTCGGATAAGCTTGGAGTCTAGAATCTTTGAAATTTCCCATTCTTCCTGATCATTGACATAGAGTGAAGGTGCTGGTTCTTCTCTTCTCCCAGGGAACATGTTATGGTGGTAAGGCTCCAAGAGTGATGCATGGAAAACATTGTGAATCTTCAGACTAGGGGGTAGTTGTAATCGGAATGCAACTGGTCCAATCTGTGCAGTGATCCTAAAAGGTCCGAGACGTTTATAGTCCAATTTATCAGAAGGTCTGGTTGTCTTCACATTCTTCCTTAGGAGCCACACTTTGTCTCCTATTTTGAATTCAGGTTGCTCCTTCCTTAGGGCATCAGCATAGTCCTTATAGGTTGCCTGGGCTTTGGTGAGTTCCTCTATTAATTCTTCATGTATCTGCTTCAGGTTGGATACCAAGTTATCTGCAGTAGGGTTCAGAGAATCCTTGTCTCCTCTGGGAAGGAAATCAAACTTAGGGTGATAACCGTAATTGGTAAAGAATGGTGTCTGGCCAGTAGAGCTGTGGAATGAGTTGTTGTATGCCAGTTCTGCAAGTGGCAAATATCTCATCCAATTATCCTGGTGGTAGTTCAGAAAACATCTAAGATACTGTTCAAGGACTTGGTTGACTCGTTCAGTCTGACCATCAGACTGTGGGTGGTAAGCTGAAGATAGATTGACCTTAGTCCCTAAGAGGTTGTGAAAATGCTTCCAGAATTTTGACATAAACTGAGGTCCTCTATCTGACACAATGTCATCTGGAAATCCATGGAGCTTGGCTATAGTGTTGAGGTAAATATCTGCTGCTTCCTCTCCTCTTATCTCCTTCTTGCATCCAACAAAATGTGCCATCTTTGAAAAGCGGTCTACTATAACAAAGACAGAATTGTTTCCTTGGCTTGGGGGTAAGTCTGTGATAAAGTCCATAGATATTGATTTCCAAGGTCCCTTTGGAATAGGGAGTGGCTGAAGTAGTCCATATGGCTTATGTCTAGGTGTTTTAGCACGAGCACAGGTGTCACATGTCTTGACATAATCCTTCACAAAATTCCATAGGTTTGGCCACCAAAAATCACGTGTTACTAGTTCTGTCGTTTTGGCTGTACCAAAATGTCCACTCAATGGTGAATCATGGCGGGTTTTGAGAATATTCAATCTCTGGGCAATGTCCGGGACATATATGAGACCATCTCTATAGAGGAGTCCATCTTTCCAAGAAAACTTGTGCAAATCCTTTCGTCTGGGTTGTGTAATATTGTCCTCTCTAGACATCAGCTTCTCTAGATCCTTGGCAAAAGTGTCCTCAGGTAAAGCCTGTCTAATAGAGTCCAATATACTGTTATCCACTGGTGAGACTGAGATGGCATTAGTTTCAACAGGACCAATTTGGTGTGGTTTCATAAGTGGAGCCTCCTGTTCTTGCCAAGTGTCATCTCCATGCCTAATCCGGTACTCCGATTGTCTGTTCAAAGCATCTGGTTTTCCCTGGTGGTGTCCTGGTCTAAAAATGACTTTGAAGTCAAAGCTGGAGAGTAACATTGACCACCGGGCTTGCCTTCGACTGAGGTGACGGTTAGTGGTAAATTGTTCGAGGTTCTTATGATCTGTATAGACCATAACAGTATGCTGGGCACCTTCAAGATATTGTCTCCATTGCTTAAATGCTTCAACAATGGCTAGGAGTTCTTTGTCATAGATTTCATAGTTGACCTCTGGGGGTAACAGCTTCCTGGAGTAAAATGCTATGGGATGAAGCTGCTGGTCCTGGGGAAATATCTGGGATAACACAGCTGAAATTGCAAAGTCTGAAGCATCTGCCTCAATAATGAAAGGCTGAGCAAGGTCTGGGTGTCTCAGAATAGGTGCTGATGAAAAAGCTACCTTAAGCTGCTGGAATGCTCTTTCTGCTTCTGGTGTCCAGGTAAAAGCTGTGTTGGATTTCTTGGTTAACTGGGTAAGGGGTGTTACCAATTTAGAGAAGGATTCAATAAACCTTCTGTAAAAGTTGGCAAATCCAAGGAATGTCTGAATATCATTGACTGATGCAGGTGTCTGCCATTTGGTGATAGTGTCCACTTTTGCTGGGTCCATTTCAATACCATGGGGGGAAATAATATATCCAAGGAACTCGACATGATTCTGGTCAAAGGAGCATTTATCAAGTTTTGCATATAGCTTATGCTGGCGTAGGCGCTCCAAGACAAGTTCCACATGCTGAGTATGATCTTCTGGTGTCTCTGAAAAGACCAATATGTCGTCCAGGTAAACAATCACAAAGATGTCCAGGTAATCTCGGAAAATGTCATTCATCAGATGCTGGAAAACTGCAGGTGCATTTGTCAATCCAAAAGGCATGACTAAATACTCAAATAGTCCATAACGGGTTCTGAATGCTGTCTTCCACTCATCTCCAGGTCGAATTCTAACAAGGTTATAAGCTCCTCTAAGATCCAACTTGGTGAATATCTTGGCCATTCTGAGTCTGTCAAGTAACTCTGGAACCAGTGGCAGTGGATACCGATTCCGGATGGTGATGCTGTTTAATCCTCGATAATCCACACAGAGTCTAAGGGAGCCATCCTTTTTCTTCACAAAGAGGATAGGAGATGAAGCTGGAGATTTGGAAGGCCTAATAAATCCCTTATCAAGGTTCTCTGCCAAATATTCCTTGAGTGCCTTTAGCTCTGGTTCAGATAATCCATAGAGAGGTCCAAAAGGTGGTTGAGTGCCAGGTTTCAGGTCAATAGGACAGTCATATGGTCTATGTTCTGGGAGAATGTCGGCTTGCTTTTTATCAAAAACATCCTGAAAGTCTTCATACTTCTTAGGCAGAGAGTCCATGCTTGCAGAAGGTGAGGAGGATGTTGGAATGGCATATATAGCATAGCACATCTTTGTCTTCTTGATGTCCCTGTGAAATCGTATGCTACTGACTTCCCTAATGTTGGGTTTTGCTGGTTCATAGGGCTGTGTGTTAATCAAAATTGTCTGGGGTTCAGGTAGTGTTGCTGTGGTCCTCTGAAATAAAACGGTCCCATTGGTCCAGTCAATATAGGGGTTGTGATGCTTCAACCAATTAAGTCCAAGGATAAATGGATGCTTAGGTGCTGGGATAAGGTTGAAAGTTATTGTCTCCTGATGATCTCCCAAGGATACTTTTAGGGGTATTGTTTCCCTAGTGACACCTCCTGAAGAGATAATCCTTCCATCAATAACTTCCACTGGGATTGGAATGTCCTTTGGCTGAGTAGGTAAATGGTGTTTCATGGCAAAGTCCACATCCACAAAACAGGCTGATGCTCCAGAGTCTATCAAAGCAGTTGACATAATTTTCTTGTTTTCCACTGAGATGGTAATTGGAATGTCAAAAGAATCAACAGGGGTATTGGGTGTCAGGGTATGGTGTATGCTGGTTAATGATGTGGTAGGAGTTGCCAAGTGGCCCAACCTCAGACTCCCTACTGGAGGAGGGCCTGGGAGTTTTCCTGGAGTGAGGGTTCCGAAATGGTAGTCTGAGGAGGTGCATGACCACTATAAGCCTTATAGGTGGGCTGGGTCCTGGATAGCCTAGGCTTCTCTGGGCAGTTGCTGGCAATATGGTTGGGTTTCCCACAATAAAGGCATAGGTTTTCCTGTTTCCTCCTTTGCTTCTCTGCTGGTGTCAGGTGTTTGATTCTAACAGTGTCCAATTGCATTGGATCTCCTGGAGGCAGATTTTGCTGTGGGGCAGGCCTTGAGGGAGTTGGTGTAGGAGTGATTACAGGCTGAGAAAACCTCGAGATAGCTGGGGTCCTGCTCATGTTTGCCCTTCCATTCCTTTCCATCCTTCTCTCAAAGAGCCTGTTGTCGCATTTGACTGCATGGGTAATAAGTTGTTGCAAATCCAAGGGGTCCTCCATGGTGAGTAATAAGTCCTTTACATCATCATTGAGGCCGATCCTGAATTGTGCCATTAGTGCATCATCATTCCAGTTGGTGTCTCCAGCAATAAGACGGAATTCTGAGGCATACTGGGATGCTGGCCGACTTCCTTGTCTAAGATTTCTAAGTTTTCCCTCAGCTGATCTGGTTCTGTCTGTATCCCCAAAGGTTGCTTCCAAATCCATCACAAACGCTTCAAAATTCCTCAAAAGGGGCCTATTTCGCTCTAAAAGGGGTGCAAACCAGTTAGATGCTGGACCAGTGAGGAGGCTTGCCAAAAGCCCAACTTGACGTTCGTCATCTGGATATCTGTCAGACTGCATCCTTATGACTAGTCGGACTTGGTTAAGGAAAGCTCTCAAATTCTTCCTAGAACCATCGAATTTGTCTGGTAGACTGATTTTTGGAGTGGGTATTGACCTGGGGGCCACTGGGGCAGAGTGGTGCTGTAAGGTGTCCATCTGCTGTCTGAGTTGTGAGTTTTCCTGCCTAAGTTGCTGGAGAATGTCCATAATCTGGTTCATGGTAGAAATGTCCACTATAGGAGTTTGCTGAGTTGCAGGGTGTGTCATAATGTCTGATGATCTAAAGAGGATCAATTTGCTGAGTTGAGTTAAGCCGAGTTGCTGAGTTACTGGGTTGGTGGTAAGCAGATCAAACTGTCAGGGGGCTAGGGCTGGGAACTAGGTGCAAGGTGGCAAGGTACAGGGAGACTGGGAGCTAGGGCTCTGGATCTGGGGTCTGGGTCTGGGTTTAGACTGTGTGATATTGTGTGTTGATCTGCTTAACTACTACTACTCTGGGGGGTTTATATATTGCTAGGTTTCATAATACGTCACATGACTGGTTTCATAATATGTCACGTGACTGGTTTCGTAATAGGTCACGTGACCTATGTGGCGCAGTCACTGTGCACTGCGTGTCTGACAAGGTATCCTGACATTACCTCCCCTTCAAGGTCGCTCTCCTGAGTGACCCCCTGGCTTCCTTGGGTGCTCTTGATGGAAATTGTCCAGGGCTTCAGATGCATGGGTAATGTTCTCAATTGGTTCCCAGGTCCGTTCCTCAGGTCCATAACCCTTCCAGTCTACTAGGTAATGGAGCTTCCCTCGGATAAGCTTGGAGTCTAGAATCTTTGAAATTTCCCATTCTTCCTGATCATTGACATAGAGTGAAGGTGCTGGTTCTTCTCTTCTCCCAGGGAACATGTTATGGTGGTAAGGCTCCAAGAGTGATGCATGGAAAACATTGTGAATCTTCAGACTAGGGGGTAGTTGTAATCGGAATGCAACTGGTCCAATCTGTGCAGTGATCCTAAAAGGTCCGAGACGTTTATAGTCCAATTTATCAGAAGGTCTGGTTGTCTTCACATTCTTCCTTAGGAGCCACACTTTGTCTCCTATTTTGAATTCAGGTTGCTCCTTCCTTAGGGCATCAGCATAGTCCTTATAGGTTGCCTGGGCTTTGGTGAGTTCCTCTATTAATTCTTCATGTATCTGCTTCAGGTTGGATACCAAGTTATCTGCAGTAGGGTTCAGAGAATCCTTGTCTCCTCTGGGAAGGAAATCAAACTTAGGGTGATAACCGTAATTGGTAAAGAATGGTGTCTGGCCAGTAGAGCTGTGGAATGAGTTGTTGTATGCCAGTTCTGCAAGTGGCAAATATCTCATCCAATTATCCTGGTGGTAGTTCAGAAAACATCTAAGATACTGTTCAAGGACTTGGTTGACTCGTTCAGTCTGACCATCAGACTGTGGGTGGTAAGCTGAAGATAGATTGACCTTAGTCCCTAAGAGGTTGTGAAAATGCTTCCAGAATTTTGACATAAACTGAGGTCCTCTATCTGACACAATGTCATCTGGAAATCCATGGAGCTTGGCTATAGTGTTGAGGTAAATATCTGCTGCTTCCTCTCCTCTTATCTCCTTCTTGCATCCAACAAAATGTGCCATCTTTGAAAAGCGGTCTACTATAACAAAGACAGAATTGTTTCCTTGGCTTGGGGGTAAGTCTGTGATAAAGTCCATAGATATTGATTTCCAAGGTCCCTTTGGAATAGGGAGTGGCTGAAGTAGTCCATATGGCTTATGTCTAGGTGTTTTAGCACGAGCACAGGTGTCACATGTCTTGACATAATCCTTCACAAAATTCCATAGGTTTGGCCACCAAAAATCACGTGTTACTAGTTCTGTCGTTTTGGCTGTACCAAAATGTCCACTCAATGGTGAATCATGGCGGGTTTTGAGAATATTCAATCTCTGGGCAATGTCCGGGACATATATGAGACCATCTCTATAGAGGAGTCCATCTTTCCAAGAAAACTTGTGCAAATCCTTTCGTCTGGGTTGTGTAATATTGTCCTCTCTAGACATCAGCTTCTCTAGATCCTTGGCAAAAGTGTCCTCAGGTAAAGCCTGTCTAATAGAGTCCAATATACTGTTATCCACTGGTGAGACTGAGATGGCATTAGTTTCAACAGGACCAATTTGGTGTGGTTTCATAAGTGGAGCCTCCTGTTCTTGCCAAGTGTCATCTCCATGCCTAATCCGGTACTCCGATTGTCTGTTCAAAGCATCTGGTTTTCCCTGGTGGTGTCCTGGTCTAAAAATGACTTTGAAGTCAAAGCTGGAGAGTAACATTGACCACCGGGCTTGCCTTCGACTGAGGTGACGGTTAGTGGTAAATTGTTCGAGGTTCTTATGATCTGTATAGACCATAACAGTATGCTGGGCACCTTCAAGATATTGTCTCCATTGCTTAAATGCTTCAACAATGGCTAGGAGTTCTTTGTCATAGATTTCATAGTTGACCTCTGGGGGTAACAGCTTCCTGGAGTAAAATGCTATGGGATGAAGCTGCTGGTCCTGGGGAAATATCTGGGATAACACAGCTGAAATTGCAAAGTCTGAAGCATCTGCCTCAATAATGAAAGGCTGAGCAAGGTCTGGGTGTCTCAGAATAGGTGCTGATGAAAAAGCTACCTTAAGCTGCTGGAATGCTCTTTCTGCTTCTGGTGTCCAGGTAAAAGCTGTGTTGGATTTCTTGGTTAACTGGGTAAGGGGTGTTACCAATTTAGAGAAGGATTCAATAAACCTTCTGTAAAAGTTGGCAAATCCAAGGAATGTCTGAATATCATTGACTGATGCAGGTGTCTGCCATTTGGTGATAGTGTCCACTTTTGCTGGGTCCATTTCAATACCATGGGGGGAAATAATATATCCAAGGAACTCGACATGATTCTGGTCAAAGGAGCATTTATCAAGTTTTGCATATAGCTTATGCTGGCGTAGGCGCTCCAAGACAAGTTCCACATGCTGAGTATGATCTTCTGGTGTCTCTGAAAAGACCAATATGTCGTCCAGGTAAACAATCACAAAGATGTCCAGGTAATCTCGGAAAATGTCATTCATCAGATGCTGGAAAACTGCAGGTGCATTTGTCAATCCAAAAGGCATGACTAAATACTCAAATAGTCCATAACGGGTTCTGAATGCTGTCTTCCACTCATCTCCAGGTCGAATTCTAACAAGGTTATAAGCTCCTCTAAGATCCAACTTGGTGAATATCTTGGCCATTCTGAGTCTGTCAAGTAACTCTGGAACCAGTGGCAGTGGATACCGATTCCGGATGGT
>C688J18823_10003344_pt1 | contig 10139 bp, 8 predicted proteins | sample HopSoiMetagenom1_FD_18823 | JGI IMG/M metagenome (IMG submission 18823) | reverse complement strand
CAGGTTGCACTCGTAACCGGCGGCTACGGAGGGATTGGCCTCGCGGTGTGTCATGGCCTTGCTGGCGCCGGTGCCCGCGTCGCGATCGCCGGCCGCGATCAGCAGAAGGCCGAGAACGCCGCGCAGGCGATCCGCGCTGCCGGCGGAGAGGCGTTCGGCGTGAGCTTCGACGCCACGAGGGCCGCAAATACCCACGAGATGACTGACCGCGTGGTATCGCACTTCGGCCGCCTCGACGTCCTCGTGAATACCGTGGGCGGCAACTCCAAGGAGCAGCTTGCGGAGAGCGCCACCGAGGACGGCTTCGAGGAAGTTCTGCGGCTCAATCTGACGAGTGCCATGTTCCAGGCGCAGGCGGCCGCCAAACACATGATGGCCGCCGGCGGCAAGCAGGTGCATATCGGCTCCGTTCGTGGGATGCTCGCGCTCCGTGGCCGCGGGTTCGCGGCTTACTGCGCCGCAAAGGGCGGCTTGTCCGTACTCTGCAAGCAACTCGCCGCGGAATGGGCACCAAAGAGGATCACGGTAAATGTTGTGTCGCCGACGTTCGTGCGAACCGAGCAAGGAGCACGCTTCCTCGCGGATCCGGCGTTCTACCAGGCCGTCGTCGCCCGGATTCCCCTGGGACGGATCGGTGAGACAGACGATGTGGTCGCCAGTGTGTTGTTCTTCGCGGCTCCGGCATCCAGCTTCATCACCGGCCAGACGCTGTATCTCGACGGCGGCATCACGGCGACACAATAGGACGAGGGGAATGCTGTCGCGGGTCGACCAGTGAATTCCTTGGCGTTTGCCGCCCCTGAAACGCTCGAGCAACTGCTGGAACTGCTCGCCAATCGAGGGCGGGCGGCACACCTGCTCGCCGGCGGGACTGACCTCATCGTGCGGCTCCGCTCCCGGCGCGCGGTTCCCGAATTGGTCATCGACATCAAGCATGTGCGCGGNCTCTCGCGCGAGATAGAGCAGGTCGAAGGCGCCGTCCGTATCGGCGCGCGCGTGACGATGAGGACGATTACAAGTGATGTGCGCGTGCGGCGGCATTTTCCGGCGCTCGCCGACGCGGCGTGGGTGGTCGGTTCGGTGCAAATCCGTAGCCGCGCTACGCTCGCGGGCAACATCTGTAACGCATCTCCCGCGGCGGACACCGCTCCGGCACTGCTCGTCTACGGTGCGCTCGTGAACATCGTCGGGCCGGGCGTCACCCGGCGCGTGCCGTTGGACAAGTTCTTCGTGGGGCCGGGGCAAACGGTATTGCAGCGTGCCGAGCTGGTGTCGTCAATCGACCTGCCGATCCCCGCAACACCGACCGGAGCCGCGTTCGCCCGTGTGACGCGCCGCCGCGGTGTGGATCTCGCGACGATCAACCTCTGTGCGCTGGTCAACGACCGAGGCGAGGGGCGATTCGCGTTCGGGGCCGTGGCGCCAACGCCTGTCCTCGCGATCGATCGCGGCGGGCTCGTCTCGGCAGCGAGCGCTGGCAAAGGCGACCTCTCCGCGGCAATTCGTCCGCTGTTCGCGAACACCAACCCGATCAGCGACGTGCGCGGCAGCCGCGAATACCGGGTGGCAATGCTCGAGGTGATGACGCGCCGTGCTCTGTCGGCGGCGATCGATCGCTTGCGATCCGAACAAAGCCGGAAGGACGCCGGCGCGTGACGCCGCTGAAGGTGTCGTTCAGAGTCAACCAGCGCGACGTGGAGGTGGTTACGGTGGCACACCGTACGCTGCTCGACCTGTTGCGGGATGACCTTCGGCTCACCGGCACCAAAGAGTGCTGCGCGGAAGGCGAGTGCGGCGCCTGCACCGTACTGATCGACGGCGAACCGGTCTGTTCCTGTTTGATCCTCGCGGTCGAGGCTGCGGGCCAGGAAATCGTGACGATCGAAGGTCTCGAACGAGACGGCGAACCCAGCGCGCTGCAGCGCGCCTTCGTCTCGGCTGGCGCGGTGCAGTGCGGATTCTGCATTCCGGGAATGATCATGTCGGCTCATCATCTGCTAATGACCACGCCGTCGCCGACACGCGCCGAGATCCAGGAAGGCCTCGCGGGCAATCTTTGCAGGTGCGGTGGATACAGCCGAATCATCGAGGCCGTCGAGCGAGCCGCGAAGGCACAACGATGAGCGGCCCCACAATCGGCGAATCGTACGAACGCGTCGGAGGTCGCGAGCGGGTGACCGGATCGCAGCGATACGCGGCCGACTTGTCGTTCGATCGCGTTCTGCACGTCAAACTGGTGCACCTCCCCACTGGTCGCGCCGCGATCCGTCGTATCGATACGCATCGCGCCGAGGCGATCCCCGGCGTGGCTTGCGTGCTGACCGCCAACGATCTTCCGCAGCCGGTTGCCCGGTTCGGTCCAGCGTTCGCCGATCGCCCGATCCTTGCGACCGGTGAGACGAAGTTTTTCGGGGAACCAGTCGCCGCCGTTGCGGCGGAGACCCACGACGCCGCGGAAGCCGCCGCCGCGCTGGTGGAAGTCGAGTTCGATGAATTGCCGGCGGTGTTGAGCATCGAGCAGGCACTCGATCCCAAATCGCCGCTGGTGCAGGATCCGTCGTTGCGGCCGGGCGACGCCGGCGCCGATACGAACGTGCTGCGGCAGTGGACGTTCGGATGGGGCGAAGCACCGGTCTCGGCGCATCTAGTGCTCGAACGCGAGTACTGGTTTCCGATGGTGACCCACTTCGCGATCGAGCCGCACGTGTTCGTCGCGCTCCCGACCGATACGGGTGTCACTATCGTCACGCCCACGCAGCACCCGTTCGTCCTGCAGCGCGTGGTGGCCGCCGCGCTCGGCTGGCCACTGGCAAAGGTTCGCATCGTGGCCCCGGATCCCGGTGGCGCATTCGGCGGCAAAGGATGGCCGAAATTCGAGCCTCTCGTCGCGGTGCTGGCGCTCCGTCTCGGCCGGCCCGTGCGACTCGTGCTCACGCTCGAGGAAACGTTTCAGGCGGCGCGGCGTACGTCGGCGCGGATTCGCGCGCGCACAGCGTTCGACAGTGAGGGCCACATACTGTCTCAGTCACTGTCCACGGATTTCCTGATCGGTGCCTACGCTGACATCGGCGTGCGCGTCGTGAGCAAGGCGAGCTACGCAGCATGCGGTCCATATCGCACGCCACACGCACAGGTCGTCGCGCGCGCGCTCCTTTCGCACACAACGCCGAGTACTGCGTTTCGCGGGTTCGGAACGCCGCAGGCATCCTGGGCGGTCGAGTCACAGCTGACCGAAGCCGCCAGGACGCTGGGCATCGATTCGATTGAAATTCGGCGGCGAAACCTGGCGCGGAAAGGCGAGGCGTTCATCCCCAACGACACGCCGGCCGATGGCGACTGGGCCGCCGCCCTCAACCGAGCAGAAAAGGCGCTGGCGTGGAATGCGCCGCTCCCCCCTAATCGCGGCCGCGGGGTGGCGCTTGGTCTGAAGAGTTCGTCGACCGCATCCGCGTCACTCGCGATCGTTCGGCTGCACCACGACGGCAGCGTCACCATTCTCTCTGCGACGTCGGACATGGGACAGGGTGCGCGGACGGTGCTTGCACAAATCGCGAGCGCCGAACTGGGCGTCACGCCAGATCGCATCACGGTCGTCATGGGCGACACCGCCCTGGTCCCGTTTGACTCCTCCACATCGGCGAGCCGCTCGACGGTGTTCATGGGCAACGCGGTGACAAAGGCCTGCGCCCACATCAGACGCCAGATTCGAACCCTCGCCGCCGCTGCGTTCAACGCTGACGAGGCGAGCATCGACGTCGTTCCCGGCTCGGTCACGATTGGCGATCGCGAAGCCGTGAGCTACCTCGACGTGCTACACGCAGCGTGGGGGCCGCCGCGTGGTGAGTTGATCGGCGTAGGCGAAGAGCGTGGCGGCGGCTTCCGCGCGGATCACCCGCTTGGTGGGCGTCCGGAGTTCTGGGAGTTCATGTGCACGGCCGTCGAAGTCGAGGTCGATCGCGAGACCGGCATGGTGGACGTCACTCGTCTCGTGCTTGCGAGCGATGTCGGCAAGGCGCTGAATCCACGCCAGGTCGAGGCGCAGGATGAAGGTGCGGCGGTGATGGGTCTCGGGCATTCGTTCATGGAGGAACTGCTCCTCGACAGCCGCGGGTGCATCCGTAATCTCGGAGCGCTGGATTATCGGATTCCGACAATCCAGGACATTCCGCGCGAGCTGCACTCCATCCTGATCGAAAACGAGGACGGCCCGGGGCCATACGGGGCCAAGGGTGCCGGCGAGGGGGGCATTCTGGGGATCGGTGCGGCGATCGGCGCGGCAGTCAGCCACGCCACCGGCGTGTACCTGCGGGAATTGCCGATGACGCCCGAGCGGATCTGGCGCGCACTCCGCCAGACCGATCCACCGGCACCACCGGCGTCAGAGTGAAAAGGATCACGATCATGACTGTCTCTGCTGAAGACCGCGCGATCAACTTCATCGGCGGTGAATGGCAACGTAGCAACGCGTCCGATACTGCGACCGTATTCAACCCCGCCACCGAAGAGATACTCGCGCGCGTGCCACTGGCCGCCGCAGCGGACGTGAACGCTGCGGTGTCTGCAGCGGAACGAGCCTTTCCGGCGTGGCGCCGGACACCGCCGCAGGAACGGATCCAGTTTCTGTTCCAGTTCAAACGGCTGCTCGAGACGCACGCCGACGAGATCGCCAGACTCACCACGACCGAGAACGGCAAGACGTTCGCCGAGGCACGAGCGGAACTGCAGCGGGGAATAGAAAACGTGGAAGTGGCCTGCGGCATCCCTTCGCTCATGCAGGGCTACAACCTCGAAGACGTCGCGCGCGGGATTGACGAAACGATGATCCGGCAGCCGATCGGCGTCGCCGCTGCGATTACCCCGTTCAACTTTCCCGCGATGATCCCGCTCTGGTTCCTGCCCTACGCGATTGCCTGCGGCAACACGTTCGTGTTGAAACCTTCTGAACGCGTTCCGCTGACCGCCCGCCGCCTGATTGAGCTGCTCGATCAGACAGGGCTGCCCAAGGGAGTCGTCAATCTGGTGGTTGGCGGAAAGAGCGCGGTCGACGCGCTGCTCGAGCACCCGGCCGTGCGCGCCATCAGCTTTGTCGGTTCCACACCGGTGGCGAAGTACGTCTATGAGACCGGCGCGAAATTCGGAAAGCGCGTTCAGTGTCAGGGAGGCGCTAAGAACTTTGTCGTCGTGATGCCCGATGCCGATCTCGACATGGCCGCGCAGATCGTGACCGACAGCGCGTTCGGGTGTGCCGGACAGCGGTGTCTCGCTATCTCGTCAGCGATTCTCGTCGGCGAGGCGGAGGAGCCATTCAGGAAACGGATCGTCGAGCGCGCCGCGTCGCTGCGCGTCGGCAATGGCCTGACTCCGGACGTGCAGATGGGTCCGGTGATTTCTCCGCAGAGTCGCGACCGCATCGAGACGCTCATCGGCCGCGGCATCGCGGAGGGCGGTCGCGCAATTCTCGACGGCCGCCAGACGAAGCCTGCGGGCCCTGGCGCCTTTCTCGGCCCCACGGTCCTTGCCGATGTTCCTGCGGCGAGCTCGCTGACCGGAACGGAGATCTTCGGGCCGGTGCTGACGCTGCACTCCACGCCCGGCTTGGACGAGGCACTCGCGATGCTCGCGGGCAGCGCGTACGGGAACGCCGCTTCCATTTTCACCACCAGCGGAGTCGCCGCGAGGCACTTCCGGTATGAAGCGCAGGCCGGTAACATCGGCGTCAACATCGGGGTCGCGGCGCCGATGGCGTACTTTCCGTTCAGCGGCTGGAAGAACAGCTTTTTCGGCGTGCTGCACGGCCAGGGCCGCGACGGCGTCGAGTTCTACACCGACAAGAAAGTCGTCGTCGAACGGTGGCCGAGTGAGTGGTCACGAAAATTCTGATCAGGAACTCGCGCAGGCGGGCTTCAAATCGGTGTCGGGGTCCGCGACCACGACGTCGCGCACCAGTCGCTCGAGATCGTGGCACGCGGCCGAGAACTGCCGCAGTGTGCGGCGCGTCGGGCCAAAGTCGTCGAACTCAGACGGTGCGAGTCCATCCGGTTCGTACGCACGGCGGAAGTCCGGAAACAAACGCATGAGTTCCGCGACGATTCGTGGATCAACCGGTTCGTCCATCCGCGCACGGACCGGCACATCGCTGTTATTGAAACGAAGCTGCCACGCGTGCGGCGGCGAGATCACGACGTTTGCACCGATGAACTCGCTCCAGTGCATGTGATTTCGGAAGGCGGCGGCAAGTAACCGCGTGCGGTATCCGCGCTCCTTGTACAGGCCATACGCACGCTTCATCGCGGCGACGCCGGCCCACTCGAGATAGCCGGGATCGAGCGTGATCCGGCATTTGTCGGCAATCACCTTGAGCCAATCGTCGAGACGACCGACCATGATCGTGCAGACAGGTCCCATCGTCGAAATCTCGTGGCCCGCTTTGGCGCGGCGATCCAGCCCACGCTCGACCGCCTCTGCGACGGCCAGGGCCTGTGGCACGCTGAAGGAGACCGTGGCGTTGATGCTGATTCCGCGTGCCGTGGCTTCTTCGATTGCCCAGATCCCGGCATGCGTGGCGGGAATCTTGACAATGATGTTCGGCGCCAACGAGTCGAACAGGACCGCCTGATCCAGAATCGCAGCGCCGTTGCGGAACGCTCTCGGATCGGTCTGCACCGAAAGCCGCCCGTTCTTCCCACCGTGCGCTTCGAACACCGGTACGAGCAACGCTGCTCGTAGTACCGACATGTCTTCAATGACACGCCACGCCAGCTCCGCCTCGCCCGCCGTCGCGTACCGCTGCTGCAATTCCTGGATCCGTGCCTTCCAGAACGGCCATTCCTGCTTGAGCACGTCGACCGCAATCACCGGATTGCACGTGGCGCCCACGGCGCCGTGTTCCAGCGCGTAGTGAAGCTCCGCCTCGCAGGCGGAATCGTTCCACAAACACGTGGGCGTCGTCTGCGTCATCTGGTGGAGCGGACTCTTGAACGCGGGCATCGAAACCATGGTGAATACCTGTATGGAGTCTAGATCATTGCCTTCAAAGAGCCGAATACCGCGAGTATTTTTGAGAGAGGAGCGCGTGCAGGTGGCCGCCGATCAGTGAGGAGCAGGGCCGAGCAGGTCCCAGCGGTTCCCTTCGAGATCGAGAAACACCACAACTCGCCCGTATGGTTGTTCGCGGGGCGGCGAGACGAATCGCACGCCGGCAGCGGTCATTCGCTCGTAGGCGGCGTCGAAGTCATCGACTCGCAGAAAGAGTCCGACGCGACCGCCAAACTGCTGGCCGACGAAAGTCGACTGATGGTCGCCGTCGGCACGCGCCAGCAGCATACCGGTCTGACCTCCCTCGGGCCGAACGACGACCCAGCGTTTCGGCCGGCCGTCATTGGTCAGCGATGGCACGTCTTCGACGAGCTGAAACCGCAGCACGTCAACAAAGAACCGGATGGCTGCGTCGTAGTCACGCACGATGAGTGCGACGAGTTCAAGATTCGACATCAGATTCTCGCTTTCCAGCGAGGCGATGTACTTCCCACCACTCCCGTGCGCGTGCGTTAGTCCAGGATTCCGAGAGCACGATCGCGTCGAGCCGATCGAGGAGCGACCGTGCCGACTGCGGCCGGTCGTCGCGATCTTTGGCGAGGCAGGACAGCACCAGCGCGTCCAGGCCAGGCGGAATCGCTATCGTGGTTTTCGAGGAAGGCGGTTGCGGCAGCGCGTGGGCATGCGCCACCAGCATCTTCATCGCCGTGTCCGCCGGGAACACGAACTCACCGGTCAGCAGCCAGTAGGCAACGCAACCGGTCGAATAGATATCGGCGCGTGTGTCTATATCCGCGCCGCCCAGCACTTGCTCCGGTGCCATGAATGCGGGCGTGCCCTGGATGACGTTGCCCATCGTGATGGCCGTCTGCGTCTGCGACGACGTTTCGCTCACGACTTTCACCAATCCAAAGTCGAGAACCTTCACGAAGTCGTAGTCCTCCCCATAACGGCAGACGAAGATGTTGGCGGGCTTGATATCTCGATGCACGAGACCGCGCGATTCCGCCTCGGACAGCGAATGGCATATCTGTCGAAGAATGTGTACCGCCCGTGCGGCGGGGATGGGTCCGGAATGTTTGATCAGTGCGCCGGCGTCGAGTCCATCGAGCAACTCCATCACGTAATAGAACCAGCCGTCCTCGGCGATGCCGAAGTCGAACAGTGTCACCGTGTGAGGCGATCGCAGCTGTGCGATCGCCTGCGCCTCTCGCTCGAATCGCCGTTGCATATCGTCGGAGAAGCCGGCGACGTGCCCTGAACCTGAGGCGCGAATCAGTTTAATTGCGGCCGGCCGTGCGAGCAGCCGGTGGCTCGCCTTCCAGACCTCGCCCATGCCACCTTCGCCCAATCGAGACTCGAGGCGGTAGCTCCCCAGCTCGCGAGCCCCTGTAACCTCGGTCCCAAGCGTGTAGACGACTCGAGCGCCGACATACGCCATGATCACGATCAGAATGTAGGGAAAGCCAAACGCGAAGAAGACCGTCAATCCGCTGGGCTGCGACACGGCGGGAAATATCGACAGCGAGAGCAGCACCATCGACGGCACCGAGGTGACAGATGCCAGTGCAGCAATCGCCGCGTAGCGGGGGACGGTCGGCACGACCACGTTGAACAGCAGCATCCACACCGAGACCCAGGACAAACCGATCCAGGACGGACCGACGATCAGCCCCCGCGGCTGGAGAAATTCGGCAGCCGCAATGCCATAGCTGCTGACGACTTCGAACGCCAGCGCGAGAACCGTGATCGCCGCAGGCCGCCACTGGAGGAAGCGCACCGCCAGCGCCACCGATAGTGCAACAGCAATTGAAATGAGTCCGGGCGCCCAATTCACCGGATGCTCGAAGAGAAGCAGCCGCTGACCGCGAACGATCAGCGCGGGGAAGAACGCCGCCATGAAGAAGATGAAGGCGTACATGCACGCAAGAATCTGCAGGCGGGCGGTGACGCGTTTCAGCAGGTCGGGCGGAAATCCGGTTGTTGCGCGATCGACGATGGAAGCACGTCGAGCCTTCGNTACGAACACCGTCTGCCCGTCAGCTGACGGATGCATGATCGGTCTACTTCTTGAGGGCCCCGGCGACGAACGCGAACACCTCCGTCGTCACGGGATCGTCCGGCGCGCCGATGCTGTCGTTGAGGCCCTCGTGTGTGGTATCGCGGCCGACGACCTTTGCGGAAATACCGGCGGCCTGGAGCACTGTGGCCAGACGCCGCGCCTGTGCGCTGGTGTCGGGGTTGCCCGTGATGTGGAGGATGAGGAAGGGCGGAATGCCCTTGTTCGGCGCGATGTGTGTCACCGCGGAAAAGTCGCGATGCTTCGCCGGGTCATCGCCAAACTTCTGGCGGTGACCATTTGTCGGCAGCGGCAAGTGGTGGACCCTGGCGCGCGTTTCGGCCACCTCGATAATCGCGGGGATGTCGAAGGTGTCAGCATCGACGGGCACGCAGCCCTTGATCATCGTCAGTGAGAAGCCCTCAGCCTTCGCATAGCGATCGTTCGTGCACATCAGCGCGGCAAGCTGTCCGCCCGCCGAGTGCCCCATGACCAGCAGCCTGGTCGGATCGCCACCGTGCGTCGCAATATTCTTATGAACCCATCCCAGCGCGCTCGCCACGTCGCTGGTGAGGGCGCCCATGTCCACGGTCGGCAGCAGGCGGTAGTTGATCGACACGAAGACGAAACCCGCGTCCATGAAGGCCTTCGGCTTGAGCGCCACCATGCTCTTGTTGCCTGCCTGCCAGCCGCCGCCGTGAATCCAGAACACCACCGGCAGATTCTTCGCGCCCGCGGGCGCGTAGACATCGAGCACCTGCCGTTCGTGCGCGGTCGCATATGGGATATCGCGGGTCACAGTCTGCGCGTGCGCGTCAGCGACGCACGCGACCGCGGCGACGAGGAGGCAGGTGAGGAGTCTCATAGGCCGCATCCTACTCCACTCGCGCCAGCGTGCAACCGGACGAGTGGCGCTGGATCGGTTTGACCGATCTGCGAGACGCCTATCGTGGGGTGGTCTGACGGCGGCAGTTCGTCGCCCGAACCGCGGTGCCTCACTCCTGCCTGAGGACTCTCAGTGGATCCACGCGCGTCGCGCGGCGGG
>C688J18823_10003343_pt1 | contig 10139 bp, 7 predicted proteins | sample HopSoiMetagenom1_FD_18823 | JGI IMG/M metagenome (IMG submission 18823) | reverse complement strand
TTGCGCCCGCGAGGGCAAAGCGCTGGTGGACGAGGTTGCCGCACAATCGCTGGACCTGCCGCCCTGGATGGTCGCGCGCTGGCGCGCGCACTACGGCGAAACAGTCGCAAGAGACATGGCGCTCGCGCTCAGCCACGATCCTTCGCTGGATCTGACTGTGAAGTCGGACGCCGCGCAATGGGCGAGCCGCCTCCATGGCGAAGTCCTGCCGACCGGATCGGTNCGTACGGTGCTGCACGGCGCAGTGACCATGCTTCCCGGCTTCGCCGAAGGACAATGGTGGGTGCAGGACGCCGCCGCTGCGCTGCCGGCCCGGCTGTTCGGCGACATCAAGGGCAAATCCATCGCCGATCTCTGCGCCGCTCCCGGCGGCAAGACCGCGCAACTGGCGCAAGCCGGCGCCCATGTCACCGCCATCGACCGCTCGCCCGCCCGGGTGGCGCGCCTGCGCGAGAATCTGACGCGGTTGTCGCTCCAGGCCGAGACCGTCGTCGCCGACGCCGCGGAATGGTCCGGCCCTGCCGATGGCTTCGACGGCATCCTCATTGATGCGCCTTGCACATCGACCGGGACGATCCGCCGCCATCCCGACGTATCCTGGCTTCGGCAGGAATCCGACATCGCCGCAATGACCGCGCTCCAGCGGCGGCTGCTGCAAAAATCGGTCTCGCTGCTCAAGCCCGGCGGAACGCTGGTCTACTGTACCTGCTCGCTGGAACCCGAAGAGGGCGAGCATGCGGTCGCCGCGCTGCTGGCCGCAGAGCCTGGGCTTCGCCGGGTTCCGATCGATGCGTCCGAGGTGTCGGGACTNAGCGAGATCGTCACCGCCGAGGGCGATCTGCGCACTCTGCCCAGCCATCTGCCAAACGCTGATCCCAAGCTCGGCGGGCTCGACGGATTTTTCGCGGCCCGGCTCGTTAAATCCTGATTTTGCACTGGATTTTGCAACCACGGCGCTGATTCGCGTCGTTCAAGGTGGTGTCGGCCGTCCGATTTTGGGATTAATAAGGATTCGTCGGAATCCTCTCCCCCATCAAGGCAAGGCGTGTCGGTCGCTCAACGCAGACGTATCTCGACGCTGGTGATGAACCGCTTCGCGCGGAACATGCTCGCGCGCGCGAGCGGCGGTTCCGTCGCCCTGTCGCGGGTCTGGCCCGGCCGCGCCGACCGGTTGATCATCGCGCCGCATGATCTGCGCACCGCGGATGCGACCCGCGCCGCCGAGATCTATGCCGGCCGCTTCGTCTTCGCCGGCAAGATCGTCAATTGCCACGGCCGCTCGATCTTCGATCTCGAGCCGCCGTCGGAGGATTGGGAGGTTGCGCTGCTCGGCTTCGGCTGGCTGCGCCATTTGCGCGCCGCCGACACCGCGCTGACGCGCGCGAATGCGCGCTCGCTGATCGAGGACTGGATCGGCAACCCGGCCAGCAAGCGCCGTCCCGTCGCGCGACGCGCCGACGTGCTGGCGCGACGCGTGATCTCCCTGCTGTCGCAGGCGCCGCTGGTGCTCAACGATACCGACAACAAATTCTACCGTCGCTATCTGCGCGCGCTGGCACGCGAGATCCGCTTGCTGCGCTACACCATGGTCAACATTCCCGACGGAGTGCCGAAGCTCCAGGTGCTGATCGCGCTGTGCTATGCGGCGCTGTGCCTCGCCAACCAGGCAAGTCACATCCGCAGCACCTCGAAAAAGCTCTCGGATGAATTGCAGCGGCAGATCCTGCCCGACGGCGGGCATGTCTCGCGCAACCCGGGCGCGCTGATCGAGCTGTTGATCGACCTGTTGCCGCTGCGGCAGACCTTTGCCGCGCGCAACATCGCGCCGCCGCCCGCGCTGCTCAACGCGATCGACCGCATGATGCCGATGCTGCGCTTCTTCCGCCACGGCGACGGCAATTTCGCGCTGTTCAACGGCATGAGCGCGACGCCCTCGGACCTGCTCGCGACGCTGCTTGCCTATGACGACACCCACGGCGCGCCGATGTCGAACATGCCGCATACCGGTTTCCAGCGCCTCGATGCCGGCCAGACCACTTTGATCATCGACACCGGCCCGCCGCCGGCGGCCGGCGTCAGTCACGACGCCCATGCCGGCTGCCTGTCGTTCGAACTATCCTCCGGCATCAGCCGCATCGTCACCAATTGCGGCATGCCGACCACGGGCCGCGACAATTGGCGGCCGTTCGCACGCGGCACGGCGGCGCATTCGACGCTGACCTATCACGACACCTCGTCATGCCAGTTCGTGGAGATGTCGGCGATGAAGCGGCTGTTGCACGGTGCTCCGGTCACCAGCGGCCCCGTCGAGGTCGAGAGCTATCGCGAAATCGTGCAGAACGGCACGCTGCTCACGACGTCGCATGACGGCTACCTCACAAAATTCGGCGCGATCCACCGCCGCGTGCTGATGATCGCCAATGACGGCGCACGCATCGACGGCGAGGACACGCTGTCGCCGCCGCAAGGCGGACGCTTCAAGGGTCCGGATGCCGATTTCGCGCTGCGATTCCATCTGCACCCGGCGGTGAAGGCGAGCCGGCTGTCCGACGCCCGCGGCGTCATGCTGGTGCTGCCGAACCGCGACGTCTGGACCTTCGAGGCGCTCGACGACAAGGTCGAGCTGGAGGACAGCGTATCCCTGGCCGGCAATGACGGCCCGCGCCGCACCGCGCAGATCGTGATCCGTCAGGATGCGCGGCAGGCGCCCTCGATCCGCTGGAGTTTTGTCCGCTCCACCGCCTCGCCGGCGATCACGAATGCCCGCAGAAATGCGCGGCGGGAGCCGGAACTTCCGCTGTAGACGCATGTGATTCGGCCCGATCTGAACGTTGTGAAAGCGACCGAAAACTGCTATCGAGCCCTCGCTCGCGCGACTGGCGACCTTGGATGGAGCACCATCGGGAAGCGCGAGACTGAGAAGCCGCGCGCCTGGGCATAGACACTCCTTCAGACAGAGGATCTTGCTCATGACTGACCATCCCCGCCGCGTCACCCGCGCCCTTCTCTCCGTTTCCGACAAGACTGGCCTGATCGAATTCGCGAAGGCGCTTGCCGCGCACGATGTCGAGCTGGTCTCGACCGGCGGCACCGCGAAGGCGATCGCCGCGGCCGGCCTCAAGGTGAAGGACGTCTCCGAACTGACCGGCTTCCCGGAAATGATGGATGGCCGGGTCAAGACGCTGCATCCGAAGGTGCATGGCGGCCTGCTCGCGATCCGCGACAACAAGGACCATGCGGACGCGATGACGGCGCATGGCATCGCGCCGATCGATCTCCTCGTCGTCAATCTCTATCCGTTCGAGGCGACCGTCGACAAAGGCGCGGGCTTCGAGGATTGCATCGAGAACATCGATATCGGCGGCCCCGCGATGATCCGCGCCGCCGCGAAGAATCATGACGACGTCGCCGTCGTGGTCGAGGCGCAGGACTATCAGGCCGTGCTCGACGAGCTCGCCGCCAACAAAGGTGCGACCACGCTGAAGTTGCGCCGGCGCCTTGCCGCCAAGGCTTACGCGCGCACTGCCGCCTATGACGCCGCGATCTCGAACTGGTTCAACCGCCAGCTCGAGATCGACGCGCCCGATTTCCGCGCCTTCGGCGGCCGGCTGATCCAGTCGCTGCGTTATGGCGAGAATCCGCACCAGACCGCGGCGTTCTATGCGACCCCCGACAAGCGGCCGGGCGTCTCGACCGCGCGGCAGCTCCAGGGCAAGGAGCTCTCCTACAACAACATCAACGACACCGATGCCGCCTATGAATGCATCGGCGAGTTCGACGCCAAGCGCACTGCGGCCTGCGTCATCGTCAAGCATGCCAATCCCTGCGGCGTCGCGGAGGGCTCCGACCTGGTCAGTGCCTATCGCAAGGCGCTGGCCTGCGATTCCACCTCGGCCTTCGGCGGCATCATCGCGATGAACCGCGCGCTCGATGCCGACACCGCGCGCGAGATCACGAAAATCTTCACCGAGGTGATCATCGCACCTGACGCAAGCGAGGAGGCGATCGCCATCATCGGTGCGCGCAAGAACCTGCGCCTGCTGCTCGCCGGCAGCCTGCCCGACCCGCGCGCGCCGGGCCTCACCGCCAAGACGGTGGCGGGCGGTCTCCTCGTGCAGAGCCGCGACAACGCCGTGGTCGACGACATGACCTTCAAGGTTGTCACGGAGCGCGCGCCCACTGATGCCGAGATGCGCGACCTGAAGTTTGCTTTCCGTGTCGCAAAACACGTCAAGTCCAACACCATCATCTACGCCAAGGATCTCGCCACCGTCGGCATCGGCGCCGGCCAGATGAGCCGGGTCGATTCAGCGCGGATCGCGGCACGCAAGGCTCAGGATGCGGCCGCCGAGCTGAAGCTCGCCGAACCGCTCACCAAGGGCTCGGTGGTGGCGTCGGATGCGTTCTTCCCGTTCGCCGACGGCATGCTCGCCTGCATCGAGGCCGGCGCCACCGCCGTGGTGCAGCCCGGCGGCTCCATGCGCGACGACGAGGTCATCAAGGCCGCCGACGAGCACGGCATCGCCATGGTATTCACGGGCACGCGGCATTTCAGGCACTGATTGATTGGCATACGGGCTATTCGATCGAATTCGTCATTGCGAGCGCAGCGAAGCAATCCAGAATCTTTCCGCGGAGAAAACCTGGATTGCTTCGTCGCTTCGCTCCTCGCAATGACGGGAATGAATCGCGGTAGCGTGGCTACTCCCGCACCCGCATCAATAGCGCCAACCCCGCGACGAAGAACACCACCAGAACGGCCATGCCGGCCTTCTGGCTCGCCGTCACCGCGGTGATTACGCCGATCAGCAGCGGGCCGATGAAGGACGTCACTTTCCCCGTCAGTGCGAACAGACCGAAATACTGCGCGATGCGGTCCTTCGGCGCGAGACGAATCAGGAGCGTGCGCGAGGCGGCTTGCAGCGGACCACCGGCCGCACCGATCAGGCAGCCCAGCACGAGATAAGCGCGCTCTGACGCAGCGGCGAACAATGCACCGCCGGGCGCGGGCGGCGCGACCTTGATGAAGAAGATCGAATCCTTGTCGACCAGCAGGATCGCCGCCAGCGCCAGCAGCAGGATCAGCATGCTGCCGGCGATCACGCGCTTCGGCCCGAAGCGATCGTCCAGCTTGCCGCCAAACCACGCGCCGAACGCGCCCGCGATCGCGAGCATGATCCCGAACGTGCCGATCTGGATCGTGTGCCAGCCGAACGTGCCAGCCGCATAGATGCCGCCGAAGGCAAACAGCGACACCAGACCGTCGGTGTAGATCATGTTGGCGAGCAGAAACGCCGCAAGCGATTTCTGCTGCGGCAGCCCCTTGATCGATTGCTTCAGCTCCGACAGGCCTTCGTGCAGCGCCTCGCGCACCGGGCGCTTCGCCGGATAGTCGGGTGTGAACAGGAACATCGGCGTCACGAAAATGATGAACCAAAGCCCGGTCAACGGTCCGGCGGCGCGGTCGCCCTGATGGCTGACGGGATCGAGCCCGAACAGAGGCGTGAGACCGAGCAGCGTGCGGCCGGTCTCGGGATTGGCCGCGAGCAAGCCGAGCACGATGATCAGGCTGACGATGCCGCCGACATAACCCGTCGCCCAGCCGGTGCCGGAGAGCCGGCCGATACGCTCCGGCGGCACCAGCGTCGGCATCATCGCATTGTTGAAGAGAGTGGCGAATTCCGCGCCGACGCTGGCGAGCGCGACCGCGGTGAGCAGTGGCGGAATGATCGAGGGATCGCCGGGCTTGCCGATCCACAGCGTGCAGGATGCCAGCACCAGCACTGCACCGAATCCGGCGATCCATGGCTTCCTGCGGCCCGAAGCATCGGCGATAGCCCCCAACACCGGCGACATCAGCGCGATCGCGAGGCCCGCGGCAGCCATCGCAAAGCCCCACAGCGATTGCCCGGTGGCGGGATTCGGCGCAATGCCGGTGGCGAAATAGGGCGCGAACACGAAGGTCGTGATCAGGGTGAAATAAGGCTGCGCGGCCCAGTCGAAGAAGATCCAGCTGACGACGGCGCTGCGCGGCGGATAGGTCCGCTGCGCGCCGGCGATGCGCGCATCCGGGGCGATCGTCGTCACTCCATAATCCTCATCACGAACAGTTTTGCCTCTGTCGGGGCAAACCGTATAGCATTGCAGCGCTGCATGTGAACTGCCCATGGCCATTGCGGAAGTTTGATGATGTCGTCTTTCTCGACACGGCGGACATTTTTCGCCTTCCTTGCCACTCTGGCGTTCGGACTTCCGGCCGCGACCGCGCAGGATGCGCGGCGGGCCTATGTGCCGCCCGCGCTCGACACGGTGCATGCCGTTCCCGCCGAGCACGGCATGGTGGTGGCGCAGGAGAAAATCTCCGCGCAGGTCGGCGCCGACATCCTGCGGCGCGGCGGCAATGCCGTCGATGCCGCGGTCGCGACCGGCTTTGCGATGGCCGTGACCTATCCGCGCGCCGGCAATATCGGCGGCGGCGGCTTCATGGTGATTCATTCCACGAGCGCAACGAAGACATCACGATCGATTATCGCGAGACCGCGCCGGCTGCGACCACGCCGCAGATTTTCCTCGGCGCCGACGGCAAGCCCGATGCGGCGAAGTCGCGGGATTCCGCGCTCGGCGTCGGCGTGCCCGGCACCGTCGCGGGTCTTGCGCTGGCCCTGGAAAAATATGGCTCGGGCCGGTTCACGCTGGCGCAACTGCTCGAGCCCGCGATCGGCTCGCCCGCGATGGCTTCCTCGTCGGCGACGACATTGCCGACACGCTGCCGGGCTGGCACAAGCGGCTGGTGCGTTGGCCCTCCTCGGCCAGGATCTTCTCGCGGCCCGATGGCACGCCGCTCGGCGAAGGCGACAGGCTGGTGCAGAGCGATCTCGCCGAAACGCTGTCGGCCGTCGCCGCACAGGGCCCGCGCGGTTTCTATGAGGGGCCGGTCGCGGAAAACTCGCCAAGGCCGTGACTGACGCGGGCGGCATCATGACGCCGGCCGATTTGAAATCCTATCAGGCGGTCATCCGCGCACCGGTGCGCGGCACTTATCGCGGCTATGACATCGTGTCGATGCCGTTGCCGTCGTCGGGCGGCGTGGTGCTGGTGGAGACGCTCAATATTCTCGAAGGTTTTCAGCTCGCTGATCTGAAGCAGGGATCGCCGGCCTCGCTGCATCTGCTGATCGAGGCCATGAAGCGCGCTTATGCGGACCGGGCGCGCTATCTCGGCGATCCCGCCTTCGTCAACGCGCCGATCGGGACGCTCACCGCCAAAGACTACGCCGCGAAGCTGCGGGCAACCATCTCCGCCGATCGCGCCACGCCGTCGAAACAGCTCGTTTCCACCGCGACCTCACCGCATGAGGGCAGCAACACCACGCATTTTTCCGTCGTCGACGGCAGCGGCAACGCCGTCAGCAACACCTATACGCTGAACTTCAGCTACGGCGTCGGCCTCGTCGCCGACGGCACCGGCGTGCTGCTCAACAACGAGCTTGACGATTTCACAGCGGCGGTCGGCGCTTCCAATGCCTATGGCCTTGTCGGCTTCGAGGCCAATTTGCCCGGGCCGGGCAAGCGGCCGCTGTCCTCGATGTCGCCGACCATCGTCCTGAAGGACGGCAAGCCGGTTCTGGTGACGGGCTCGCCGGGCGGCAGCCGGATCATCTCGACCGTGCTCCAGGTGATCGTCAACGTCCTCGATTACAAAATGGACGTCGCGGCTGCCGTGGCCGCACCGCGGCTGCATCACCAATGGTTGCCCGACGAGGTCCGGGTCGAGGGCGGCTTCCCCGATCATGTGCTGCTCGAGCTGAAGGCGATGGATCATCTCATCGTCGCGCCGATGGGGCAGACATCGGCGAATTCGATCGCGGTGACCGCCAATGGTCCGCTCGGCGCGCCTGATCCGCGTAGCCGAGGTGCGGAAGCAGCGGGGCAGTAACTCTGTCCTTGCATGGCGCGAAGGCCGGTGGCCGGCTTGCGCGCGCCGCCGCGCGTGCTACCACCGCGAGGCCAAAGAAACTACGAAAGAAAACACTGTCGGGAAACGCACATGACCACAGTTGATCCGAACCAGCGCATCGAACGCGCCGAGATCGAGGACACCAGCCTTCTTGCCTTCTACCGCGACATGAACGCGCCGGAGCGGCGGACGTTCTGGGCCTGCGCCGCAGGCTGGGCGCTCGACGGCATGGACTTCATGATCTATCCGCTGGTGATCGGCACCATCATCGCGCTGTGGAAGGTCGATGCGGGATCGGCCGGGCTCGCCGGCACCGTGACGCTGCTGGCCTCCGCCATCGGCGGCTGGCTCGGCGGCTATCTCTCCGACCATATCGGCCGGGTCAGAACGCTCCAGATCACCATCATCTGGTTCTCGTTCTTCTCGCTGGTCTGCGCGGTCGTGCAGAATTTCGAACAGCTCCTGATCGCACGCGCGGTGCTGGGCCTCGGCTTCGGCGGGGAGTGGGCGGCGGGCGCCGTGCTGATGGGTGAAGCGATCCGGCCGCAATATCGCGGGCGTGCGGTCGGCTCGGTGCAGTCGGGCTGGGCCGTCGGCTGGGGCCTCGCGGTGCTGTCGCAGGCGATCCTGTTCTCGGCTTTGCCGGCGGAGACAGCGTGGCGCTGGATGTTCGTGATCGGCGCGCTGCCGGCGCTGCTGGTGTTCTACATCCGCCGCTCCGTGACCGAGCCGGAGATCGCGGCTGAGGCCCGCGCCAAGCAGGCCGCGAGCGGCAATCGTCCGGCGCTCTGGGAAATTTTCTCGGGCCCGATCCTGAAGACCACGATCCTGGCGTCGCTGATGGCGACGGGCTGCCAGGGCGGCTACTACGCCGTCACCTTCTGGGTGCCGCAGTTTTTGACCAAGGAGCGGCATCTGTCGATCGTCGGCTCGACCGGCTATCTCTCGACGCTGATCATCGGCTCCTTCATCGGCTATCTCACCGGCGCCTGGCTCGCCGACCGGATCGGACGGCGCAATCTGTTCCTGACCTTCTCGATCGGCGCGATGGCGGTTGTGCTGCTTTACACGCAGCTGCCGCTCACCAACGAGGTCCTGTGGGTGCTCGGCTTCCCGCTCGGCTTTTTCGCCTCGGGCTATTTCTCCGGCGTCGGCGCGTTCCTGACCGAGCTTTATCCAACGCGACTGCGCGGCTCTGGCCAGGGGTTCTGCTACAATTTCGGCCGCGGCATCGGCGCGCTGTTTCCGTTCCTGGTCGGAGCGCTATCGGCGACGACGTCGCTTGCGAATGCGATCGCGATGTTCGCGGTGGTGGCTTACGCGCTGTTCTTCATCGCCGCCTTCGCGCTGCCGGAGACGCGCGGGCGCGTGCTGCACGCGGACTGATGCAGGCAGCTATCGTCCGACCTGATACGGCCCGCCCTTTTCGAGGGCGCGGCTGTACGCTGGCCGCGCGTGAATGCGCTCCAGGAACGCCATCGCCTTGGGATGGCCGAGTTCGAGCCCGCCGCGCGCCTGGGCTGCTTCGAGCGGAAAGCTCATCTGGATGTCGGCGGCGGTGAACTCGTTGCCGGCGAACCACTCGCTCTTCGCAAGCTCGCCTTCCCAATAGTCCATGTGCTGCTTGAGCTGCGGATTGACCAATGCGGTGAGCGCCTGGTTCGAAACCTTGCGCACCAGCGGGCGGAGCAACGCCGGCGCACGCTTCGGCATCAGGGTGAACAGCAGCTTGAGCAGCAGCGGCTGCATCGCAGAGCCCTCCGCATAGTGCAGCCAATAGGTGAAACGCAGCCGCTCCGGCGTGTTCGGCGGCGGGACCAGCCGGCCGTTGCCGTAGGTGGCGATGAGATATTCGATGATCGCGCCTGACTCGGCGATAGTGTTGCCGTTGTCGGTGATGACGGGCGACTTGCCGAGCGGATGGATGGCGCGAAGCTCCTTCGGCGCGCGCATGTCAGGCTGGCGCTCGTAGCGCACGATCTCGTAGGGCACGCCCAACTCCTCGAGCAGCCACAGCACGCGCTGCGAGCGGGAATTGTTGAGGTGGTGAACGGTCAGCATCGCGTGGTCCCCGGGGCTAGGCATGGTCGATCGGCCGCGCGTTCGTGCCAGCCCGGGAACACAATGTCGAGCCATCCGGTCGGATATTTTTATCCGGGTATATTGACCTTTGTAATTCACCC
>C688J18823_10003342_pt1 | contig 10140 bp, 16 predicted proteins | sample HopSoiMetagenom1_FD_18823 | JGI IMG/M metagenome (IMG submission 18823) | reverse complement strand
GGATGGCCGGGACGTCGGCGCGAAGCGAAGCTTCGTCGCCTCGCCCGGCATGACGGAGAGAGAGCGCGGGAGCCACGGTCGCCGTTGCACTCCCGCGTTTGCAAGATGCGTCGATATCCCGGGAATGGTTTCCAATCGCCTTAACGGCGTCGTGCCTGGGCTTGTCCCGGGCATCCACGTCCCTTCCATCGGCCAGTCCCAGCCCCCGCTGGTAAAGCCGTAGGTCACCAGTGTGACCCCTCCTGCCCGCCAACAAGCCCGCGAGGCGGGAGATCAGCCCAACAAAAAAGCGGCGCTTGAGGCGCCGCTTTGGAAGCAAACTCTTGATCCGAATTACGCCGCTTCCGGCGCTTTTTCCTGCTCGGGGCCGGAATCCAGGCCCTTGGCATCGACGTCGCGATCCACGAACTCGATCACGGCCATCGGGGCGTTGTCGCCGTAGCGGAAGCCGGCCTTGATGATCCGGGTATAGCCGCCTTGACGGTCCTTGTAGCGGGTGGCGAGAACATCGAACAGTTTCCTGGTCTGATCGAGATCGCGCATTTCGCTGATCGCCTGCCGCCGCATGGCAAGACCACCCTTCTTGCCGAGCGTCACCAGCTTCTCCACGATCGGCCGCAACTCCTTGGCCTTGGGAAGCGTCGTGACGATCTGCTCGTGCTTGATCAGCGCCGCGCACATATTGGCAAACATCGCGCGCCGATGTTCGGCGGTGCGATTGAGTTTGCGATGAACCTTGCCGTGACGCATTGATCTATTCCTTCTTCAGTGTGCCACGACGGTTCGTCGGACAATTTTCTCAGGTGGGCTGCCTGCGTTCGCCGCCAGTCATTCCGGACATCGCGAAGCGGCGATCCGGAATCTCGAGGTTCCGGGTTCGATGCGGTGCATCGCCCCGGAACGACGAAAACTCAGTAATGGTCTTCGAAGCGCTTGGCCAGTTCGTCGATATTCTCCGGCGGCCAGCCCGGCACTTCCATTCCGAGGTGCAGACCCATCTGGGCCAGCACTTCCTTGATCTCGTTGAGCGACTTGCGGCCGAAGTTCGGAGTGCGAAGCATTTCGGCTTCCGACTTCTGCACGAGGTCGCCGATATAGACGATGTTGTCGTTCTTCAAGCAGTTCGCCGAACGTACCGACAACTCGAGTTCGTCGACCTTCTTGAGGAAAGCCGGGTTGAACGCGAGATCCGGTATGATCTCCTGCGCCACTTCCTTGCGGGGCTCTTCGAAGTTGACGAAGACATTGAGCTGATCCTGCAGGATGCGCGCGGCATAGGCCACAGCGTCATCCGGGCTGATCGCGCCGTTGGTCTCGATCGTCATGGTCAGCTTGTCGTAGTCGAGGATCTGTCCCTCACGGGTGTTCTCGACCCTGTACGACACCTTGCGGACTGGCGAAAAAAGGCTGTCGACCGGGATCAGGCCGATCGGAGCGTCCTCGGGACGGTTCCGCTCGGCGGCGACATAACCCTTGCCTGCCGCGACCGTGAACTCCATGCGGATTTCCGCGCCCTCATCGAGCGTACAGATTTGCAGGTCCGGATTGAGCACCACAACATCGCCGACAGTCTGAATGTCGCCGGCGGTCACGACGCCCGGGCCTTGTTTCTTGACGACCATGCGCTTGGGGCCTTCGCCCTGCATCTTGATCGAGATGTCCTTGATGTTCAGCACGATGTCGGTCACGTCCTCGCGAACGCCCGCGATCGAGGAGAACTCGTGCAGCACGCCGTCGATATGCACCGACTGCACCGCGGCACCCTGCAGTGAGGACAGCAGGATGCGGCGCAACGCATTGCCGAGCGTCTGGCCGAAGCCGCGCTCGAGCGGCTCTGCCACCAGCGTCGCGACACGCGTCGCATCGGTGCCCGGGGTCACGTGAAGCTTGTTAGGCCGGATAAGTTCTTGCCAATTTTTCTGGATCGTCACTGTTTCACCCATGCGGCCAGTCAATTTGCCATGCAAATCACTGGCGTTGGAGATCGCGGATTGCTCCGCCGTTTGCAATTCCTCGGCAACGTCGCCGGCGGCAGAGCCGCCCGCTGACAGTTGCGTCATACCCGCCGGCGCTTGCGCGGACGGCAACCATTGTGCGGGATCGTGGTCACGTCGCGGATCGAGGTGACGGTGAAGCCCGCGGCCTGCAGCGCACGAAGAGCTGACTCGCGGCCCGAACCGGGACCGGCAACTTCAACCTCAAGCGTGCGCATGCCATGTTCCTGCGCTTTCTTGGACACGTCTTCGGCCGCGACCTGGGCGGCGTAAGGAGTCGATTTACGCGATCCCTTGAACCCCATCGTTCCGGCGGACGACCACGCAATGGTGTTGCCCTGCGCGTCGGTGATGGTGATCGTCGTGTTGTTGAACGACGAATTTACGTGCGCGACGCCCGATGCAATGTTCTTGCGCTCACGACGGCGTACGCGGGTGGCTTCCTTGCCCATTCCAAAACCTTTCTCACGATCTCGACGCCGCCGTAATGCCAGCGGCTACACCTGGGAGCAGCAAGGGCCAACCAGTGGCCGTTCGCTACCGCCTGTAATTCTGCTTACTTCTTTTTGCCGGCAATGGACTTGGCCGGTCCCTTGCGCGTGCGCGCGTTGGTATGGGTGCGCTGGCCGCGCACCGGCAAGCCGCGGCGATGACGAAGGCCGCGATAGCAACCAAGGTCCATCAGACGCTTGATGTTCATGCCGGTCTCGCGACGAAGGTCGCCTTCGACCATGTAGTCGCGGTCGATCACTTCACGTATCTGCAGCACTTCCTGATCGCTCAGTTGCGAGACGCGGCGATCGTCCGGGATTTTGACCTTCTCCAGAATCTCGGCCGCATTCCTCTGGCCGATGCCATGGATGTACTGAAGCGCGATCAGAACACGCTTGTTGGTCGGGATGTTCACGCCGGCAATACGGGCCAAGGACTTCTCTCCTGTCGCCGATCTCAGACCGGCCATGTTCTAGATATTTCGGGCAGGTGTCCGCAAACGCGAACACGACGCCCTCCCCTTGGACATCTCGGGGCCCGGCATCGTTGATAACTATCCGACTTGGATACGCGTCTTATTAAAGGATTCCATTTGGTTTCGTCAACCGTTGCTATGCTTTAGCTCGCTTTTTCGTGACTTTTTTGCCGGCTTTCTTGGTCCTGCCGGCCACGCGGGTACGGGAGCTCGCCACCGCCTTCCGGGCTGCCTTTTTACCCGGCTTTGAGGCCGTTTTGGCGGCCTTTCGGGCCGCTTGAGAGCGCTTCCCGGAGGGTTTTGCCGCCGTCTTGCCACGCTTAACAACCGATTTGGCGGCGCCTTTGGCCGGTGCGCGACGGGTCTTTGCAGCACCCTTGGAGCGTCGCTTGGCATCGGCCTTGTTGGCGGTTTTGGCTTCGACCGCGCGAATGGCGGCAAGGATCCGGCTGATGTCGCGCGTAACGTGCTCGATGCTCATCATGCCATCGACGGTCACAAGCTTGCGGCGCTCGGAATAGTAGTGAATCAGCGGTTCGGTCTGGGCGCGATAACTCGCCAGCCGTCGGGTCAGGACCTCCGGGGTATCGTCGATCCGTACTTCCTCGCCACGGCTGCGTGTCTCCGCCGCGCGGGTTTCCACGCGCTGCAGCAACGCGCTTTCGTTGACGCGAAGCTCGACCACCGCGTCAAGGCGCATGCGCTTCTTCTTGAGCAGCTGATCCAACGCTTCCGCCTGGGGCACCGTGCGCGGAAACCCGTCAAGGATGAAGCCTTTTGCCGCATCCGGCTGATCAAGCCGGTCGGAGATGATGCCGATCACGATGTCGTCGGGCACAAGGCCGCCGGAGGCCATGACGTCCTGCGCCTTGATACCTACCGGCGTCTGTGCGGCCACCGCGGCGCGCAGCATTTCGCCGGTCGAGAGCTGGACGATGCCATAGCGGTGCACCAGGCGCTGCGCCTGGGTCCCCTTGCCCGACCCCGGCGGCCCGAGAAGTATCAATCTCATCCTGTTCGCCCCCCGGCTCGGTGGGCGTTCGGCCGCGCACCTAACATTCGACAGTCCAACAACAGCAGTGCCACCCGGATCAGCCCCGAACGCATTTAGCCAAACGCAACTGCGGATTACTAGCGGCGGCGGCCCCGCAGCTTCGATTTCCTGATCAATCCCTCGTACTGGTGAGCCAGCAAGTAACCCTGAACCTGAGCCACCGTATCCATGGTCACGCTGACGACGATCAACAGCGACGTGCCGCCAAAGTAGAAAGGTACCGAGGCATAGGAAATCAGGATTTCAGGGATCAGGCAGACGATCGCGAGGTAGACCGCGCCCAACACCGTTATTCGCGACAGCACGTAGTCGATATATTCGGCGGTGCGTTCGCCCGGCCGAATGCCGGGAATGAAGCCGCCGTGCTTCTTGAGATTGTCCGCGGTCTCGGTCGGGTTGAACACGATCGCGGTATAGAAGAACGCAAAGAAGACGATCAGCGCCAGATACAGAAACAGGAACAGCGGGCGGCCGTGCGAGAGCTGCGTATTGATCCACTGGAACCACTCCGGTCCCTTGCCCGCGTTGAAGTTGGCCACCGTGGTCGGCAGCAGCAACAGCGACGAGGCAAAGATCGGCGGAATCACGCCGGAGGTGTTGAGCTTGAGCGGCAGATGCGAGGACTGACCCTCGAACATCTTGTTGCCAACCTGGCGCTTCGGATACTGGATCAGAAGCCGCCGCTGCGCCCGCTCCATGAACACGATGAAGGCGATCACAGCCACCGCCATCACGATGACGATCAGGATAATGCCCGTGGACAGCGCGCCCTGGCGCCCGAGCTCCAGCATGCTGGCGAGCGCCGAGGGCAGTTCAGCCACGATGCCGGACAGAATGATCAGGGAGATGCCGTTGCCGATGCCGCGCGAGGTGATCTGCTCGCCGAGCCACATCAGGAACATGGTCCCGCCGGTCAGCGTGACCGCGGTCGACAAGCGGAAGAACAGCCCGGGATCGCTGACCACATTGCCGGCGCCTTCAAGCCCCACGGCAATGCCGTAGGATTGGAACGCCGCCAGGATCACCGTGAGATAGCGGGTGTACTGGTTGAGAGTCTTGCGGCCGGCCTCACCCTCTTTTTTGAGAGCCTCGAGCTGGGGCGACACGGTTGTCAGTAGCTGTATGATGATGGAGGCCGAAATATACGGCATGATGTTGAGCGCAAAGATCGCCATGCGATGAATGCCGCCGCCCGCGAACATGTTGAACATGCCAAGGATGCCGCCGGCCTGACTGCGGAAGACCTGTTCCCAGATGTTCGGGTCGATGCCGGGCAACGGGATGTAGGTGCCCAGCCGGTAAACCAGCAGCGCACCCAGTGTGAACCAGATGCGCTTCTTCAGCTCGTCGGCTTTTCCGAGCGCCGCGAAGTTGAGGTTTGCCGCAAGTTGTTCCGCTGCTGAGACCATTATTTGGCTTTCTCCCGCCGCCCTCGCTGTTATGCCCCGGTCGGCCCAGACATTCAGCAGACGCCGGACATTATTTGGTGCTCGGCTTCGATAAGTCCATCATCCTCTCGTGCAGAATGACGCAGATGTTACGCGCAGAATGACGCAGATGTTACGCCGCCTCGCCTTCGTCTTTCTTGGCTGGTGCAAGGATTTTCACCGTGCCGCCCGCCTTCTCGACCGCCGCGATCGCCGATTTCGACGCGCCGTGAACCTCGACGTTGAGCTTGGCCTTCAGTTCGCCGCGACCGAGCAGCCGGACGCCGTCCTTGGCCCGGCGGATGACGCGGGCTTTCACCAGGGACTCGGCATTGATGGTGGCATTGCCGTCGAGCACCTTGGAGTCGAGCGCCTGCTGGATGCGGTCCAGATTGATCTCGGCGAATTCCAGCCGGAAAATGTTGTTGAAGCCCCGCTTCGGGAGCCGCCGATGCAACGGCATCTGGCCGCCCTCGAAGCCCTTGATGCGCACGCCCGAGCGCGCGGTCTGGCCCTTGCCGCCACGGCCGGCGGTCTTGCCCTTGCCTGAGCCGATGCCACGTCCGACCCGCATGCGCTTTTTTCGCGAGCCGGCATTGTCGGCAATATCGCTGAGCTTCATCGTTCGCTTCCTTTATCGCTGGAGCATGATCGACCGAGAACCGGTTCCGGTTTTCGGGCTCATGCCCCCGTCTTATTTCTCGTCGACGACACGGACGAGATGTTGAACCTTGGAGATCATGCCGCGGACTTCAGGCGTGTCCTGCAGCTCGGTGACCCGGCCGATCTTGTTGAGCTTGAGGCCGATCAGCGTCTCGCGCTGCGAGTGATGGCGGCGGATCGCGCTGCCGGTCTGCTCGACCTTGATCGTCTTTGCGGCCTTGGCCATCGTTTCAAACTCCGTATCGCGCCAGATGCGCGGCTTGGTTACTCGGCAACCGCTTCGGCATCGCCGCCGACCCGGCGTGACTGGAGGGTCGACACCTTCATGGTGCGGCGCGCGGCCACTGAACGCGGCGAGTCCTGATGCTTCAGCGCGTCGAATGTCGCGCGAACCATGTTGTAGGGGTTGGACGAGCCGATCGACTTCGCAACCACGTCCTGGATGCCGAGCGTCTCGAACACCGCGCGCATCGGGCCGCCGGCGATGATGCCGGTACCCGCCGGCGCCGCGCGCAAGTAAACCCGGCCCGCACCGTGACGGCCCGCAATGTCGTGATGCAGCGTGCGGCCTTCGCGAAGCGCAACGCGGGTCAGGTTGCGCTTGGCCGACTCGGTCGCCTTGCGGATCGCCTCGGGGACTTCGCGCGCCTTGCCGTGACCAAAACCGACGCGGCCCTTCTGATCGCCGATGACGACCAGCGCCGCGAAGCCGAAGCGCTTGCCGCCCTTGACGACCTTCGCCACACGATTGATGTGGACGAGCTTGTCGACGAACTCGCTGTCGCGTTCTTCCCGGCCGCCTCTGTGGCCGCCACCGCGTTCGCGTTCACCTGCCATGGTGTTTTCCGATCCTTAAAAGACTTGCCGTAAGAGGCTAAAGCCCCTGCCTTTGTGTCGTTGAATCCAGTTAGAAACTCAGTCCGCTTTCGCGTGCCGCGTCTGCGAGCGCCTTGACCCGCCCGTGATACAGATAGCCGCCGCGATCGAAGACCACTTCAGTGACGCCATTCTTGACAGCGCGTTCCGCCAGCAGTTTGCCCACCGCTTTCGCCGCGTCGATGTTGGCTCCGGTGTTGCCGCTTTCGCGCATGGTTTTCTCGAGCGAGGAGGCCGATGCAAGAGTCTCGCCCTTGAGATCGTCGATGACCTGGGCGTAGATGTGCTTCGAGGAGCGGAACACCGACAGGCGCGGCCGCCCCCCGGCGGAGCGGCGCAGCGACAGCCTCACGCGTTTTTTGCGCCGGGCATTCGTGGTTTTGAGTCTCGACATGACCGGCTCCGTTACTTCTTCTTGCCTTCCTTGCGGAAGATGAATTCGTCGGCGTATTTCACGCCCTTGCCCTTGTACGGCTCCGGCGGCCGATAACCGCGGATTTCCGCCGCGACCTGGCCGACGCGCTGACTGTCGTTGCCGGCAATCACGATCTCGGTGGGCTTCGGCACGGTAATCGCGATGCCGTCCGGGATCTTGTAGACCACGTCATGGCTGTAGCCGAGCGCGAGCTGCAGGTTCTTGCCCTGAAGCGCGGCGCGGTAGCCGACGCCGGTGATCTCGAGCTTCTTCTCGAATCCCTTGGTGACCCCGGCGACGAGATTGGCGACCTGCGCGCGCGCAGTGCCATACATCGCCTGCGCACGGTTGGTCTTGACCCGCGGCGCGACCGTGACCGCGCCGTTTTCGAACTTCACCTCGACGTCGTCGTGCACGATGAATTGAAGCTGGCCCTTCGGCCCCTTCATCTTGACGGTTTGTCCCTCGACCGTGGCGGTGACGCCGGACGGAACCGGTACAGGCCGCTTGCCAATACGTGACATGATGCCGATCCCTTCCTCAGAACACCGTGAAGAGAATTTCGCCGCCCACATTCGCGTCGCGCGCGTCATGGTCGGCCATAATTCCCTTTGGCGTGGACAACACCGAAATTCCAAGACCGTTGTTCACGCGCGGCAGGTTCTTCACCGAAGCGTAAACTCGCCGCCCCGGCTTCGACACCCGCTCGATTTCGCGAATGACAGGCTCGCCGTCGAAATACTTGAGTTCGATCTCAAGCTCGCTGCGGCCGGACGCATGCTCGACGCTGGCGTAACCACGAATGTAGCCTTCGGACTTGAGCACCTCGAGCACACTGGCGCGCATCTTCGAGCCCGGGGTCGAGACCTTGGACTTGGCGCGCATCTGCGCGTTGCGAATGCGGGTGATGAGATCGCTGATCGGATCGTGCGTTGACATCTGACGACCCTCCTTACCAGCTCGACTTCACGAGCCCGGGAACCAGGCCCTTGGAGCCAAGTTCACGCAGCGCGATGCGGCTGAGCTTGTTCTTGCGATAGTTCGAGCGTGGCCGTCCCGTCAGTTCGCAGCGATTGCGAATACGGGTGGCCGACGAATTGCGCGGCATCTCGGCAAGCTTCAGCGTCGCCGCGAAGCGCTCTTCCATCGGCTTCTTCTTGTCCGCGATGATCGCCTTCAGCTTCGCGCGCCTCGGGGCGGCGTTCTTGGTCATGCGCTTGCGCCGGTTGTTCTTCTCGATCGAACTCTTCTTTGCCATGCTTGGCTCCTGGGTTTCCGCGTTTGAGAGGCTTTTGTGCGTCTCACTGCCGGAACGGGAAATTGAATGCGGTCAACAAGGCGCGCGCCTCGTCGTCGGTGCGGGCCGTGGTGCATACCGTGACGTCCATGCCCCACGTTTCCCCGGCCTTGTCGAAGTCGATTTCGGGGAAAATGATGTGTTCCTTGATGCCGAGCGAGTAGTTGCCGCGGCCATCGAAGCTCTTCGGGTTCAGCCCGCGGAAGTCTCGCACGCGGGGCAGTGCGACGTTCACCAGCCGATCGATGAACTCGTACATTTTGGCCTTGCGCAGCGTAACCTTGCAGCCGATCGGCTGGTTCTCGCGCAGCTTGAAGGTTGCGATCGCGACCCGTGAATAGGTGACGATGGCCTTTTGGCCCGCGATCAGCGCAAGATCGGCCGCCGCCAGATCCGCTTTCTTGCGGTCGTTGACGGCCTCGCCGATGCCCATGTTGAGCACGACCTTGTCCAGGCGCGGCACCTGCATGATGTTGGCGTAGCCGAACTGTTCCGTCAGCTTGCCGCGGATGCTCGTGTCGTATTCCGCGCGCAGGCGCGGGGTGTATGCGGTCTCAGCCATCGATCTCTGCTCCCGAGCGTTTGGCAATGCGTACCTTTTTGCCATCCGCATGAATCCTGAATCCCACCCGGGTCGCCTTGCCGTCCTTGCCGACGATCGCGATGTTGGACAGGTGGATCGGCGACTCCTTTGAAATGATGCCGCCCTCCTGCGACTGGGACTGCTTCTGGTGACGCTTGACGAGATTGACGCCACGGACCAGCGCCTTGTTGTCGTCGGGACGTACCTCGAACACTTCGCCGGTACGGCCTTTGTCGCGGCCGGACAGCACGATGACTTTGTCACCTTTCCGGATCTTGGCAGCCATCACAGCACCTCCGGCGCGAGCGAAATGATCTTCATGTGGTTCTTCGCGCGCAGCTCGCGCGGCACCGGCCCGAAGATTCGGGTGCCGACCGGCTCGGACTGATTGTTGATCAGGACGGCGGCGTTGCGGTCGAAACGGATGACGGAGCCGTCGGCGCGGCGGATGTCCTTGCGGACCCGAACCACGACCGCTTTCATCACGTCGCCCTTCTTCACCTTGCCGCGCGGNATCGCTTCCTTGATCGACACGACAATTACGTCGCCCACAGTGGCATAGCGGCGCTTGGAGCCCCCAAGCACCTTGATACACATGACACGGCGTGCGCCTGAATTATCGGCCACGTCGAGGTTGGTCTGCATCTGAATCATTGATGCACCTCGTCCTCTTTCTGATGCGCAAAGTTGCGCCTAAAATGTTCCCGAGAGTCCGGTTCGGCGATGCCGAACCAACCTCAGGCCGTTTTCTTCTGCTCGCCCCGGACCACGGTCCAGCGCTTCAACTTCGAGATCGGCTTGCTCTCCTCGATCCACACCATGTCGCCCGGCTTGAACTCGTTGTTCTCATCGTGCGCGTGATAG
>C688J18823_10003341_pt1 | contig 10142 bp, 7 predicted proteins | sample HopSoiMetagenom1_FD_18823 | JGI IMG/M metagenome (IMG submission 18823) | reverse complement strand
ATTATCGGCGGCGCCGGCGAGTTCGGCGATACGGCCGGCTCTCTGCGGCGGGATCACGCTGGCGACATCAGCGACATAATTGCCGAAGTCGGTGATGATGGTGCCGGTCGCGGGATCGACCGAGGTCGCGCGTCCGCCCTGCGATAGCGCGATCCGCTCGATCATGCCCGGATAAAGCTCTTTCCATGCGGCCTCGAACAGCCTTTGCTGCGAAAAGNCGTCCTTGGCGTCGAGGATCAGGACTTTTGACCGCGGCTTTCGCGTTTTCAGGTAATGGGCGATCAGGCTGGCGCGCTCGTAAGGCGCGGGCGGACAGCGCAGGGGAGCCGCAGGCACCGCGATCACCACCGTGCCGCCGTCCTCCATGGCTTCGATCTGCCGCCGCAGCAGCATGGTCTGCTCGCCGGCCTTCCAGGCATGGGGCATCTTGGCGGATGCGGCTTCGTCATAGCCGGGCAGGGCGTCGAAGCGCAGGTCGATGCCGGGCGACAGCACCAGGCGGTCGTAGCCCAGCGAATTGCCGTCGGCCAGGGTGACCGCGCGCTTCTGCGGGTCGACCTTCGCGGCGGCTTGCTGAATGACCGTCACGCCGCTTGCGGCAATCTTGTCGTAGGTGAATTGCTGCGCCGGCAGTTCACGCATGCCCGCGATCACCTCGTTACTGAACGGGCAGGCGGTAAAGGTTTGATTTGGCTCGATCAGGCGCACTTGAAGTTTTGCATCGAGTTGCCGTAGCGCCCGCACGCAGCTTGCGCCGCCGAAGCCGCCGCCGATCACGACGATATGGGCCGCGCCTTGCGCCAATGCCGGACAGGGCATGCTGGCGACCGCCGCAGACGCAGCGATGCCGCGAGCGACATCCCTGCGCGTCATCGGGCGCGTGGCATTCATGGCTGCAATCCGGAAAAGGGGAGCGGCGGCCCCGACGTGGGGCCGCCGCTGCTATTGTCAGGCGAAGGTGATGTTCTGATCCCTCAGCGGCACCGAACGGATGCGTTTGCCGGTGGCCGCGAAGTAGGCGTTGAGCACCGCGGGTGCTGCAACCCCGATGGTCGGCTCGCCGACACCGCCCCAGAAGCCGCCACTCGGGACCATCACGCATTCCACCTTCGGCATCTCGGCGATGCGCATCGAGTTGTAGGTGTCGAAGTTGGTCTGCTCGATCTTGCCGTCCTTCACCGTGCAGCCGCCGTAGAACAGGGCGGACAGGCCATAGACAAAGGAGCCCGCGATCTGCCGCTCGACCTGCGCCGGGTTGACGACGTAGCCGGGATCGGTCGAGGCGACGATGCGATGCACCTTGATCTTGCTGCCGTCGGTGACGGAGATTTCGGCGGCACCCGCGACATAGCTGCCGTAGCCCATCACCTGCGCAATCCCGCGATAGACGCCTTGCGGCGGTGGCTTGCCCCAGCCGATCTTCTCGGCCACGGCGTTGAGCACGGCAAGGTGCTTCGGGTGCTTGCTCATCAGCTTGCGGCGGAATTCCACCGGATCCTGGCCGACCGACAGCGCCAGCTCATCCATGAAGCATTCCATATAGATCGCGTTATGGTTCACGTTGACGCCGCGCCAGAAGCCGGGCGGAACGTGGGGATTGCGCATCGAATGCTCGACCAGCAGGTTCGGCACGGAGTAGCCGATGGCCGCATCGCCGGAGGGGCTCACGCCCTGGAACGCGGCAGGGTCCTTGCCGTTTTCCAGCGCCGCCGGTCGCACCGAGAACAGGATCGACTGGCCCGACAACCGCATATGCAGCGCCGTGAGATTGTTGTCGGCATCGAAGGCTCCGGTCATTTTGCATTGTGTGACCGGATGGAACCTGCCCTGCGCCATGTCCTCTTCGCGCGACCACAACAGCTTGATCGGCGTGCCCGGCATCTGCTTGGCGATCAGCACCGCCTGCCGGACATAGTCGGTCATGCCGCGACGGCCGAAGCCGCCGCCGAGGATATGTTTGTGCACCTCGCATTTGTCGGCCGGAAGTCCCGATGCTTCCAGCGTCGCGGCAAACGCCGCTTCACCGTTCTGCGTGCCGCACCAGACCTCGCATTTGTCCGCCGTATAGAGCGCCGTGGCGTTCATCGGCTCCATGGTCGCATGGTTCTGGTAGGGATAGTTGTAGACCGCCTCGACCTTCTTGACGGCAGAGGCAATCGCGGCCTTGGCGTCGCCGTTCTGGTTGCCGATGTAAGCTGGCTGGGCATTGTCGAGGCCCTCGGCCAGCCATTTCGAGATCGACTCGCTGGAGACTTTGGCGTTCTCGCCTTCGTCCCAGACGATTGGCAGCGCATCGAGCGCGGTCTTGGCGTGCCACCAGGTATCGGCGACGACGGCGACGCTGCTGTCGCTGACGCGAACGACCTTCTTGACGCCCTTCATGGCCATGACCTTGGCTTCGTCGTAGCTCTTCAGCTTGCCGCCGAACACCGGGCAATCCTTGATCGCGGCGTTGAGCATGCCGGGCAGCTTGACGTCGGCGCCGTAGATCATCGCGCCGGTGGTCTTGTCGAGCGTGTCGAGCCGCTTGACGCCCTTGCCGGCGATCTTCCAGTCCTTGGGATCCTTCAGCTTGACGTCCGCCGGCGGTTCGAGCTTGGCGGCGGCTTCAACCACCTTGCCGTAGGTCGTGGTCTTGCCCGACGGCGTGTGGGTGATGACGCTGTTGGCGGCGGTGCATTCCGAGGCAGGAACCTTCCACTCGTTGGCGGCCGCCTGGATCAGCATCACCCGCGCGGTGGCGCCGCCCTTGCGGACATATTCCTGGCTGGTGCGAATGCCGCGGCTGCCCCCGGTCGAGAAATCGCCCCAGGCGCGCTTGCGTGCGACACTTTGTCCGGGAGTCGGGTATTCGGTGACGACCTTCGACCAGTCGCATTCGAGCTCTTCGGCGACCAGTTGGGCGAGGCCGGTGAGGGTGCCCTGACCCATTTCCGAGCGGGCAATGCGAATCACGGTGGTGTCGTCCGGGCGGATCACCACCCAGACATTGACCTCGGGCGAGCCGTCGGCGGCGCGGACCACGGTCGGACCGCCAAAAGGAATATCGAGGCCGATCGCTAGGCCGGCGCCAGCGGCAGCCGTGCCGATCACGAAGCCGCGGCGGGTGAGTTTGGGCATGACGTGCTTGTTCATGGCATCCCCCTCAGGCGTTCGCTGCGGAGTGGATTGCCTCGCGGACCTGCTGGAAGGTCCCGCATCGGCAGATATTGGTGATGGCTTCGTTGATGTCCTGGTCGGTCGGTTTCGGCTTCTCCTTGAGAAGCGCTGCGACCGCCATGATCATGCCGCTCTGGCAATAGCCGCATTGCGGCACGTCGTTGGCGACCCAGGCCTGCTGCACTTTGTGCAGCGCGCCATTGCTGGCGAGGCCTTCGATCGTGGTGATCTGCTTGCCGGCGGCTTCGCTGACCGTGACCCCGCAGGAGCGCATCGCGACCCCGTCGACATGCACGGTGCAGGCGCCGCATTGTGCAATGCCGCATCCGTATTTGGTTCCGGTCAGTCCGACGTTCTCCCGGATTGCCCAAAGAAGCGGCGTGTCGTCTTCGACGTCCACGCTAATTGATTTGCCGTTGATTGTGAGATTTGCCATCGCGTATCCCCTGTTAGCTCAATCAATCCACCGAGAGAGCTGCGCGCGGGAAGATGGCCTGCGATTTGGAATAGTTCAAATCAAGAAAATGCGTTTGCGCCCAGGATGAAAGCAGACCCGCCGGTGTTGCGTGGGCAATGTGCCCCGCATGGCTGTCATGTCCGTTCCGCACCGACGGCCTGGCCGCTATGGTTTGCCGGCCTTGAAGGCGTCGAGAATCTCGGCGCAGACGGGCCCCGACCGGCTGCACCAGGCACGCTGCGCCGCCGCCGCTCCCGTTCGCAGCGCTGCAACGATCGACGGCTCGGGATTTGAATCGATCGCGACGCCGTTCTGGCGCATGCGTTGATAGTTCTCTTCCAGCCGGGTCGACAGCGCGAGCCACAATTCGCTCTCGGTTTGACGGCTGGCGGCATCGACCGCGGCTCTCACGTCCGGGCTCAAACCGTCATAGGCCGCCTGATTGACGCTCGCGATCGAAAGCGGCAGCGAATAGGTGATTTCGCTGAAACAGGGCAGATACTCCCAAAGCTTGCGGCCCGCGCCGCCATCTCCCGACGACAGCACCGCGTTGATGCTGCCATCGACCAGTTTAGGCATCGTGTCCGCGAAACTGATCGATGCGGCCTTGGCGCCGACGCTCAGGAATACTTCGGTGGAGGTCTTGTCATAGGTGCGAATGGAAAGTCCGGCGAGGTCGGGCGGTGACGTCAGCGGCGTCTTCGACCAAATTCCTGACGGCGGCCAGGGCGTCAGATAAAGCAGCCGCAGGCCCTTCTTCTGCAGCGCTGCCGCAAGATGCGGCCGTGCGATATCGGCTAGGCGTTTGGCGTCGGCAGTCGACGTCACCAGAAATGGCAGCGAGGGTAGCGCAAAGATCGGATCTTCGGCCTCGAGCGCGCCGGCAAAGGCATCGCCGGCCTGCACCCGGCCTTCCGCGATCGCGGCAAGCATGCCGGCCGATTTGATGCCGGCCTTGGCATCGAAACTCGGCCTGATCTCGAGTTTGCCTGCGCTGGATTCGGCGACGTGTTTTGTGAAGGCCGTCAGGCCAACGCCCGGCATAGCGTTTTGCGGATATTCCGTTGGCATGCCCCAGACGGTCTGGGCTTGAAGGGCGGCCGGAAACAGCAAGAGACATGCGCCGGCCAGCATACTGAGAAGTCGCAACTCGCCCTCCAAATCCATCGCGTCGGCCCGATCGCCAACGGGCGATGGTCATTCACGTGGAGCACCCACGGCCAGACGCAGGAAACTCATCACACTGCCGAGCGCAGCAAAGCCGGCGCCGAGTGCCAAAGCAAGCGTCGCGCCATCATGGCCGGCTAGGCCAAAACACAAGGCGGCCAACGCGGCGCCGAGCGTCTGTCCGGTCAGGCGTGCGGTTGCGACGATGCTGCTTGCACTTCCACTGCGGTGCGGCGGCGCGCTCGACATCAGTGCCCGCAAATTGGGCGTTTGAAAGAAACCGAATCCGATCCCGCAAACCACCGTACGCCAGACGATGTTGGCGATGCCGGGGTCCGGCGGCAGCGTCGCCAGCAATGCCATGCCGATGCAGAGCAGCACCAGCCCGAGGCCGCCAAGGATGCCGACGGGATAGTGGTCGGACAGCCGGCCTCCGATCGGCGCCATGATCGCGACCACCAGCGGCCAGGGTGTCATGAAGAAGCCGGTCTCGACTTGCGACCGGTGCAGCACGTCCTCGAAGTAGAAGGGCAGTGCGACGAAGCCCAGTCCCTGCACGGCGAACGAACAAACCGACGTGGCCGCCGACAGCGCGAACATCGGCCGCCGGAACAGGTCGATCGGCAACATCGGTGCGGGATGGTCCGCATCCCTGCGGGTCATCATCCAGCCGAGCAGCAAGGCGCCGCCAAGCTCCAGTCCGACCAGGGCAGGAGGCGCCTGATGCGCCGCGCTGCCGATGCCGATAATAAATAGCCCGAGGCAGCTTGCGGTCAGCGCTGCGCTCGCAAAATCGAACGCGTGCTTTGCGCGCGGCGTCTTCGGCAAGGTCTTCAGGCCGATCAACATCGCGATCACGCCGAACGGGATGTTGATCGCGAACAGCCACGGCCAGGTTGCGATTGAAAGAATCCCGGAGGCAATCGTCGGCCCGAACGTGAACGCCGTTCCGACCACCAGCGCATTGTGGCCGAAGCCGCGGCCTAGCATATGGGTCGGATAGACGAAGCGGACCAGCGCCGCATTCACGCTCATGATGCCGCTGGCGCCCAATCCCTGCAGCGCCCGGGCCGCCGTCAGGCTGGGCAGCGACCATGCGAAGGCGCAACCGAGCGAGGCCAGCGTGAACAGCAACAGGCCGCCGATATAGATCCGCTCATGGCCGACGATTTCGCCGAGCGCGCCGAGCGGCAGCAGCGTCGCAACCAGCGCGATCTGATAGATGTTAACCACCCAGACCACGTCGGCCGGGCTGACATGGAGGTCGGCGGCAATGGCGGGCAGCGCGATGTTGGCGATCGCCGTATCCAGCGACGCCATCGCCAGCGCCGTAAAGATCGCCGCGACCGCCCAGCGCCGGAGTTCCGGGGGCAGGCCGTCGAGTGGCGCCGGGGCGGGCGGTTGTGCGGTAGTATCCGGTGACATCAGACAGGGCTCTCCACGCCGGGGGGCGGTCGCGCCCACCGCGGCGTGTACTACGGACGCGGTACAAGCCACAGGCACACCGCTGCATGATGCGTATGCGAAGGGATGGCCACCGCGCCATATCCGCGCGCCAACTTTCGGATACCTTTGCGCCCGCCAAACGATCGACTAGGCTTGCGGCGCACAGCGACCGCAATGTCATAAAAAGACGGTCACCGGCGAGAGGAAACGCTTTGGACGCACTGGCGAGCCGGCGCAGCGAAGTCACGCGTAGCGCGAGTGAGAGCAAGCGGGGACACGCGTGGGGCGGCTTGTGGGTCACGTTCCTGCTGGCAATCCTCGGCTTTCTCGTCATCTATCCGGTCCTGATGCTGCTGCTCGGCGCGCTCACCGACACCAATCCGGTGGTCGAGGGCATCTCGCTTCGTCACCTCTCGGTCACCAACTTCCTCACCGTGCTGGCGAACCCGAATGTCGCCGAGGCGCTGGCGAACACGTTGATCGCCTGTGGCGGCGGCACTTTGATTGCGGTCGTGATCGGATTGTTGTTCTCCTGGATCGTCGTCCGCACCAATACGCCGTTCAAGGGGTTCATCGCGGCCGCCAGTATTCTGCCGTTATTTGCGCCGCCGCTGGTTGCCGGCGTCGCCTGGGCCATTTTGGGATCGCCAAAGACCGGCCTGATCAACACCATGTTCAAATGGGTGGGGCTGGACTGGCGCGTCGATTTCTATTCGATGTGGGGCCTGGTGTTCGTGTTCGGCATCTACTACGCGCCCTATGTCTACATGTTCACCGCGTCGGCGCTACGCAACATGGACCCGAGCCTGGAGGAAGCCGCCGAGATTTCCGGCGCCAGCGCGTTCGCGACATTGTTCACGGTGACGTTCCCGCTGATCATGCCGGCGATCGTCTCGGGCATGCTGCTGTCGTTCATCGTCATGCTCGGCATCTACGGCATTCCGGCGGTGCTGGGTGCGCCGACCAACCTTGCGGTGCTGACAACCTACATCTTCAAGCTCACCAACTGGTCACCGCCGCTTTACAATACGGCCGCCGCAGTCGCGATCATCCTGATGGTCGTTACCAGCCTGCTCGTGTTCCTGCAGCAGAAGGTCTTGAGCGGCCGCAGCTATACCACGGTCGCCGGCAAGGCGTTCCGTCCGCGCAGTCTCGATCTCGGGCGCTGGCGCTGGTTCACCTTCGGCCTCGGCATCGTCTATTTGCTGGTCGTGGTGGTGCTGCCGTCGCTCGCATTGATCGTCGCCGCGTTCCGCAAATTCATGTTCATCCGCGACGTCGCAAGCCTGTTCGATGCCAGGCAGTACTCCCTGATGCATTTCTACAGCATCTTCGACAACCCGCTGACCCTGCGTTCGATCTACAACGCCGTCGAGGTCGGGCTGATCACCGCCGTGGTCGGCGGCGCGCTGGCGTTTGCGATCGGCTACACCATTCACCGCACCCAGGTGACGGGCCGGCGCTGGATCGACGTGATTTCAACCCTGCCGGTCGCGATCCCGGGCCTCGTGGTCGGCGTCGCCTATCTCTGGGCATGGATCGGCATTCCCGGCGGCCTCTACGGCACGATCTGGATCCTGGCGCTGGCGTTCATCGCGCGCTTCATGCCGGATACGGTCAAGTCGCTGTCGACCTCGTTCATGCAGATTCATCGCGAGCTCGAGGAGGCTGCCTGGGTCTGCGGCAAGGGCGTGCTCGGCACCATCAGGACGATCGTGCTGCCGCTGGCGCGGCCGGGCGTGATCGCCTCGATGACGCTGCTGTTCGTACTGGCGATCCGTGAACTCGGCTCGTCGCTGTTCCTCTACACCAGCAACACCATGGTGATGTCGGTGCTGCTGCTCGACTATTACGAAGGCGGAAACCTTGGAAAGACCGCCGCCTTCAGCATCGTGCAAACCGTTCTGCTCGGCGTTCTCATCGGCGGCGCCAACTGGCTGTCGCGCGGTGCGGCACCGAGCAGTGTCGCCCGAACCGGATAACAAGACGAACGGGAGGATTTGGCTATGACTGGAAGGATTTTTGCCAACATTGCCGCAATCGCCGGCATCGCCGGTCTTGCGCTGGCATGGAGCGCAGCGGCACAGGCGCAGGAGTTCGGCTCGCCCGAATTGATCGCTGCCGCGAAGGCCGAAGGCAGACTGGTGTTCTACACCGCGAATTTCGCCGAAGTGGAACAGCAGGTCATCAAGGCCTTCAACAAGCGCTTTCCCGAGATCAAGGTCGAGATGGTGCGCGCGCCCGGCGGCCAGTTGATCACCCGCGTGAAGACCGAGGCCGCGGCCGGCAAATTGATCGCCGACGTGGTCGATCATTCCGACCGCGCGCTGATGCAACCGATGGCGGACATGTTCCAGGACTACGCGCCGCCGAACGCAGCCGACTACAATCCCGACGCCCAGATCGCGCCCCAGCTCTGGCCGCGCGCCACGCTGGTTTGGTCGATCGCCTACAACACCGAGCTGGTCAAGAACCCGCCCAAGACCTGGATGGACCTCACCAAGCCCGAATACAACAAATTGACCGGGCAGGTGATCGCCCCGTCGGGCGGCACGACATGGACGCGGGTGATGTTCGAGCGTCAGGTGCTTGGCGAGGACTATTGGGCCAAGCAGGCCGCAACCCGTCCGGTCCTCTATCCCTCGGGCGCGCCGATGTCGGATTCGCTGGTGCGCGGCGAAATCGCCATGGGACCTTTGCTCTACAACGCAATCTATCCGAAGCAGAAGGACGGCGCGCCGATCCAGATCTTCTTTCCGCCGGAAGGTGCACCCGTCAATCCCTATGCCACCGGCATTCCAAAGACCGCCGCGCATCCCAATGCTGCGAAATTGTTTCTGAACTGGTGCCTATCGAAAGAAGGGCAGACGTTCATGATCAAGGAACTCGGCAACCTCACATCATTGAAGGTGCCGCCGGCCTTTCCGGAAGGTTTTGATCCCAAGGTGGTCAAGGTCTGGTTTCCCAAGTTCGATGAGTATGTGAAGCTCCAGGCGACCTGGGTGGCGGATTGGAACAAGACTTACGGCTACGCGCAATGATCGCCGGATCAGGGAAACGATCGAACCGATGACGGCAACCCTCGAAGTCACGGATCTGCGCAAGCAGTTTTCGATCGGCCGGCCGGCGATCGACGGCGTCAGTTTTGCCGTGCCCGCCGGCGAGATCGTGGTTCTGCTCGGCCCCTCCGGCTGCGGCAAGACCACGACGCTGCGCTGTGTCGCGGGGCTGGAGCATTCGAACCTCGATGCCAAGCTGCGGCTCCGGCTGCGCGACGATCTTCGCGTCATCCTCAAGCAGACGGGAATGACTGCGCTCTATGTCACCCATGACCAGGCGGAAGCCGTGGTGCTCGGCGACCGTATCGGCGTGATGCGCGACGGCAAGCTGCTGCAGATGGATACGCCTGACGCGATCTATAACCGGCCGGCGGACCTGTTCGTCGCCAACTTCACCGGCGCCACCAACGAGCTTGCAGGCACGCTGCTGTCGCGGAACGGCCAGTTCGGCACGGTCGATTTCGGCGAGGGACGGCGGGGCGAAGTGGCGCTGCTGCATTCGCTTGGACCGGACGAAAAGGTGCGGATCGCGCTGCGACCTGAAAACATCAGCATCGGGCAGCATAACGGCGCCAACATCTTTCCGGCCCGCGTGCTCGACCGCCGCTATCAGGGCACCCAAACCGCGTATGGCATCGAACTGTTTGGCCGCCGGCTGGAAGTGGTCGAACTCGGCACCGCCGCGCGGCACCAGGTGGGTGTCGATACCCAGGTTTCGCTGCCGAAGGAAAGTTGCTGGGCCTATCGCGATACCGGGCCGACGGCGTATGAATAGCGCCGGGTTTCTCGACCGATACGCGAAGAGGAGAGTGGCGTTGAACAGGTCCAGGATTGCCGGGCTGCTACTCGCGCTC
>C688J18823_10003339_pt1 | contig 10145 bp, 7 predicted proteins | sample HopSoiMetagenom1_FD_18823 | JGI IMG/M metagenome (IMG submission 18823) | reverse complement strand
GCCGCCTTCGAGCACATCGCCGGAATGATCTGCGACGCGGTCAAGCAGGGCGGCTATGACGGCATGTTCCTCGACCTGCACGGCGCGATGGTGACCGAGAGCTTCGAGGACGGCGAGGGCGAGCTGCTGCGCCGCATCCGCGCGATCGATCCGACGACGCCGATTGCGGTGTCGCTCGACATGCACGCCAACCTTTACGACGCGATCATCGACAACGCGACGGTCGTCACCGGCTACCGCACCTACCCGCATATCGACACCTACGACACCGCGAAGCGCGCCGGCGAGATCCTGCTCAAGGCGATGCGGGGCGAGGTGAAGCCGGTCGTCGCCTGGGGCAATGCGCCGATGCTGCCGCATGTGATGCGGCAGGGCTCGGACGATCACCCGAACCAGGAATTGCAGGCCCGCGTTGCCGCGATGCGCGATAATGGCGCCTTGGCGGCGAGCCTGTTCACCGGGTTTCCGCATGCCGACATCGGCAATGCCGGTCTCAGCGCCGTCGTGGTGACCGACGGTGATCGCGCGCTCGCCGAGCGGCTGCGAGATGAGTTGCTCGACCAGGCCTGGGGAGATCGCGAGGCCTTCGTCTACAAGATCGAGCCGCTCGATGAGGCATTGGCGCGCGCCAAGGCATTGCCGACGCCGAGCGCCGGTGACGGGCCGGTGGTGCTGCTCGATCATTACGACAATTGCGCCTCGGGCGGCACGATGGACACGACGGTGGTGCTCGCGGCGATCCTGCGGGCCGAATTGGACAATGTCGCCGCCTTCGCGGTCTACGATCCCGCGGCGGTGCAAGAGGCGATCGCCGCCGGCATCGGCGCGCAAATCTCGCTGTCGGTTGGCGGCAAGATGAAGATGCCGGCGATCCGGCGCGACAGCCCGCCGCTGACAATCACCGGCACAGTCAAGACCATCTCCAGCGGCCGGTTCCGCAACAAGGGGCCGATGGGCCGCGGCGTGATGATGGATATGGGCCCGTCAGTGGTTATCGATAACGGCCGGGTCGAAATCGCGCTGATCTCGAAGCATGTCGAGCCGAGCGATTTGAATTGCCTCTACTCGCTCGGCATCGACCCCATGCAGAAACGCTATGTGATGCTGAAAAGCCGGGTGCATTGGCGTGCCGGCCTGGGCGCGGTGGCGCGCGCCGTCATCGATTGCGCCGGGGTCGGCGTCTGCACCTCGGATTATGGCGAACTGACCTTCGAGAAGGTGCGCCGGCCGATCTACCCGCTCGACCTGCCGAACCGCTGATCCTAGGTTATAGGTATTCCCGTTTCGCCTTTGGAGGGCCCGATGGCCGGCACCGCTGAGCTGCTCGAAATGGACCGGCAATACCTCGTTCACCCGCTGCACCATCCGGAGGAGCACAAGGCGCCGCTCTTGGTCACCGAGGGCAAGGGCGCGATGCTGCATCTGGCCGATGGGCGCGAGGTCATCGACGGGCTGGCCGGGCTGTGGAATGTCAATGTCGGGCATGGCCGCGGCGAATTGGCCGATGCCGCCGCCGGGCAGATGCGCAAGATCGCCTACGCCTCGGCCTATGTCGGCGCCACCAACGAGCCGGCGATCCGGCTCGGCGAGAAGATCGTCAAGCACGCCTATGGCAACAGCTCGGCGGTCTACTACACGACGGGCGGGGCGGAATCGAACGAGTCGGCGTTCAAGACCGCGCGCTTCTTCTGGAAGGTGCAGGACAAGCCGGACAAGACCAAGATCATCTCGCGCATCCACGGCTATCACGGCGTCACGATGGCGGCGATGAGCGCCACCGGCATGGCCGCCTACCACAAGATGTTCGGGCCGCTGATGCCCGGTTTCATCCAGGTGGCGGCGCCATACCCGTATCGCTGGCAGGGCAACCAGGAATGCGGCCTCGGCGCCGCCGAGGCGGTCGAAAGGGCGATCCTGGCGGAAGGCGCGGACACGGTCGCGGCGGTGATCGCCGAGCCGGTGATGGGCGCCGGCGGCGTCATCGTCCCGCCGGACAGCTATTTCCCGAAGCTCCGCCAGATCTGCGATCAGTATGACGTGCTGCTGATTGCCGATGAGGTGATCACCGGCTTCGGCCGCACCGGCCGCTGGTTTTCGCTCGGCCATTGGGATGTCGAGCCCGACATCGTGTCCTTCGCCAAGGGAGTGACGAGCGGCTACCTGCCATTGGGCGGCAACATCCTGTCGAAGCGGGTGCACGACGCGATCCTCAACGCCCCGCTCGACCGCCGCTACATGCATGCCGCGACCTATAGCGGCCATCCGGTCTGCTGCGCGGTCGGGCTGCGCAACGTCGAGATCCTCGAGAGCGAGGGCCTGGTCGAGCGCGCCGCGCTGATGGGCCGCCGGCTTATCGAGGGCTTGCGGCACGAGCTCGGGGACTTGTCGAATGTCGGCGAGATCCGCGGCCTCGGGCTGATGTGCGGCATCGAGCTGGTGACCGATAAAGGCAGCAAGGCGCCGGCGCTCGGGGTCGGGGTCAAGGTGGCGCGCGAGGCGATGTCGCGCGGGCTGATGATGCGCGCCCGCCCGGGCAGCGCCGAGCCGGCGACCGGCGACACGCTCTGTCTGTGCCCGCCGCTGTCGACCTCCGACGACATCCTCGACAGCATCCCCCGCATCCTGCGCGAGGCGATCGTCGCCGCGATGAAGTGACGGGGGCGGGGGATCGAGGTGCCCTCCAGGCTTATCGGGCAATTGCACGGGGGAGAGATATGAGGCTTTCTGGACTCCTTGTATTGGTCTTCGCAGCATTGTCGGTCTGCACGGGGACGGTCTCCGCCCAAACCCAGGGCGTCGACAAGCTCTATATCCTGAACTGCGGCGAAGGAGTCGCCGGCGACATTTCCCGATGGTCACCGGGGGTGAATGTCGGCAAGCCGATGGATTTCCCCGACAACTGCTATTTGATCCACCACGCTCAAGGCTGGCTGCTTTGGGATACCGGCATTCCCGACGCAGTCGCCTCGATGCCGGACGGACTGGCCCCGGCCGACCCGAAGGCGACGCACTGGCGTCGGCCCAAGACGCTTGCGAGCCAGCTCGATCAGCTCGGCGTCAAGCCCGAGGACGTCAAGTTCGTGGCGATTTCGCACACCCACCCGGATCACACCGGCAATGTCGAGCTGTTTCCGCGGGCCGTGCTGCTGGTCCAGAAGGCGGAATACGACTGGCCGACCCCGAACGGCGCACCTCGCTTTAAGCCCGAGCACCCGGTGAGCAAAATCGAAGGCGACCACGACGTCTTCGGCGACGGCAGCGTGACGGTCCTGGCCACCCCAGGACACACACCCGGGCATCAGTCCCTGCTGGTCCGGCTGCCGAAAACCGGCGCATTGGTTCTCACGGGCGACGCCGTGCATTTCCGGAGCAATTGGGACAATCGTGCCGTGCCCTCGATGAACAGCGATAAGGAGCAGACGCTCGCCTCGATGCAGCGGATCGCCGATGTGCTGGCGAAGGAGAAGGCGCAGCTCTGGATCAATCACGACAAGGCGCAGCGCGACAGCCTGAAGATGGCGCCCGACTATTACGACTGAGCCTCGCGATGGACACCCGCAGCATCGGCATCGTTCTTGACGGCGCGACTGGCCGCCTCGGCACCACCCAACATCTGCGCGCGCTGCTCGACATCCGGCGCGAGGACGGGTTGCTGCTGTCGAATGGCGACTGGCTGCTGCCGGAGCCGATATTGCTCGGCCGCAATGCGGAAAGGCTCGCGGCCCTCGCCGAGAAAAGCGGCGGACTGCGCTGGAGCACCGACCGCGACGCCTGCCTCGGCGATCCGGCCGTCGATATCTATTTCGACGCGACCGCGACCGGCGGCCGCCCGGAACGCGCCCGCGCCGCTTTCGCCGCCGGCAAGCATGTCTATCTGGAGAAGCCGATCGCCGAGAATCTGGAGGACGCGCTGTCGCTCGCCCGCGCCGCCGAGCAGGCCGGGAAAAAGGGCGGCGTCGTGCAGGACAAACTGTTCCTGCCCGGCCTGAAAAAGCTGCGGAAATTGTACGACTCGAACTACTTCGGCCGGGTGTTGTCGGTGCGACTCGATTTCGGCTGGTGGGTGTTCGACGGCGACCTGTTTCCGGCTCAGCGGCCGAGCTGGAACTACCAGAAAGCCGGGGGCGGCGGGCTGATCCTCGATATGTTCGCGCATTGGCGCTACATCTTCGACCGCCTGCTCGGGCCCATTGCCGCGGTCTCCTGCCGGCACATGACCGCGCAGCCGCGCCGCATCGACGAGGGCGGCAAGCCCTACGACGTCGATGTCGAGGACCACGCTTTCGCGATGTTCGAACTCGAAGGCGGGGCCTTGGCGCAGATCTCCTCGTCCTGGGCCAGCCGGGTCAAACGCGACGACCTGTTGCAGATCCAGGTAGACGGCACCTTGGGTTCGGCGGTCGCCGGATTGCACCGCTGCTTCGTGCAGCCGCTGGTGGCGACCCCAAAGCCTCTCTTCAGCCCCGAAGTGCCGCAATCGGTGAATTTCGACGAGCAGTGGCAGGAAATGCCGGAGGTGCTGCCGTTCGAGAACGGCTATCGCGCGGGGTGGGAATTGTTCCTGCGCCATGTCGCCGAGGACGCGCCGTTTCCGGCGCCCCTCCTCGAAGGCGCCAAGAGCGTGCAGCTCGCCGAAGCCTGCTACCAAAGCCACCGCGAGCGCCGCTGGGTCGAGCTGCAGCCGCTCCACTTGTAGGGCCGCCTTCCGCTGTTATAGTCCGGGCAGCCAAACACCAAAAATCACTTCGGGAGAGCGCCTGTGATCCGTCCAGTGCCCGCGACTCGCCGCCGGCTTCTGCAAGCCGCCGGCGCTCTCAGCTTTCTCGCCCTGGGCAAAGCCCCTGCCTTCGCTCAGGCTCAGCCGAAAAAGCTCGTCTTCGCGCATGTGACCGCGGAGCCGGAATCCTCGGCCGTGGCTTTCGCCGCGATGGCGAAGGAGGTGACCGAGCGCTCCAAGGGCGAACTCCAGATGGAGTTCCACGGCGGCACCTTGCTGACCAAGGAGCTGGAGATCATCAACGCGGTCAAGTCCGGCAATATCGCGATGGGCGATCCGGGCGGCGCCGCCGCGACGGTGTTTCCGGAGATGGGCGTCTTTCTCGTGCCTTATCTCGTCGCCAGCTACGACCAGGCCTACAAGATGTTCAATGGCCAGGTCGGCGACCGCTTGGACAAGCAGTTCCAGCAGAAATACAAGCTCAAGGTGCTGTTCTTCTACGATTACGGCTTCCGCCACTTCTGGAACAGCAAGCGCCCGATCGCCGAGCCGAAGGATCTGCGCGGTCTGAAACTGCGGGTGCAGCAGGCCAAGGTGTTCGCCGACACAATCAACGGGCTCGGCGGGGTGGCGGTGCCGATGGCCTGGGGCGAGGTCATCCCGGCGGCGCAGCAAGGGGTCATCGACGGCGCCGATCTGCCGATCGTCAACATCCTGGCGCTGAAGGCGTATGAGGTCTCGAAATACTGCTCGATGACCTATCACAATTACGGGCCGACCGCCGCGGTCATCAACCTCGAGCTCTGGAACGGGCTGACCGACGCACAGCGGAAATTGCTGCAGGAGACCTCGCGCGCCGCCCAGGAAAAGGTACGGCAGCTGACCGAGAGTGTGGACAATTTCGACAAGGCCAAGGAATTGCTCGAAGCCAAGGGCATGACCGTCAACAAGGCCGATGTCGAGGCCTTCCGCAAGATCGCGCAGGACAAGGTCTGGCCCGCCTACAAGCAGCAATTCCCGGAGATGTGGGAAGAGATCGTGGCTACGAAGGTTTAGGTTCCGTCGCGGGTGCGCGTAATCCCGACGGGTTGCCGATGACCGCGCTTGCATCTGGCGCGAGGCAGCGGTGGCGCCTTCGCGACATCGCGCTATTGCTGCCGAAAATCGTGCTGACCGCGCTGCTGGCTCTGGCGATCGGCGATCTGATTGTCGGCGTCTTCATGCGCTATCTGGTGACGCAGATCACCGACCGGCTCGATGTCGACCCCATCAATTTCTTCTGGGTCGAGGAGGTCGGCGAATTCGCCCTGGCCTGGCTGACCATGATCGGCGCCGGCATCGGCATCGCCGAGCGCGCGCATTTCACCTTGCGGATGCTGGTGCACCGTTTCTCGCTGCCGGCGCAGCGCGCCATCCATGTCATCACGCAGCTACTGATTGCCGGGTTCGGCGCGCTGGCGCTCTGGTACGGAATCAAGCTGGCGATCGTCAACAGCGCGCTGACCTCGCCGGCACTCGAGTTGAACCTCGCCTGGCTCTATGCCTCGCCAGCGGTCGGCGGCGCGCTGATCATTCTGTATTCGCTGGCGATGCTGTTCGAGGCGCCGCTTTCGGAAACGGCCGAGACGGTCAAGGAGCATGAAGTCATGGCGGCGGGGAACGACTGACATGCTGCTCGCCGGCACCGGGATCGTCTTTGTCGTGCTGGTCGCGCTATCGGTGCCGATCGTGTTCGCGCTCGGCGCCGCGGCGGTAACCGGCCTCGTCTTCGGCGGCTATTCGCTGGAGATGCTGGCGTCGAGCCTGGTCGGCGCCTCGCAGAATTGGGTGCTGCTGGCGATCCCCAGCTTTGTATTCGCCGGCACGGTCATGGAGCGCTGCGGCATGTCGAACGCCCTGGTCGATCTGGCCAGAGCGCTCGTCGGCTGGCTGCGCGGCGGGCTCGGCATGTCGGTCATTGTCGTGTCGTATTTTTTCTCCGATATCTGCGGTTCGAAGATGGCCGAGGTCTCGGCGCTCGGCTCGACCTTGATGCCGCCATTGCGCCGCGCCGGCTACCGCGCCGAGGACGGCGCCTCCCTGATCGCCGCGGGCACCGCGATGGGGATGCTGGTGCCGCCGGCAATCTTCATGATCGTCATCGGCGAGGTCACCAACACATCGGTCGTGGCCCTGTTTCTGGCCGGCTTCGTGCCCGCCGCGGTGATCGGCGTGTGTCTCTGCACGCTGGTGGCGATCCAGGCGCACCTTCTCGGCTGGCCCAAGGACACGCGGCCGAGCCTTATGTTCCTGCTGCGCTCGCTGCGCGATGCCGCGGTGCCGCTGGTGATCCCGCTGGTGATCCTCGGGGGCTTCTATCTCGGCGCCTTCACCGCGACCGAGGCCGGCGCCATCGTCGCGCTCTATTCGCTGCTCGCCGCCCGGCTGTATTATCGCAACCTGAGCTGGGCCGAGATCGCCCGCATCGGCTACGACAGCGCGGTCTTGACCGCGGTCGTCATCTTCCTGCTCGCGGTGGCGACAATCTTTCAATACCTGATGGGCGTCACCGGCGTGCCGATCCTGCTTGGCGAGCTGTTGAAACCGCTCGAATCGGCGCATTGGCTGTTCCTGCTGGGGGTGGCGCTGATCACGATGCTGTTCGGGATGGTGCTGGAAGGCCTGCCGGCGGCGGTAGTGCTGATCCCAGTGGTGTTCCCGATCGCCACCCGGCTCGGCATCAACCCGATACATTTCGATATCGTGCAGACCGCCGCGGTCGGGATCGGCCTGTTCCTGCCGCCGATGGGGGTCGGGTTGCTGATGGCGCTGAAATTCGCCGAGATCCCGGTCGGGCAGCACGCGCGCGCGTACTGGCCCTATGTGCTGGCCCTCTTGATCGGGCTGATGCTGATCATCTGCCTGCCGGAATTGTCGCTGATGATCCCGCGCAGCGCCGGTTTCGTGCGCTGATCCGCCGCTATTCGGCGGCGGCGGCGGTGGTGCCCGGTTCGGCCGCTGCCTCGCCTTCCTCGACGGCTCGCGCGAAATACAGGTGTACCGCGGTGCCGACCCCCTCGGCGCTCTCGACCCGCACAAAGCCGCCGAAGCCGCGCACGGCTGCGGCGGCCCCGGCAACCGACGGCCGCGGGGTCGCCGCCGGGTCGAGCATCCGGGCGAGCGCGTCCTCGGAGAAGCCCGGGCCGTTGTCGCGCACCGTCAGCCGTGCGAACTCGCCGGCGGCTGCGTCCGGGATTTCGGCGGCAAGAGCGGGGTCCAGCACGAAATTGCGGGTGCCCACGATGAGCGTACCGCTGCTCTTGAGCTCGCCGACCGCGCCGGAGACCAGCGCCAGCAGCACCGGCCGCAGCGCATCGAGATCGCTGCGGCAACGCCATAAATCGGGAAGCAGCGACAGGCGGAAATCGATCCGGCGCGGCACCCGCTCCCGGATTGCCCGTTCAAGCCGGGTCAGCATCCGGTTGAGATCGGCCGGCTCCGGCCCATCCGCCTTGCTCGGCGCCTTTGCCGGCAACAGCGCGGCCCCGAGCGCCGGAGCGGCGCCGGCCGGTTTCTCTTCCGCGCTCTTCGCAGCGGCAAGCCGGCGTCGCCGCAGATACCACAGCACGCCGATGACGGCGATGCCGGCAAGCAGCGTCGCGCCGAGGATCTCGATCGCACGCATGTCGTTCCGCTCCCGAGCCTCGGCATCGGGATCGTACACGAAAGCGCTCGGATCGACGCTGCGCATCAGCGCGCCGGCGCCGACCAGGCTGGCTTCGATCCGGCTCCAGCGCTCGGGGTTCGAATGCCCAAGCAGGATTTCGGGATGGCGCGCCAACCGCCGCGCGACCTCGGCTTGGTAGCGCGCAAATCCGGCGGCATCAGGAACCCCGGCCGGTCGCGGCAGATCGGCGATGATCCGCGCCGCGATTTCGTCCGGGTGCTGCAAGGCATAATCCCAACCCCGCAGCGAGGCGGCGCGAAATTTCCGGACCGTCTCCGGCGCGGTCTGCGCGATGCGCCGCATCGTGAACAGGGTGTCGCCGTAGAACTCGACGCGATAATTGGCCGGATTGACCGATTTGAGCGGGATGCCCTTTTCGCGCCCGCGCCACGGCAGGTCCCAGGCCGAGCCTACCGCCGCATCGACCCGGCGCTCGGCCAAAGCGGCCGCGGCGTCGCCGGCGGCGATCGGCACCGTCTTCATCTTCTCGGGATCGAGCCCCTCGGCGCGGAGCGCGGTGGCGAGCTCGATGTCGAGAATGTCGCTGGCCGGCAGCCTGCCAAGTCGCGCCGCGGCGAGCGCTGCCGGCGACCCGAAATCGCTGTCGCCCCGGTAATAAATAGCCGCGCCGCTCTGCTGGAAAATCGGCGCCAGCAGCAAGAGCGGTTGTCCCTGGGCGGCGCGGATGACCAGTTCGGCGGTCCCGGTGCCGAATTGCGCCCGGCCTTCGATCAACTCGTGCGCCGGGTCGATCTGCGCCTGGCCCCGCTGTGCGCCCGGCCGGATCTCGACCTCCAGACCGGCCTCGCCGTAGTACCCGTTCCACAGCGCGGCATAGTATCCGGCGAACTCGAACTGCGCCGGCCCGTGCAGTTGCAAGACAACCTTTTCCGCCGCAACGGCGGCGGTGGCGAAGGCCGACAGCGCCGCCGCCAGGGCGAAGGCCACGAACTTCGACATTGCGCCCCCCGACCTCCCCGGCCGATATGTCAGCGCGAAACGCGGCGGAAAGCAATCGCCGCGCGCCGTCGAGCGCGGGCACTAGCAATCAGTGATACCCGACGCCGGCGCGGACCTTGCCGCGAAACACCCAATACGACCACGCAGTATAGCCGAGGATCACGGGTAGCAGAAACAGCGTTCCGATGAGCAGGAAAGCCTGCGCGCGTGGGCTCGCCGCGGCGTCCCACAGGGTGATCGCGGGCGGCACGATCTTCGGCCACAGGCTGATCGCCAGGCCCAGATAGCCCATCGCGAACAGCGCCACGGCGAACAGGAAAGGCAGCAGCTCGGCACGGCGATCGATCGCGCGCCACAGCAGCAGCGCGATCGCCACGGTCAGGATCGGCACCGGGCTCAGCAGCAGGATGTTCGGCCAGGAAAACCAGCGCGTCTTGATGCTCGGATCGAGAAATGGCGTTGCCAGGCTGACCGCGGCCATGGCCAGGAGCACCGCCGCGGTCAGCCAGCGCGCCTGCCGCCGCGCCCAGAGCTGCAGCGTGCCTTCCGTCTTGATGATCAGCCAGGTGGCGCCGAGCAGCGCATAGCCGAAGAGAAGGCCGATGGCCGTCAAGAGGCAGAACGGGGTCGCCCAGTCGAAGGCGCCGCCGGCGAAGGCGCGGCCCTCGACCCGAAAGCCTTGCACAAACCCTCCGAGCACGACCCCTTGCGCCAAGGTCGCTGAAACCGAGCCGTAGTGAAAGGCGGCGCTCCAACGGCGCC
>C688J18823_10003338_pt1 | contig 10146 bp, 6 predicted proteins | sample HopSoiMetagenom1_FD_18823 | JGI IMG/M metagenome (IMG submission 18823) | reverse complement strand
GCGGGCATCCTGCCCGCAGTCGCCGGGCGTCTCGCCCGGCGACGAAAAACCGTGCACGGGCGGGACGCCCGCGCACTGCGGGCGAGGACGCCCGCGCTCCGCTCTCAGCTTGTCGCTTGTTAGAGCGGGAATCGCGGTGCCTCGCCCCAGCTCCACGACGAGTCCTTGGCTTCAGGGCTTCTGCCAAGGATGTGAAGATGCACGCGGCGATGAAGCGCGGGCGTCTTCCGTCGTCAGACACGGTCCCCTCCGCCGATCCAGCGAAAGAGCAGCGTCGCCGCGATTGCGCCCGCCAGTTGCGCGGCGATGAAGCCGGGGATTCCCGATGGCTCGATGCCGCTGAAGGTGTCGGTCAGTCCGCGTCCGATGGTGACCGCCGGATTGGCGAAGCTCGTGCTCGACGTGAACCAGTACGCCGCGGTGATGTAGCCGGCGACGGTGATCGGCACGACCGCGGCGCGCCGGCCTGCGCCGTGGATGACGACGAGCAGTCCGAACGTGGCGACGAATTCGCTGAAAAGCTGCGCCGCACCGGCGCGTGCGTGATGCGAGAAGACGAAGAGCGGATGCTCGAACATCGCATGCGCCGTGGCGACGCCGGCAATCGCGCCCGCGAGCTGCGCCACGACATATCCGGGCACCCGCCGCCACGGAAACGCGCCCTCGATCGCGGCGGCGATGGAGACGGCGGGATTGAAATGCGCGCCGGAGATCGGCGCGAAGGTGAAGATCAGCGTGACCAGGATCGCGCCGGTGGCGATGCTGTTCGCCAGGAGCGCGATCGCCATGTTCCCGCCCGCCAGCCGCTCCCCCATGATGCCCGAGCCGACGACGGCGGCGACGAGCAGCGCCGTGCCGATCGCTTCACTGACGATGGACCGCATGCAGCGGCAGACTACCGTGTTGGAGCGGGTTTGCGAAAATTGCTCTAAGGCAATGATCACGCGACGCAGGCCTTCGGCGCGATCCACCAGGCGTAGAGTCGCGGCCTCCTTATGGCGTCATTGTTTTGCAGAGCGAGAGGACGAACCGGCGCTTCAAATCCGCAAAAATAGCGCCGCCACGCGGGCTCCGGCCAACCACCTTGACTCATCCCGCGAGCCGTCGTCCCGAACCGGGCCGCAAGGAATGTCGGACTGAAAGTGTGGTCGGGTAGACTAGTGTCCGATGGTTGACCGTCGGAATAAAGCGAGATGGGCTGGGCGGCAATCAACAATCAAACTCGAACCGCCGCGGTCGTCCCGAGCGCCTTCCTCGGCGGCCCGCGCCTGCGCGACTCGCGCCATCACATCCCCGAATGACTTTGAATGCAACTTCATGCGGCGCGAGGAGCGTAGATGGCACGTAACCCGGTAACAAAAGCACAAAACCGCTCATCCGTATCGGTGAGGCCCTTCCGCGAAGCCGGAAAAGAAGACTCCGGCAAGATAGTCACCATGCGCCCTCGCGGTCACGACAAACAGACGCGAGCGAACGTCGCGATGCATCCCGTGGTCGTGCCGGAAGAGGTGTTCTGTGCCAGAAAACTCCGAACAGCAGCGTTCTACGCCGATGAGAACGTCCTCATCTTCAATATGGAAGTTCGCGAGGCTCTGCGCCTGCTCGCCGCTCACCAGATCATTGTGAATTGCATCGTCACATCACCCCCGTTTTACGGACAACGCGATTACGAAGTTGATGGGCAGATAGGCCTCGAGGCACACCCCAAAGATTTTATCCGTAGCCTCGTCGAGTCGTTCGACCTGTGCAAACCGGTCCTCGCGCAAAACGGCAGCATGTGGATCAATCTTGGGGACACATACTGGAGCGGCAAGGGTGAGCACAAAAGCGGCGAGACAAAGCAAAGCGCTCGCCGTTTCGGACTGCGACCTCAAGACAAGAAGGGTGATGGCCAACTTTGCGTTCCGAAACAACTCCTGCTCATCCCGCATCGGTTTGCGATTGCCATGCAGGACGAGGGCTGGATCGTGCGCAACGATAATGTTTGGGTCAAGCCAAACCCTATACCTGACCAGGTTCGTGATCGGTGTTCGATGTCACACGAGTACGTTTTTCACTTCGTGAAAGAGCGCTGGTACTACTTCGATAAGAACCTGGTCGGCCGCCCGACGGAGTCCGGCTCTGTGCTTCCGCCGCTCGACACGTGGGAGGTTCCACCCGTTCGTGGAAATGGTAACGGCAATGGCAATACACACCGCGCGCGCTTTTCTGAGGAGTTGGTGAGAATCCCTATCTGCACCACGACGCCAAGCCGTGGTGTCGTGCTCGACCCCTTTGCCGGCAGCGGAACGACCTTACTGTTTGCCTTGAAGCACGGGCACCGAGCCATTGGTATTGACATCAAGCGCGAGTTCTGCGAACAAATGGTCAAGCAGATTCGAGAGGGCCAAGAGCCGGAAGTCGAGGAATAAGTGGCAATGTATCTGACCGCTCCGCGTATTGCGAGTGCAATTGCGAGTCTGTCTGCGTCGCGCGCAAAAGCAGCGCTGTTTGACTTCCTCGTTGTAAAGCGTACGTTTGCGATCAAAGACACCACGGCGGTTGCCATTACGGAAACCGAGCCCGCGTTTATCAAAGCGCTCGACGAGTTTGGCGCGTGCGGCGAATATAACGGTCAGCCAGTAAAGCCTGACGAGGCTTTCTACCTGAATCCATTTGTCACGCGCGAAAAAGGTAGACACGGCTACCGCCGCAAACGCTATCGCTCCAACGGCACGAACAGCACGATCGGAGGAACGCACTGGCGAACCGTTATCGCGCTTAGTGACGACGATCCGCGAAAGGCCAGTTTGGCGCGCGACTATGTGGAACGTCTTCAACTGCTACTACTGAAGGCCGGGAACGATGACAATAACCCGAATCTCACCGAGGTTGCCATCTGGTACTACCGCGGCCAAGATATTGAGTCGCTGGTGGGGGGCACTGGCACGGTCAGCGATAGGCTGGAGGCGCTAACCCAACAATTCCGAACTTCGGTTAACCTCACCGATCAGGAAATCGAGCAGTTGTTCACTACGGATGTAGATGTCACCGCAGAAAGCGACACATTCGGGGCAGCCCCGCCCAACCCGCTTCACTATTTACCTGGCGAGCCCGAGCCGGAACCGATCGTAGCGATCGAGGACGTAGGTAGCTGCTCGCTGCACTTGGTGATGGCGCTCGCCGCGAAGAATTTTGTGATCCTCACTGGGCCTTCCGGTACGGGTAAGTCACGATCCGCCTTGCGCCTTGCGGAGAGCATCCAGCATGCGTACGCGAAGAACGTGAACGGGGCGATGTTCGAGTTGGTAACAGTCGGTCCCGACTGGACCTCGCCAAAGCGGCTTCTCGGGTATCGGACACCATTCGGAAAGCCGCGCAAGCTTGCGGACGGAACCGAGACGAATGACAGCTATGAAATCACAAACATCGTCCGCCTACTGTTGCGAGCGGGCCATCCGGACGTTGAAGAAGTGCCGCACTTTCTCATCTTCGATGAGATGAACCTGTCGCACGTGGAGCGGTACTTCGCACCGTTCCTGTCGCTGATGGAAGCTGCGAACGTACTTGACGAGAAAGCTGGCGTGGCGCTCATCGATGCGCAGGATGTTGCGCTTATAGGAGACCTTCTGAAGGCGGAGGATAACGAATCCGCTGAAGCTAGGGCGGCCGAGGCGCTAATCGTGGATGGCCGCCCGTTCACGATACCGTCAAACATCTTCTTCGTGGGGACAGTGAACGTCGACGAAACGACCTATATGTTCTCGCCGAAGGTGCTGGACCGTGCGCATGTCATCGAGTTGGAGTCGCAGAAACCGAGCACATATCTGCTCGGCGAGGCTGCGAAGGCGGGCGAAGAAATTTCTGTCGCGCAGGCTCTCAAGTTGTTACGCGAAAGCATTACCGACAGGGAAGAGCGACGCAACGAATTCGCAAATCCGGCGGAGATACTGGATCGCGTCAAGGATCTTGGATTCTCGGATGCGGAGATCTCATCGATCAAGCACGCCACAGCTCGTGCGCTTGATGGATGCTATCAGCTCCTGCTGCCTGTTGGCTTTCCGTTCGGGTATCGCATTCCGAAAGAGGTCTTTGCGTATCTCCGTATATGGATCACCGCGTCAGTCCTTCGTGGAACGCCTAAGGAAACGATACTGCAGCAATCGCCGGAGGCGCTGGACCGAGCCGTACTGCAGAAAGTGCTGCCCAAAATCCACGGCAACAAACGCACGCTGGGCGACAGCCTGCGCGCGACGGCGGCATTCCTGTCGGGGAGTCACACGAATTCCGCTGACCCGGCGCGCTATACGTTGGGCATTAACACCACGATTGCAATAGCCGAACAGGATGCGCTCGTGCTCGGTGTCGATCCGCAGATGAAACTCTCGGCGGGGAAACTACGCGCCATGCAAGATCGCTTGGCGGCAACCGGCTACGTGTCGTTCGTGAGCTGACTCCGTGGCGATCGCACTCCATCGTGTACGCTTCAGCTGGGCGCCATCAACGCACATCGATATCGAATGGACAAAGGGAGAGGGCGAGACTCTAGAGGCGTTCGCTCCGGTTCCCCTGATGTCGCTCTGCGAGCGAGAGACGGCCCCGGACGACTATGCCATGCGCGGCGTACCCTCAATCTGCTGGCGCGATGATACGCCGGTCCTTTTCGAGCGATTGCAGCTGCGTGAGAACACCGATTACTTCATCGACATCACCCTGCCGATGCCCAAGACGGAGGCGGTGCGGCAGATCCAGCAACAGCCAACGTGGCCGTTTTCCGAACGCCTGCGCGCAGTGTTCAAGTCCGATCCCCCCAGACGATGGAAAGAGCCAGATGCGAGCAGTGTCGTCATTTCCGGCCAGCTGCGCCTTCGGAATCATGCTGGCATTCTCGATCTCAGCATTAATAACGACGCAGTGCTCCGAGCCGAGGTTGTTTGCCGGAAGATCAACTACCTCGCGGAATTCCAAACGCTCCTGAATGAGGTCGCGGAGTTTTTGGCAGAACTGCTTCTTGAGTACGACAGTCCGGTCAGCGTGGCTTTCGATCTGACAGATGCGCGTGCAGCGAACCTCGCTGGCGTGCTCTTTCAAATGCGGTATGTCATGGTGGAAGACAACCTACCGCTTGCTGTTGAGGAAGTTTTAAGTCAGGTCCATAGCACGTTGGTGACTGAGATCAGCACGCGGCCCATTGTGGAAGTTGAGGAGCCGAGCGTCGAAACGCTCGTAGCCGCCCTCGACGTCTCCTTATTTGAAGCGGGAGGGCCGCTCGCGAGGCTGTTCCGCGGCTACACGCCGCTGGAAATGCCTGTGATCGAATTCGCTGACATAATCGACACGTCCGAGAATCGCTACATAAAATACTTCCTTGAGGAATGCGCACTGCTCGCGCAATGGCTCGCAACCAATCTCGCCGCGCAGGGCAAAGTTGCGGCCGCGCGCGAGGCAGAAAGCTGGCTTCTCCAACTGCAGGAGCTACTCGCCCATGATACGTGGCGCGGCGTGGGCGTCATGCGCCAGTTTCCCTCCAATTCTCAGGTGTTGCTCAAGCGCCGTGGATACCGCGATGTCCTTCGCTTCGATCTAGCGCTCCGGCTCAGCCTCGCGCTGCCTTGGAGGCAAGGCGAAAAGCTCGCGGAGGGAGTGACTGGCGATATCCGACCGGTGAGTGAGCTGTACGAATACTGGTGCTTCTTCCTGTTGCGTCGGCTGCTCGCTGAGATCTGCCAGGCAGAACTTCCAGATAACGGGTCGTTCCTCTCGTTCACCCACGAAGGACTTCAGGTTCGGCTCGTGAAGGGGAAACGCAGTCGCGTAACTTTTGTGTATCGACAGGATGCCACGAAGACTGTCACCGTCTCTCTCTACTTTAATAGGAGATTTCAGCGACCGTCGCGCAATCTGCTCTCGTGGGACGGCAGCTACAGCGCTGCGTTCGAGCCTGATTACAGCCTCGCGATCACAGTCACGGAGAGTGAGGCCGTACAGAAACACTGGCTGCATTTCGACGCGAAGTACCGTCTCGAACCAGCCGAAGTCGTCCAGATCCTCCACGACACCGGAAAGGACATGATGGCAGATTCCGATGACGACGAGGTCGGTTACGAACAGGAGATTTCGCGACTTCATCGTCGGGAAGACCTATTCAAAATGCACACTTACCGCGACGGCATCCTGAGCACGCGTGGCGCTTACATTCTATTTCCCGGCGATGGATCCGGGCTACGAATGGACAGCAAGATCAGGAATTTCTTCATTCGTCATCCGTCGGCATTTCGCGGGCCGGCAGCCTACCTTTTTCCGAGCGTCGGCGCATTCGATCTTTGTCCGGGTCGTGACGATGCCCAATTGCCAGTCCTGCGAGACTTTCTCAGAGATGTGATTGAAGCAGTCGCAGCGGGCAATCTGTACCAGGAGGAGCAAGGTCTGTTTGAGTAGAAGCACCAGACAAGCGCCGCACCACCCGACACTGCGGGCTCGCATGAAAACAGCTCTGCAGAATGTGCACGCAGCGGTTTGCCGCAATCGCTCATCGGCTCTTCGCGAAGGCCTTCCGAAGCGATGCACCAGACTTGTTGAGCGCCGCGAGCCGCTGCGCCATCGATCCGACCGCCGGCGGCGTGCATGCGTGCCGCGGCCGCTCGAATGGGGCCGGCGAGGCCGCGTTTCCGTTCGCCGCTCGATTACGCACGGGGTGCCGGTCGTATCGTTGCGATCCCCGCACATGTGATTACGTGCGGCGATCGCATTCATGCGATGCGGCATCGTTTTTATTCGACGGCGGATCGAATTCATGCGAACCGCGATCGCATAAATCTCGCCTGGAGGACAGTGAATTCGATCGGCGATCGCATTCTTCGTGCCGAACGGCGCTCACCAGTTCCCGCGCACGGTGTCGTAGTCGAACAGCGCGTCGACGTACGCCTGCTCCAGCGGCGACTCGCCGAGGCCGCCGAGCTCGACGCGCGGGCGACGCTGGGCAGGGGCGCGGCGCTTCGGGGAGGCATCGACTGCAGTCTTGTACGGGAGGGGAGGTGGAGGCATATCGGGAGCAATGCCGCTCATCTTCGCCAGCGTGAGCGACTCCGCCTGCAGCTTCGACGGACGGCCGAGGGCACGCTCGATGATGTGGCTCTCGCGCTCGCGATCGGTCCAGCGGCGCGCCGATTCGAGCACGTCCTTCGGAAATGAGCCGAAGACCTCCTCGGCGCACGCGCCGCAGACGTACGTGTACGGATTCGGATCGCTGCGCTCCAGCGGCGCGAGCTTGCCCGGGCGGTCGAAGAGGCAGCGGAAACAGACGCGATCCTCGCCGTGCGCGAAGTACCTCCCGAGCGGCATCGGCAATGAGGCGATCTCTTCGAGCTCCGGCTTCCGGCCGCGGATGGCGATGTGCGCGGTGAGCACCGTCAGCCGCTTGATCGCGCGATGCCAGCACGTTTCGAGACCCTTGCGATGGATGCCGTCGAACCGGTCGATCACCTCGCCGTACGCGCGCACGATCTCCGCTTCGGCCAGGCGCATCGCGCGCAGCATCGGCGTCGTGCCGAGGCGCCGCGCGAGCGCCGACTGGAGCTCGAGCATTGCTTCGATCGGTGCCGCTGATTCGACAGGCTGCGCGCCCGCGGCGCGGATCATCGACGCCATCTGTTCGATCGATGCCTGCTTGGTGATCTTGGCGGAGCGCAGCAGGATCACGTAGCCCGGATGACTCTCGCGCGGCGTCACCGTGTCGATCGCGCCGATCGTGGCCAGCTCGCGGTAGATCAGCGGATCGAGCAGCTTCGCCGGCGCTTTCGCTTTTGCCTTACCACCACGTGCGGCCATCGGCGCTCCTCACTTTCTCCACGCGCACCGCGGCGCTCTTCTGCACCGGTTGCTTGGACACGGCGTCGTGCGTTTTGGCCATCAGATTGTTCGCGGCCGCGTCGCCATCGAGCTCGCCGTAATGGAATGGGATGAACACCGTGCCGCGAGCGACGACGTCGCCGACGCGTGCCGGCCCTTCCACTTTCGCGCGGCGCGAGATGACGCGGACGATGTCGCCGTCCGCAATGCCGAGCCTCTTCGCGTCGGTCCTGTTCATGGCGACGAATACGCCCGGCGCCGCATCGCGCAGCAGCGGCGCCTTCATCGTCTTCGTCCGCGTGTGCCAGTGGTAGACCTGCCGGCCGGTGATCGCCGTGAGCGGATATTTGCGATCGGGCTTCTCCGCCGGCTCGTGGAACTCGGCTGCGATCAGCACCGCGCGCCCTTTCGGATCGCGCTTTTTCCGATACTCCCGCTGCGTGTGCTCGTGTCCCGTCTCGAGGTCTTTCTCGTACACCTCGGAGATCTCCCAGTTCGTCGGGAAGGCGGACTTCGTGTAGAGGCGCGTCGTGCCGTCGGGAGCATCGTCGTTGCACGGCCACTGCATGCCGCCGCGCTCGCGCAGCTTCGCGTACGTCATGCCGCTGTAGTCGGGAATCGTTCCGCGCGAGATCTCGCGCCACTCATCGAACGCCTCCTCCGGCGTGGTGTAGGCGATGAGCGGCTTGCCCGAGCGATCACGCAGGTTCATGCGCCGCGCGAAGTCGACGAAGATCTCGAAATCGCTGCGCGCTTCGCCCGGCGGATCGACCGCTTTCTGCAGCAGACTGCAGCGCCGCTCCGCGTTTGTCATGCAGCCGGTCTTCTCGCCCCACATCGCGGCGGGAAGAATCACGTCGGCGAACTGCGCGGTCTCGGTGTTGATGAAGCAGTCCTGCACGATGAGGAACGTGCCGGCCAGGCTGCGGAGCTGCGTCGTGCGGTCGGTCATGCTCACCGCCGGATTCGTTCCGGTGACCCACAGCACTCGGACGAAGCCTTTCTCCACGAGCTCGAAGATCTCGGGGGCGGAGACCGGCTTCTTGCCGAGGAGCTCGACCGGGATGTTCCAGCGGCGGGCGAGATCGCGCATGTGCGCGACGTCCTCCCAGTTACGGTACGCCGGATACGTGCCGTCGGCGCCGGTCTCGCGCGTGTTCATCGAGCTCGGTTGGCCGGCGAACTGGAACGGCGCGCAGCCCGGCCTGCCGAGCTTGCCCATGATGAGATGCATCGAGTTGACGATGCACGCCGCGGCCGTGGCCTGGTTGCTCTGATAAACGCCCTGCAGGCACGTGGTGACGGTCGACTTCGATTTGCCGATCCACTCCGCCGCCTGGCGAAGCTGTTGTGCCGGTACGCCCGTGATTTTCTGCACGACCGCCGGCGTGTACTTCGAAACGACTTTTTTGAAGCGGTCGAAGTAGACGGTGTGGCGGCGGATGAACTTCTTGTCGATCCAGCCGTTGGCGATCAGCAGGTTGCAGATGCCGTTGAAGAGCGCGACGTTCGTACCGGGCCGCAGCTGGAGATGGAGGTCCGCGCCTGTCTCGACGGTGAACGTGCGCCGCGGATCGATGACGATGACGCGCGGCTTTTTCGGCCCGTTCTTCGCCGCGAGGATGCGCATCCAGAGAACGGTGCTCTGCTCCGCGGCGTTGTGTCCGGCGAGCACGATGCACTCGGTCTGCTCCAGATCTTCGTACGCGCCGGGAGGGCCGTCGGCGCCGAAGCTCTCCATCAGCGAAGAGGCGGTGGTGGCGGTGCAGAGGCGCGTATTGGCGTCGATGTTCGCCGTGCCGATGCCGGCGCGGGCGAGCTTGCCGAGGGTGTAGTACTCCTCGAGGAGAAGCTGGCCGGTGTTGTAGAAGGCGACGGCGTCGGGGCCGTGCTCGATGAGCGCCTCGTGAAACTTTTCGACGATCGCGGTCATCGCCTCGTCCCACGTGGCGCGCACGAGCTTCCCGCGCCGGTTGCGGATCATCGGATAGAGCGCGCGGGTCGGATGGCGGTTCGCGTAGAACTGGTTCATCCCCTTCGGCCCGAGCCGGCCGCGATTGACCGGATGCCTGGCACGCCCGCGGACGGCGGCGATCTCGCCGCCCCGCGTCCCGATCTCCAGGCCGCATCCGATCGAACAGAGGCCGCAGACCGATTCGACCCACCCCTCAGGCTCGCGTGTTGCGTCGGACTGAAAGAAGACTCGCTCCTGCATGGCCAGCGAAGTCAGCAAGATACGGACCGCCCGTCATCCCGAGCGTAGTCGAGGGACCTGGGCGGGCGGCGGCGCGGTTCATCGCACCTCCACCCGAGCCCCAG
>C688J18823_10003337_pt1 | contig 10146 bp, 6 predicted proteins | sample HopSoiMetagenom1_FD_18823 | JGI IMG/M metagenome (IMG submission 18823) | reverse complement strand
GAATATGCTATGTCCTCAGGTTCTGTTCTCTTTCTTATTTGATATATCATAACCTATATCTGAATCATAAAGCTATAGATTTTTCCTTAACTTTACAGAGCCATAATTATGATAAACAAGCATAAAAGGGATATTGATAATCGTATAGAAATTCTGAAAAATATTTTCATTTGAGGTTAGTTAGTTCATTTATAATTTTTGTCGCTATTTTCATATCTTGCAACTATCTTTATTAGTCATAATTATTGAGAGGAATCAGAGGGTAAGTTTCTACAGTCTTAATTCGTTGATTTATTTAAAATCCACTATGAAACACAATCTATATGATATCGCAAACTTGCGTTCAAAAATGGAATAGGATATTCTATCTAGTAATTCTGAAAATAAAGCACACGGCATTGAATTACAATATCATTTAGTTATATGTACCTCAAAGATAACATATGATCTCTTTTTTTTGATTTTCACTAGCATACTGCTAGGATTCACAACTTATTGGTGAAAGATCAGTATTCAATTTTAGTCATAGGTTTACATCAAAAGAGATAGTCATTATTGCTTTTTCTTTGTTAACGCAGTACTATAAATAATAATGCAATCACAAGACTTCAGCTATACCCTCGAGTTCTCAAACTCCAAACTCCAATTGAGATTAAAGACTGGTCGGTTGAAAATTGGTTGAGGACAATTAACAGACAGTTAACTTAACATTCGAGATGGCAACTCAGAAGATCATATTAGCTAAAAAAACAAACTCATGCTTTTGATTTAGACCGATGTCAGCATCAAGATAGTTAGACAGCTGTACCTAAAAGCTAATATAAATAATTAGGCAACGTTTTTTCTCAGAATCAATGTTCACGTCAAAAATAATATTTATTGTTACCATCGCTAATGCAATGACAATCTTAGTATCATCAATCACACTTGCAAAACCAGTAATAGCAAAGAAAGATAGTGGCAGTAAAAGTAGTGATGGTAGTAATTCATCCAAAAATGACTAGGATAAGTTCCAGAAATGTCTTTCAGAAGTTGTGGCCGGTTGTTCTGCCAGGAATCGACAAACAAAGGAGTATTTTGATTCTATCCCTGGTGGTGGGTAGCGATAATGGCAGCACCGGTCACTCTGGTGGTGTTAGTCAGATAAGCAGCAGCCTAGAACAATACTAATAATAGTGACAATAAATAAAGATTACAAATGATACTATCTACATTTTAATTTCAAATTTAATGCAAGAATGCAATATGATGATTATCTTATCCAACACGGTTTAGACAAGAAGGTTTCCAAATTCATACTAATATAAGCTGGAAACTGGATCAATTCAAGGTAGAGAAAATATTTAACTATTAATAAGGGCTAACGCTTTGTTACTTATTTCTATCAAGTTTGTACTTTTTAGTATTTTCGTTCTAATATCAGCATCATTTACGGAGAAGTCACTTCTATTAATAGAACTTCAGTTGATAATAATATCAACGTCAATGATAGAAACTTCAAATTCTATCAAATACTTGAATATACAGCAAAAACCCACCTATTGAAGCGACAATCACATTAACTAATTCACTAGTTCTCAAAATCACAATACTAATGTGGAATCTAAGAATAGTGCTGCATCCAGTATATCAAATTAAATAAGTTCTATAATGACAAGTACAAATTACTGCTAAAGTATTACGTTATTTTATTATTATTATTATCATCATTAACAAATAATCTGTCATGAAAGTTCTCTTTTAATATTTCGTCCAAGTCTTCATCTGTCCTATCTGTAAACTTGGATCCATAAAGCCCGTATAGGAACTCGAATGCTTGCTCCTCACTACAGGGTATTATCCTACTCTCTTCATTTTCATGCTTAGACCAGTAAAAAAGAAAAAAGTTCCCTTCATTATTCTCCTTAAACAAGGTAACTCCTCTTATTGATGTATAATATGGAAAGTTATCGCCTTTGCGTGCCAACTTTATTGCATTTATTGTATTGAATGAATCAACAGTATCATTTGTTCTCGAAGTTGCTTTCATTTGCACACCTAACGGCAAGTACATTCTCAACTATTAGGTATAATGGTGTATATTTATTTAGTTATTAATTAATTCCAAAGACGAATCAAAATTATTAAGAATCAGAAATTACAACTGATCTATTTGTAGCTCAACTTTATAGCCCTTAGCTGTGAGCCTTTTTGCTATGCTTTTTTAGCCTATCCTTGTCTTCAAACTCCATATCGCAATGTTTGCATTTATAGGTCTTAGCCTCTTCTTTTTCTTTTTTTCTGAATAAATCTGGCCTGCTGAACATAATAAATAAATGTTTTACTTCTTTAAAAGATTTATGGAAATTTTTATTTTAACAGAGAGTTTATACAATAAGCACGAATAACATAAATTTCCTATTTAAAATTCCCTGTTAATTACATTTTATGAGTATAATCATATTGTCGAATTTGAGCTGTTGAAATAGTAATATTGCATGCTAGTTACGAATTCTTTGGGAACAACAGGCAGTCCATGGCAATGATGAATGTTAATTCAGCAACGGTTTGAATTTGATCGATTCGGCAATGAGTAGAATCCGTGGGAGTCTTCAAAATTTAAATATGGTTAATATTAAAAAGTTATCTTAGGTCGTTAAATTAATCTAAAATATAATTGTATGCAGATAAGTAGTTGGAAAGTCTTATTTGCAATTCTTTTTGTTTTACAGTTCACATATAATGCTTATTTGAATTCAAGTGGGTAAAAAATGAGCCGCCATGCTACAATTGGCGATTCATACCTATCAGCACTAACTAATTCAATCTATTTGCTGTGCATAAAGATAATAATAGATGTAATTTGGTTCGGATGTTCCACTATAATACGTGAGTATAACACAAAGGATCTGAGGAAGATTTGTCATTGGTATAGGTTAGTAGACTTTATGTAAAAAAATGATTTCGTACTTCACAAATAAGATTATAATGGCAAATTCTATCTAATGTATAAAGATTTAATTCCAAAGCGCGTCGCTACAGACAACTATAGTATGAACCGATAATGATCAAAACTAACACATCAAAAACTCGTTAAGATAAATTCGCATAAAAATGATGCCCAGCAGGAAAAGTCTTAATGCGTGTCTTGATAAAGATGAGATTCTATAGAGATGTGTTCCTCTTCAGAACAATAATGCAGAGCATCTCATTTGTTGCTACTAACATTGATATAAATGCGGAGCAGAATCTATTCATATCTGCTACACCCACTTATAACCACTCAATTGGTTAATATTATATACTATCAAATTTAGAGTACTGGATATTATTATAATTATTATAATTATAATAATAATAGAATGCTTATGATTGTATGAATCAATCACTTTAAGAAATCATTCCTGTCTATAGTATAATGTAGCACTTGGATAATCAGACAATCTAAAACAGAAGTAAAAAGCTAATGTTTTAAAATATTCTTTATTGAGAGGAAGAGTGATTCTAAATGTCCTCCTATGCCTACAAATATAAAAGATACTCCTACCCCCAATAATATGCCGCCAACTACGTCTAATGGATAATGACCGCCGACATAGACTCTTGATATGCAGACTAAAGTTGCCTCTATAGCCAAAAGGACAGATATCGCAAGTTTTCTATAAGTATCTCTGAATAGTGCAAGGGCTACTGCCGCACCAGCTGATACTATAACGGCATGACCCGAAGGAAATGAGTAGTCACTATCAGCAGCTATTAGAAAATCTGATTTTGGAATTGCCGGTCTAAGCCTTGAAATTATATCTTTTGTTATAGTGCCAAGAGGTATAAGAACAAGTATTGATATGGCGATAACTATCGCAGTTTTTTTTCCTGACCCGCCACCTAAAATAAACAATAACACGATCACAACAACCCAGAATACTTCTCTTCCATATTCAGTTAACCAGATCATTAATTTATTGAAAATAGAGGAATGTAAATTATTAACTTGTAAAAAGATCCAAGAATCTGCTTTTAAAAATAGAGAACTGTTACTATATGAAGTTAGTCTTGGTGAAACAAGACCAGCAAGCAGCACAAAGAAGGTAAGAATAAAAATAGAAGATATAATGTATTTATTCAAATGCTTGTGATAATTGTCAGTAGATATTACTTATAAAGTATATCCGATGAATAAATAAGACAAGATTTGCCAGCGCATTATTTGAAAGAAAGAATGCTAGAGCTAATAATATAGATATGATTAAATTGAATAAGGATTATATCTAATAACAAAAACTATGGTCGAATCCATTAGTCCACGCAGCTCATTTTGGATCAAAATAGCGACCTTCAAATATGACCGTTGACTATTCTAAAACCATGATCAGATGGCTAATTCAAGATGGCTACAACAAGAGTAAAATAGCAGATGAAAGAGGTTCTAATAAAAAGCAGAAGCTGATAATACACCTTAGTTCTAGTTATGGCCTGAATTATCTACTGAAACTCATTCTTACTTTATATTGTATTATAATACACTAGAAATTATACTACAAGATAGTTGAATAAGTTACAGACACAATATCAATATTAAAATTTAAATGAACAATACAAGTAGTCTACTTCGTGTTACCATTTTTATCGGATGCCACATCAAGAAATATTATCTTTTATATCAACTTCACTTCAACCTCTTTCTTCAACGACAATATTCAATTCTGGCTCAACTAGCTATATTCTTATAGCGTTATTTATCCACCGATCTATCTTTTTATGAATGGAAATATAGAAGATGGATAATGGATATGGAGTAGATAATGAACTGACCAGAATAATTATTGCACCACATTTCCTTCTGTCTGCATACAGATGGTGATCGCCATAGCAGCTCTTCAAATACTACTGGTTTTTCTTCAGAAAGCTAATTAAATTAATGCCAATAGTGCTGCAAGGCAAATGGATATGATTATGTTTATTATGACTATTTTTTTGCCTTTTTTGTTCATAATTGTTCCTAGGCCGTACTCTTTTCAAGAGAAAAACAATTAGAAATCCAATAACTAGCCCAGTAACGCTAGAAAACAAAGTTAGAAAGGCACTAACTGCAATATCAATAGACCTAGTCTAATACCTATGCCAGTAACTGTAGCTGATGGGACAAGCGCTACGGCTATTGCTACGCCAACGATTATTTCAGGTATGGCAGTAATTAGAGCAAGTCCACAGCTATTCCAAGCATAATTGCAACTATGATTGCACTAGGCCGTTCTTTTGTTCTTGATAGTATTTCAGGTGTTATCTCAATAGAAACAATCATAGATAATACAAATGTGATGGCAGTAGCTAATAATATTGAAGATGAAATGAGTCTTACACCAAAAATAATTGATTGTTTGACTTCTTGAGCACCAACGAAAATTTGAATGATTCAAGACTTGCTAGAGGTCGTTTATGCCGGTTGCTTCGTAATTACCAACCCGCCTTGGTGTGAAATGCATTACAACAATACCCCCGATGAAATCTGACATTAAATAGAGGGAATTTTACATCTTTATTCAAATAATTAAACATTGTTAGCCATAATGCACAGATTATCGAATTAATGACAATATGATTATATCAGCAAGACTAGTGGTAATGGCGCTACTGGCTTCAATTGTAGCAATAACAACCATTTCCATCCAAACGTTCACAAATACAGCTTCAGCAGAACCTCAACAAAACCAAGAACAACAACTGCAACTCGCGACGGTAGCAAGTAACACTAACAACGCTAACGGAAATAACAGCATGTCAATATCATCACCTGCTTCTTCATCTTCACCTTCTCCTACCATGAACATCCGCCCTAACATTCAGACAGATTTCAATCCAAATGCGACCTATCCAAGAGTATCTAAATTTGCATACGTCGATCCTTTTGCACTAGTTATTGGTGACTGTGAAATTGGAAAGCTAGTGCTAGTTGCACCATTCGCGGTATGTAGAGGCGATGAGGGAATCCCCATTCACATTGGAAACTATTCTAATTTACAAGATGGTGTAATTTTACATGCTCTTGAAACAATATCTCATGGTAAGAATATGGACGATAGAAGATATTCAGCGGAAGGATCTCTGTTGAAGGGTAATAGTAGTGAGTTTAAGAATGGTTTTGCCATATATGTTGGTGATAAGGTCAGTTTAGCACATGATGTACAGGTTCATGGACCTGTATATATTGGAAATGACACATTTGTAGGCATGAAGAGCATGATCTTCAATGCGAAAATTGGAAAAAGAGTAGCAATAGGAGTATCCAGTACAATAACTAATGGTGTCACAATCCCTGATAATAAATTTGTACCACCCGGAACTATTGTAACTACACAAGCGCAGGCAGATGCATTACCATCCAGAGTTGGAAGTCCGTATGAGGCGATAAATAATGCTGTTCTTCATGTGAATCAAGAGCTTGCAAAAGGATACAACGCGCAGAAGATTCAAAGATTAGCTACTGAGATGGAAGATATGCTAGAGCAGGACGAGATGCTTCAAACAGGAAGCCCAACAGGAAGTGCAGCTGCAGGTGTAACTGGAGGGCAGTAGAAAATACATTTTTTTATAATGCAACAACACCTTTTTTGTTTATGCAGAAAAATTAATTTCAGCTGCACATTTTTCTCATCTTCCAACATCATTTAATTAATCACTTTCAAAGTCGTAAAATTTCAAACTAGTTAAATGCTGAATTACCGGTCCATGATTCCGTTTGATTAATTACTAGTATTAATAATATGGACATGATAGCAATANGACTAATATTTAAATAAAACTGTGAATTTGCTCTATATACTATATAATACCAATGTTTTGCGTCGAGTAAGGACGCTTTGTTCAAGCGAAAGAGATGGTTTCAACCATTCAAAAAAGGAGTGTTTTTAGACATATTCAGAAAATTTGACCAGCTACCTTTAATTACCGTTTAATGACCTGTAAAGTTTCTCAACTATGTGATATAATCCATTTTACCATGTTTGAGACATCTATTTATGTTTAGAATTATTCAGATTCAACAAGACTTGTTCAACAGAGTAAGAATATTCTATAGTAATAATTAACTGTAAAAGATTTATAAATGAAGTCAAGTGTCGACCTTTCTTATAGAATATATTTTTCTAGTACTAGAATAGATTAGGCCTTAATACCTTAAATAATAATAAGAATAACAATTGATGATTGGTTTTGCAACCACAGCCACGAACTAGTCTATCGAGATCAAATATGCTTTTTTCTATGATAATACTATTGATAAGAATGGCTGAAATAGGTATGATCCCGCTTATTATATTGTCTATTTTAATACCAGGTACCGCTATTACTAATAGCAATAATGATAATATTTTAAATGCTGAGGCAAAGAAAACTTCTTCTCTTGACAATATCCTAGGGAACAACCTCAACGAGAACATACTTCTTAATCAGAAGTCAACGCCAAGCAAGGTAGTCATACTAACATTTGGTGACATACACAAAAGCCAATTTACAACAGCTAAGCCTATATTGGACCAGTATGGCTTTAAGGGTAGTTTCTTTGTGCCGTGCGAGATGGTAGGTAAGGATTCTCGTATGGATTGGAATGATATAGAGATATTGTACAATGAAGGACACGACATACAGGCTAAAAGTGATAAAAACCTGATCGATCTCTCACCTGACAATTTGGACTCTGAAGTTAGTCAACCAAAAAAATGTTTGTCAGAGCATGGAATTGATCCTGCTGCTATTACAACCTTTGCAGTTCGTCATGGAAATGCGGTACTAAATTCTACAGTAATAAACACTGTTGCAAAATATTACGATATGGCAATTAATGGATTTTCGAACTTGATGCGATTGAATTGTACTGGATATGAAGATCAACCACAACCGCAGACAGTAGAAGGAGGAGGACGATTAGCTGCGTTGGTCGTTAGTCCTAATCATCAGACTGACTGCAGAACATATTTTGACGATGGTAGTATTACAAATGCAAATAGATATTCCATCAGAGAATGGAATCATAATGCCAAGGATAGAAAATATGACTATAATAGTACAGCTATATTCAATGATTTCATACAAGTTGTAAATAGCCAGTCAAGATACAACAACAATACTGGTGGTATAATAAATGCAATTCCATTAGTTGCCTATCATAACATAGATAATAACATGGCTAGATCAAGCACAAATATTGGGTTGTTTGCAACAGAAATGAAATATTTACATGATAATGGATTTAAAGTGATAACTATGGAAGATCTTGGATACGATGAAATGAGTAATCATCTTTACATAAAAAAAATAGATTGCTAGTTATCATTAATGACTCACTGAGAGCTAACTTGTAATTGGTAGTTAGTAGGAGTAAGGCATAGGTTAAGGTAGAGAACATATGATCTAATTAATAAAACTTAGAATATTACGTGAAGTGTGGCTTGATATAGTAGTAACAAATATTCTTTTTGTTTTTCATGTTTCCCATATCCATTGTTTCATTTTTAGTAGTCATGTCCTTTCGACTCTATTTACTCCTCTTCTTAAGATATCTTTAATTCTATCTTGAATTCTTGCCGATTCGCAGTCACAGTTACAATGGAAAAAGGCAGGTTTCGAGCTATTCAAGAACAAGTTCCAACATTCTTAACAGATGAAGTATATTCTTTTTAACTCATTCTAAATAGTTTAAGATTAATACATACAATAATATGTACAAGAAGTCACGGTTTAGGAATCCCAATTTCCCAAAATTCGTTTAGTATTAGATAATATTACTATCTGATCAGTTATTAGTAGTAATATTAGCTTGAGTTATTTAACACCGTTCTATGTATAATTAATATTAATTTAAATGAAATCGAATTTAAGGTATAAAAATTATGATAGCAGTTATGACCAAGATATATTTTTCAATAAAACTTTTCCAAAACCACTTTATAACCAACGTTTTAAAATACAGATTAATGTGAATAGTATAGTCTTAGTTGCATCGTTTCTTCTAATACCTTTAATATTCAATGCTGTTATTCCTGCATCTTACCAATCTATCTCGACACAATTGTACGGATCCGATGCAGAAAGTAAGACCGTCGCTATTGAAAATGGTAATAATATTCAACGTGATATTAGTTATGATCTTGGTAATCGCGGAAAAAATGGTCAGTGTATAAGTTATGATCACTCTAAGAAGTCTATTGTCATACCCTGTGGTTCAGTACACCTAACTGATATTGCTAATCAAATCAATGAACAAGATGTGATAAAAAAAGAATCTGATGAAAACTGGTTATTAAATGCAAGCATTATAATTGAAAAAGGGGCCACACTTATTCTAGATCCTCAAGATACCAAATGGTTGAAAATATTAGCAGATGGAAATGTTGTCTACGGCATTCATATCTATGGTAGTTTGGTTATTGATTCTATAAAATTAACATCATGGAATCCGAGTACGAATAATTATGCTCAGAGCTATGGTTCAAGGGAAACTTCAGGAAAGATAACACATCCAGGAGCTCCAAGACCATTTATCAGGATTGAATCAGGTTCGACTGGTACTACAAATATCACAAATTCTGAGATAGCATATTTAGGATATGAAGGGGGTTGGGGATCTGGGACTTCAGGTATTCATTATCATAATGGTGGAGATGGAAGCATAATAAAAAATAACAAGATACATAATCTCTATTTTGGATTCTATTCTAATAGTGTGAGTGGCATGCTTATAGAGAGTAATCTATTCTATAATAATGGGCACTATGGTATTGATCCACACACCGGAACTCACGATATGATAATAAGAAATAATACGGTTTATGGAAATAATGGTACAGCTATAATTTGTTCTCTTGATTGCTACAACATTTTGATTGAAAACAATAAAGTCTATAATAACACTGGATATGGAATAACCTTCAGTAGAAATATGACAAACTCTGTGGTTAGAAACAATTTTGTCCATAATCAAATGAGTGCCATCTTTGTTTCAGCATCACACAATAATCAAGTTTATAATAATACCATTTTTAATACTGATGATGGTATTAGTCTGACAAATGGTGCTTCAAAAAATAAAATACATGATAATAGAATAATCAATTCTATCAACGCTCTGAGATTCAATGCAGGTTCTCATAATAATATATTATATTCCAATAA
>C688J18823_10003336_pt1 | contig 10149 bp, 10 predicted proteins | sample HopSoiMetagenom1_FD_18823 | JGI IMG/M metagenome (IMG submission 18823) | reverse complement strand
GACCACCACGACTACGACGGCGCCCGCCGCGCCTGCCGCTCCGCCGAGCTATCCGACGACCTTCAAGACCGAAGCGTATGCGACGGCGGTCAAGGAGTTCGACGCAGCGAAGGCCGCACCGTCCAGGAACCTCTACGTCACTTACGGCGAGTACGTGACGCCGCAGGGCGAGTACTACGTTCCGGTCGAGCTCTACGTGCCGAAGGTTGCGAACCTCGATCCGAATGCCGACATCACGTTCTTCGGCGTGGTCGAAGACAACGGCACGCCGATCGCCGTGTTCGAAGAGCCGGCGAAGCTCGCCGTGACGAAGGACGATCTCTACTTCGACAAGTCGCTCATGCTGCCCGCGGGCAAGCACAAGGGCGTGTTCGGTCTCGCCGCGAACGGCAAGCCGATCTCGATGGTGTCGACCGACATGAACCTCGCCGGCACGATCGACAAAGACGCGTCGACGATCTCCTCGCTGATCCTCTCCAACAACGTCTATCCGCTTCCGACCGCGCAGAAGCCGACCGACCCGTTCGCGTTCGGCGGTATCAAGGTCGTGCCGAAAGGCGACCGCACGTTCCATTCGTCCGATGAGCTCTGGTACTTCTTCGAGCTCCGCAATCCGGGTCTCAACGAGCAGAACGCGCCGAGCGTCCAGGTCAAGCTGGAGATGACCGGCAAGACCACGGCGGGCAAAGAGGTCGAGATGACCGCTCCGCCGCGCTCGGTCGATGCGCAGGAGCTGAAGGGTGTGCCGGGTCACTTCGGCGTCGGCAGCTCGATTCCTCTGACCTCGGTTGCGCCGGGCGACTACACGCTCAAGGTCAAGGTCACGGACACCATCAAGAAGACGTCGTACAACCTGAGCGAAAACTTCAAGGTCGCTCCGGAAGGGAAGTAACTGAATGCGAACGCTCACGCGCGTCGTACCCGTCGTCGTCGTGGTCGCGGCCTTTGCCGCGACCGCGTTTGCAGGGATGTCGGCGAACCTCGCCGATTTCGGCAAAGGACCGGCGCAGTGGCTGATGACGAAGGACGAGCTGGCGCAGTGGAAGAAGATCGACAACGATGCCGGAGCGCGGGCATTCATCGATCTCTTCTGGGCCAGGCGCGATCCGTCGCCCGGCACTCCTGCGAACGAGCTCGAGGACGACTTCGACGCGCGTGTTGCGTACGCGGACAAGACGTTCGCGGAAGGCCACACGAAAGGCTCGATGACCGACCGCGGTCACGTGTTCATCACCCTCGGCCGGCCGACGAAGCTGGAGCGGACGAATCCCGAGCCGAAGAGCACCATCCTCGCGCCTACGACCGGGCAGCCGAACCTCGGCGATCAGAACGTCGAGTCGCTGCAGTCCTACAGCCCGAAGCAGCTCTGGACGTACGAAGCCTCGAAGACGAAGCTGCAGCTCGGCGCGCCGAGCGCGGAGCTCGCGTTCGTCGATCAATACGGCTCGAACGAGTGGAAGCTCGAGCGGACCGGCAAGACCGACGTCACGGCGCTGTTCGAAACGACGAACAAGTCGAAGATCGTGCAGCCCGGAATGACGGAAGCGCCGAAAGGCGCAGCTCCGGCTGTGGCAACTCCCGCAGCGGCAGTCGCGACTTCGGTCGCTGCAACCGTGGCGCCGATGCTCGAGTTCAAAACTGCGGCACTGCGCGCGGCGGTCGATGATCTGAAGGCCGGCAAGTCGTCGTATAAAAACGTCTACGTCAGCTACGGCGAGTTCATCACGCCGCAGGGCGACTACTTCGTGCCCGTCGAGCTGTACGTGCCGAAAGTCGCCGGCCTCTCCGCGACGCAGGACCTCACGTTTTTCGGCATGGTCGAAGACGAGACGGGCAAGACGACCGCCGTCTTCGAAGAGCCGGCGAAGCTGATCGCATCGAAGAACGACTACTTCTTTGACAAGTCGATCAAGCTTGCACCGGGCAAGTACAAAGCGACATTCGGCCTCGCGGAGAACGGCAAGCCGGTGTCGATGATCCGCAACGACATGGAGCTCGCCGCACTCGATAAAGATGCGCCGGCGGTCTCCCGTCTGATCCTCTCGAACAACGTCTACACGCTGACGCAGGCGCAGAAGCCGACCGACCCGTACTCATTCGGCGGCATGAAGGTCGTGCCGAAAGCGGATCACGTCTTCAACACCACCGAAGAGCTCTGGTACTTCTTCGAAGCGCGCAATCCGGGAGTCGATCCGGCGTCGAAAACGCCGAAGATCACCGAGGCCGTGCAGCTCACCGGAAAAACGGATGCGGGCAAGACCGTGAAGATGGCGCTACCCGCGTACGACGCCGATGCGCAGGAGCTGAAAGGCGTGCCGGGACACTTCGCGGTCGGTACGTCGATTCCGCTCGACACCTTCAAGCCAGGCGATTACACGTTGACGGTGAAAGTCGTCGACACCATCAGCAGCAAGACCTACGAGCTGAAAGACTCGTTCAGAGTCCAATCGGAGAAATAGCCCCTATGCGCACCTTCGTCCGCAGCGCAGTCCTCGCCGTTTTCACACTCGGAACGCTTTCGATGTACGCAGCGATGGCGCAGAAGTACGTCGACTTCGGCAAAGGCCCGGCAACGTGGCTGATGACGCGCGACGAGCAGAAGAAGTGGAAGACGATCGCGAACGATGCGGATGCGCAGGAGTTCATCGATCTCTTCTGGGCACGCCGCGATCCCACGCCCGGCACGTTCGGCAATGAGTTCAAGGCCGAATTCGACGCGCGCGTGAAATACGCCGACGACAAATTGGGCGACCGGAACGGCAAGGGGTCGATGTCCGATCGCGGCCGCGCGCTCATCGTTCTCGGATTTCCGACGATGACCGACAGCTCCGCCGGCCAGCAGCGCGGAATGAACACCACGAACATGCCGGCGGGCGACGCCAGCGACGGCGCCGGCTCCGGCGGCACACGCGGCGTGCGCCTCGGCGCGCGCGAGCTCTGGACGTGGGAAAAAGGGGACGCGCAGAAGTTCGGCATGCCGAAGATCGAAGCCGTCTTCATTCAGGACACGCACACCGGAACCTGGCAGCGCGATACTCAGCGCAACCTGATCCTGGGCGCGTACCCGGTCGCGGTCGAAAAGGCGATCGTCAGCAAAGATCTGACCGTCACGCCGGAGTGGGCGAAAAATCCTCCGATGAACGTCACGTTCGTGCCGGCGAAAGGCTCTTCTTCGCAAGGTCCGGTGAAGGCGGTGCGCAAAGGCGATCCGGGCGCGCACGGCCTCCTGCTCGTGAAGAACGCTGCCGGACTGGCTGCCCCGCAGAGCGGCAGCGATCCGTTCGCAGGCGTGCAGACGCTGAACCTTTTCCAGAAGACGGACGACCTCGGATACGCATTCGAGTACTGCGGCGAATCCGAGACCGTGAAGATGACGATCGCAATCCGCGGCACGGCCGACGGCAAGAAGGTGAACATGGTCGCGCCGACCGAGGACGTCCCGGTCGAGGCGATCAAGGTCGTTCCCGGCTGCTCGATGGTGCGCGCTTCGATTCCGCTGAGCGACATGCAGGTCATGCCCGGCGCGTACACGTTCAGCCTCAAGCTCGAAGACGGTCCGAAGAGCTGGGACCTCGCACAGGACTTCAAGGTCGAATAAATGGGGTGACGGGCGCGCTGTTGCTCGTTGCCGTTCTTTTGACGCTGCCGCTCGAAGCGCAGCTGTCGCCGAAGTTTGCGGACTGGGCCCGAGGCCCGGTCCGCTGGCTGATGACGCGCGACGAGCAGAAGACGTGGAAGACGATCGCGAACGACGCGGAGGCGCAGGAGTTCATCGATCTCTTCTGGGCTCGCCGCGATCCGACGCCCGGCACGTACGTCAACCAGTTCCGGCTCGACTTCGAAGCGCGCGTGAAGTACGCCGACGAGCACCTCGGCCACACCGGATCCGCAGGCTCGAACACCGATCGCGGTCACGCGCTGATCGTGCTCGGATTTCCGACGAATGCCGATCGCTTCGACAAATCCGCTCCGGGCAGCAAGCCGATTCAGGGATCGATGACCGGCGAGCGCGAGGTCTGGACCTGGGAAAAGGACGATGCGCGCAAATTCGACAGGCCGCGAATCGAAGCCGTGTTCGTGCGCGATCCGGTCAACGGCGTCGTGCAGCGCGACACCGCGCGGAACAACATCATGTCCGCGTTCGCGAATGCGGTGGAGAAGGCGATCGTCGATCGCAGGATGACGGTCGCGCCGGAGTGGGCGAGGAGCGAGCCCGAGCCGGCGACGTCGTCGCAGATCGTGCTCGCGCGTTCGGCGATCTTCCCGAAGGAGACGAAGGCGGTCGCGCGCGGCGTCCATTCGCTGCTGCTCGTGAAGAATGCCGCCGCGCTTCCCGACCCGCAGGGCGGCACCGATCCGATCGCCGCGGCGCACAATGCCGACACGTTCGGGAAGACAGACGACCTCGGATATGTCTTCGAGTACTGCGGACCGTCAGAATCGTTGCTGGTGGCGATCAGCATCACCGGCGCAAACGGCAACATGGTCGCGCCGGCGGAAGAGGAGCCGATCGAAGCGATCAAGGCGGTGCCCGGTTGCGGCATCATCCGCGCGTCGATTCCGCTCGGCGACATGCAGGTCGCGCCCGGCAGCTACACATTCAATGTGAATCTCCGCGACGGCTCACAGAGCTACAATCTCTCGCGGGACTTCAAAATCGAGTAACCAACCCATGCCATTTGCCACAGTTGAAGAAGCCGCCGAGCTCTATCGCAACGGGAAATTCGTCATCATCGTCGATGACGAAGACCGCGAGAACGAGGGTGACCTTTGCATCGCGGCGGAGAAGGTCACACCGGAGACGATCAACTTCATGGCCCGCTTCGGCCGCGGTCTGATCTGCCTCGCGCTGACCGAAGAGCGCTGCTCCGAGCTCGACCTGCCGCTGATGGTCGAGAACAACACCTCGCCGTACGGCACCGCGTTCACCGTTTCAATCGAAGCGCGGGGCCGCGGCGTCACGACCGGGATCTCGGCCTTCGATCGCGCCGAGACCGTTCGCGTCGCGACCGACGCGAAGACGAAACCGCTCGATCTCGCGCGTCCCGGACACGTGTTCCCGCTGCGCGCGAAGAAGGGCGGCGTGCTCAAGCGTGCGGGGCAGACCGAGGCTTCGGTGGATCTTGCAGCGATCGCGGGGATGAATCCCGCGGCCGTCATCTGCGAAATCATGAACGATGACGGCACGATGGCGCGCATGCCGGACCTGCGCATTTTCGCCCGCGAGCACGGACTCAAGATCATCACCGTCGCCGATCTCATCAAGTACCGGATGAATCACGAGAAGCACGTGCGCTGTCTCGCGTCGCCGGTGCTGCCGACCGAGTACGGCGACTTCCGCGTGCATGCGTACAAGAGCGACATCACCGGCGAAGAGCATGTCGCGCTGGTGATGGGCGAGATCACCGAGACCGACGAAGTGCTCGTGCGCGTCCATTCGTCCTGCCTGACCGGCGACGTGTTCCACTCCAGCCGCTGCGACTGCGGCGATCAGCTCGATCGCGCGTTCACGCTGGTGGCGAAGGAAGGGAAGGGCGTCGTCCTCTACCTGCTGCAGGAAGGACGCGGTATCGGCCTCATCAACAAGCTCAAAGCGTACGAGCTGCAGGACCAGGGCGCGGACACGATCGAAGCAAACGCGAAGCTCGGCTTCGCTCCCGACATCCGCGACTACGGCACCGGCTCGCAGATCCTCCGCGACCTCGGCGTCCGCAAGATCCGCCTGCTCACGAACAATCCCGCGAAGTACGTCGCCATCGAAGGCTTCGGCCTGGAGATCGTCGAGCGCGTGCCGCTCGAGATCGCGCCCTCGCTGACCACCCGCAAGTACCTGGAAGCCAAGAAGAAGAAGCTGGGACACATCCTGGAGCTAGTCTGAGACAGCGCCGGACAGCAGACAGCAGACAGCGGACAGCAGTCCGTGGTCTTTCCTCTGCTGTCCGCCGTCCGCTGTCCGCTGTCCAACCATGAGCGTACATACAGGACCGATCCTCGAAGGCCGCGGCAACAGCGACTACGAGCGCTATGTGCGCGTGCCGGAACTGCTCGAGCTCGTCAAGCCGGCCGAGCTGCTCTCGAATCCCGAAGAGCGGCTCTTTCAGGTCATGCATCAGTCCGCCGAGCTCTGGCTCCACCACATCGATTACGAGATCGACCGCAGCGCCGGCCTGATCAACGACGACAAGCCGCAGCTCGCCGCCGATCTGCTGCACCGTTGCCGGTTGATCATCGACCTGCTGCGCGAGCAGATCATCATTCTCGAGACGATGGCGCCGGCCGACTACCACGTCATCCGCACGTCATCACTGGGGAGAGGATCGGGGCAGGAGTCGCCCGGTTTCAACAAGCTGCTCGATGTCGGCAAGCGGCTGTGGGGACCGTTCACGGAGCTGCTCGCGCGGCGGGGTGTCGAGATCCTGGAGATCGAGCGGAAGCCGAGGGAGCAGTACGAGCTCTTCCGGCTGGTGCAGGCGCTCATGGATTACGACGAGGCGTTTTTGAAGTGGCGCTTCACCCACATGCGTCTGGCGTTCCGCGTGATCGGATCGAAGGTCATGTCGCTGAAGAACGTGCCGGCTGCTCAGCTCGAGGCGGGGACGAAAGAGCCTTTGTTTCCGGAATTGTGGGAAGCGATCAGCGCGCTCACCGCGGAGTTCAAGCCGACCTATTAGCTGCCGGTTTCCTTTTTCCCATCCAGGGTGTCGAACCCGTCGAAAGGCACTTCTTTTTTGGCGTTTTTGACAAGTGTTTTGAATGGTTTCAACAAATCGGTTTCATCTGTAACCAACTGGCTTGACGGTGGAAAACCCGATCTGTATATTCGCTCACCATTGCTCGCTCGGGCTGTCCCAAAGCCGCCTGTCAGCTCGCTGCAACAACGCTCTGCGATCACTACCTAGGGAGTCCGAACTTACATGAGAAAGAAGTTGTGCCTTCTGCTGGCACTCGTGCTTCCCCTCACTTCCGTTGGCTGCGTGGAAAAGATCCGGGCCCGGATGGAGATCAAGCAGGCCAATCAGGCCTACGAAAAGGAAGACTACGGGACCGCCCTCGCGCACTACAAGCTGGCGCGCGACATCGACTCCGAGTTCGCCGATCTCGACCGGATGATCGGGTACTCGCAGATCGGTCTGTACGTCCCCGACGACAAGACTCCCGCCAACGAAGCGCATGCCGACGCCGCCATTCAGGAGCTGTCGAAGTACCTGAAGAAGAAGCCGGATGACCGCATCGCGCGCGACGCGTTGATCAACATGTACCTCAACGCGAACCGCACCTCGCAGGCGATCGATTACTTCCGCTCCTACCTCACCGATCATCCCGCCGATCTCGAAGCCGTGAAGTCGATCGCCACGCTTTACGCGAAGCAGGGCGACTTCAAGGAGTCGATGAACTGGTACGAGAAGATCACCCTTCTCGACTCGAAGAACCCCGAGGCGTTCTACGTTCTCGGCGTCGTTTACTACGAGAAAGTGGCGAAGAATCCGCCGGCCGACCTGAACGAGAAGCTCTCGATCATCGACAAGGGGAAACAGGCGCTGCAGCACTCCATCGATATGAAGCCCGATTACTTCGAATCGATGGCCTACCTCAATCTTCTGTGGCGCCAGCAGGCGCTGCTCGAGACCGATCCGGTGAAGGCGCAGGCTGACGTCGCGCAGGCTGACGCGATCCGCAACAAGGCCGTCGAGATCATCAGGGCCAAGAAGGCAGCGGCCGGGAAGAAGAGCTAAACGGAAGGAACATGTTCGAAACCACCGTCGTAGAGTCGAAAAAGCACAAGATCGGACTCCAGAAGTATCTGACGCTGCCGGTTTCGATCGGTCTCCACGTCATCGTCGTGGGAGGCGTGATCTTCGGCACCGTGTGGAACGTCTCGTTCCCGACCAACTCTCCGGCGCAGGTCGCGCAGTACTCGGTTGCTGCCGCTCCTCCGCCCCCTCCGCCTCCTCCTCCGCCTCCTCCCAAAGCCGCGACGGTGACTCAGGTCGTGAAGCCGGTGGAGGTTCCGAAGAACATCCAGGAGATGGCTCCGACCACTGTGCCTGAGAAGGTGCAGCCGGTCGCGCAGGCATCGACCAACGCCGGCGTCGAAGGCGGCGTCGAGGGCGGCGTCGAAGGTGGTGTGGTCGGCGGTGTCGTCGGTGGTGTAGTCGGTGGCGTCATCACCGATACCGCGCCTCCGCCTCCCGCCGCGCCGTTGCGCGTCGGCGGCGACGTCAAGGCGCCGGTCGTCATCAACCGCGTCGAACCGACGTATCCGGAAGTGGCCCGCAAGGCGCGCATCTCCGGCATCGTCATCGTCGAGTGCATCATCGACAAGAACGGCAACGTCACGAACGTCTCGGTGCTCAAGCCGCTGCCGTTCGGTCTCGACAACGCCGCGGTCGAAGCAGTCAAACGGTGGAAATTCAAGCCCGGCACGCTCAACGGCCAGCCGGTCGACGTCATCTTCAATCTCACGGTTAATTTCAAACTGAACTAAATTCGCATCGGCTCCGGCCGTTCATTTGGAGGGAACTGAATCATGGATATGAGTCTCTTAGGTCTCTGGAACTCGATGGGCATGCTCGCGAAGGGCGTCGTCGTCCTGATGGCAATCATGTCGATCTACTCGATCTGGGTCATGGTCGAGCGTTACATCACCTTCAACCGTGCGAAGAACCAGTCGCTCAAGCTTCTCGGCGCGCTGTCGAACGTCCTGACCCGGGGCGATTACCAGCAGGCCATCGACATCACCAAGAAGTTCAAGGAGAGCCACCTGGCCAAGGTCATCGGCGCCGGCCTCCTGGAGTTCGAAGCAGTCCGCCGCGATAAGCGCACGGCCGATCCGGAAGTGCCCATCGAGGCCGCCCGCCAGGGTATGGACCGTACGGCCATGATCACCATCGCCGAGCTCAAAGAGAACCTCGGCGTGCTTGCCACGATCGGCGCGACGGCTCCGTTCGTCGGTCTCTTCGGAACGGTCGTCGGCATCATCAACGCGTTCTCCAAGATGGCCACCTCCGGCGGCGGTATCGCCTCCGTTTCGGCCGGTATCTCGGAAGCCCTCGTCACCACGGCGTTCGGTCTCTTCGTCGCCATCCCCGCGGTGTGGGCTTACAACTACTTCCAGAACCGCATCGACCGCTTCACGGTCGAGATGTCGAACTCCGGCTCGGAGATGTCGATCTACTTCCTGAAGGAAGCAGGAGCCAATGAAAAGTCACAAATGGCATAGCTCGGCGAACAAATTCACCAAGGCGGCGATGAACTCCGAGATCAACGTCACCCCGCTGGTCGACGTCTGTCTCGTGCTCCTGATCATCTTCATGGTCGTCACGCCCATGCTGCAGAAAGGCGTGCCGGTCAATCTTCCGGTGACGGAAGACCCGGAAAAGACTCCGGACACCGACAAGCAGCTGCAGATCTCCGTCAAGTCCGATGGCTCGGTCTATCTCGGATCGACGGTCGTGCGGAAGGAACAGGTGCAGTCGGAGCTCGAACAGATTCATCAGAAAACGCCCGACCGTGAAGTCGCCGTCAAAGGCGACAAGCTGGTGAAATACGGCGCGGTGCTCGACGTCCTGAAGGCCTGCCGCGAGGTCGGCTTCAACAATGTCGGTCTCATCGCTCAACCGAAGAGATCACCCAATCAAGGATCGTAAATGCAAGTAGGTGGCGGCGGTTCACTCAGGTCCGATATCAACGTCACGCCTCTGGTCGACGTCGTGCTCGTGCTGCTGATCATCTTCATGGTCATCACGCCGGTCGTGCAGATGGGTTATCTGGTCAAGGTGCCGCCCAAGGCGCCCGCGGGTCTCCCTCCATCCGCGGTCAACGACCAGATCATTCTTCGTCTGCTGCCGGACAACCGGATCCTCATCAACAAGGACGACGTTTCGCCGGAGCAGTTCCCGCAGCGTATCCATGATCTGCTCCACGGCAACACGTCGAAGATGATCTTCTTCGCCGGCTCGCGCGATGTCGATTACGACACCACGATGAAGTTCCTCGACACGGCCCGCGTCAACGGCGCGAAGAACATCGGCATCATCGTCGAGGAGCCGGGGCAGTAACCATCAACCTCAACGGTACTCGAGACGCGGCGGCTTCGGCCGCCGCTTCTTTTTTCCTCTTCATCGCAGCCTGGATCGCGATGTTCGTCGT
>C688J18823_10003335_pt1 | contig 10149 bp, 7 predicted proteins | sample HopSoiMetagenom1_FD_18823 | JGI IMG/M metagenome (IMG submission 18823) | reverse complement strand
CTGCGCGAAGGTCCGCGCGATGGCGGCACCAAGACCCTGCGTTCCGCCCGTGATGACGGCGATCTTTCCATCGACCCGGTTCATTGCACCCCCTCCGCTTTGGATTGAACGATCTCGTAGCCGGCCGCTTCCATGACCCGCAGCAGTTCCTNGTATCCCTTCTTCGCCATTTCCAGCGGCGGANACATTTTCGGATCCTGCTCGGCCTCGACGACGAACCAGCCCTCGTATCCCTGCGCTGCCAGTGCCTTGATGATAGCCTCGAAATCCAGCGAGCCGTCGCCTGGGACGGTGAAGGCTCCTTTCACGACGGCATCGAGAAAGCTCTCCTTCCCGCGGTCCAGGCTGTCGATCACCTCACGCCGGATGTCCTTGGTATGCACATGGATGATCCGTGCGTGATGCTTCTCGATCACGCGCATCACGTCGCCGCCGGCAAAAGCCATATGTCCGGCATCGAACAGGAGCGGCACATCGGAGTGCTTCATGAAGAGGTCGAGTTCCTGCTCGGTCTCGATCGCCGCGGCCATGTGGTGGTGATAGGCGATAGGCATGCCCTCCGCCGCGCACCAATCCGCGAAATCGCTCATCTTGCGGCCATAGGCGGCGATCTCGTCCTCGGTCAGCCGGACCTTCGTCGACAGCGGCGCTGACTTCACGCCCTGGATCGACCGGGCAGTCTCGCCATAGACGATGCAAGGCGCACCGGCGTCGATGAAGAAGCGGAGCTGCTCGGTGATCCGCTCCTTCTCTGCCTCCAAATCGCCGTCGAGCAGCAGGCCCGAGAACCAGCCGCCGCAGACGGAGATGCCGTACTTTGAAAGGATGGGTCCGAGCGTCTCCATGTTCATCGGAAACCGCCGACCGGTTTCCATGCCGGTGAAACCCGCCTCGGAGGCCTGTCGAAGGCATTCCTCGAGGCTGACATCGTCGCTCAGTTCCTCGAGGTCGTCGTTCCACCACGCGATCGGGGCGATGCCCAGTTGTGCCTTCATTACCTTACACTCCCACGCGCTGGTTGGCGCGGATCTTGTCGTGAGCCTTGCGGGCCTCGCGCACGGACTCGAAGTTCGAGACCTCCGGTACACCAACATCCCAGTCGGCGTCGCCAGGCACCCAGGTCCAGGCGTCGGACACGATGGAAAGCACCGTGGGCCCGTCATTCCCCTGCGCCCAGGTCATGGCCGCCTCGAGATCGGCGAGGCTTTCGCAATGACGCACCTTGGCGCCCATGGCCTCGGCATGCCTGGCAAAATCGACATGCAACGGATTCTCGCGATCCTTGATCCGGCAGTCCGTCAGCAGGTTGTTGAAACCGGGCACGCCCTTGAACTGCTGGAGACGGTTGATCACGGCGTAGCCACCATTGTCACAGACGACGACGATCATCTTGTGGCCGGTCAATGCCGCCGAATAGATGTCGGAGTTCATCATCATGTAGGTGCCGTCACCCACCATGACGATGGGCGTGCCTCCCGTGCCGCCAGGACCTTCCTGCGCCATGGCGCAGCCCCAACCGGCAGCGATTTCGTAGCCCATGCAGGAGAAACCGAACTCGCAATCGAATGTGTTCAGGTTCTTCACCCGCCAGTTCTTGGTGATTTCGCCCGGCGTTCCGCCAGCGGCGCCGATCAGCGTATCTTCCGGNCGTGCAGTCTTGTTCAGGATGCCGATCACCTGGGCATAGGACGGCACCGGCGTGTTGGTCGGGTTCTGGTGCTCGTCGAGNATCCGGTTCCACTCGGCAAAGAGCTCCTTGGCTAGCGGCATCCGATCCGACGGCGCGGCCCAATCGCCGAGCGCGGCGTCGAGCTCCCTGACCGTCTCGAGTGCGTCGCCCACGACTGCCAGCGAGCGGTGCTTGACGGCATCAAAGCGCGCCGCGTTGATCGAGATGAACTGCGCATCCTGCGCAAACGCCGTCCACGACCCCGTCGTGAAATCCTGCAGCCGCGTGCCGATGGCAAGAATCACGTCAGCCTCTTTCGCCAGCGCATTGGCAGAGGTCGATCCGATAATACCGATGGGACCGGCATGAACCGGATGATCGTGCGTCACGGCGCCTTTGCCCGCGATGGTTTCCACCATTGGGATTCCGCGCCTTGCTGCGAAATCGGCCACGGCCTCTTCAGCCAGCGAGTAGCGCACCCCCCCGCCGGAGATGATCAGCGGCTTCTTCGCGAGCTTCAGAACCTCGACCGCAGACTGGACCGCGTCACGATCGGGACGCGGCCGTGGAATCTTCCAGACCTTCGGCTCGAAGAACACCTCCGGGTAGTCGAAAGCCTTCTCCTGTGTGTCCTGCGCCAGACCGATGAAGGCCGGGCCGCAATCGGCAGGATCGAGCATGGTTGCGATCGCTTGGGGCAGCGAGGCGATGATCTGCTCCGGCAACGTGATTCTGTCCCAATAGCGCACGACGGATTTGAACGCATCGTTCACCGTCACCGTAGGATCGCCATAATGCTCCACCTGTTGGAGAACGGGGTCCGACAGCCGGTTCGCGAATGTGTCGCCGGCGAGCAGCAGCACGGGAAGGCGGTTGGCCATGGCGGTGCCGGCGGCCGTCACCATGTTGAGCGCGCCCGGGCCGATCGAGGCTGCGGCGATCATGATCTGGCGGCGGCGCTTGGCCTTCGCGAATCCGACGGCTGCCAGCGCCATGGATTGCTCGTTCTGGCCGCGATAAGTGGGCAGTTGGTCCTGCACCTGCTCCAGGGCTTCGGAAAGACAGGTCACGTTGCCATGACCGAAGATTCCGAAGAGCCCGGCGAAGAGCGGAACACGCTCGCCGTCGATCTCGGTGAACTGGTTGCAGAGATATCGGACTAGGGCCTGGGTCATGGTCAGGCGCACGGTGTTTTCGGACATTTCCCCTCCTTTTGCGGCTTGCTGCGGTTCTTGGCACTTTTAGTGATGACTGGCCAGAGGCGTGGCCGCGGTTCGCCCTGATGGCCCGCCATGGTGCCGATCACCACCGATGCACCAAAAGTGGCCAGGAAGCCTTGCTGCGTGAGATCATATGAAATGCCTATTGACAAAGCAACAGGTTTGCAATGATCATTGCCGAAGAAAATTTGGGAGGACGACATGACCAGAATTGCTGTCTTGGGCGTCGGCCGCATCGGCCGCATGCACGCCGAAAACATCCATGCACATCCTCGTGCGTCACTCGCGGGCGTCTACGACGTCCACGCTCCGGCCGCCGATGAGATGGCCGCAAAACTCGGTGTCAGGAAGTTCNAAAGTGCCGAGGNCATTTTCGCATCNGATGATGTCGATGCGGTTCTGATCGCCACCTCCACCGCCACCCATTCGGACCTNATCGAGATGTCGGTGGCGGCGGGCAAGCCGGTGCTGTGCGAGAAGCCGATCGATCTGNCCCTCGACCGGGTCGCNTCCTGTGCCGACAACATTGCCGGCTNCAATGTGCCGATCATGCTGGGATTCGTCCGCCGCTTTGATGCCGGAAACAGAGCGCTGCGCCAAGCCATCGAAGATGGAAAGATCGGCGATCTGCATCAGGTCATCATCACCTCGCGCGACCCCCATATGGCCCCGGACGCCTATATCGAGGCGTCGGGAGGCATCTTCAAGGACATGACGATCCACGACTTCGATCTCGCGCGTTTCCTCATGCGCGACGAAATCACGGCGGTATCGGCGACCGGATCGCGTCTCGTGGACCCGGCTCTCATGGAGCGCGTCGGCGACTACGACACCGTTTCCATCGTCATGACCAGCGCCTCCGGCAAACAGTGCATCATCAGCAACTCGCGTCGCGCCGTCTACGGCAGTGACCAAAGAGTTGAGATCTTCGGCAGCGGCGGGATGGCCGTGACCTCGAACAAGCCAGAGCACAACGTGCGTCTCTACGGAAGCGACTTCACGGATCAGGCGCCGGCGCTGCTGAACTTCTTCATCGAGCGCTACGGACCCGCTTTCGCGGCGGAGATCGATTCTTTTATCGACACCATCGAGAACGGAACCGCGCCCGAGGTCGGGTTCGAGGATGGCCACAAGGCCCTGATCATTGCCGAAGCCGCACGCAAATCGGCGGCCGAATGCCGGACAGTCCAGATCAGCGAGATTGGATAAGCTATGTACAACTCCTTTGGGCTCTTCATCGACGGGAGCTGGACGAAGACCGCCTCGACTTTCGACGTCATCTCCCCAGTCACGGAAACATCACTTGGATCGGCCCCCGTCGCCAGCGCCGATGACACACTGGCTGCACTTGACGCCGCTGCCCAGGCGCAGAAACCATTGCGCGAGATGGGCGGCTTCGCGCGGGCGGACGCGCTCCACAAGGTCGCCGACGAAATGATCCGGCGCACCGACGAGGCCGTGAGGATGATCTCGTCGGAGACCGGCAAGCCTATGGCGCAGTCTCAGCGGGAATGGGTCCTTGCCTGCGACCAGTTCCGCTGGTTCGCCGAGGAGGCGCGTCGCATCTATGGCCGTATTGTCGAAAGCCGCGTCCCGGGAGGCCGATTCGAGGTCAGCCGGGAACCCGTGGGTATCGTCGGTGCCTTCACCGCCTGGAATTTCCCCGCCGCCCTGCCGGCTCGGAAGCTTGCTCCGGCGCTCGCAGCGGGTTGCCCTGTCATCCTGCGCCCCTCGTCGCAGACGCCGGGTGTGGCGATGGTCATGGTCGACTGTATCAGGGCCGGCGGCTTGCCCAACGGAGCCGTCAATCTCGTGGTCGGCAGCACCGGCGACACGTACGGCCCGATCATGGCCGACAAGCGCGTCCGCAAGGTGTCGCTGACCGGCTCCACCCGTGTCGGCCAGCAGATGATCCGTGACGCCGCCGAAACCGTAAAGAAGGTCGCGATGGAGCTCGGCGGCAACGCGCCGCTCATTGTCTATGACGATGCTGATCTTGACACAGCCTTGGACATGACCGTGCCGACCAAGTTCGCCAATTGCGGCCAGGTCTGCGTTACGCCCGACCGGCTGTTTGTGCATGAAGACCTCCATGACAGATTCGTGGACGGATTCGTCGAGCGAACCTCGAAGATCAAGCTCGGCGACGGTCTCGACCCCAACACCGGAATGGGACCGCTGATCAATGGCAAACAGCTGAAGGAGATTGAGGCGATCGTCCAGGATGCCGTCGCCGCTGGCGCCAAGATTGTCTATGGCGGTCAACGCCCGCCGGAGCAGAATGCCGGCTTCTTCTTCCAGCCAACGGTCCTCACCGATGTCCGCGACGACATGAAAGTCTTTGCGGAAGAGAATTTCGGCCCAGTCGCCGCCATCACGCGATTCAGGACCGAAGAGGAGGTAATCGAACGTGCCAATGCTTCCGATATGGGGCTTGCCGCCTATGCCTTCACCCGCTCTCCGGACAGGGTCCGTCGCACGGTGGCTGCGCTGAAGGCCGGCATAGTCGGGATCAACAGCTTCGCTCTCGCAGCGTCGGAGGCTCCGTTCGGCGGCACCAACCATTCCGGCATGGGGCGCGAGGGCGGCATCGAGGGCATCGAGGACTTCCTCGACACCAAGCTCGCCCAGATAGTGTTCTGAAAGGAAAGGTGAGACAATGAAAAAGAACAAGCTCAAGCAGATCTGGGCGGAGGGCCATCCAGTTCTCCACGGCTGGCTCTCCATCGGCAATCCCTTCACCGCCGAGATCATGGCCGCCCAGGGATACGACGCGATTTCGATCGATATCCAGCACGGGGCCCTAGACTATTCTGCAGTTCTGGCGATGTTCCAGGCGATGCGCGCGTCCGACGTTGTAGCCATGGCGCGGGTACCATGGCTTGACCCGACCGCCATCATGAAAGTCCTCGACGCCGGCGCCTACGGGATAATCTGCCCGATGGTCAACAGCCGGGCCCATGCCGAGCAATTCGTGAAATATATGCGCTATCCTCCGCTCGGCGAGCGGAGTTTTGGCCCGACCCGCGCGGTCTATGCCGCCGGTGACAACTATGCGGCCGAAGCGAATGACGAGATCTTGGCATTCGCCATGATCGAGACCGCAGAAGCGATGCGCAATCTCGACGAGATCGCATCGACGCCAGGACTCGACGGGATCTATATCGGTCCTGCGGACCTGAGTTTCTCGCTCTCCAAGGGTCAGCTAACTCCGGCATTTGACCGCGAGGAGCCTGAAGTCATCGAGGCCATCAAGAAGGTGCTCGCCGCCTGCAGAAAGAACGGAATCAAGGCGGCGCTTCACTGTGGCACGGCTGAATACGCCGCGCGAGCTGTGGAGTGGGGCTTCGACATGACGACCGTTTCCGGGGACTCGCGCCTTCTTGCCTCTGCGGCCGCGGCCTCGGTCAGGCGCTGGCGTGAACTGACGGAAGGCATCGCGAAGGCAACGGAAGCGACGGGAATCTACTGATGACGCATGTCCTTGTTGCCGGAAAACTGCATCCCTCGGGGCGCAAGATCCTTGATTCTGCGCCGGGCTTCACGGTGAGATATATCGAGGAGGTATCGGAGCCGAGCTATGCGCCGTTCATCCAGGATGCCGACGCCCTATTGATCCGGACCCAGCCGCTCAGCGCCGCAACGGTGGCCAGGGCCGACCGTCTCAAGATCGTGTCACGCCATGGCGTCGGATATGACGCCATTGACGTCGCGGCGCTGGACGAGCGGGGCATTGCGCTCGCGGTCTGCGGAGACGTCAATTCAAGTTCCGTAGCCGAACACGCCGTCATGATGATCCTAGCGGCAGCGAAGCAAGTGTTGCGTGCCGATGCCTCCGTACGTCACGGTCCCTGGGGCTGGCGCGACAACTTGGAGTCCCGGGACGTTCGCAACCGAAAGCTGCTTCTGCTGGGCTACGGCCGCATCGGGCGCCATATTGCGAAAATGGCCGCCGGCTTCGACATGGAAATCCGCGCCTTCGATCCGTTTCTTCTCAAGGCCGGCTGGCCGGAGGGTGACGTCACGCCGGTGGAGAATCTGAACGAAGGTTTGGCCTGGGCGGACATCGTCTCAGTCAGTGTCCCGCGAGGCGATCGACCTTTGATCGGGGCGGAGGAGTTCGGGGTGATGAAGGACGGTGTGATCCTCGTCAACACCGCGCGGGGTGGCACCGTCGACGAAGCGGTGCTCGTAGATGCCTTGCGTTCGGGCAAAGTCGGCGCGGCCGGGCTTGATGTCTTCGAGGAAGAGCCGATGCCGCACGGTCACCCCTTCGCCCAATTCGACCAACTGGTGCTCTCGCCCCATGTCGCCGGCGTGACAGATGGCGCGGCAGAACGCATGGCTATCGGTTCGGCTCAGAACATCATCGATTTCTTCGCCGGGAGGATCGACCCTGCGCTGATCGTCAATCGCAAGAAGGCCACGGTTTGACGATGCGGAGCGGGCGCCGCGATCCGGCGCTCAGCCCCTACCAACGATTCGCCGCTTCAACAGCGGGATCGACATCCCCCTGACTGGGCAACGAGCTAAGAGGATAACGCGAGGTTTGTTCGACAAACAAAGGCAAAGCCGATTCTATCAAGAACAGTCGTCTCTAGCTTATATTTTTACAGGTAAATCTTCTGAGCCTGTTTGACTAGAGCGACATGGGGAACCACAGTATATAGCAGAAATTTTCAAGTAAATCTCTCATTCGGATACTGGGCTGGTCTCCCGGGCTTATGAGCGTGCGAGTTTGAAAAACCCTACACTACGCTTTCAGGCTGCATGCCGTCGATGGCGCTGAGGAGCCCTCCTGATCGACAAGTAATGTAGAGTAGAGTGGTCAGCAGAAGGTGATATAAGAGATGATGGAGATGATATAGTAAAACAGGCTTTTACCGTTGTTTGCCGAACAAATGTTGCGCTGTCCTCCACTAGAAGCGCGTGATTTACGGCGCCAGCCGTCATAGGCGTCAGAACGACGAAGCCTTGACCGAACTGAAGAACGTGCTTCGGAGGACCGGCCTCTCAAGCCGGAAGCCGAAGACGTTTACCGATGTAAAAGCATAGAGATTGACAAAGGAATGAACCCAATGGTCATGGAAATTCAGCATTTTATCGGTGGCAAGCTCGTCACCGGCAAGAGCGGTCGCTTCGCACCGGTCTTCAACCCGGCGACCGGTGAGCAGAGCGGATCGGTGCCGCTCGCTGGCAAGCAGGAAATGGACGAGGCGGTGGCCGCCGCGAAGAAGGCCTGGCCCGCCTGGGCCGCCACCACGCCGCTGCGCCGCGCCCGCATCCTCAACCGCTTCCTGCGCCTGCTGGAGGAGAACGAGCAACGCATCGCGGCCACCATCACCTCCGAGCACGGCAAGGTCCTGTCGGATGCCGCCGGCGAGTTGACGCGCGGCATCGAGGTGGTCGAGTTCGCCACCGGAGCGCCGCAACTGCTGAAGGGGGAAGTCACGGAGAACGTCGGCACCCGCGTCGACAGCCACGCGCTGCGTCAGCCACTCGGCGTCGTCGCCGGGATCACGCCGTTCAACTTCCCGGCCATGGTGCCGATGTGGATGTTCCCGGTGGCGCTGGCCTGCGGCAACTGCTTCATCCTGAAGCCGTCCGAGCGTGACCCGTCCACGGCATTGATCCTGGCCGAACTGCTGAAGGAAGCGGGCCTGCCCGACGGCGTGTTCAGCGTCGTCCACGGCGACAAGACGGCGGTGGACGCCATCCTGCACCACCCCGACATTTCCGCCGTCAGCTTCGTCGGCTCGACCCCGATCGCCCGCTACATCTACGAGACGTCGGCATTGCACGGCAAGCGCTGCCAGGCGCTGGGCGGCGCCAAGAACCACATGATCGTCATGCCCGACGCCGACCTCGACCAGGCGGTGGACGCGCTGATGGGGGCGGCCTACGGCTCGGCCGGGGAGCGCTGCATGGCGATCTCGGTCGCGGTGCCGATCGGCGAGAAGACCGCCAACGCCCTGATCGAGCGGCTGGAGCCGAAGATCCGCGGCCTGAAGATCGGTCCCGGCACCGACCCCGAGGCCGAGATGGGTCCGCTGGTCACGGGCGCCCACCTCGCCAAGGTGCGTGGCTATATCGACCAGGGCGAGCGCGAAGGCGCCAAGCTGGTGGTCGACGGCCGCAATTTCCGGATGCAGGGCTACGAGAATGGCTTCTTCCTCGGCGGCACTTTGTTCGACCACGTCACGACCGACATGACGATCTACAAGGAAGAGATCTTCGGCCCGGTGCTGTCGGTGGTGCGCTCGCCGGATTACGAGACCGCCGCGCGCATGATCAACGAGCATGAGTTCGGCAACGGCACCGCCATCTTCACCCGTGACGGCGACGCGGCGCGCGAGTTCGCGCACCAGATCCAGGTCGGCATGGTCGGCATCAATGTGCCGATCCCGGTGCCGATGGCGTTTCACAGCTTCGGCGGCTGGAAGGCCTCGCTGTTTGGCGACCATCACATGCATGGTCCCGAAGGTGTCCGCTTCTACACCAAGCTGAAGACCATCACCTCGCGCTGGCCCACCGGCATCCGCGCCGGAGCCGACTTCGTCATGCCGACCATGCACTAGTGCGGTCGGTGGGAGAGGAAATGCGGAGGAACATCAAGATGCCGAAAATCGAGAGTGACCGCGCCGCCGCACCGTTGGTTGGCGCGCAGGGTGACTTGCCTCATATCGTCATTGTCGGGGGTGGCGCCGGAGGCTTGGTTCTCGCGACCAAACTCGGCCATACCCTGGGCCGGAGGAAGCAGGCGCGGATCACTCTGATCGACGCCAGCCTCACCCACATCTGGAAGCCGTTGCTGCACGAGGTGGCGGTTGGGACGATGGACTCCCACAAGGACGATGTCATCTTTCTCGGCCACGCCAAGTCGCATCACTTCACGTTCCAGCAGGGCCGGATGGATGGCCTGGACAGGGAGCGCCGGGAGATCATGCTGGAGCCCCTGCTGGATGCGGAGGGAAAGGAGGTCATCCCCCGCCGGCGTGTGCTCTATGACACGCTGGTGATCGCGGTCGGCGGCATCTGCAACGATTTCGGCACGCCGGGGGTCAAGGAACATTGCATGTTCCTCGATACCCACCGGCAGGCGGAACAGGTTCAGCGACGGCTGCTGAATGCCTGCATGCGTGCCCAAGTCCAGGAAGGGCCACTGAAGGAGGGGCAACTCAAGGTCGCTATCATCGGAGCGGGCGCCACCGGCGTGGAACTTGCTGCCGAATTGCACAAGGCCACCCGTGAACTGGTCGC